>Ga0222662_1000016_pt1 | contig 167518 bp, 159 predicted proteins | sample AntAcemetagen600_FD_179821 | JGI IMG/M metagenome (GOLD analysis project Ga0222662, IMG submission 179821) | Saline water microbial communities from Ace Lake, Antarctica - #600 | ecosystem: Environmental > Aquatic > Non-marine Saline and Alkaline > Saline | place: Antarctica: Ace Lake... | reverse complement strand
GCCAGATCATCTTACGCAATACCTCCCGCTCAACTCCTCCAAACAAAGCCTCACCATTCACCGTCCGGCTCATCAAATGATAATACCCCAGACATCCCTCCACCTTCTGCCGCTTCCTTCTCCTCATAACTACCAACCCAGCCATTTTACATCGCTTTGTCAATATATTTTTACCTGGTTAATTAATATTAAAAAACGGCCTACAAATCGATTGCATTGACACTCTACAAAGATCCATGAATTTTCTGACTTATGTATGAACTAGAAGGTAAAGTAAAAGAGGTGTTTGAGGAGCAGACGTTTGGTAGTGGATTTCGGAAAAAGGAGTTTGTTGTTACTACGGATGAAAAATACCCGCAGGATATCAAATTTGAATGCGTCCAAGATAAAATCGAACAAGTGGATGGTCTAGCTTCTGGCGAGATGGTTACCGTCAAATTTGACGTCCGGGGTAGAGAGTGGAACGGAAAATACTTTGTTAACTTAAATGCGTGGCAGATTACTCGTTCAAATGGGTCAAAAGATGAGACTCCCTCGTCGAGTCCTTCTGCACATGACAATTCTTTTGACAAGGTTGAATCTGACGACATCCCCTTTTAACGCTTATTACAACCATTCAAGCTGCCACGAATCCGAAATCGTTAAACAGGGAATATAAGGCTATTTCCCAAAAAGCAGCTCCGAGGTCCTCTCGAGATCACTGCCAGGCACATAGCCTGACCCTTTCTTGTCCAAAAGATCACGACATGGAGGAAAAGCCAAATTAGAATCATGACTGATGATCGATACCCCGGGTGTTGATTCAGAGAATACACTCGCCGGCACGGGCCTGAAGCTTAGAGGAATTCCATAAGGCGAAAAGTCCACATCCCAACCTCCCCTTGGCTCGGTCAAAGCTCCCCCTACCAATCCCGGGCTTCGAGCTGCCAGATCTGGAACTCCAGGATAATAAACCCTGACCCGCAAAGCCACCGGTTGCCCTTGAAGATAATCACGAGCACCATCAATCTCACCGGCCAAGGCGAGGCGGTAAAATTCCAGCGGATCCCAGCCTAGTAGGTTCATCCCGTTCCAGGATCCGTGAAGATTGCGCGATCCGTAGGGTTGCTGTTTGTACCACCAATTAAAATCCCGGTCAAGTTGCAGCCCCATTTCAAAATGAACATGAGCCCGACTTCGAGGGATGGTATATCCGGCGGCAGTCGTTCCAATTATGCCTAATACAGCCCCTTGTTCTACTTCAGTTCCAACCGAAATAGCTTCATCCACCATTCGCATATGAGCATAGAGTGTATAAAAGTTAATCCCATCGTGTTCGTGCTCAAGAACCACATAAATCCCATATGATGAGTTCCCGCCAACTCGATTTACGTAAGCCACACGCCCGGGCATTGCCGCAAAAATGGGGTCTGACGCCCGCCCATTCCTGTCACGCCCTATTGTTTTCAAGTCGAGCCCCTCATGAAACTGTCGTCCACCAGTTCGAGTGCACCCATAAAGCCCCGATTCGATGCGTCCTGAAACGGTCGGTTGAACATACTCGCTAGGCGATCCACCCTCCAGAAAAGCTCGATTAGGCGTTGGCCACACCAAAGGAATACGCTCTGCATTTGCAACATCGGGCCTTAGACCTCCGAGCAACAAGAGAAAAACACCCACGAACCGAAGCCCACTCTTGTAGAACCTCCCCGTCATCTCAAAGAATTCTCCTGACCTGTTAATTTGACCCAAGATCGCGTCACCAGCTATTTCGCCTAAATTCCACCAATGTTCGGTTCATGTCTTCGATCAGTTCAGGTAGCTGTTCTTCAGGAACTTCGAGAAACGTGTAGAGAATCCCGTCGTCTATTACACCATCTATCATACGCGCACCAATGGCAGTCTCGTTGTCAAAAAAGATGAAGCGATACCCTATATTATCCACCGAAGATCGGATCATCTGCCTCGATGCCGAGGGAGTTAGAAGGTAGCGAACCGCCATCCCTCTATCAACCTGCACCGCCTCGATGCGGATGATATCCATTGGATCAAAAACCGGGTTTGAAAAAACCCGGATCTTCGTCTCGCTAATAGGAAGAGTAACATAAGGGTGTTCTGACCCCGGCACAGACCCAGCGGCTTCCAAGTAGATTGTTGGAACGTGGGGATTCTCTATTGTCGTAGACCTACATCCCACAAAAACCAGTAGGAGTGTGCTCAATAGGAAGCTACGGAGAATGAGTCTTTTTGATCGGATCATCGCTATTGCCCACCATTTCGAAGACGGATTCATAAAAAAGCAAGAGCACATCAATTGGCGGTTTGCGAAGTCTGCTATGGATTTAGTTCGCAAGCACAAGATCCAACTGTTTCTCAATGCTCCGAATCAATTCTGGCCTCAGACCAACTGCCTGCACTTCGTATTGGCAGTTTTTTTTGGGGTGACGATACATTTGAGCTCCATTGGCCTGAACACGCCCTATCGGACGAAGTACGCGCTTCCTCTCCAAGTGCAGGGCCAAGAGAAAACATAATACATTTCGTATTTCCTCCTGCTCTTCGGCTTCATCGTTAGAACTCTCCTGCGCCATCATTTGATCGAACAGATCATCTGCGCTCTCGATGGCTTCCCTCGCCAATTCTTTTTCTGCTTCATTGGATCTGAATGTTCTCAACCATTGAGCGATTGGGGAGGCATTGCCCAAGCGAATTTCTTCTTCCGGATTAAAATCCAATCGCACCAATCCCTCTCCCTCCAAAATACACAACACGGATCGTACCTTTTGACCGTCAATAAAGGGTTCATCTGATCCGGTTGATTTCCGAGATCCTGTTTGTAGGCTCCATTCCTGCATTGAATGCAGATCTAAGGCTGACACTATGGATTTGACGAGGGAAAAGACGCACAAAAGATCAATGTTTTCTGCTGACGTCTCCCCTCCATTCGTTCTACAAGGTATCAATGCTCGGTAAACTGATTGCAATCGGAGACGTTCATGGATGCGCTTCAGAGCTGGAAGACTTATTGGAAAAGATATCCCCATCCAAAGAAGACCATGTCCTTTTTTTAGGGGACCTGATCAATCGTGGACCGAGCAGCCATCGTGTCGTAAAGACCGTTCGTGAGAACAAATTTCATAGCATTATGGGAAATCACGAACACCGCTTATTGACCTATCGACAACAGCGGGACCCATCTCTGCTAAAATCCTACGACTATGAAACCCTCCAGCAACTCAACACCGAGGACTGGGATTACCTAACGACCATGCGCCCTTTCTACGAAACTGACGATTCCGAGTTCGTCTGCGTTCACGGCGGATTTGAACCAGGCCAACCCTGGCGGACGCAATCTCTGCGTAAAGTGAGCCGGGCCAAGTGGATCCCGCCCGAGGCGATTCCTCCCAGCAAGAGACGGGGAAACAACTCCATTCACTGGTCGGAATTATGGGAGGGTCCTGCGACAGTCGTCTATGGTCATACCCCCAACCCAGAAATCCGTTACGCTCCCCATGCTTTGTGCATTGATACCGCCTGTGTATACGGCGGGTTCTTAACAGCGTGCATCCTACCTGATATGGAAATCATTCAGGTCAAGGCACGAAAAGCTTACATCTGACGAAAAACGGAATTAAAAACAGCCTGCAACCCAGACTCTCTACCTAGTAACTCCCGACTACGCTACCCGCTCTACGACGAGGTCTGGAGAGTTCGGCCGTTTTGGAGCCAAGCGGTAAGCGCCTTTGAGGAATTCGAGGGCCGCTTCGGAATTTCCTTCGTCATTATAGTGGATCATCATGAGCGGTTCACCTTGTTTCATCTGGGTGCCCACTTTTTTGATTTCCGAAATTCCGACAGCAGGGTCAAGAGTTCCATTTTTGCGCTGGGCCAACATACGAACCCCACGGGCAATCATCCCAGCATTAATAGTATGAACATAGCCACGCTTGGGCGAAGGCAGTTTCTTACAATGTTTGGCTGTTGGAAGCTTGTCAGGATCGTCGATCATGCTAACGTCGCCTCCCTGTGCTTCGACCATGTCCTTAAACTTCTGCAATGCAGATCCGTCTTTCAGGTGTCGTTGGACAGTTTGTTTAGCGGAAAGTGTTGATCCTGCTACTCCGGAGAGACGCACAACTTCCATGCCCAGCTTGAGGACCATTTCCTGCAGATCCTCAGGGCCTTCACCCTTAAGCAACTGGATGGCTTCCTTAATTTCGAGTGCGGTTCCCACAGAATCACCCAATGGTTGGTTCATGTCGGTAACAAGTGCCACGCAACGCCGTTTCATAGAACGGCCCACACGGGTAATCGACCGGGCGAGCTGTTTTGCCTGCTCCAAATCCTGAATGAAAGATCCATTGCCCCACTTAACGTCGACCACGAGGCTCTCGGCACCAGCGGCAAGCTTGCGACTGAGAACACTGGCCGTGATTAAAGGGAGACTTGGAATGCTACCACATTTTTGGCGCAAGGCATAAAGAGTAGAATCCGTAGGAGCGATGTCCTTGTGTTGGGCAATAATCGCGCACCCCACCTTGTTGAGTTGCTCTACAAACTGATCCAAGGGCATGGTTCCCTTGAAGCCTTTGATTGATGAAAGCTTTTGTAAAGTGCTGATTTCCAGCTCTTCATCAACCCCATTAATGGTTGGCATGACTACACCACAAGCCGCAGCTAGGGGAGCCAAAACGATGCTGGTTTTATCCCCAACACCGCCAGTGGAGTACTTGTCAATTTTCGGGCGGCTCAGCTTGGTCAAGTCAATCATCTCACCGGACAGCATCATTTCTTCCGCAAATGTCGCAGTCTCAAGGGCTGACATCCCTTGAAAATAGACAGCCATTAAAAGAGCTGAAAGCTGGGAATCCGGTATTTCCTTGTCTAGGACCGAATCGACGATGTAGCGAATTTCTTCCTCGGAAAATTCACTCCCATCGCGCTTTTTCTCGATTAACGCCGTATAACTTGGCTTAACAAACTTTCGAGGCGAAATTATTTTCTTTCTCATTAAATGATTATTTCCTGCTTAGACTAACGTCTTGATTTCGTAAAGCCTACCAGATTAGCAAATTACAAACCTATATGTCCAGCATTAATTATGATACCAACCTTTGACCTCCAGCATTCTTTGACCAAATGGATTCTAGAATGTGCAAATAAATTATCAGATTTTCCTTCGGATTTTGATCCGGTTGTTCGTCCAGCAGATCCCAGGTTCGGAGATTTTCAAGCAAACGGAGTCTTACCGCTGGCAAAAAAACTGCGGCGGAATCCGCGAGAGCTCAGCACTTCACTACTGGAGATTTTATTAAAGCATCCGGCTCTAGACCCGGAATTCTTCGATCTATCAATCGCGGGCCCGGGATTCATCAATGTAAAACTGAAACCTTCGTTTCTTACGCGCTGGATTGAGGCGCTCCACTCAAAGACCGATCTCTCGAAGGGCCTTCTCCATCTGTATGCCAATAAAACCGTAGTCGTTGACTACAGTGGGCCCAATACCGCAAAGCAGATGCATGTTGGCCACATACGTTCTACTGTTATTGGAGAGGCTATCGCTCGCCTCCTGACTTTTTGTGGAGCTAAAGTGATTCGGGATAACCACATTGGTGACTGGGGGACCCAGTTCGGTATCCTTCTTTTGGCAAATCGAAAATTCGGGTTCGATTTTACTGTAGCCCCATCTGAGGCCCTTCCCGCCCTGGAGAATCTTTACAGAGCGGGTAACCAATTGATCGAGAGCAACCCGGAAGAAAGAGAAAATGCCCGCCAAGAGTTGGTACTTCTTCAACAGGGAGATCCGGAGCGCACTGCGGTTTGGGAGAAAATCCTGACGATTAGCCAAAAGGCATTCAACGATCTATACTTCCGCCTCGGAATCACATTCGACGAGACGTTGGGCGAAAGTTTTTACCGAGACAGAGTCGAACAGGTATACTCAATCCTCGAAAAAGAAAACATAGCTGAAGAAAGCGAAGGTGCCTTGGTTGTCTTTCACCGCGAACATCCACGCTTTAACGAGCAACCCTTCATCATCCGAAAATCCGATGGAGCGAGCAATTATGCGACAACGGATCTGGCTACCGTTGAATTCCGAGCAGAAGAATGGAGTTCCGATGAGATTATTTATGTAACGGACGGCCGTCAACAGGACCACTTTGAACAGCTCTTTCTGACAGTTGGAAAGTGGTTTACTGCAATGGGTAAACCAGCACCCGTTCTTCGACACGTGTGGTTTGGCACCATTCTTGGAGAAGGTGGGAAAGCAATCAAGACCCGCAGCGGAGAATCCGTTAAACTGAAAGATCTACTGGATGAAGGCGTCGAGCGGGCACGAAAAATAGTTGAGGAAAAGAATCCTGGTCTGCCAGACGAGGAAAAGGACAACATTGCGGAAATTGTGGGCATTGGCGCCATTCGTTACGCTGACTTGATGCAGAACCGCACCCACGACTACTTGTTTTCATGGAGCAAGATGCTGAGCTTTGACGGTAATACAGCTCCGTATCTACTCTATGCCATAGCTAGAATCCATGCGATTTTCCGCAAAGCCGGGCTCCAACCCGGAGAGGGTGAGGAAGGGAAAAATGACTTAGACACCGAAGAAGAAATCCAACTAGCCCGCCAACTGGCTCTGTTCCCATCTGCAATAACGCAGATCATGCAGGACCTACGGCCTCACTTCCTTTGCACCTACCTGTTCGAGCTAGCGAACACCTTCAGCAGCTTCTACAACGCCAACCGCGTCATGATAGACAATCCTGCTGAGAAAGCCCGCCGCCTTATGCTCTGTTCCAGAACCCTACTTTTTCTTGAGACAGGACTCGATCTTTTGGGTATCGAAACACTCGAACAGATGTGATTCTCCATTTTCTTGCACTCGACACGGTCTGCGCCGTCCTTGCCTGGAATCTCCTCGCCAGCTCCGTTCTAGGAACAGCCAACTCCCCTCTACTACTCTTTTGGACTGGAGCGGCCGTCTGGCTAGTCTACATTGCTGATCGCTGGCTTGATTCTCTCCCTAACAGCACCGAAGAACATCTCAGTGAGCGGCATCTCTTTGCGGCCCGACACCGCGGGGTCATCGCTATTATTTGGCTTGGTGTTTGGCTCATTTCAATAATGAGTGCTCTCATCCAACTGCCGGGGAAGATTTTACTGGCAGGAGCATTCATTGCAGCGATGGGAGTCATCTATTTAATTCTGATTCAGAGAACCCCCCATGAGGACAAAAAGGGAAGACGGAGGGCTGGAGGCGGGATTGTCGTTGGACCGCTGGTCGCCCTGGCTGTTATTCTTTTTCCCGCCTTAAATGGATCGCCAAAATCAACAATGATTGGAGTTACCTGGGCGCTTATCGCCTGGGGTTTTTGCCTTCAAACCAGATCTTCCCGAATCTGGGAGGAAGGGGGGTCGATCTCCATGGCAAAAACTATCTTCGGGGGTCTGACCGGCTGCGTTCTGGCATTATCTTTTGGGCTGCTCCCTATTGCCGCAGCAACTGTTTCCCTAACCATAGGCCTAGTTCTACTGAACCGTTTTCCTTTAAAAGACAAAGTGATGGGTGCCGACTGGCTTCTAGCCATTGCGGGCACAGTTGGATGGCTTGCCAGCTGATCTCAGTGAGGTCTCTCCATGTCAATAATAAGTTACCTGGTTACTTTTGTGCTTGAAGCTTGATTGTAATTCTCTCGCCAGCAGCCTTCCTACAGTCCTTCATTCTGCTTATGACTGATGTAGAAACCCCGCCGCCTTCACCCGGTTTAAACAATCCCATCGAAGAAACCCGCGCAAACCTCCGGCTCCTCGGAGTTTTCTATATCATCATGGGTTTGCTTGCACTCCCCATCCTATTGGCTTTTTCGTTTCACGGACTAATTTTTGATCAAATATTGGAACAGGTTAATAATTCCTCAAATCCTGAACTGGCTGATTCTATTCAGAAAATTGCCACCGCCGCTGGTTTTGGGCTCTTCCTATTGGTTTTGTTGCATGTAGCCACAGGGATCTACATCGGTATCTGCTTTCGTCGACAGAAACACCATGCTCTTTGTTTAGTAGCTGCCGCATTTTGTTGTCTGTCCTTTCCTCTCGGAACCATTCTCGGCATTTTTTCGATCATTGTGCTGATGAAGCCAGAGGCAAAATATCTTTACGGCATCGCTCCCTCAGCGGAGCCGACCTGAGTCCTCGGACCATGACATCGAGTTTCAGAGAGAAATACATTTATGAACCGCATCCGAATTTTTCACCTTACCGAGTACACGTTTTCACAAGACGTTTCCTTCTCTAAACACACACTACTACTTCGCCCCAGGGAGGGTCACGACATACGCATAGAGTCTTCTGTACTCAATGTTGAGCCAGCCTACCGGGTGAAATGGTATCGCGACATTTACGGTAACTCGGTAGGCAACCTTACTATCTTAAAGAAGTCCAATCGACTGCGAATTGAGAGCGAGGTCGTCATCCAGCACTATACTACCCAACCACTTGATTTTCTTGTCGATGAGAGAGCGGTCACCTACCCATTCCCATTTGAACCGGACGAGCGCTTGGACCTTTTGCCCTACCGCACCCACACCTGGCCCAATGATACAAAGCTATTGAAGCAATGGGTCACTCGCTTTTGGCAACCGGGTAGTTCCATAGAAACTTATGTCCTGCTCGATCAGATGAGCAAAACCATCGTTCGCGAGTTTACCTACCACATGAGAGAAGAGCCTGGGGTTCAGAACCCAGCCCAGACACTGGAAACCCAGGCCGGCAGTTGCCGCGATTTTGCAGCTCTTTTTATCGAAGCCTCTCGATATCTTGGATTGGCCGCACGATTTGTGAGCGGCTATCTTCACAATCCGGGAAGTGGGCAGCATGGTTCCACCCACGCTTGGTCTGAGGTCTATCTACCCGGGGCGGGTTGGATCGGATTTGACAACACAAGCGGGCTTGTAACCGGGGCGGCTCACATTGCTACAGCCGTCCACCGTCACCCAGAGTCTGTCCCACCTGTTTCAGGTGGTTTCATAGGTTCTGCCGGAATCACCTCGAGGTTAGCCGTGGATGTTTCCGTGTCGCGTGTTTAGGCGTTACTTAGGTATTCAGATCAAGAATGCCAGCCACACCGACTACGATTAAGTAAATAGCGACGATCCAGTTCAACAATTTGGGCTGCACGAGGATAAAAATTCCCGCTACAAGAGCCAATACGTATTCTAGTGTTAGGTTTAATTCCATAGGGCTTTACAAAACACCTAAGGCGCGCTTCTAGCAAGGCTGCTATATCCGCTCACGAGAAATCCCGCCAGTCGTAGAGGGTCGGATCTTTTTTTGGCGCACGGGTTCGAGTCGCTTGGAACATCCTCCGCAAAGCTTTCCCTTTCTCTGACTTTGAAGAATCAGCTTCGCCTGAATCATCCAGACCGCTTTCATCCATCGTATCACCAAACTCATCCTCAAGCGCATCCAGGTCGGTGCCTTCCTCCATTTTCCGCACCATTTCCTCCATTTGGCCATCCATCGGCTCACCCGTCAATTCGGACATTCGACGCATCATTCGACCCATTTGCCGAGGATCTGGATTATCCTCGTCCATCCCTGACATCTGACCCTCCAATTCGGCCATCGCAGCCTCCAGCCGCGGATCGTCAGGATCCGGACCCTCACCAGAACCATCCAGCTCCCGGTGACGGCCCGTCACAGAGAATCCAGACATCACGCGTTCCATCGGAAATTTCCCTCCATCCGGGCAGCGTGGAGTCTCTTCTCCACTGATCATCCGCTGGGAGAGGAAGCTATAAATCTTGTGGGTTTTCTTACAGTAGAACTCGTATATTGGCATGGTTGAAATTCGTAAATTGACCTTAGAGAAGCGGCCCCATCAGGTGCGCAAAATCTTCAACGAAACGCCTGCTCTTTCCCTGAGGAACCGAGACATCGTCCATTGGTTTACATTCCATCTCGATACTCTGAACCCATTCGCGAAAGGCCTGAAAGTCAGCGGCTGATGTGTGAACGATTCCCATTTCAAAATTCACAAACAAGCTACGCATGTCGAAATTTGCTGACCCGGAAAGGGCAATCTCGTCATCAACCAAAAGTAACTTGGCATGAATCATTCCAGGCATATAAAACGTGACTTCAACCCCCGCATTGCTCAGTTGGCGCAGATAGTGAAAGCGGGCAACATCAACCAGGTGCTGGTTGGATTTTCGGGGGATAATGAGCCTCACCCTTCGCCCCGCATGGGCCTTGACGATCAATGAACGAAAGAGGACTTCATCCGGCACGAAATAGGGGGTGACGATCGTAAGAGTGTGACGGCAATCCTGAATGAGTTGCAGGATGCGCTCATAAAGAGTATCCGTCGGCACTTCCGGTCCACTCTCGATAATTTCGAGGCTTCGATCCCCCACTTCCGGTAAATCCAGGGTGAAAATATCCCGAAATTTCTCGGGCTTCTGTCCCGAAGCAAAAAGCCAATCGTTTAGAAATATGAAATTGAGGTGACGCACGGACGGCCCTTCCACCTCAATGGAGAAATCTCGAAAAGTTTGATCCGTCATCTCCGGCCCCATAAAGCGGAGGTCAATGTTCTGTCCACCAGTGATTGCTTTCTTATGATCAAAAATCGCTAATTTGCGGTGGTTGCGCAGGTTGGCCGAAGAATGACTATGAAGGGGCAAGAGGGGCATAAAGCGAGCCACCTCACCACCAGCCGCCTTGAGGTCATTGATCCATTTCCCTCCGTTCCCCAGAAAACCGAAGGCATCAACAAGTAAACGAACTTCTACCCCTTGCTCCGCCTTTTTCCGCAAGGCCTCAACGATCGGAAGCCCGGCTCCGTCTTTCGAGAGGATATAGGTCATGATATGGATGCAAGACTCCGCCTCCTCAATGGCATCGAGGATAGCATGAAAAGTGGAAGGTGCATCCGGCAGCAACTCACAGCGGTTTCCTGTGGTTTTGTGCAACTCCTTTAATTGCTCGTCGGGCAGGTTTTCGCCAGCAAGGTATCGGGAGCCCTCCATTACCTTTTTCTTTCGCTCGACCAAACCGCGGCTCTTCCTACCCCCAAGGAGGAAATAGAGAGGGACTCCGATCCAGGGAATGAAGAGAACGGCCAGTGCCCAAGCGAAGATATTGCTTGGATTGCGTTTTTCATTCAGCATCCTTCCAATGATCAAAATACCGAGGATAAAACCCAACCAAGTCAGCAGATGAGCGTAGGTAAATCCAATCAGAATGCTGATACCCTGAAAAAAGGGTTCAGACAAATCTGACCAGATACTTTGAATGGATTCCCACATAGTTATTTTTTGATAGATGGAGCAAATCAAACCTCTCGGCAATCACCGAACCCAAGCTATATTGCGAAGAAGCATTGCCGAATCTCTCGACAAAAAGGTATCCTCATTATGGATTCTTTCGAATCGTGAAAACAGCCCACACTCATCTGTAAGGTTCGGGCAGGAACTCAACTACACCGAACCCTCTTTTTTGTACTGACCTATTTTGCTGCAGTTGATTCATGGCCGAACGGAAACTCATCACCTTAAACATCGCCCACGGGAGAGGACTGTCCTTCTACCAGGGATTCCACTCGCCGAGCGGGATCCGCAAACAACTCGAGCGCATCACTCGCCTACTGGGCCGGTTTCATCCAGACATCGTTTGCCTACAGGAAGTCGACGAATCCTCTCACTGGAACGGGCACATCAACTTATTAGAAGAAATTCAAAACAAAGAATCCCTACCCTATTCTTATCTCGGCGTTCACAACCGGCGCGAAGGGCCCAAAAAGCTCGCCTACGGAAATGCCATTCTATCCCGATATCCGATCCGCGAAGCGCTCACGGTGCCGTTTGGCGATGAGAAGCTCGGAGCGAAAGGATTTCTGTTTGCGCGAGTTGAATTCCCAGAGGGAATGGTCTCCGTCATCAATCTCCATTTGGATTTCCGCTCACGGATCAAGCGGCTAGCCCAAGTGGAGCAAGTCGTGCGCTTCCTTCACGATGAACTTGCTCTTACCGGCGACCCCCTACTGCACAGACCGATCGTCTGCGGAGATTTTAACGCGCGCGCCACCTTGCAGCGCGACGCAGTAGCTCAACTTTTCAACTACATGAAAAGTCATCACGAGTACACACTGCATCCCGAAAAGGCTCGCTCCTTTCCCGCTCATAGTCCGCTTAAATGCATCGACTTCATCTTTTTGCCCGACCCGATGACTTGCACCACCTGTCAGACTATTCGCAGCTATGTGAGTGACCATCGACCCGTATTCATGAAATTTGAAATTCCCGAAACGGGTGGGCCAAACCATAGTTGAATGCTTGGTTTACAAGATGGCCAAGGCCACAAGCCATGCCCCACAAATTAGTGTGAGTAAAGAACCTACTCCGAAGAGCCTGTTTGCCAGTCATACTTCGGGGTAAGCTCACGATCTTCCACATGCTTACGGTCCCCTTTGTGCCACCAGTAAAAGATGGGGCTGGCAATGTAAATGGACGAGAACGTCCCCGTCACAATCCCGACAAGGAAGACAAAGGCGAAATCGACGATGATCCCGGCACCCGCAATATACAGTGCAAAGGCGGCCATAAAGGTCGTTATACTGGTAAGAATCGAGCGGCCCAAAGTTAAATTAATGGCGAGATTGACGACCTTCTTCAGCGTATAGGTAGGATTGAGATCCAGCTCCTCCCGTATCCGGTCAAAGACAACTATGGTATCATTGATCGAATACCCGACGATCATCAAAACCGCTGCAATCATAGGAGCTGTGAACTGCCCATCGGCTAAAACAAAGATGCCTATGGTCATCAATACGTCGTGAATCGTTGCGACCACCGCGCCGACCCCATAGCCCACCTCGAATCGCAAAGCAACATAGAGGAGTATCCCGAGCAAAGCAACGACAACGGAGACAATCGCATTTTGTTGAATCTGCTCGCTAACGGCTCCACCGATACTGGTCTGCCCTTGAAGAACGAGTTCCGATTCCGGATAAGCAGTCGACAACGCGGTAAAGAAATCCTGCCCCTTGCCGATCTCCGTCTGAATCGCGAGCGTCTCAGAACCGTCGATAAAGCTAACCTGGTAAACGGCAGTAACCTCCCCGAAGTTCTCCCTATTGGCAATCGCCTCAATACCGGTTAGCGGGACTCGATCCTCAAAGGCGACGGTAATTTCGTCACCCCCCACAAAATCGATACCAAATAAGTGATCCCAGTGTGACCAGATGGCAAAAACCCCGCAAGCCACGATAACCCAAGACAGGAGGAATGCCGGTTTACGGAAGCGAAGGAAATCAACAGAGAAAGGACCGGGAAGTCCCCATCCCAAAATCTTTTTCACTCCAGCTTTGAAGACCAGAGCCTCCAAAAGGAAGCGACTTACGACCAAAGCACAGAAAACCGAGGCGCAAATACCAATCGCGAGGGTCACCCCGAAACCTTTAACCGGTCCTGTTCCCAGCCAGATCAAAATGGCGGCTGTTATCAGCGTCGTCACATTTGCATCTACGATTGTTGAAAAGGCCTTATCGTAACCACCAATTAGAGCATTGGCCGGTTTCTTGCCCAAGCGTAGCTCTTCACGCACTCGCTCGAATATAAGAATGTTCGCATCGACCGCCATCCCAACGGTGAGCACGAGCGCAGCCACGCCCGGCAAGGTTAGGGTAGCTCCCAAACTAGCGAGCACCCCGAGTACAATCAAAATATTGACCCCGATGGAGATGACTGCGACGACACCGCCCAAACCATACCAGAAAATCATGAAGACCACGACGAGACCTGCACCGATTTGCGCAGCCAAGATACTCTTATCCCGGGCATCTTCAGCGAGCGATGGACCCACCTCGCTCATTTCGTCGACCGTCAACTCATATTCCAGGGGATTGTTTAGAGTGTTAGCCAGCTCCAGTGCTTCCCGCTGAGAGAAGCGACCGGAAATGCGTGCACCTCCACGAATAACCTCGTCTACGCTCGGGGCACTTTTTAGCTCTCCATCCAGCACGATTGCCAACTGTCCAACGCCCCCTTCCCTGAGATTCGCCTCAACGATCTTCTCGGTTATTGCTGCAAAACGCCCGCTCCCTTCTGATGTAAAGTCCATGTAGACTTCATATCCGCCAGTTTGGTTTGGCATCGCACCGGCACGAGAAACGATTGCGCCAGTCGCTTCCGCTACTCGCTTTACAAAAAATCCTACCTCTCCTACCTCTCCTTCGCGATTTTCACGCTCCATGTAAAGGGGTTCGTAACCGAGTGGTGTTGCCACTCCGTCATCCGGAGATGCGGTTCGGCTTACGAGCCGAAACTCCAAGCGGGCTGGCTTTCTCAAAGATTCAATTCCTTCCGGATCCTCGCGCAAACTCATCCCCGGAAGCTGAATTTCAACACTGTCATCGGAAACCGGTCGTATAGAAGGCTCGGAAACCCCGAGACCATTGACGCGGCGCTCCATGACCTCGACAACTTGCTTGAGCTGCTCTTCCCGCTGGAAACGGCTCACATTTTCGACTGCTTCTTCATCAAGCCGAAGCGTAAACGAAACGCCTCCTTCCAGATCGAGGCCCAAACGCAGATTACTCTTGGATTGATTCAATAGCTCACGAAGAAGAACCTCGTTGCGCTTTTGCTGGTTCTTTATATCGACCAGTTGAATTTTCGGAAAATAAGGAGCGAGATCGATTTGCTCGTTGTTGGCAATCTCCCGAAGACCCACATACACCGATGGGTAAGTGCCATCCTCCGTGCCCTCCCGAGCACGATCAACTAATGCCACCATTTCCTCTTGGCTGCTTTGCTCGAGGACGAAACTGTCAAAATCACGGTCCTCGAGAGGAACGAGATTTAGAAACGCCCATAATAGAATGGCGATCGAAAGGCCCGCCTTCCAGAGAATACCCCCGGACATAAATTTCCCAATCAGAAGCCCCTCAGGAGGGGTCTTCTAGCTTGTTTGCCACGAATGAACGACCGACTTCAACCTTCACGTTGTCAGCGATCTTCACGATCAAGCGGTCATCCTTTACGTTGGTGATCTCACCATAGATTCCGCCGGAAGTAAGAATGAGATCCCCAGTCTTCAATGCCTTTATCATGGCTTCTTGCTGTTTCTGACGCTTGCGCTGTGGTGCGATAATCAAAAACCACATCCCCGCAAAGAGCAGGATGAAGAATAGGATCGGTGTCAGTCCGCCTCCAGGGGCGGGTTGCTGTGCGAGAGAAATCAGATGTTCCATGAGTGGGTCTTTTTCAGATTGGCTTTTGAAAAGTGCGAAACAGTAGAACAAAGATAGCGATTCCACACATGGCAAGGATGAATCGCATCAATTTTTCGGAAAAGGGATTGACAGACCTCTCCATTCTCAATCTTCTCCATCTTTTTCAAATTCGATGGCCAACACTAAAGCATCTCTCAAAGACATCCGGCAGATCGAGAAACGGACCGAACATAATAAGAAGGTCCGCTCTCGCCTCAAAACTCTTGCCCGGAAGGTTAAAACTGCTCGCGAAGCAGGTGAAACCGATCAAGCAAAATCAGTCGCACGCGATTTCGTAGCGGCTAGTGATAAGGCGGCTAAGTCGTCCATCATCCATCCCAATAAGGCCGATCGGCACAAGGCATCTGTCTCCGATTTGGTGAATTGAGGCCGGATACGATTTCACTGCGCCCCGGCGAATGGGGCGATCGATCCCTAAAAGTAAAAGTTCTCGCTGCTGCTAGCGGCTGGGTTGCCTTGGATCAACCTCTTGTACCACCAGATTGGCTCAACCCACCGGGGACAGCATCGGAGAGGCTGCAGAATTCTCTTCGGGAGCGCTCCGTTGAAGGAACAAAGGGTTGGGAAGCTTTTCTGGGCCAGTCTCCATCCGCGATCTACCACCTCCCCTGTTCGGGCCCTGTCCTGTTTGGCACAAACCGGGAGACTTATTCCATTCTACGGGAAGAATATGGATCAAATCTTTGGTGCTTCCGTTTTTATCTCCTCTCACGGGGAGGACCCGACTCGGAGCACATTGCCTGCGATCTACCAGTTGCGGTGCATAATACCGAGCCCGGTTCGCTGATCTCGCATACTACCGGAAAAAAAGCATCAACCATATTCCGTAAACTCCGCAAAAAAAACGATCTGGAACTCTGGGAGGCGCAAACTCGATTTCTTCGACCGGACCAGATTCGGCTCCACGCTGCAGAAGTTGGGATCCGTGTAGCCGGAGAATCCTATTACGGTGATTTTCCTCCACTTTCCCGCGCTGACCTACCGGGAACCCGGAGACCCGGAGGGCGTGGATACGTCCTTCTCCCCGGGCCGGCGATTCATTTAGCCCAGATTTCGATCCCCAGCCTGTCGGATCAATCGATTCGGTCCACGCCACCCAAGGTGATGGACAAATGGATTCGTTGGCAGCTAGGAGAAGAAAAGGATTTACAAGGCCCGCCGGATTCGCTTTGATTTTCGTTTTTTCCGCAAAGAACAAGCACACTTAAGTTACATTTTTATTAAATATGGGCAATCTACGAAAAAAGCGTCGTCTCAAGATGAATCAACACAAGCGCCGTAAGCGTCTCCGCGCCAACCGGCACAAGAAGCGGGTCATTTAAGGTCGGCTTTCAATTTACGCCAGCGCTCCAAGCGCTCGCTTACTGCCCCCTCTGCCCCATTTGAGCTGGGTCGATAGAATACTTTCGGCTCATTCATAAAATCTTGGCCACTGACGGCCTCGGGGTAATCGTGGCTGTATCGATACCCATCGCCATGCCCCATCTCCTTGGAAACCTTTGTGTGAGAATCGCGCAACCAGAGGGGGACGGACTGCAACCCCTTCCTCTGTATCTCCCTTTTCGCCGCTCCAATCGCCAAACAGGCTGAATTGCTCTTGGGTGCTGAGGCGATAAACACCGTCGCGTGAGCGAGGTTCAATTCGCATTCGGGCAAGCCAATCACCTCGCAAGCCTGATAGGCTGCCATCGCCAGCGGTAGTGCACGCGAATCTGCCAACCCGACGTCCTCGGAGGCCTGTATAACGAGACGTCTTGCAATGAATCGCGGGTCTTCGCCGCCAATCAGCATTTTTGCGAGCCAGTAAAGGGCCGCATCCGGATCACCGCCTCTCATCGATTTAATGAAAGCCGAAATCGTATCATAGTGCTCATCCTCTCCGGCATCATAGCGGATCTGGCGCTCATTCAAAAAATGCTCCAGTTCGGCGACCCCGATCCGACCACCGATTGGTTGGCCAAGGATTAAGGTCTCGAGCGCGTTGAGACCCCGGCGCAAATCACCATCCGAAATTCTAGCCAGGCCGTGCAGAACCTCTTCATCGACCTCCACATGAGCGGCGTGCAACTTATCATCCTCGCGCAAGGCCCGACCAAGAACTTCCTGAACCTGATCGATGCCCACGGGTTGCAGCCGAAACAAGTGGCTACGACTCAGAAGGGCTGGAATCACGTAAAAACCGGGATTATAGGTGGTCGCCCCGATAAGCCGTACCCAACCCTCCTCAACATCCGGAAGAAGCAGGTCCTGTTGCGATTTATTGAAACGATGGAGCTCATCGATAAAAAGAAGACTCTTTCCTTCTCGATCAGCCCGGGCTGAGGCCAAGTGCTGCCGCAACTCAGCCACATTGGAAGACACGGCATTGACCCGAATCAACCGGCTCCCGGTTTCCCGGGCAATCACCTCGGCGAGGGTAGTTTTTCCGCAACCGGGGGGGCCATAAAATAGGAGACTGCCGAATTGATTACCACGGACCAACTTCGGCAACAAAGCCTCCTCTCCGAGTAAATGCTCCTGCCCGACAATCTTCTCCAAGGTAGTCGGGCGCATCCGTGCCGCCAGCGGCCGATGAACCGGCTCACCTTCTTCCCCGTGAAAAAAATCAGCCTGCATGCCCCGCCTCCTGTTTTTGCCGATTACGTCGGCACCTCTCTGAGCAATACCGAACCGAATCCCAATCCTTCCGCCATTTTTTCCTCCAAAAAAAATCCCGCCCACAAACAGGGCAATTTTTCGAAGGAAGATCACTCTTTTGCATACCCATCGTTATAGACATTCACCAAATCAATACCAGACCCATCCACCATAATTGGCACCCGGAAGTGTCAATTATAATTGACCTGGTTACTTATAATCCAATCAAGTATACGAAAAATGAATCCCTAAATTATTGGCCGATAATATCTTGTGAACGATTCAACCCTTCTTTCAGGGAACATGCGGCAGGTCGTGCGTTTTTTCCGATCCAATTTTCTGTTCTGCGCAACAAGTGTGATCTCGAGTCGCGGCTTCCATTGCGAGCTATCACCTTTGGCTCGGTCGGCGTGTTGATGGGTGGGTCAACTGGGTGGGCGAAGTCGCATTTGCGTAGCTTCAATTTGCATATTTACGACAGCGGAACGATTCGTGCATGATTCCTGCCGTGTTGAGAAAGATGATAGACGATGGGATTCAGCGAGAAAGAGGATTTGACGCGGGCGGAACGCACAAAATCCACAGTTTATCCTGAAGTAGCATTTTAGACATGAAAAAAAAGATACAGGAACTTACCGTTTCCACGATAGACGCGGTCGTGCGTATGGCATGGGAGGACCGGACCTCCTTTGAGGTGATTGAAGAGAAAACCGGTTTGAATGAAGCAGCCGTCATCCAAGTGATGCGAAGCGAATTAAAGCCAAGAAGTTTCCGTCTCTGGCGCAAGCGTGTGTCGGGTCGCGTTACCAAACACCGAAAGCGTTTCAAGCGGAACGTGGGACCACCCGTCCCAGACCCTTCCGAGTTCAACGGGTGATGGGTTAGACGCATGCGCAAGGATCATACCGAGAGCATGCGGGCTCCACTCCTTTTGATCGTCCTTCCTTTTCTCCTTGGAATCGGGAGCAGTCGGCTGATTCCTCTCCATGCCACTGTCCCGGCCATTTTACTAATACTATCTCTCCTCCTTCTACTCGGATTTAAGAACGCACTATCGCGTGCCACCTATTGGCAGGTGGTCTTTGGGGTCGCGATTTTTAGTCTCGGCGGAATGTACGGAGCCCGGATTGTTCCGTCTTTTGATGGTTTGCAATCAGATCTTCCAAATCCTCCACGAGAAGAAGTTCTGCTTGTTGATCCAGTGCAACTTTTCGCGGCACCACCTTACTCAAAGGATCAAGTGGGGTTGGGTGCAGTCGCTGGTGTTCCCGGATTACTGTATTTCACTGCTCCTGCGGATTCTCAGAAAAAACCAATACTCAGTGGATTTTCTACCCGCCTGAAAGGTGTGAAACGACCCCTGTTTGAGATTATCGAGGACCCTGGCTTCTATTCCTATCTGAAGGCACGTGGTGTTTCCGCCGGAATACACTCCAATCTATCTCCCGCGGTAGTTGGCATCGCCAATTCCTGGCGGGCTGTCTTCTCCGTACTTCTGGAGCGAGGCAAAGAGGCGCTCTCGGTGGGAAGCAGCCCTACCGAACCGCCCACCAGGATTTACAAAGCCCTGGTCCTCGGTCAGAGACTCGGCTTGGAACCGCGCCAGAAAGAGATGTTCAAGGTCACAGGCACCGCCCATCTTTTCGCCATTTCTGGTCTCCACGTCGGGTTGGTCGGTTTTTTTCTCTTTACCGTTTTCCGGAGAATACGGATCGCTAATTGGCTCCAAGTCAGTGCGACCCTTTTGATTCTGCTTTTCTACGTCCTGCTGACCGGAGCCACACCCTCCGCTGTTCGCGCTTTTCTGATGATTTCGTTTCTCGTTGGTGCCAAAGCCTTTCACCGCGCCTATCGGCCCACATCCGCGCTTGCCGCATCCGCTCTCTTTGTCCTGCTCATCGATCCCGAACAACTTTTCACTTTAGGATTCCAGCTCTCCTATATCGTAGTTCTGTCGATATTGGTTTACGGTGCTCCCTTGGCGAAAAGGCTCATGGAGCAGACGAGTCCTGAATACTGGCTGCCGGGACAAACCGGATCCCCATACCATCGACTCCGGCGTTGGTTTTTCGGAAGTCTCTCAATCAGTTTGGCGGCATTCCTGGGAAGTTCGCCTCTGATCATGGATCACTTCCACCTCCTTCCCATCTCTTCCATCCTTCTCAACTTACTCCTCATCCCTCCCGCGACCGTTGTTTTGATCATCGGTTTCCTCTCCCTTCTTGCCGGCTTACTCGGCCTGGCCTGGATTTCTTTTCTCTTCAACCAAGCCGCCTTGCCCATAGTGGAAGCTATGACTGGCATCGTCTCGATCACATCGAACACACCCATCGCCGCAATCTCCCTGATTTGGAAAAACGATTGGGCGGGGTCCGTTGGCACACTTTTGTTTCTTTTCGTAACGTTTTGGACCGCTTCCCGTCCTCAATTCCGCTATCGATATCTCCTCTGTCCCGTAGGCGCTCTTACGACAACGCTTTTTCTAGGCCGGATTGCAGCGCAATAACTTTGAGATTCCTCGAATTGCGTTGACCTCATCCCTACAGCATAGCGAAATTTATAGGATGCGCGCGCTTGCTTTACTTCTCCTCTCAACCCTTTTCACCAGCCTAGTAGGGGCACAAAGCCCGACCGATTTAGGCGTAATCGACCGTACGGGCAAAAAAAGTGAGCTAACGATTTCCATATCGGCCACCATTCCCTCGGTAGAAGCGTTGGCCAAGAGGGCCTTTCAATTACACGGCGCTTTCCGAGTGGTCGCAGGAGACGCCGACATCTCCCTTCAACTACGCACAGCCGGCACAGATACCGTCCTCTTCTCGGCCACATCCGGACGAACCAGCTTTAATGGCACCGCCACAGGAGAGGACCTACAGGAAGCTACCGCCATGGCCTGTGACGACGTGGTAGAGCGACTTCTCGGAATACCGGGCTTTTTTGCGGGCACATTAACTCTGGTCGGCGAGCGGGATGGTCGAAAAGAAATCTTTGTCGGCGATCTATTTTTCCAAAAAATGCGCCAGGTTACCCGAGGAAAAGGAGATTCCCTAAGCCCAAAACTTTCGCCAAATGGGGACAAACTCCTTTACACAACCTATGCTCCAAGTGGTTTTCCTGATATCTACGAGCTTACCCTCGCATCGGGTCAGTCGAGCCCTTTCGCCACTTATAAGGGGACGAACACCGGAGCCGTCTTTAGCCCTGATGGCTCCCGGGTAGCGATGATCCTCTCTTCCAGCGGGAATGCAGAACTCTATGTGGCCGGCGCAACCGGTCGTCTTCCGAAGCGATTGACGAACAACCGCAGCCTCGAAGCCAGCCCCACCTGGTCGCCCGATGGCAGCAAGATCATCTTCACATCCGACCAGCTCGGTAAACCGCAGCTGTTTGGAATGATGTCAACAGGTGGACCCGTCTCGCGACTCCCCACTGATATCAGCCGTTATTGCTCGGAACCGGATTGGAACCCGCGCAACCCGCGCCAGATAGTCTTCACAGCGGCAGAATCGGGTGGCTTTAAGATTGCTCTCTATGACATTTCACTCGGAAAAAGCACATGGTTGAGCACTGTCGGCGGCGATGCAGTTGAACCCGCCTGGCTCAACGACGGGCGGCACCTCATTTTCACAAATCGTTCCGGAGGGAACACCCGGCTCTACATTTTGGATACGGTTTCCGGGAATATGGAACCACTGCATTCGACCCGTTTTGGGGATTCCTCCCAAGCTGATTTCGTAATGACCCGCTAGGGCGGTTATCAATGTTTCCCGTTTGTCTTCGTGACAAACCGTGCCATATTCCCTGTTTTATTTTCCGTTTCTCCCCTTCTTATGCCTTCCAATGAAAAGCCGTCCAAGGGACCGGGCACAGGACCGAATCGATCTTTCGATTCGTCCTTCCGTCCTCCCGAAGAGTACTTGAAGAATCTCCCCGACACACAGAACTTGCGTGCGACGGAGATCCAGGGGGCCCGCGTCCCCATCCAGGAAGTTGGTTCTTCCAATTTCCGGCTACCTCTTCGCTTTCAAATGGCCAGTGGAGAGATCATCACCGTTGAAGTCTCGGTATTCGGTGGTGTGAGTCTCGAAGCAACGCGGAAAGGGATTAACATGTCCCGCATCATTCGGGTTTTTTACGAACACAAGGAGAAGATCCTCAGTTTTGGCATGATCCGGGAAATCCTTGAAGATTACCTGGTGAAGCTCGACGCTACATCGGCCCGGTTGCGGATCGCTTTCGCTCTGCCCACAGTGCAGGAAAGCCTTCGCAGTGAGCTGAAAGGTTACCAATACTACGACGTGGTTATCGAGGGACGTTTGTCCGAGAAGAAGGACTTTACCCGAATGATGCAGATCGGTTTCGTCTACTCCTCAGCTTGCCCTTGTTCCTCGGACTTATCGGAACATGCGCGGGAAACCCGGGGAGTTTACGGGATTCCTCACTCCCAAAGAAGTCGGGCGCGGGTACGCGTCATTCCCGAAAAGGACGATACCCTGCTAGTCGAAGATCTGATCGGAATTTGCCAAGGTGCTTTAGCGACCGAAACACAGGCAATGGTTAGGAGACCTGATGAGCAAGCTTTCGCCGAGCTCAATGGGGCATATCAAAAATTTGTCGAGGATGCCGCCCGGCTTCTCTACCTGGCTTTGGACGAAACTTCCGGAGTGGAAGCCTTCGCAGTTTCCTGTTCACACCTGGAATCCCTCCACTCACACGATGCGGTGGCTACAATTGCAAAAGGGCTGCCCACAGGGCTATCCGGTGGAATTGACGATTATGGCGAGCTCCTCTGCTAACGAAGAATGGTTCGATGTTGTCGATGAAGCGGATCGCGTCATCGGTAGAGAGACGCGGACAATTGTTCACCAGAAGAAACTCTTACACCGCGCCGTCCACATATTTGTCTATCGTCCGAGCGGTGAACTTTATCTCCAAAAACGTTCCCCCATTAAAGATACTGCACCGAACAAATGGGTGAGCTCCTGCTCCGGTCACGTCGATTCGGGGGAGGATTATGGGACAGCTGCCCGCCGCGAACTGGGAGAAGAGCTGGGTATCCCGGGCGACTCGGTCTACCTCAAGGAAGTCCGTGCTGTCTCCGCGGTGCCAGAGACCGGCCATGAATTTGTGCAGCTGTATCACATGGCTGATTTTACGGGAGAAATCAGCCCTGACCCGATTGAAATTGCCGAGGGTTGCTGGAAATCCCCCGCAGAAATTGATCGGTGGATTGAACGGGCACCAGAGGAGTTTTCCCTGTCTTTCCTGTATTTATGGAAAGGGGGACGCTGCTAGGTAAACGCGGCCAAAACTCACTTAGACTTGCGATCCGCCCTTGCCCGATGGTTGCTGAACCCGCAACCTTCATACCATGGATCCACGATACAATAAGCTGGCCAAAGGACTGGTCGGATTTTCCGTTGCCCTTAAAAAAGGCGAACACGCAATGATCGATGCAAGCGGCATCCCGGAAGAGATGGTCGTCGCCCTCATCCGCGAGGTGCGTTCCCGCGGAGGCGTTCCCCACGTCTCCTGGCGCAATGAAAGAGTCTCCCGCGAACTAATCCGCGAGGGGTGTGAGGAACAATTTGCTGCAACAAATGCCTGGGAGCTATTCCGGATGAAAAAAATTGACGCCTTCATCGCATTGCGCGGTTCCGATAATATTTTCGAGACGAGCGACATCCCCTCTGAAAAAATAAGGACCTACTCGAAAAAAATGAAGCCGACCCAGGACTACCGCGTAAAAAAGACGAAATGGTGTGTTCTTCGTTGGCCCAGTTCTGCCATGGCTCAGCAGGCAGGGATGAGCACGGAGGCCTTCCGCGACTTTTACTTCCGCGTTTGCACGCTCGATTACGCCCGAATGAAACCTGGAATGGCAGCCCTCAAGCGATGGATGGAGAAGACTGATAAAGTTCGTATCACCGGAACCGATACCGATTTAACGTTTTCGATCAAAGGAATCCCGGCGATTCCCTGCGGCGGGCAATACAACATACCCGACGGTGAAGTTTTCACAGCACCCGTTCGCAATTCCGTGGAAGGAACGATAACACACAACGCTCCCACTGTTTACCAGGGAACGCGCTTCGAGAAGGTGCAGCTCACCTTCCGAAAAGGGAAAATCGTGGAAGCGACATCAAGCGACACCAAGAAATTAAACGAGATCCTCGACGCTGATCCGGGGGCGCGCTTCATCGGTGAATTTGCCATCGGATTCAATCCTCACATCCGGCATCCGATGGGCGATATTCTCTTTGACGAGAAAATTGACGGATCCTTCCACTTTACGCCAGGGCAGGCTTATGACGAAGCGGATAATGGAAACCGGTCACAGGTTCACTGGGATATGGTATCAATTCAGCGGAAAGACTTCGGCGGTGGTGAAATTTATTTCGACGACAAGCTCATTCGCAAAGACGGTATTTTCCAACCAACTGGTCTGCAAAAGTTGAACCGGGAGAACCTCAGCTGATCCTGAAACGGAAAAGCCCGTTGTAATTGCTGGTTGAGTTTTTGGAGGAATCGCCGAATTATTTGAAAATGATCCGAACCATCAGCTTTCTCCTGGCTACTGCCTGTTTTTCACTCTCCGCGAAGACGCTCGAGGATGTCGTAGATCAAGCCAGAGGCTTCATTGGCCCAGATGACAAAATCGAGGCCATCACTTCCTTGGTATATGAGGGGACTCTGACGCCAGCAGATGGCCAAGAATCCCGCGGCATCAGACTGGTCCTACAGAAACCAGCCAAGCAACTACTGGAGATCACACAGGGTGATGGGCAAATCAACATGCTTGTGAATAACTTTGAGGGATTCATGATACAGAAAAATCTTACCACTGATCAGGTAGGCATTTCCCCGCTCCCGACAGATCAAGTCCGTCGATTCAAAGCCAATGCGGCCGAGAATTTATATTTCTTTGAATTCCCAGCAAAATTACAAGTTCGTGCCAAGTATCTTGGAGAGGATCAATTCAGAGGGAAGACCGTCGACACCGTCCGCTACGTCCACTCCGGCGGTATTCAGTTTTTGCGCTACTTCGATCCTGAAACGGGTGAATTAGTTGGTACCCTAACGGACACAGGCTCCCTCAATACCGAGGAGGGGCTATTTGAGGTGGATGGACTGCGTTTTTCGAAAAAAGTCCTTTCCTACGAAAACGGCGAATTAGTTCACACTATCGAATTTTCCAAAATTACCATTAATCCTGAATTGGACGCAGAGGCATTTTCGCTATCCAATTGACCGTATTAAAAGTATCAGCCGAACGGCTTTAGCGAGGGCTCCCCACACATACCGGGCAGGCAAAACGGAAGAACTGCTCTCCACTTGTCAAAGCTCAGGAAGCTGCTATTTTCCTGACAGTGAAGGTAAATACCATTCAGGCATCCCGCGCGAACAGCGCTGTAAAGCGATTTCGCGACGCGGTTTCATTCTCTGTCGAGACCGAGAAAGTTGTGCGGCCAATTCTCGCGGACGTTCTTAAACGGGGAGACAAAGCAGTCTTCGACTGGACCGAAAAACTAGACAAGGCCCGGATCGATAGCCGAACCCTCCGAGTCACCGCGACTGAAATGAAAGCAGGTTGGCAGCGGATTTCCGGATCGGAAAGGAAGGCCATCCGCAAAGCCATTCAGTCCATCAAGGACTACCACAAAAAATGCTTGCCCTCCGACTGGACGGATCAAAATCGAGCAGGCATTACGATCGGAGAACGTTTTTACCCGATAACCCGAGTCGGTCTTTATGTGCCGGGCGGTCGGGTGCCACTCGTATCCACGGTCTTAATGACCGCTGTCCCCGCCCAAGTAGCGGGAGTGAAGGAGATTGTGCTCTGCACGCCACCCCGAAAGGACGGATCGGTGTCAGATGGTCTCCTCGCGGCTTTCCACGCCCTTGGCCTGAAAGAAGTTTATCGCATTGGCGGTGCCCAGGCGATTGGAGCGATGGCTTACGGGACAAAGAAAATTACTCCTGTTGATATGATAGCAGGACCGGGGAACGCGTATGTCATGGAAGCCAAACGACAAGTCTACGGTCAAGTGGGTATCGATCTACTCCCCGGCCCCAGTGAAGTGATGGTAATTGCAGATGAGGGAGCAACTCCAGAGTGGGTCGCGGCGGATCTTCTTTCGCAAGCCGAACATGGAACGGGGAAGGAAAAGCTCTACCTCTCGGTCCCTACGAAAGCCGTCTGGGAATCGATTCAAAAGGAATTGGAGCAGCAGTTATCTCAGACGGAAGATAATGGGACGATGAAAGCGATTCTACGCTCTCGTTTCCTTGTCGGCATCTGCCCGCAAACCGAAGATGTGGTCGCTTTTGCCAATGCAGTCGCTCCTGAACACCTCGAGCTTCAAGTCGACAAATCAAGAATAACCGAGCTGACAAAAAAAATAACCACCGCCGGGGCAATTTTACAGGGATACGATACGCCTACCGTTCTTGGGGATTTCGTGGCCGGACCGAGCCATACCCTACCCACAGATGGAACGGGCCGCTTCTCCGGTGGGTTGCAGGCGATTGATTTCATGAGGCGAACCAGTTTAGTCCGCTCGAACCCTCGGGCGAACCAGATGGTTCTGCCAACCGTTGAAGCCTTTTCCTCGATGGAGTCACTACCCGTCCACGCCGGTTCCCTCCGATTGCGCACAAATGCGAAGAAAGGGAGAACCTCATGAGCAAAGGGAATACTCCGCGCGACCTAGCTTCTCCGAAAGTGCTGGCCGTCGACCCTTACGTTCCCGGGGCCCAGATCAACGAAGAAGGTTGGATCAAGTTAAACACCAACGAATGCCCCTTCCCCCCCAGCCCATTGGTAATTGATGCGGCCCAGAAAGAATTGGATCGCATCACACTCTATCCAGATCCACCGGCCCGAAAGTTGCGGGCAAAAATTGCCAGCCACTGGAAAAAAGAGCCCGAAGCAGTCATCGCCGGAAATGGGTCTGACGATATTCTCAATTGTCTTATTCGTGTCTTCAGTGATGAAAGCCGAAAGGCGGGCGCGATGAATCCGAGCTATTCGCTTTACCCGATCCTCGCTGCGGCCAACGGCACCCTATGGGAGGATATCCCCTTTGAAACCCCGTTTCGCCTTCCGGTGGATGCCATTCTGGAAAGAAACTTCAACCTCTTTTTCCTCACCTGTCCACATGCGCCATCCGGCGTTGTTTTTCCCATAGCTGAAATAGAGCGACTTGCCGATGGGATGGATGGAATCCTCGTAGTTGATGAAGCCTATGGCGATTTTGCTGGTCAAAGTACCATTTCCCTACTGCGCAAATATCCAAATCTTTTCATCACCCGTAGTTTCTCGAAATCTTTCGGTCTCGCTGGCCTCCGGATTGGATATGGGGTCGGCTCTCCCGAGATAGTGGAGTTGCTGGATCGCGTCCGGGATTCCTACAACTTGGATCGCATCGCTCAGGTAGCCGGTATCGCTGCACTCGCAGATTGGGGTTACTATGAGGCGACTATCGGCAAAAGCACCTACATCCGCGATTTCTACCGCAACGAGATCGAGAGTTTGGGGTGGAAAGTGTATCCCTCGCAGGCAAATTTTCTCTTTATACGACCCGAGACAAAGGCACGCGAACACGGCGAGAAGACCGCCTCTTCCCTCTTTGAGTTCCTTAAAGATCGGCGAATTCTTGTTCGCTACTTTGGAAGCCACGCCTTGACTCGTGATTTTCTGAGAATCAGTATCGGAGATGAGGATCAGATGATGGTCCTCTGGGACACAATCAACGAATGGCTGAACAACGCATAGCTACACGCAGTCGCAAGACCGCGGAGACTGAAATCGAAGTCGAGTGGAATCTTGACGGCACCGGGCAAGCGACCATCGATACCGGGGTTCCGTTCTTTGACCACATGCTGACTCTTTTCACGGTTCACGGTCTCTTCGACCTGACCATCAAAGCCACGGGTGATACTGCCGTGGATTACCACCACTTGGTGGAAGATTTGGGAATTGTGCTCGGCGATTGTTTTAAAGAGGCAGTCGGAGACAAAGCTGGCATCCGTCGCTACGGCTCATTTTTCCTGCCAATGGATGAGACTCTTGTGCGGGTAGCCGTTGACGTGAGCAATCGTCCCTGGCTCGCCTATGATCTCCCGGCAGCTCCCGGTTTCGTAAAGGATTTCAATGTGGGTCTATTCCGCGAGTTCTTCCAGGGCTTTGTAAATCAAGCGAGGATCAACCTCCACATTCAGCGCGAATCCGGAGTGGAACCTCACCACCTAGCCGAAGCCGCCTTTAAAGGAACGGCCCGGGCACTAGACGAGGCAACTCAGATTGATCCCCGTCGTGGCGGTGCTATCGCCTCGACGAAGGGCACCCTTAACGACTAGTTCATTTTTCTAAGGGACATTGCACTACGCCGGCTTTCCCCGGCATATGAAGATGGCCCTTACTGGAGATCGATTTGGCGCAATTGAAGACCTTCGATCAGCCGGTCTTTGCGCAAAACGGATGTAATGACCACGGCCCAACTGCCCATTTCAGCGAAACCGTTTTCCGTAAGGATTCTGAATGCATTGTTAATCGTCACTTCCCGATCCTCCGCGAATTCAAGATAGAAAGGATGAACCCCTCGCATCAATCGCATTTGCGGGGCGAGGAAAGCTTGATCTGTGAAAGCAAAAATAGGCGTCCGAAAAGGACGGAAGGAGGAAAGAGTTTGCGGCAGATTACCCGCTCTGGTGAAGACCACTACACTTGCCCCTTCGACATCCTCGGCCAATCGGCCCGCTGAACGAACCAGCTTGCTTTTCGGATTTCGGAGATTGATTTCGATGCGCGGAGAGCTGTTGCCAAGCTGTTCCGTCTTTTCTGCAATTCGCTTAAAAACCCGCACGCAATCAAGCGGATATTTCCCGACGGTGGTCTCACCGGAAAGCATGATCGCATCTGTTCTCTGACCGACTGCGTAGGAAATGTCCGAGACTTCGGCTCTTGTTGGAACCGGGTTGTCGATCATGGACTCCAGCATGTGGGTTGCCACGATGGCTGGCTTTTGCAGCCGAATGCACGTCTCCACCGCGCGTTGCTGAATGACTGGCAAATCTTCATAGGGGCATTCGATTCCCAGATCGCCACGCGCGATCATGAGGCCGTCCGAAGCTCGAATGATATCGTCCAAATTACGGATCGCCTGCTGGTCTTCAACTTTTGCAATAATCTTGGCCGAGCTGCCCTTCAAAGTGAGAATACGGCGGAAGGTTTCAACGTCTTCTGGCTCCCGAACGAAGGACTGGGCGAAGAACTCCACTCCGGCCGCCAAGCTTGATTCGATATCAAGATGATCTTTTTGCGTTAGACAGGGAAGGCTGACTCTGGTTCCCGGTAAATTGATATGGCGCCGACTGCCCATGCTACCACTGATCTCTACAGAGCATCCGAGACGGCTATTGGTCTTCTCCAAAACTTTGAACCGTAAGAGGCCATTGTCGACCAGGATGGAACTTCCGATCTCCACATCGTTGATCAAGCCTGGGTAATTAACCGTTACCAATGGTATTCCCTCCCGCTCTTCGGCGTCCTCTGCGCACGCGAAGTCTACCTTATCGCCCTTCGAAAGGTCGAGCGGCTCAGGAAGATCGCCCGTCCGTATTTCGGGGCCTTTGATGTCCACCATGGTCGCTATCCGGCGGCCCTCGGCCTCACCCGCTTCCCGCACACGGTCAACAATGCCTGCGAGAGATTCACGGGGAGCATGTGCCATATTGATCCGGCAGATATCGACCCCCTCCCGTATCAATGCGCGCAGCATTTCGGGCGTATCGCTCGCCGGCCCTAATGTGAAGATAATTTTAGTATTACGGTGGTGCATAATTAGGCGGGCAACCTATGCAGGCGTCGGGGGAACGACGTTGATTCGAATGGGAGTCGGGAAAGATTCACAAAACGGACCGAAAGTATCCTCAACCAATCCGACAGAATTACATTCACGGCTCAGGTGAGAGAAGAATAGCTCTTTCCACCGGGGCTTTTCCACACGGCGAAGAGCTTCCAGGGTTGATGCATTCGAAAGGTGGCCGTGACGACTGCGGATTCTCTGCTTGAGCGACCAGGGCCGCTTGGTGTCACGCTCGAGCATATCTTCGTCGTAATTTGCCTCGATGACCAAAGTCTCTGCTTCGGCAAGCACGGAGAGAACCGCGGGAGGAACGTGGCCTAGATCATTGACCCATGCGAGATTCCGGCGCGGGGAAAAGAGATCATCGCGGCCCCAGGAGAAAAGGAAGCAGACCGGATCATAAGCATCGTGCGGAATACCGACCGGCCGGACCTGTAAATCCCGGAAGACGAACGGTTGCCCGGTCTCGAACACTTTCCATGACACCCTGCGATCCAGTTTGCTTTGCAAACCCGTGGCAGTATCCCGATTAGCGAAAAAGGGAAGTTCTTGAAAGCGGGACAACCCACGCACTCCGGCCGCATGATCATTGTGTTCGTGGGTGACAAAAACCCCGTCCAGTTCTTCGGGTTCGATGCCAATCTCCCGCAACATCGCCACAGTCTTCCTGCCCGAAAACCCTGCATCGATCAGGATTTTTGACTCATCGGTTACCAAAAGAGCACAATTCCCCGCACTGCTCGAACCGAGAATATGAAACCGACTCTCCATTCCATTTGACCAAAGTCAGCATAGACCCGTCTCGCAACCGTTTTCTGATCTCTGGACGAAATGATCCTAGCGGAATTCCGCGGGATGGATCGAAATCAGCTTTCCAAAAGGGATTTCGGTCAGGAGAAAGCGATTCATGGAAACCTGTCTATGCCCTTGCCAAATGGACTCCCTGATCCTGACAATTGAACTTCTGATGAATTCCAGCATCTCCAGCAGACTACCGTGGTTCGGAGAAGGTCAATTCCCTCTCTACCTCGCTCCAATGGCAGGCTTCACTGACATCGCATTCCGCCACCTCTGCAAGCGATACGGGGCGGATGTGATGGTTTCGGAATTTGCCATGTGTGAGGCACTCTTACGGGATGTCCCGAACGTCTGGGAGACGATTGAATTCACAGAATTCCAACGCCCCATGGGTGTGCAAATCTTTGGATCCGAGCCCGCACGGATGGCTGAAGCATCGCTTCGCATCGAGGAGAGGCTTCGACCGGACTTTCTCGACCTGAACTTTGGCTGTCCCTCCGAAAAAGTAACCCGCGCGGAAGCTGGATGCTCCCTGCTTCGCAATTTACCCCAACTCGGGGCGATTGCCGGAGCGGTTCGGCAGGCATTGCCCGACCTTCCGGTAACCGCCAAAATCCGGATCGGCTGGGATGCGGACTCTATTGTGGCTTCTGAAGCTGCTAAAATACTCGAAGAGGAAGGGATGGAAGCCATCGCAATCCACGGACGAACCCGCGCCCAGGGCTATAAAGGAGATGCCGACATGGCGGTCATCGAGAAGGTTGCAACCGAGCGAAACGTCCCAGTGATAGCCAACGGCAGTGTGGAGGAATGGGACCGCATCAAACACCTGGCTAATGAAACCGCTTGCGCCGGAGCTATGATCGGGCGGGCCGCGCTGGGGAACCCATGGATTTTTGCTCGGATCAAAACCTTTTTAGAAACAGGTGAAATCCAAGAACCTCCCACTCTGGAGGAGCGAATGGAAGCCCTCACCTTTTATGCCGAGGAACTCATTATCTCTCCAATTGGGAGAGCGAAAGCGGAATCCGTTTCCTGGATGCGACCCAAACTAAAAGCTCTTTTGAAGGATTTGCCCCACAGCCGGAAAGCCCGGGTAGCCATCGATCAATGCAATAATCACACAGAGCTACGAGAGGTCTTGGGGAACCTTACCACCCGGGTCCGCACCCAGGTTGTGTCTTGAGCAGGTTTTACATCCGCCCGTAAACCGCTGATTCCAAGATTGCCGAGCAGTAATAGAAAAAGGTAATCTTTGCCTCCCATGAAAAAAATTCTCCTGCTCGTAGCCTTACTTACCTCTCTCTCTTCTCAATTCTCAAAAGCGGCCAATGTAGAACTCGTTGGATTCCACTTGGGAAGTGAATACTTTATTCTCACGGAAGAGATTAATTCGGATGATTTCCGCGCCAGACAAATCATCTTCGTTCTGAAATGCACTTTCAATGAGGGACAGATCAGCGGAATCGATGAGAACTCCATCCGATTACGCGTGATCCCTGAAGGATCCACGACAGGAATCTCCTATTCGGCCAATGACCTCTCTGTCCTTGTGACCGAGGTTTTAGACGACAGGACTGCCCTGATCCAGATTGCCTGCCCCTACGATGTAAACGTTCTGGGCACGGAGGCCGTCATCAATGGTGAAGTTCTCGTCATATTGGAAGAAGAAGAAAAGCAATCCCGTCCGATTCAGCTCCGCCTTGAGCCGGGCTTCCAGGTACAACTGGACACGTTCCCTGTTCTTTTATCCGGTGTAGAGATCCCGAAAAACTCCCCCTACCCACTCGCGATTACTTTTCGCATGTCCAAAGGCAGTGCGTCCGAGAGGAAATATTCAGTCCAATTCTTCGACGAGAAAATGCGGCCCATCACAGCAGACCGAAGCGACTACGTCATCGACGACATTCACGAAGCGACCTACAGCCTACGCACACGCCCAACCAACGTCTACGCGGTCTTTAATTATGTGGGAGTCTCTAAAAGCTCAGTCGTCCGATTTTCGCTCAAAACAGGCCTTCAGCTTGTTAACTTATCGGCTGGGACGGTCGAATAGGTAAAAAGAGCTGAATTTTTAGTCTATGGAATCTCCCGTGCAGCGAAAATCGCTTGCACACATCCAGAGTTTCCGATTCTCTCCACGTTCTGAATGGCGGGGTGTAGCGCAGTCTGGTAGCGCATCTGCTTTGGGAGCAGAGGGTCGCAGGTTCGAATCCTGTCTCCCCGACCAATTTCAAAATCAGATGAGAACAATGCGGTTTGAATCTGGTTTAATCCTTTAGACCGGGATCGGTGAGTGTCTGAGAAGTAGATTTAATTTCTTACGTGAATGACTCATCACCGATCAATTCTACAATCACTTGTTTCTTGAATGAAGAATTTGAAGCGGTTCCTTATCTTCGGCCTTCTCCTATTGCTTGTAACAGGTGTTGGTCTCTGGGTGTTTCGGATTCCTTTGCTCCAAACCGGCCTGCGAGGAGTCGGAATCATTGATCCCAAAGTTTCATCCCTGCAGTTCATCTGGCCAAACTCACTTGCTTTGAAAAAAGCATCCGGGATCACTGAAGGAATTCGATTCTCTCTGAGAAATGGTCAAGTGATTTTGGATGGATTTGCAGTGATGGGCAAAGATCTCCATCTGATGCTTGATGGTCTGGACGTGATCCTGCCCGGAAAATTTTCAACCACTGACGAGAAAACTACGGAGGAGGAAATTTCACCCGAGCCAGTAACGAAAGAATTCTCACTCGCCGACATCCCCCAACTCTCGATCCAACTAAAAAAAGCAACTGTTAGCCCGGGCGAAGGGCTCGAGCCTTGGATTCATCTCTCCGGCGACGTGACCGGAGGGCTTCCGCGCGAATTGTTCGTCGAGGCCGAAACGATAGCCGGCTCTTTCAAATTAAACGGGTCGATTGAGACCACCAGAGCCGAAGCCCGACTTCATTGGGAATCAGCCAAAAATCCGGATTGGTCTGTCGTTTTACCAAAACTGCGGGACTGGGGACTTGAAATTCCCTCCGCATTCGACGCTTCCTGGAACAACGTTGAGGCTACACTCTCGACGACCTTACAGGGAACTGCGGCATCTTGGAACGTTGAAGCGGGCAGCGATTCTTTGGGCTACAATGGACCCGATTTATCCGTTACAGCAAAGGGCTTTCAGGCCAAATTGAACGGCGAGCTGTTGGCGGATTGGTTGTCGGCCAACGGCGAATGGAGCTCTGGGCCAACCACCTTGCGCAAAGAAAAGGATCTATTCACGATAGAAACTCTCTCCGGCACCATCGAAATGAACCCGACGAGCAACAAGGCTGGGATCAACGTGGGCAATGCGGACGCCACCGTATCGAAGATCCAAATAAAAGAAATTAGCGGAACACTCGACCTCCTCCAAAAGGGCGAGGGGCCCGTCACTGCAAAGTTATTGGCAACGGCACAAGCTTTCAAAGGAAGCATCGAAATCGATCTCGAAGCGCGGGTGGTGCCATTTGAATTTATCAAAGCCACGATCAATCTAGCCGATGTATCCTTGGGCAGCATCAATGAGCGGTTCCAGTTTTTTGACGGTGTCGTCGAAGCATCCGTTAAAGGAAACGTTCAGTTTGAATGGGAGAACGGACGGCTAACCATCCTTCCATCGGTATTGGAGATGGTTCCCGGCACGGAAGGAAAGCTTCGTTACGAGAAAGCCGGTTGGATGACCGGCAAGCCCGAACTGGATGTGGTGGCACTTTCCGAAAAGCTCCGCATCGACAAACTACTCCGTCGTGAAGACAGCGCCGGGATTCTCGTTGAACTCGCTGCCCGAAACCTGACCGTTACCAAGTTGCGCATCGCGCTCTTCCAGAAAGAAATGACGGATCGGGAGGGTCAGATCGAACTGGAGGGCTTTTCTTTGCTCGAAAAGACGAAGATTCCTGTGGTCCTAACCGTTCCTCTCCGTGGAGACCTACAGGAAACCATCCGTGTCCTGACCAATGCGGCCCTCCTGTTGGAATAACAAATTTCAGGATCGCCACTCTCCTCAAGGGCAGGTCACTATATACACATGGTAATTCGACGGTTTTCGACCCGACATTCTCACTTATCCACATCTGCGGAAGTGCCTGCCTCCCCGCAATCCAAGGGATCCCCTGAAGCACGCTGCAAAATGACTGGATTTGCTATCGCCCTCGCGCTCCCATCGATGATTTTCCTGAGCGGATGTCTCAACACCCACCACACAGTAGAAGCAAGCGTGAAGCCCATCTACGTCACCCTCGATATCAACCTGAAGGTTGAGAGGGAACTGGACAACTTCTTCGGTGATCTCGATCAGAACAACGAGCTCTTGGAAGAAAAACCGACCGCCGAAGGCAAAGGCGCGAGTTGATCGACACCTTCACTGCAATCAAGAATACAAATTTCCCAGAATCATGAAAAAAGCTCATTACCTCTTCCTCCTTTTTCTCGTCGGCACCACGTCCCTGTTTGCCAGCACGACAGCCGAACTGAAAGAACGGTTTGCCGAACGCCTCCCGGAGATTCAAAAACTGTGGAAAAGTGGACTGGTCGGCGAGAACAACCAGGGCTACCTCAGTCCGCGTGGAGATCTGACCGACGAACAAATGAAGCTAGTCAAGGCGGAGAACTCCGACCGCAAGGAGATCTATCAAATAATCGCCTCCAACTCTTCAGAGACTGTGAAACAAGTCGGTCAACAACGCGCCGCACAAATCGCCGAGCAAGCGGCCAAAGGCCTTTGGCTTCAGGACAGCGAAGGAACCTGGTATAAGAAGTAGAATCCTGAAATTCCTGCCTACCTCGAATCCCTTGAGGATTCCCGTTTATCCAACCACTGCTTGTTTCGCCGCAGTCAAGCGGAGGAGGAATCCCTGTCTCTCTGGAGTCAGTTCTGTTTCGGATTAATTCAGATCGACCTCTCCCGCAGCGCCCGATTCAATTCCCTTCAACAATGTCACCCGACGGACCAACACGTTCCAGCCGGAAACGGCCTATTTTGGTAAGCGCTCTCTTCGGCCTTCTACGGTGCCTCCGCTTTCTCGTCCTTGCCCTTGCTGGGATTTGGGGGGCGTTGGTCCTCTACTTCTCAAATATTCCCTGGGAGTGGGCGCGCCTGACCGTGGCGATTATCTTCGCGGTTTTCGGGCTCTACGTTTTCTGGATCAAGAAAACCCCCGGAATGCGTTGGGCCTTCGGAGGAGTTTTCCTGGTCGTCGTGGCCTATTTCATTTGGATCCCGGCCAAGATGTATCGGGATTGGCGTCCTGAGGTTGCCGTTCTACCAAGGGCATACATCGATGGCGACAACGTCCGTATCACCGGCGTCCGTAGTTTTACTTTCCGTGATCGCGACGATTTCGACGAACGCTACAAGGAAATCGAGGTTTCGCTGGAAGACCTGACCTCGGTTGATCTTTTTATTTCATACTGGGTAATGGGCCCAGTCGCCCACACCTTTGTTAGCTTCAACTTCGAAAACTCGGCACCCGTCTGCATTTCCATCGAAACCCGGCCCGAGGTGGGGCAAGGCTTTGATCCTCTGGCTTCGATGTTCAAACAGTTCGAACTAATCTACGTGGTTGGCGACGAAAGGGATCTCGTCCACCTCCGGACGAAACATCGCGATGAGGAAGTGTTTCTCTACAAACTGAAAACGCCTCCCGCAGCAGCACGCTTACTCTTCCTCGAATACCTAAGAAGGATCAACGAACTTGCTGAAAATCCAGAGTGGTACCATCTGTTAAAACAGAACTGCAGCCTGAACATCGTTCGCTACAAAAACGTAGTCGGCCGGGAGGGTTCGTTCGACATCCGTCATCTTCTAAACGGTTGGATCGACCGATACTTCTACGATACCGGGATGATCTACACGACTTTGCCTTTTGACGAAATGCGTGAAGTTTCCCACATCAACGAGAAAGCCAAAGACGCCAGTATCTCCCTCAGCGCCGAGGAATATTCCCGCCTGATCCGCACCGGCCTTCCGGGACACGATACCGTAAAATTCCCGGAATTCAGCCGGGAAGGAACCGGTTCACGAAACGACTGAAAGAAGAACGCGCGGCACTAAACCTGATGATGATTCTGTGTCTGGATACACCTCTTTCATTCGCGTTCATTTCACCGATCGAGCGTCAACCCACACAAAGAAGTAAGGCGCCGGGAATAAAGGATGACCCGGTTCCTCTCATTCCTATGCACCTCTCAAAATCCGTCTCGGTCGTACTGCGCCGATGCCTGACTTTACTCCTGCTCGTCGCGGCACCTAATTGGAGCGGTGCCACCCTCACCATCGACCGGGCCGTCAGCCTCGAAATCACTACCGAGGCGGGTAAATTCTACCAACTCCAGCGATCCGATTCTCTCGATGCTGAATCATGGGTCGATGTTGACCAGCCCATTCAAGGCGACGGCCAGACTATTCAAAAACTTTTCCCGCTCGCATCCGATGAATCCCAATTCTACCGAGTTTTCGAGTTGAGCAACCAATGGGCTCTCGTCTGGAGCGATGAATTTGAGGGCAATCTACTCGATCTTTGCAAGTGGGGCAAAGAAGAGAACAACTACGGAGGTGGCAACAACGAAGCCCAGCACTACAGCGTTCTCCCGAAATACTGCACCGTCGAAAACGGCACCCTCAAAATCGCCGTCTTCCGGGACTCCTACACCACTGTAGATGGTAAGACTCAGCCCTACTCCTCCGCCCGCATCCGGACCCTCCAGCGGGCCGACTGGACCTACGGACGCTTCGAAGTCCGGGCAAAAGTCCCTGGCGGCGAGGGTATCTGGCCCGCTGTCTGGATGCTGCCCTCTGAGGACACCTATGGCGGCTGGGCATCGAGCGGCGAGATTGACATCCTCGAATCCAAAGGGAGCCTGACCGACCGCACCTACGGAACCATTCACTATGGTGGAGAATGGCCGGAAAACACCTACACCGGGACTGAATACTTCCTCCCTGAAGGGACTTTCGACGATGGTTTCCACACCTATGCCATCGAATGGTATCCCGACCGAATCGACTGGTTCGTCAACGGCATAAAATACCAAACCCTGACCAAGGATCAGTGGTACAGCACAGCCGCTCCGGGATCCACCACCGCACCGTTCGATCAGGACTTTCATCTCATCATCAACCTGGCGGTCAACGGCGGCTTTTTCAACGGCACGGATCAGGACGCCAACAACCTACCCGACTCCGCATTTCCGCAGATTCTAGAGGTCGACTATGTCCGCGTCTACCAGTGGGCGGATTGACCGATTAGACAAGGTGGATAGCTCCTGTCCCAAAACACCCTAAAGAAACCGTTCTTCTGCGGCTGAACCAGAGGTACGAAATTTTGTAATTTTGACGGAGAAGGGATTGGCGCTGCGCGGGTCTCATTCAATCTCCGCGCCTCTGTCCAACCCTTGGGTTTGAATCAGTAATGATTACTGTTCGCTTCGCGAAGGCCGCCATAAAATATTTCAATGAAAGATAAAATCGTTGGCCGTGCCGGGAGATTTTTTGGTAGTCAGCTGCCTTTGACTTGTTATCGTCGAAATCCATTATGGATAAGCGCGACCTTCAACACCGAGCCCCCCACAAATCAAGAAGGATGGCGCGAATTGCCATGACGGCCATCATGGGGTTTCTGGCGGCTCTTGGGTCGGCTGAAGCGATTGACGCGGGGATGCCGAATCCCCCGGCCTCCCCGACGGTCGTTAAGGTGGGGGTTTTCCTGGCAGATATCGTCGATCTCGATGAACTCAACGAGACGTTCCAAATGGAATTGGTCATTACGGCCGAATGGGAGGATCCACGGCTGGCCTTTGATCGCGAGGAGGCGGGGACGGACGTGAAGCTGTTTCAAGGCACTTTCCAGTTCAATGAGATCTATGCCGGATGGTGGCCGCAATTGTTAATCGTAAACGAGATTGGCTCCGGGGACCAAAATGCGATCTCGATCAAGATCTCGCCGAATGGGATAGTCCGCTATAAGGAGCAAAGGAACGTGACACTTGAGACGCCGATGCAGTTGAAGCGGTTTCCCTTCGACACGCAGGTGCTTAAGGCGCACATGATCCCCTTTAGCGATCACAAAGACGAAGTGGTGCTGGTGGTTGACGAGCGGGTACTGGGGGCTGCGGAGAACTATGCCGCGAACAACGAAGAGGTGAACATCGCGCAATGGGAGTTAGTGAGCCTCGATCTGGTCTCCACAACGTCGGAATTTCGGTATTACGGCGAGCAGGACGAATTTTCAGAGATCGAATTGCAGATCACGCTCCAACGTCAGTCGTCCAATATGATCTGGAAGGTGATCTTTCCATTGGTTCTCTTAGTTTTAATGATGTGGGCGGTGTTCTGGCTGGAGGTCGACAATTTATCGGATCGATTGAACCTCTCGTTCATCGGGATTCTCACAATCGTAGCCTACCAGTTCTTGATCGATGGAGCCATGCCACGGATATCGTATTTCACCTTTACGGATGCGGTTTTGCTGTATTCGTTTCTGGTTATGTGTCTGGCGATCTTCGAGAGCTTGGTCTTGTATTCACTTTGCAAAGCGGGCCGGAAGGAATTGGCAGAGCGAGTGGACGTCATTTTCCAATGGGCGTTTCCAGTCATTTACTTCGGGGGGTTGATCACGAGCTACGTATACTATCTGAAGTCCTGACCTGAAATAGGTTGCCGATTTTTACATAAGGAACGCCTAACAGGGTTCTGGTGGGCTGTTCGGAACTGGAAAGATACGATTCGAGCGAGTTTATGCTTCTCGGATGCTCGATAGTAATGAGAAGTTGCAACCAATAGCCCGCATTGACAGTAAATTCAGGATGGATCCCGAAAATGTTCGATTCAGAACTGTAGATTCAGCCCTGCAAACACCTGCCACTGTGGAAATGAGTTGCCGCGGTCGACCAGAGAATACTGCGGTTCGACATAAACGTTATAGACGATCTCCTTCGTAGGAAACACCTTCCCCAGACCTAAGCCGAGAGGGATCGTGTAGTCGTCGCTCTCAAAGTCGTAGACCATGATGCCGGTGCTGCGGGCGTACAAGCCTCCTCCCATTTGGTAAAACACAAACGGCTGAAAGGCACCCTCGTTGACATCGGGAGCAGAATCGTCTCCGGCGAAGCTGGCCTGCCAGGTAAGCAGGTAGCCATACTGAACCACTTTCGAAGAGGCATCGAATAAGACTTGGGCAAATCCCGCCGACCATTTTTCGCTGCCGACCCGATCATCGCTTGCGGTCGGAGCCGTAAGCTGAGGACCGATTCCGATACTCAGCCCCGGATTGCCCGTGTCGAAAAGATAAGCTGCAAAGATGTTAAAATCTCCTAGTCCAGTCGTGTGTCCGCCATTGTCGGGTACTGTGTTTAAAGGCAAACTCGCTCTTGCAAGCCACTCGGTATCGTAAATTTTGAACGGTTGGGCCGCACGGAGAATGAATTGATTCGCATCCTCATCCAGCCCCGTGAATTCCCCCACGTAGTAATTCTGAAAATTGATCGCAGTGGTGTTGGCCAGCGGGTTGTTGGCCTGCGCGGCCGAATCCGACTGATCGGGAGCAGTCTTCTGATCTGCCCCTTGCAAGAATGAGGAAACCCCAATGAGACAGGAACCCCAAAGGAAACCCCGAACGATGTTTGTGTTGAATTTCATAAAGCTCTCCTGATCAGAAAATTTTGGCCTGTCACTTAGTGGTCGCGGCAGGGTAAATTGTCGACCAATCATCCTTCATGCTCACGACCTGCCACCGATAGTCCGGGGCGGCGTCCAGAGCTTTGTCGAGAGTGCCGAAGTGGGACTTGCGGTCGTAGGCCCATTCCCTCTTGGCATCGTCGTGATGAACCAGCATGGCGAAGCGGGGTGACTTGTCGTCAGCGCTGCGCGGGATCGAGGTGTACTCGAGCATCTGCATGTCTCCGTCGGAATTTCCCGCCGCGAAGACCGGTCGTCGACCGATGTGCTGATAGATCCCCATCGGCTTACCAGTCTTGTCGTCGATGAAGTCGATGGACGGTTCTTTGAGAATCACCGGAACGCCATCCTGCATCGCAAATTTCGCCGTGAGTTCGCTCCCCACAACCTGTTCCGGTGGAACGCCATAGACCTTCTCGGTAAAGACCCGCATGAAGTCGACTCCCCCTCCGGAGACGATGAAGACTTTGTATCCTTCCGAGCGGAGGTAATCCATCAGTTCGAGCATGGGCTGGAAGACCATGTCCGTGAGGAGCATTTTCGTCTCGGGATGTTTCGCAGTTGCGATCCATTGGCGGACCTCCGAGGCATACTCCTTTCCGGTCATCCCGGAAGAAGAAGCCGTCACCAGTTCCATGATCGCCTTATCCCCGCCTGAGAGAGCCTTTGCGTAGTCTCCTTTTAATACAGAAGCAAAGGGCTCCGTGGTCGTCCAATCCGGATTCTGAGGAGCCAGTTTGTTGATGCGATCAAAGATGAAAAAGAGCTGGAAATACATCGGCTGCTCCGACCAGAGCGTGCCGTCGTTGTCAAATACCGCAATCCGCTCCGCCGTGGGAACGAAGTTCGGCGAATCGGGATTGGTCGTCGACTCGACAAACTCAATGATCCTCTGCTTGGTCGAGGTGTCGTTCCAAGAAGGGAGCGACTCGGCATTCGATACCGAAGTTGCGAGGGAAATGGAGAAGAGAGCGAGGATTGCGCAGGGAATGGCTTTCATATTTTTCAGACGAGTAGAATAGTGATTTTCGTTCCGCAAAACAATAGACCGAGAAGGCAACCGTAGATGCCCTTTGGTGCATTCGAGGATCGCGAGTGGCCAATCGCTTGATCGATCTCGAGAGAATCCTACTTTTCGTTTCGATGGATGCCGCCGAAATTGAGAACATGAGCACCGAAGAGCGCCTTCGAACATTGGAAATGATCTGGAATTCGCTCCGAAAGGAAGAGAAACTTCTTGAGGAACGAATCCGAGGAGAAAGAGCCAGCCGAGCTGGCGACCGCTGATGGACGGTAGAGTAGAGAGTGACAGGCGGCGCTTGCGCAGCAAGGCCCTCCTGCCACTCCCCCTCATCGAACCGGACGTGCGGATTTCCCGCATCCGGCTCTCCTGCAAGTATTCGTCATAGGCGAAGCAAACCAAGTTTCAGGAGATAATCGTAGGTGCTCATACCTTTTGGACGGTGGTATTTGCGCTGGCTCCGGCGATTCAGATGACGGTGCATCCGAGCGCGGGTGAAGTGCCCAATACTGCGGAACCCTTTCGAGGGATAACCGTATTTGAAGTAGCCGCACCATCCTTTCAGGTAGGTGTTAAGATCTCTCACAACGGCAGGCGTGGGCTTGTAGCACATCTTCGGGCCAGTCTTCTCGCGGATAGCCTCACGGGCTTTCTTAAGAGACTTCTTGGACGGGATCACGTTCAGATAGTCATTCGCACCCCCGTAGAGGTCGCGGTCGTATCGGAAGGTGAAGCCAAGGAAGTCCAAGCTTTCGCCTTGGTTCAGTCTCACCACGGATGTCTTTTCCCGGTTGATGGTCAGTCCCAGCCAGTCTTCTAAACGGTGGCTGATCCACTCGTCAATTCGCGCACTTTGGTAGCGAGCCATAATCACGAAGTCATCCGCGTAACGGACGAGCCGTGCATCGGCCTTGGGGATGTAAACCCGCTTGACCGGACTCGGGCGGTAGCTCTTGGACTTCAGTTCGTCGTGGATTGTGGCGAGGAAGATCTCCACGCCGTTTTCCCGTTCGAAGATGTCCTCGGCACGCACCCCGTCAATCCCGCAGGCTTTACCCCGCTTGCCGACGTGTTTCCAGGCCGCTTCCAGCACGTCCATCCGGTAAACCCGGTCATAGAGCGCGTAGAAGCGGAACTTCGGTTCGTTCTTCGCTTTCTGATGTAGCTTCCATCTCAACTGATGCAGTTTATCCGGCAGCAAATCCATCTGCACCGCATTGCGGTCCAGATAGCTCCTGTCCGATATTCCGTAGTGGACCTCTGGGTCAAGCGGCTGCATTTCGTCTTGATCGTTGCACTCTTACAGTCGATCCCCTTCGCTCCAAGCTGGTTAGGCCCTTCCCCGCTACTATGGGATCGTCCGACTCCCGCCCCGACAAAACAATCGTCGGATGCGGGCCTCTCAGGTTCCTCGACTTCTCTTTCCCTGCGCGCTGTCTCCAACCACCCCGGGGAGTCCGACGAATGCACTCGAGTGTCGCTTCTCCGTCGATTGCAGACTTCAGCCAATAAGGAAGACTGGTCACTCCCATCCTATAGCGTAACGAGGCCGAATCGAGTTCACTTGCGTTACGGCTCACAGGTTTGCCGTTCCGGGCTTCGGCTTGGGGATTGCTCCTTTCGCCGCCGGATTGGCTACATGATAGACACTCAGTTGTCATGGTAATCACTTTTCATATTACTAGAGAAGTCAGGCTTTTCCTGACGCACCTTATTTTCGCTCATGGGGAGATCGGAATCAATTCGCATGATTCTTCCATTCCCGAACAAATTCCATCTTTGCATTTCATAAGCGTTAATCAGCGAAAATTATCGGTGTCCGGCTACACCGGAATGCGTTTGAGAGGGGCGTCAGCAGAACAGCCTTCCCCTCTTCTACTTCGGACGTTCGAATAGATCCTAGTATGACACCCTTCTTGTGGTGGGTCATTCTGACGTTGTGCTTTCGACTCCTAGACCACGCCAAGGCCGAATGAGCGGACGACCTTACGAAACTTGGCACCTGCGGCGAGGCTACGGTCAAAAGGGTGTTTCCGCAGCGGTGACAATGCCCCCGCAGTTCGCCCTGCGCATGGATCAGGGCCGCCGTTTCGGCGTCCCGGCAGTCGCAAAGACCGATGAGGGAACATTTGGAACACCCACAAATAGGATTCTCATCGATACTTTCGGAAGCCACTCTCCCAGAGGTTCCTATAAAGCCAGGCCGAAATTCCTCCGAGACGATTGTGTCAATCGGAGGGGGTCTGGAACTGTGATAGAATCAAGCTGAAATTGGCTCATCTCTCGATAATTCTGAAGGAATGAAATTTGATTTCTTGAGAAGGCTTTGCATGCAGATGAGGATTTTTCTCATTGCAAATAGGTGCGCTCAAGCAACCCACCCACTTTGGACCTTTCATCGGCGGAACAGGCAGCCACCCTCGGGGAAATGAGCTTAGTGAATCGGGAGGGAAATCCATCTGAATCCGGTTCTAGCGGATCTGATGGGTTGTTCGGAACTGGAAAGATACGATTCGAGCAGCTTTCGCCGTTTATGGTAGCCCCAGAGGCGACGTCCGCAGAATTCTTTCGAAGCGGTGGTATGGCCGATTAAAATGATACCATAATTCTAATTTGACATCATTTATTTTTCGCTAGATCTTGGTTCTATGAAGAAGATAGCACCCAAAAAAGTTGCCCAAAAGAACGCCGCTCGCAAGCGCACGGCGTCCCCGACCAAAGCCTCAACCATCCGTTTACAACCGGAACTCCAGTCTGCCCTCAATAAGATCAGCAATCATCTCGACCGCCCGAAGAACAAACTCGTCAATCAAGCGGTAGCCGAATTTCTGGAGAGAACCACATCCAGATTACAAGGCGATCTTCAGGACACCCTCCAAAAGCTGCACGCCTACCGCGACAAAGATCCAAGTTTTGAGGCCGACATCGAACGCTTCGCCTCTGCCGAATCATCCCATGCCGCTCAAGATGCCCACGAAGGAGATTTTCAAGCTGACTCGGGGCAGTCACTGAGCAAAGAGATACAGGAACTAATCCATGCCTGATTGGGATGAAGATAGCCCAGAGCTTCGTGAGAACCTTCGGGTTGTCTTACTCGGCATTCGAGACAACGCTCAGCAACGTTTGCCCCTCACCCTCCAGGTTGTTCGTGGTTGGCACCGCGATACGATGAAAGGTCTCACCGTGCCCAATTCTGCATGGGTGGGTCGATTTCGTGGCGAAAAGGGTCTTGAGTCGATCAATGTAGGGATTGGCAAGCACCGTGGCTCTCCGGCAGACAAGGTCGCAGAGGAAATCAAGGAATTCGCTTCACGCCTGAGTGCAATTGTCGCGCGCATGGATAAGGCTATTACCCGAGATGCCAACCTCACCGCCGACCAGCTTGAGGCTGTGCTCAATGTCTGTGCATGGGCGCATTCTGAATGGGTTCGGATTCACCCCTTCGCCAATGGCAACGGTCGCACCGCCCGTCTGTTGGCCAATGCCGTTGCCCTGCGCTATGGCTTACCCCCTTTTGTCCGCCTTCGCCCGCGCCCGAATCACGGCTACGACCGAGCCGCCGAGGCTTCCATGCGAGCCGACCACCGTCCCCTGACCCAAGCCTTCCGCCGAATGCTCAACGCAGTTTTGTCGGGAATAAATTAGCCATCAATCATCTGCCCTCTTGGCCTTTGTCCATTCAAAAAACTGTAAAGTCCATTCAAGACATCATGCGCCTGGATACCAGCTAGGATGGGGCTCAATTTTTCATGTTATTAGATCATTCGGCATGACCGAGAGGATTAGAGCTCTGGACCGCCCCAGCCTTGACGACGGCTGTTGCCCAACGCCGCGTAAGATACCGCCTCGAGAAACGACGGCACTTTGCAAGCAAAGGCCCTACATTTTCTACCTTCAGAGCCTTACGTTAGCGCCATACGCTTACCAAACGTACACCCTTAGAAACCGGATGGGCGCGATGGCATGACACGATAAAATGATCGGTGGAGTCCGCGCGGAAGATCTGTCTCCGGTCTGAAAGTAATTCGATCTCCACCGGGCACAAAAAAGCGGGCCGCCCCTTTTCAGGAACGGCCCGCACAATGGAAATCCTCTTAACTAAGCCTTAGTTTCCGGTCGGCATCGGTAATGAGATGCCGTCCTTCGCCAAAGATTCGCGGATGTGTTGGAATCTGAAGTAGTCGGAGAGTGTAAGGGGGCCCGTGTAAGACTCGCTCTGCAGTTTCCGGGGAGGATATTTGACGTATGACTTCATGAGTTCAGAAGTCGCTTCACTGAAGCTGACGAGTGCCCATGTCCGTTCGGTCCAGTTCGTCATGAACAGGTCGTAGCGTTCTTGGGGATCCTGCAAGAGGTCGAAAATCTGAGGAACGGTGGCCACATATTTTTCAGGGCCCTTCCATCCGAGATTTGTATCAACAGCAAGACCACCGGTCAATGCACCGTCATCTCCACGGATATTGTAGAGTGCCTTGAGTTGACCAACGCGCGCTGCGCCTGGGCTCAATTCATTTTCGGAGAAGTAGAACCACTCGTTGCGAGGATTCTCACCCGTGCCGAAAAGAACGGGGGAAATGTCGTAACTATCAAAGACAAACGGCTCACCAGCACGGTCTACTACGGGCAGGCGCTGTCCGGCGATCGAGGCGAAAGTCGCCATCAAGTCAAGACCACCAGTGATGTCGTGATTGCGCACGCCAGGCTCGATTTTACCGGGCCAGACGGCAATCGCTGGAACTCGGTTCGCACCTTCTCGGAGCGTTCTTTTAGTTCCACGAAAGGGGGTGTAACCCGAGTCGGGATACACATCCTGCCAGGCTCCGTTGTCGACCGTGTAGAAAACGAGAGTGTTTTTGTCGAGGCCGAGCTCTTTGAGCTTCGCGAGGACATTTCCGATACGGGTGTCCAACTCAAGCACCGAATCGGAATACTTCGTCTTGGAGATCGACTTGTGCTTGAAATCCGGATGCGGCATGTTCGGCTGGTGGTTCTTCATGAAGTTGATGTTGATGAAGAACGGTTGATCCGGGTTCTTGGCGGCATCTTCGAGGAAGGAGATTCCGGCTTTCTCAACATAAGCGTCAAGATAAGGAATTCCGACAAGGCCTTTGTCAGGAGTGTCGATATACTCTCCGGTTACATTAAAGTCTTCGGTAACTTTTCCGCCGGCCTTTCCACTCAGGGAACCCTTGGTCACTTTCTTGAACATCTCGCGGAGATCATCCGGCATGTCGGGGAACCAGTTCGGGTCTGTGTAAGTATAGGCGTTGAGGTGGTAGAGGAAGCAGTATTCCATCACGTCATAACCCTGAGCAATCGGAAGCGCGTAATCGGCCTCACCGAGGTGCCATTTGCCAGTGAAATAAGTTTCGTAGCCGGCTTTCTTCAAGACGGAAGCGAGCGTCCACTCGGCAGCGGGAAGTCCCCCGCTCTGGCCGAATGCGAGAGAACCGCAGAAGCCGATTTCCTGCGCTGGGTTTAGCCACACCCAGGAGGGAGAGAAGAAAGCGAACATTGAACGTTCAACATTAAACCCCGAGTAAAATGCATCTTTTCCGACGTTGGATGTTTAAAGTTCAATGTTGGACGTTCGCCATCTAGTCAGATGGGTAAGATTCGGACCGCCCATCAATAGGCGATGTGTTCGGCGCCTCGATAACGGAGGATCGCGCCACAGCCCATATAATCGTCCAGGAACGACCCACGGGGCACGAATTCGATCGGAATATCCTGTGCCAACGCAACCTCAAGCAATCCTTCGATGCGTTTCGATACCGTTGAATACGCCCCATCGGGGGTGCGATGGCGGTAGGCTTTCAGACGCTGAGTGTGCTCTTCCCCCGAAGAGGCGACAATGAGCGTATCCACAGCTCCCGCTTTGATCGTCGCCTCGCAGGCATCAAGACCCACGACGGCTCCACTCCCTCGCAGCAGCATGGTTCTGAGTCGTTCGAGGTTGAAGATCGACTCACGGGACTCCTCTTCGACAAACGCCTGGATCGTCTCCTGAACCACCTTTTCCTGCGGGTCGTTCACCCCCAATCGGCGGATATCGATGATCCGGTTGCGCAAGCGTTCCGGTAATTCGCTTTTGATCGCGGCAATGCGGTTCTTTTGTCCGGCGAGAACTAAATGAGAATGCCCGCCTTTTTCCATCAACTCACCGAGCAAATCGATCTTTTCCTGGATAAAGCGACGATCCCTATCCTGACGATGATTCTGGTAGTGTTCGCGCGTCCACTCGCGGCCCACGCGTTTGCGTAAATCGGGGCGCGCCAGCCAGGCCTCCCGGGTTACCGTGCCTAGAACAATCTCCACGATCCGGGCCTTTTTCTCGTCACTGATAAGCACCACATAGCGATCGTAGGTGTCCCGGAGTTCGATAAGGGGGACGATGTGTGGGGAACGATCCGCAATGACCTGAGGGCGCAGCGGAAGATGAAAGCCAATAACCCGAAAAAACGGTTCGTCGCCCCCTCGGACATGAACGACCAACCCCTGATAGGATTCATCCAAGCCGCGTCCGAGCAGACTCAGGATATCGGCCTCGATACGGTAAAGTTCCTGTTTCTCGTTGGAATGGAGCCCAAATTCGAGCCTCTTGCCCAGATCACGTAGTTGATTTTCAACTTCACTCCACTCACGAATATCCAGAAAGAAGCTGAATACTGAGTCATCGCACTCATCAATCGCGATCAAGTCCTCTAAGTGATCATTCAACTCATAGGGTGGACGTATGACCGGATGGCCGACCAAGGCCTGGGTGCCCGCAGTCGGAGGTTGCTCGGTGGAAGTAGTGTTTTCGGTATTTTGTTTTTTCATAAAGTTTAGGGTTTTTCTAAAAAACGGACGCTTTTTCTGCCTTCTATTTCGGGAAGAGATTTCGTTTTTACCGATTTTCAAGCCCTACCGGCCAATTTACGAAAAATAATTCGTGAATTGCTTTTGACTAATATTCGCCGACAATATCGTTATGCCCGAATCAACCCACTGGACCTTCTTGACGAATCACGCCCACGTCCTGATCTGCTTGGTGTGCAATGGAGAGCAGTCCTTACGCCAAGTAGCGATCTCGGTTGGCATCACGGAGCGCGCGGTTCAGAAGATCGTCGCCGATCTGGAAGAAGGCGGCTATCTGAGTCGCAAAAAGATCGGCCGCCGCAATGCTTATGTCATCCATCGAAGGTTACCCCTCCGCCGGAAGCTGGGAGTCAGTAGCAAGATCGACGACCTTCTCAATATCACCGTGCCCCGGTAGGACCGGCGTCAGAATTAGACCCTGTCCCAAAAACCGGGATTTTCCGGATTGGATGAGAGGAACGTTGCTGAGAGCTAGACGTGACTGTCGAGTATTGCGACGGCTAGACGGCGCCCGCAGGTGCTCAGACTGTCCTTTACTAGTCGACTTAGTCCATGAAATTTTAATCTAAAAATTGAATTGGAAATCACACAAAACTTCAAAATGCTTCCAGAAGAGAAGGAATGAAGATCTAATGTTTTCTACCGGGGCAAACCTGTCATATTTCCACCGATTTACTCGGCGGTTTTTTGTGCTCCTTTCCCTCTGGCTCATCATCGGACCTACTGCCATTCTACAGATAGCCGCGTGGTCGTTCATGATCGCCAGCTACTCCGCGGAGGACGGGATCGCAGAAGGAGTGAGCAAGACTTTTAGCGGCCAAGAGCCCTGCCACTTGTGTAATTTGGTGCAAGAGATCGACCAATCCGATCCGGATCACCCCAAAACCAATTTCCCCGAGACCAGGGAAATAAAGATCCTTCCTAGACCGGAAGTGCCAGATAGTGTCCACGCTCCCCGACAGGTTTTTGTCGGGATTCGTGCCTTGGTGTGTTTCGGACAATCCCGCTTTAGCGAAGTTCCCAAGCCTCCACCTCGATCTGTTTGATAGCGATTCTCCAGTGAGCCAACAGGCCTCACTGATTTTTCACCGAACACGATCTTTTACCAAGGCAAGAGCTGTAACTCTGTTACCGCTACAAAACCGAATTCTCGATTCAGCAAATGAAACTATCTTCAATTACAAATATTTCTCTACTCTTAGTAACCGTCGCCTCGGCACACGAAAACGACCCGGTCCCTCGGCCGGATGGGCACGCCCCCATATCAATAATGGGAGACCATATTCATAAAACCGGCGAATGGATGGTTTCCTATCGTTTCATGCGAATGGAAATGAACGGTATGCGTTCGGGAACAAACTGTGTAAGTTCGGCGGATGTCTTCGCAGCCGGCTACACGGCAACTCCCACCCGCATGACTATGGATATGAATATGCTCGGTCTAATGTATGCGCCGACGGATTCTCTAACGCTCTCCGCCATGGTAAACTATACCTTCAAGACCATGGATCATCGTATTAATCCCATGGCCCCAGCCATGCTCACAAACGTGGTTGGAGGCAATACCTTCACAACCGAATCCGACGGTTTCGGAGACACCAAAATCGGGGCTCTCTACCAATTCTTTTCGCGGGAGAAAACTCAGGCGCACGCAGGCCTGGGGCTGAGTTTACCGACCGGTTCTCTCGACGAAGAAGATAAGACACCGCGCCCTGGAATGCCACCAACATTTACCGAAAATCAACTTCCGGCCTCTATGCAACTGGGCTCCGGAACCTTCGACCTTCTGCCTTCCATAACCTGGCTCCAACAATTCGAATCCTTTTCATACGGAGCACAGGTAAATGGAACGATCCGTCTCGAGGATGAAAATCAAAACGGCTACCGCTTCGGAAACGAATTTGAAGGGGTTATCTGGTCCGGTTACGAGTTGGCGGATTGGATTTCCCTCGAGGGAGGCCTTTCCTACCAGTGGACCGGAGAGTTGAAGGGAACGCAGGACGATGTGGGCACCGCCGGCCCCGCCGGTCGATCCGTAACAACGGCCTTCAGCGAAAACTACGGAGGCGAGGTGCTGGAAGTCATCATTGGCATCAACACGATTATACCTTCCGGGAAATTAATCGGAAATCGGTTCGCGGCCGACCTGCGCATTCCGATGTGGCAGGACTTAAATGGCTATCAACTGGAAACAGACTGGATCCTGACAGTCGGCTGGCAGCTAGCATTCTAGCTTGCTATAGCTACTGCGTTCAAAAACGGATCGGCCGGTCGTTGTGGCTTGCCGGTTCGGTACGGAAACGGGCCGACACTTGGAGGTGTCGGCCCGTGCGTTTCAGTATCGAAAGATTGAGTTATTTCGTCCGACCCGGCATGACTACCGAGATGTTGGGCGGATACTTCGAGAGCACTTCCGTGTAGCGATCCGCCTCGTCTCCCAGCGGGATCGTGACAGGAAGATGACGTATCCCATCTGAAATATCCTCCTGCGGATTGGTATACAAGTTGGTTACGGTCGCACCCCCGGTCTCGGAGATAACCGCACCACTGAAGCCACCGGTAAAGCCGCGGGCGAAGATGGCATCTTGCAACTCCACCACTAGATGCATTTTGAATTCATCCATGCGGACTGCGGAAACGTGGGCGTTCATCGTATAAATACGACTTCTGCGAACCGATTGACCTTCGTCAGCGAGGATGAAGGGGACCTGATCGACACCATCGGTGTAGCGATCCTTCGGCAGGAAAGAAGCCACTTCGGCTCCTGGCTTCCCGGCCACGGAGATGGCTGTGTTGAAGATATCGGCATAGTCAAAGAGGCCATCGCTTTTGCGGGGCTCGATCATGCCTTTCCAATAGACGAAGGTCGGGACGCGAACGCCACCCTCCCATGAGGAACCCTTGCCACCTCGAAATGGTGAACGCCCATGCGGTGCCACTTCCATCTCGGGGCCGTTGTCGGAACCAAAGATGATAAGCGTGTTTTCCAGCTGTCCGGTTTCCTCGAGCTTCTTGACCAAGCGACCGAAGATGTCGTCGATTTCCACGATGCCGTCGGAGAAGACGGTCCGTGCGGGGGATTTGCCCGCGTATTCGTGATTCGGGTAGTTGTCGAAGTGAGCCGCACGCGTGCAATGGTAAAGGAAAAACGGCTGATCGCTGTCTTTCATCGAATCGAGGAATTTCTCGCTGTAGGCGGCCCAATCCTGGTCGAGGTTTTGGACGGATTCGAGGTCGATCTCATAAATATTCTTGGTACCACCTTCCGGAGTGCAATGCACGTTGTAGTGGTTGAATCCGAGCTTTTCCATCATCTTGAATCGATCGGGACTGAGGGCAATCTCAGGGTTGAAATAGACATCGCGCCATTCGGTGTACATGTCGGAGACCCCAAGAAACCCGTAGTAGTCGTCGAAACCGACAGCCTGGGGCACGGAGCCTTTATTCTCTCCCATGTGCCATTTTCCAACCCCTTGCGTGCGGTAGCCGAGCTTCTGAAGTACGGATGCGATGGTTACGGCTCCATCGAGTCCGCCGGGTTCGTTGTACATCGGTGGACGCAATAGACCGTGGTGAAGCGGGTTCTGCCCCGTCATAATAGTTGCACGTGTCGGCGTGCAGGATGGAGTCGAATAGGCAGAGGTAAGAATCAGCCCCTGACTGGCCAGCTTATCAATGTTGGGAGTCGGGTTCCCAACGGCAACTCCGCCACCGTTGAAGCCATAGTCGAGCCACCCGACGTCATCCGTAAGGTAGACAAGAATGTTGGGCTTACGCCCGGTTCTTGCTTCGAAGGCGGCCAGCTTGTCCTGAGCTTCCTTCACATTGTCAGGATGAACCATGACCGGCTCCATATTGTCGGCGATTGGTGTCGCCTCGAGATGAAGGTATTGGTTCGGATGGTTGTAACCCGGTGCGTCGGTCGGGCCGGTTGTGCTCCCTCGTGGGTTCTTGACCTGGTTGGCGTAATCGATCGGTTGGGCTCCAGCAGGCACTCCAAGGCAGACCGCAAGTGCTGCAGCGAGTAGGGCTCGCCGTGTATGTGGTAATTTCTTCATGTAGTTCAATTTGTTTTGCTTGGTGTGTTGGTGATTCTCCCGGTCTGGTGTTGTATGTAGGATAAAACCGGTCTTGATGGCCCGACCGAAGGGTGCATTTTATCTTTTACCTATTAGTTCGTCTATAGATCCTCAGTGCAGATACTTATGCCCTAAAGGGTATCAGTGCCAGGTGGCAGAGCCAACCTGTCTACGTTCTAGGTTGATCCCGCGGACGCGCATGTGCGTCAACCTAAGGGTAGACTAGTGGAATCAATGATTGAAAGGCGACTTATGCGAGGGGTTTTAAGCTGCAGCAATTGTTTGTTGGATCCTGCCTTTGGTCCGGCATAGCCGGAAACCGCTTATATGCCGGGACGCCCAGCCAGACCTTCCCTACTCCAAACCAGCCTCGAAGTAGAACCGGACAAGGTCAGCTGTGCAATTGGCGCCGATCTTTTGCGAAAGATTGGAACGGTGCAGTTTTACCGTGCGCTCGGCGTTCCCGATCTGATTTGCGATCGCCTTGTTTGGGAGCCCTTCAATAACCAGCTTCAAGATTTTTCTTTCCGTTGGGGTGAGCCGTTCAAAACGTTGCCGCAACTCGGCCCTCCGCTGATCGTCAACTCTTGATGATTCCGACTGCGTGAGAGCCTTGCCAACGGCCTCCAGCAAGCGCTTTTTCTCAATCGGTTTTGTCAGAAAATCAAACGCACCCCGCTGGATCGCACTGACGGCAGTTGGCACGTCTCCGTGGCCAGTGAGGAAAATGACCGGCAGCCCGGACTTTTCCCGCCGCAAGTGTTCGAAAAGCTCCATCCCGTCCGGCCCGGGCATACGGATATCCAGTAGAACACACCCGGCCTGCCCAGAGGAAAACTGCACCAAAAACTCCCCGACCGAGGCGAATTCCCGCACCTCAAAATCCGAAAGCCGAAGAAGTCGGGCTATCGATTTCCGGAACGATTCATCATCGTCCACCAGGTGGATTATTCTTTGGTCCGTGTTCATCATCAACAATCAGGCCTCTCAAACCGCTCGAAGGCAAGGCAGTCTTACCCGAAAACAAGCCCCACCCTTTTCCTGATTCTCAACCGCAAGAGCACCCTTGTGATCCTCAATGATAAAACGGGAGATCGCCAGACCGAGTCCCATCCCATCGTCCTTCGTTGAATAAAAAAACTCGAATATCGAATCCATCTTTTCGACGGGCACACCCTCTCCACCATCACTCACCAAGATCTCAAATTCGTTGCCACCTTCGAGAATCTGTCCGGTCACAGACACATGACGACTGGAAAGAGGCTGCACCGCCACTGCATCCATCGCATTGAAAATTAGATTCAGCAAGACCTGTACGAGAAGAACCCGGTCCCCATGGACCGTGACATCGTTCAGTTCGTTCGTATTTATCCGAAAGTCCACGCTCTGGCGGCTAGCCTGCGGCGTAGCCATACGCTGAACCTCATCCAGAATTTCGGATACCCCGATTGGACGCATGTCGGACGCGCTCTTTCCAAGCATCTTGCGAATCTGTTCCACCACCCGAGTCGCCCGTCGGTTGTCCGCTCTTATGTCCGCCAAAATCTCCCGCAACTCCGCCGTATGATCTCCTTCGCGGTCCAACTCCAGAAGACCCGCCTCTGCGTTGCTTAAAATGGAACCCAGAGGCTGATTGATTTCGTGGGCAATCCAGGCGGAAATGTGACCCAGCTGAGCCGCCCGATTATCCCGCGCCAAACTGCTCCGCAATCTCTCGGCCTCTTCCCGGTCACTGGTATCCATCGCCGTGACGATACAAAGCTCTTCGCCTCCCACCTCTACTGGACTTGAAAACAGAGCCATGGTATGCACATCGCCGGCGGCCGTCCTCATCTTTCGCTCGTAGCCGGCAAAGTTTGGCTTCGCCCGGAGAAAATCCTCGTAGAGGACACTGTCATTGTCCCTCGGCAAAAGACCCATCTCCACAGGACTTCTTCCTAGCGAATTCTCCCGGGAAAAACCGAACAGATTCTCCCACTCAGGATTGATGTCCCGGAAAGATCCGCTCGTCAGCTCAAGCACGGCCATCGGATTCGGACTCTTGTAGAAAACGGTCGAAAAGTAGTGCTGCATTTCGAGGGCCAGCCGCTCCGCGCGCTGTTTCCGCTGGCGGGTGACGAGCAGCGCAACGATGAGGAAAGTCTGGATAGCAATGGTTCCAGTGCCCACGGCGAAAGCGATCGGATGCGACTCGATCAGACCCGGCTTCCTAAAAAGCAGCTCTGCGTCGGGCGGTAGTTTTCGAGGGTCGAGCCTGAAGCGCTTCATCGCGCGATCATCGAAGAGAAGCTTGGATACTCTATCTGAGACAATCCCAATCTCAGAGGGCGATTCACCGACCGCAATGCGCTCGACGACTTCTCCGACCAACCTTCCCTGCTCGTAAAAGGGCGATGCAGCGACCCCAAGCACTCCGGATCCAAACATCGTATCAAAAAACGCAAATACCGGAACAGACGATGCCGCACTGAGTTTTTTGACCACCTTCATCGGGATATAGGTCACACCCGTCTCATCCTTGAAATAGGTCGTAAAGAGGACAACCGCGCCGGGACTTTCTTGTGACAAACGGGTGGCAACCGACTCGGGAGTGCCGCCGACAACCTCGGTGACCTTTAAGGAAAATTCAGCCTCGATCGTCCTCCTCACCTTATCGACCAAGATCCGGTCGAACGACGTAGCTCCGCCAACCACAATCACTTCTCTCGTCTCGGGCATCAGGTCCAGAATGGCATCGAGCAACGGTTTGACGGCGACCGTATTCAGAACGCCAACCATAGATTCAGAACCCGGCAACGCCGCCAACTCGTCCTCACGTACAACACCGAACACACGAATCGCGTCGGGAAAGATCCGGTCGATCCACCTTTCAGAAAAGGCAGATGCCGGAAAAGAAAGACTAACGACGATATCGGGCTCCATGTTTTCATACCGTTCCCGAAGAAATGAAACCATCGCAGGCTCTTCATCCGGGTCCCCGACCGAAAGCCTGTAAACCTCCAGATACTCCTCGAAAAGTTCGATGCGGTTGGAGTTGACGGCTGCGGAGAGCGAAGACCAAAGACCCTCCTGAACCAATTTGTTCGCTGGAAGCGTCCGCTGGTTCGCGAAAAGCACAAGCACCCGGAGTGCTTCATCACCTTCATTTCTTTGCCCCGGTTCGCCCACAAGCATTGTCGCCGGAAAAACAGTCAGGCAAAGGACGAAAATCAAAGCCTGCAATCCAGAAGCTTTTATCATACTCCGAAGAATTGGGCCCAAACAGAGAGACAAGCGAACCAAAACGATAGAACCCCTGTAAAAATAAACACAGAATCATCTAAACGATCCGGTCACCTCCCTAAAGGGCAAATAAACAGCCCATTCGGGCTATAGCCAGGACCGGCAGATGTCATTAAGATAACGCCATCTCGGAAACCAGCACAGGCCGATAAATAAAAGGCCTGCACCTCTTTCCAAAACGATTTCCAAACAAACAACCAATAGATATGAATCACTTGCTATCAAAAATCGCTATTTTCGCTCTGCTCGGAACTCCAACCCTTTTCCTTGCCGCTTGTAAGACAGGTGCGCCCGCCATGGGCGGAACCGAAACCGACAAGGTGATGGCTGTGGACGACGGCATTATGGAAGTGGATACACTTACCATGAGCGCGACCGTGGTTGCCATTGATTCCAAGAGTCGCAAAGTCACTCTAAAGTCCGACGATACCGGGGAAGAAGAAACCTTTAAAGCTCCGAAATCCGTTGATCTCAGTGGTCTGAGCGTCGGCGACAATGTTCAGGCTGAGGTAACGGAGGCCGTAGCGGTCTTCATCGGCGACGATCTGCCGCCGAGTGTGTCGGAAGACGGAGGACTTGCAGTTTCCGCCGACGGAAAATCAGGTGTCATCGCGGAAACAAGCCAAGTCACCGCCGTGGTTAAAGCCGTCGATTCGAAGAATCGAAAGGTCACCTTCGAATTGCCCGATGGAACCACAAAGAAGGTCAGTGCCGGTAAGGATCTTGATCTGTCCGGTATCTCAGTTGGCGAAAGTTTAACCGTCGTTCTCGGAGAGAGCTTGGCGCTGTCAATCTCGGGAAATTAATCTGCATTGGACAGGTTCACGATTCGGGCACTCACCCGAATCGCTTGCGTGCGTCGAGCTGGGCACCCTTTCGAGGGTTACCATTTTCTGCTTTTGCACTTTCAATGAACGGTCATACGCAATAAACATCAAACCCCATGAGAGCGTTGCTTTTGGTCGCCCTAGGTGGGTTTTCCCTAATTTCCTCGGCAGAAGATTCATCGGAATCCTCCCAGGATTCATCCAAGGCCAGCTCGTCCGACTCCTCGTCTCCAGTAGATTCCGACAGCAGTAACTGGGTAGACGACACCCACGATTGGCTCTACAGCAAAGGCCATGGCAGTGTAGTCTGGTTCGATGACAAGTTTGCGCCGGCAGACGAAGAACCGCTCAAGGTTCCACCCTCCCGATTTCGACTGGGTCTCTATGGTGAATTCGATTTCGGCGCAGCGGACAGTTTCAAGTTGCAGCCGATCGTCGATTTGGGAACTGACGTCAAACTACCCAACCTTGAACGAAGGCTGAGGGTTTTCGTCACAACGCGGGATCCTTCGGCTCTTCCCGGTGAATCGACTGCGGAGTCAAACAACAGCCTCCGCGTCGGGGCTTCCCGCAACTTTTTCAAGAACTGGGACACCTCGGTAGGGGTGAAGGCGGATTGGCCTCCCGAAGCCTTCGTGAACGCGCAATGGGTTCCTATTTATCATCCCGACGAGCACTGGACGCTCTACCCTCAGGGCAAGGTTTTCTGGGACAACGACGAAGGGATCGGGTTCCTCACCGCTCTCACTGCCGACTATTGGAGAAACCGATGGCTCTTCCGACAGACGCTCTCCGGCAAATGGAACAAGCAGCAACAGGATGACGATTCCGACGACGCCTCCAACCCAGATAGCTATCTCTTCGGGGAAAACGGGGGTGGTTATCGCTGGGCGGTGACCTCATTGATCGGCTATGTACCGAAGCTACTCAACGAGAAAGATTACGGAAGACGAGTAAGCGGAAGCGATGTCGCGGACGGTTGGGGTGTTCGCGGACGGCTTGAAGGAGACGGTGCCCAGACTCTTACTTATGAACTCAGCCTTCTTCGTAAGGGGCCTCTCTACAAGGACTACCTTTTCTACGTTATTGCCCCGAAAATAACTTGGGATCGGCAATACGACTGGGATCCGGAATACAAGATCGAGATCGGCATTGAGATGCTGATCTGGGGCGACGGGAAGCATCGCTCTCGATGAGCCGCTCTCTGAGCCCGGCATTGGAGTGAGACGGAAAAAATAACAATTGCGGTCCGAAAAGAACATGCACCGCAATCTGAATCCTATGATTTCCGGATCTTTCCGGCGGTTGGTTGCATTCCTTTTGATGAGCGCCTTTTGCCCCGGAGGCTGGGGAGTCACGAAAGCAAAAGCAGAAATTCAACTATCCAACCCGATACGCGGAGTCCTCGATGACGTTTCGGATTTCGTAAGCTCACAACTCGGGCCAAATCAGGTCGGGGCCAGCTATGCGGCCTTGATTAACTTTGCCGGCAATCCGGACATATCAACGGCAACCTACTACGTCGATCCGGGTCGAGGGGCTGAAGCCACCCTGACGGTCGGGCGGTTTAGTTATCGGCACCTCCTGCATGAAGAGGAGGATGACTGGCGACCCTTCATCCAGGCAATGGTCCCTTACGAGCGCCTTAGGCTACAATGTTGATTCGAGGAACGGAGGGGAAGCTGCGAACGCCCGATGGGATGGCGTGGGGCTGATTCTCACCGCGGGGAACGAGTTCACCCTTTCGGAGCGTTGGAAAATCGTACCCGCAATCAACGTAGGATCCTTTCGGCTCGACAGTAACGCCGGGGTTCGAGGAGCGGTTTCGGACGACATTCTCGATCCCTCTTTCACCGGTCGAAATTTTGACTGGACCGCCTACGCATGGGTTCTCGGGGCCTCGATCTGGTTCGATTATAAGAGGGAGTTCCGCACCTTTGACCTCGGGGTGCACACCGGAGCAACCTTAAATCACGTGGGCTCGTTTTACACCACCAGCGAGGAAATCCAGTTTTCCAGTGAGGCCCTAACACTGGACGCAACCCTGGAGACGATTCACCGGACTCCAGTAAACCTGAATGGATTTCCGATTTCAATGGTCTTGTCGGTTGGGGGAACGACGTTTCTAGGTCCAGCCCGCGATGCCCTCGGCTTCCCGGGCTATACGGATTATGGCATTGCTTTTCGCGCCGACGTTTCGCGACTGGGCTTGCCCGTTGAAACCCTTCAATTGGGCGGAAAGGTAATCTATGGTCCCGGGGTGATCGGATGGAGCGGAGTTTTTAACTACAACTTTTAGCAGGTTGGTTCTATCTTGTAGCATCTCGCCGCCGAGGCGAATGAACTCAATCTTGTAGCATCCCGCCGCCAAGGCGGATGACATTCTGGAATCTGTGTCCTCATAGGCCTTTGCGGGTCATCGGTCTTGGCGACCGACGCTACGAATAATCACTCGATATGGTGCTTAGGGCTTAATCTAGTGCCACTCCAGGCAGGGTATACCGACGATGCGGACCTTAATTCCGCATTCCCGACAAAGGGAACCGCTCCAACAAGCCCTCGCTTGCCCTCTGCGTCTCCGGAGAATCGATAGACTGGGAAAGATTTTTGCCAAAGCTCCCCGCACTTGTGATTCCCCCGGATGACCTCCGCCCATTCGCCCCAAGCCGTTCAACATGCACTTTGGTGCAACATCCCTCGCCCCGATGGGCTATTGTGATTTACACAAATCATCGATATCTTTATTGGTTTTTCACATCCATCCACGATCCAACCTATGAAAAACCCACTCCTACTTCTTTTAGCCTGCTCGCTTCTTGTGTCCGCAACTGGACAGGAGTATATCGAACCGTTCGATGAAAACGAACCATTCGAGGGAGAATCAGAGTCCCGTTTCTTCGGTGCACTGAGTAGCGTGGTCACTTTTCCTGATGGCAACGACTGGGAGTATTCCGCCGGGATCGAAGGGCGCGCAGGGATATTATTGGGACGCGGTCTTCGCATTTACGGACTCTTGGGATACTCCGTCTGGGAGTCCGAAAACGATGCCTGGATCGCCGACGGCTTTGAAACGGCATCGGTCACCGGAGAAGCGGGGGTCTTTTCAGTGGGCGGTGGAGTCGAGTACTTGGTCGAACTCAACGACATTCATTCCCTATCTTTCGGAGCAAACTACCAGTATCAATTCGTGGATGGCGACATACGCTACGACTATACCGAGCCATTTTTCATCGAACAGCAGACTACCAGTGTTCATATCGGCGATGCCTCCGCGCTCTATGCCGGAATCGACTATTTTTTTAATGTAAACGACCGGCTCAATTTCTCCTTCGGCCTTGGCTACCTGTTTAACCTAACCACAGCCGATGTATCCTTCCAGGGGCAGCAAGAAAATAATACAAAATTCGAAGGGTTCACCCTGCGGCTCGGAGTCGGATTCTAGTCTAGCTCGAGACATGGCGTTCAACATCCTCTCCAGACCACCGTTGGTGTTGTGGACATGACAGCGCTTCGATCCTATGCGTTAGGCCTCCTACTCTTTGCCGCCTCGCTCAGCGGTGGGAACATCCAACTCCAGCCGAAAAATACCGATGCGGGTTACCTCGCTCGGCTTCTCATCAATGAAACCCCTTTCCCCGGCGAAAAGGGTTGGGTAAGCATCACCGATTCAAAGGCGACGATGTCTTCCATTCTCTGGGTGCTGAACTCCCGGATTCGTTTCGTCCCACCCGGCTACCGACAAACCGAACTGACCACCGTGAAGACATCGAACATCTTCGATGTTATCACCGCCGGAGGCGTCCACGGGCAATGCGAGGGCTTCTATCGCGACGATTCCGGAGAACTGGCTGCGGTCCCCCGGGTCGAGCAGAGAGTACAATACCTTTGCAAAATCGGGGGAAACGGTCCACCCGGAAAGTTTGCGAGCCTGATCAATTACGCCCAGCAGCTCGCCAACTCTTATCTCTCCGCAGACATTTCAACCAGGGATCTCTTCGTGGATCTCCATTTAGTCTCGACCGTATCGGTTACCGGTCGCGCCTACGGGTGGATGACCGACGCTCATCACTACAGTCCGGGAGGTGACTTCGTGCGAATTCCCGACTCGGATCGAGGGGCCCTTGGCGGAAATCGATTCTTCACCTTGAAAAAACGCGCCGAATGAAACGTCTCACTGTCCTTCTCTTTCTCCTGCCTTGGCCTCTCCTCGCCGAAATCCCAACGCGGGAGACTCTTTTCGAAACGGCCCGATACCTCTACCGCTGGTATCTGGACGAATCTCATGTCGAGAAGATGATTCAAAACGACGAGGTGGTCTTCTATGTCAGAGACATTCCTCTCGAACTGGACGACGGGGACCAAAGCGAAGCGGTCGAGATCATCATAGGCGGAACGGAATTCGGTGCAGACCTGAAGAAATCCGATTATTTCATCCAGGAATTGAACCTCGCCGTAAAAGACGAGAATTATAAGATCTTCAGTGTTTTCAGAACCGAAGCTACCCCGGCCGACATAGATTCGTATCAAGTATTGCGTTACCCCTACCGAGAGGTTGTCGACCACCTTTTCAAAACCCGGAGTGAAAAGGTTTATCCCGATGAGTATATACTCGGCCACCTCCGCAAAGCGGTCGGCGGAAAAATCAGGGAAGTCGCCGGACACAAAGAAATCGAGCTGGGAGAACATCCGGAGATTATTCATTTTTCCAGCCTCTCTCCTGTCTCCGACGACATCTGGTTCTTATGGGAACGGGCAAACCTACTGATTCATTACGCATCGGAGTTCGACCTGCACACCGAAGAAGCCTGGCAACACGCGGACATGGCGACGACCCTCTACGATTTGGACGAACAAGTGGTCGTCTCTCTCCACGAAGTCCCCGGTAGCAATGCATACATGACCCGGGACATGGCCGGCCGCGCCCTCTTCAATTGCCTCATTCTTGGGAAGCGAATCGAAGTCATTCCAGTAGAGTAACCTGATCATGAGACAAAAATCCAATCCGATAGCGCCATTCATCCGCTGGATCGGATTTTTCCGATTCCGGGGAATCCACTGGGCGCTTGTTGGAGCCTCTCTTTTAGCAACCGGGATCCTGAGCGCACAGGATATCGTGCTGGACGAGGGGAAGAAGGGACCCCGAGATGGGTGGGTCGCCCTCCCCTACATGTTTACCAGCGATACCTGGGACATCGCATTCGGAATCGGTGGCGGTGCATCCGGCTGGCCCGCCGATACCGCTACCACCTATGGAGCCGCCACGGGCAGCACGAACGGAACCTGGAATGTCACAGTTGGGGGCAACGGCTATCCGACGCTTCTTCTCGACCGACTCTACGTCGATTTTCTCGCCACCTACTTCCACTACACGAATCTTCAGGTCTTTTTGCCCGGAAATCCTGCCTTTCTCAGCTCCCCCGATATCGCTGGGAGCAATGATTCGAGCGAGGATAACTACTTTCGGGAGACCGCCGACGACGCCTGGCTTCAGGCGAAGTTCCGCTATGTCCTCCCACTCGGCGACAATCGTGAGAGCGCAATCCAAACCTACGATACCGACCGGGGAATGCTCTCCTCCACTCCCACCGGCGGCGAGGTCTGGAATCCGCTCATCTCAGGGCGCACTTCGGTCCTGATCCGGCCCTACTACCGAGATCAGGACATCACGCTTCCCGAGACCGACGCCCCCTACGCCTTCGAGACCCTCAATGTCCAAATTGGCCTTGAATACGACAATCGAAATTTTCGTGCTAATCCCAGCAGCGGGAGCTACCAGATGGTCGCCCTCACCCATGACTGGGGGGCGCTCGGCGACACCAAATCCTGGACCTTCGGCGAGATCGAGCTCTCCAAATATTTTGATATCGGCGAGACCAGCCTCTTTCGCCAACAAGTAATCGGCCTGAACGCCTGGACCGGGTATTCGTTTACCTGGGAAGAAGTTGATGTGGCCGGAATCGGTGGCCCAATAGCCGTCAACCGGCCTCCTTACTTCACCGGCGCAACCCTAGGAGGATTTAACCGGATGCGAGCCTACCCCAGTAATCGATTCAACGACAGGGCGGCCTCGTATTTTTCTGCTGAATACCGGGTCATTCCCCACTGGAGACCCTTCGCCAAATCCTACATCGACGAGGCCCTGGACCTCGACTGGTGGCAAATCTCTCTCTTCGTCGAAGCAGGACGAGTCGCCGACACATACACACCCGAGCTCTTTTATGATGACCTGCACTTTGACATGGGAATCGATCTCCGGTTCTTCGTTCGAAATAGCGTCGTTCGGGTGGGTGCAGCCGTGGCAGCCGAAAGCTGGCAATTCGTCGCTATGATTGGACAGCCGTTTTGAAATGATCACAAGAGAGAAAATAAATCAATGGATCGAAGCCTATGCCACTGCGGTTCGCAACCGTGACGCAGAGGCGGTTTCGAATTTGTTCGCCGAGCAGTTTGATCATGTTGTTCACGGAGCGGGCGGCGACCCAGAGACTCCATGGAACACGAAAAAAGAAAGCACCCGCAAGGGCATCCGTGCGATCTACGAGGATTTCTTCGCTGGGATGGATGAGATGGAGGTGGCCTACACGGATCGGGTGATTGATGTAGAAGAGATCGCGGCGGCCTTGGTCGTTCGCGTACGGGGCGGAGGCGTCTCCATGGAGAACTCCCTGCAATTGAAATGGGACGAGAACGGCAAGATTGTGTTTTTTTATAATTGGTACGGCGAAGCGATCGTCTAACCGGTAAATACAATCCTCCATGGTTCACCGGTCCTCTCTCACTTTTAATATGGCTCAAAAATATTTAGCTCCATGGATGATGGTCTTCATCCTGATTGGGTCGGTCTCGGGTAGAGAGGCGGTTGCGAACCCTGCTCTCAGTAAAGAGCTTCTTTCCCCAGCCGAAACCGGAACACCACGGGAAACCCTGCAGTCCTTCCTCGAGTCGACACAGGAGATCGATCAGGCTTACGAAGAGATGTCTTCGGGGCACCGCCGACCTGGTGAGTTTGACTGGTTGGTTACCCGGGGCCTCGGCACTCTCGACCTCAGCCAGATTCCGGACTACTTACGCAGACAGAAGAGCCGCGAGAGTGCTCTCATGCTCCGGGAAGTCCTCGACCGTGTGGAACTACCCGACCCCTCCGCGATCCCGGGTCCGGGGGATGCGGACATCCCGAACACCTACACAATTCCGGGGACTGCCATTCAAATTACAAAGATCAAGGACGGACCCAATCAGGGGCAGTTTCTCTTTTCTGCGAAAACGGTCGGTTCAATCGACGAGGTGTACCAGCGCGTAAAAATACTCCCCTACCAGCCAGATGCCCTCCCGGGGTTTTATGAAAAGCTCAGGGTCTTCCCAAGGCTGAACTGGATGTGGAAGATCGTCACGAACCTCCCACCGGAAGCACACCGCACCTGGTTCGGCTTAGCGATCTGGCAGTGGGTGGGCTACCTTGCCGCCATCCTGACATCTACACTCATTCTGACGTTGCTCTACTTACTCGGTCGAGCTTCCCGGCGAATCGATGCTTCACGCCACAAGATCGGTCTATTGGTCTCTTCCGTCATTCCTCTAACGGGCCTTCTCGTTCCGATTGCGCTCAAGCAATTCATCAGTCAGGGGCTCTCCCTCTACGGAAGCATTCTCGCTGCAACCAACTTTGTCGCCGATATCATCCTTCTCCTAATCGCCCTCTTCTCCGTTTGGGCCATCGGTTACCGCGTGGTAGAGGTCGTCGCGGCGGCAACGGCACGGTCAGAATCCAGAGTAAACGCTCTTCTCGTCCGCCTCTTTGGGAAGTTGATCACGATCTTTGCCGGGGTCGTCGTCCTCATCGAAGGGGGCGACAGTCTGGGAATTCCAATGACAACCCTCCTCGCCGGGGCCGGGGTAGGTGGACTTGCTCTTGCACTCGGTGCGCAAGCGGCGGTCAAGAACCTCGTCGGGAGCATGATGATTCTTCTCGATAGTCCATTCAAAGCAGGAGAACGAATCGTCGCGAAAGGTCACGACGGAGTCGTCGAGGACATCGGAATCCGCTCGACCACCCTACGACTATTGAATGGACAAGAAGTCTCGATTCCCAACGAAATCATGGCGCAGGCGGAGGTTACTAACATATCCCGCCGGCCCTATATTCAGAAGGTATTTCTCTTTCACCTCCCCCTCGATTCAAAGGCATCTACAATCTCACAAACCCTAACCATCCTGCGAAAGCGTCTGGAAAGCCACGAAGGTGAAAGCGAAAAATTCCCCCCGAGAGTCATGATCGGCGACATTGGACGAGAAGCGATCGAGATTCGTGCGATCGTCTGGTATCATGCCTCCGAGACCGGGGACTTCCCGGCTTGGCTCGAATCGACCACCCTCGGGATTCTTCAAGATTTCGAAGAAGCCGACATCGACCTCATCCCTCCAGCCCGGTGGATTCAGAACCTAAACCCCGAGAATTGCACCAAGTAGACTAAATTATCGCTTCTCGATGGCCGCTGGCTTGCCATTCGTAGCTGAGCGTTGGAAATCCCCGGTACTTACTGCCCATCCTACGCTCTTCGAGCTTCGGAGGGATTGGCGCTAGAATAGAGGAGTCGCTTCCTTCGGATAGCTCCCTCGCGCTCAATGGTGATTCCCTAAAGGAAAAGGATAAGCCGAAAAAGAAACTAGCTCCACGATTCAAACCACCGACTCTCAAGGAGTGGACAGACCAAGCCAGATCGAAATATGAGGATTGGCCGATACCGGACATTGAAGGGGCTTTCTACCACTACGAGGCCAACGGCTGGATGACCGGAAAAAACAAGATGAGAGATTGGGGGGCCGCGATAAACACTCGCTACAAGAGGTGGGAAGCAGACGGCAAGAGAAGATACGGAAAAAATCCACGACAACAAAGAAGCTAGGGCTACGAAGGCCCTTACCTCTAGGCCAACTAACGACAGCAGACCACAACCAATGCATCACAACTCAATCAATCAATCTACTGGCTGTCTGGTGTGTCCCGAAATCTTGGAGACGGCTTTAGACCACTCGAAGCGTTTAAACAAAAGGTATTCCCCGGAATAGCTCCTACTCTCTCCAAAGAAATTTCGTGGGACATTAGACCCGAAAAACTCCCCACGCGGATTGCGCCATGAGAAAGGAACCAACAGGGACACCCCCTCCAATGAGATTCCTTACCGGGGGATAGGGCAAATGATCTCCTCTGGAACGTCTCATTTGCGCTGGCGAGGCGCTCGATCTCTCGCCAGTGTCATGTGCCCCTTAGACATGGATCGACCCTTTCTCGGGGGTTCTTGCGGTTTTTTCCTATGGACGAGGCCTTAGGATTCGCGAGTCTAAAATACGGCCAAGCCTTCCGGTAAAACGAATATCTCAAAATCAAGAAAGTGATTTCAACTAGGGTTTGTGTAGGATAACCTTAGGCAACTTATAGCGATTCCCCTGCGGTCTCACCCTGAAGAACCAACTTTTCACCAAACACGGGCTTCTTTTCGAAGTTTCGAGGCGGGGAAACCATCAAAGCTACAGTCATCGAAACGGCAAAACCGACAAAAGCATGTGAGCGACCTACATTAAGATTTTTCTTAACCAATGGAGCAATATTCTCTTTATTCTGGGCCCTTTTATAGGATCGATATTTACCCGTAAGGGACAGGTAGCTATTGTTGATTCGAAACATGAGCGGGTAAGTATACCTCAACTTAGCTTCAAATGCTTGCCAATAGGCGCAAACGATCTCTCCGACCTGAGGAAGCTTCCTCAATTCCTCAACGGTTCTTTGAATTCTCCGAGACCTAACCACCGATTTACTGTCTGGATTCCAGTTGAGCTTTGGTTTCGACAGAAACTGCAAATCATCCGCTGTTTCGTAAAGCCAATCATGGCATTCGTCACCATCCGTCAAGGTTCCGTCCAACATCATTTTTTGAAACTCAGAAACCATACAAGCCATATCAAATTCGGCTTCAGCCCTTTTCCGACCGTTTCTGGCTCTTAGGTAAGCGATAAGGCCTAGTACCAGAATCACTAACACAGTAAATAAACTCACGGAAATCATGGTTCAGTCCTTTCTTATATCTAAGTTTTCTTGTTCTTCTGAATTATCTCGATTCGACTCTTTTTTCTTTTTGTAAACCTCAGCGTCCAAAATTGCAACCTGCGCACGATAATCAGACACTTGGCGTTCGCAGCTTCTAAGACGCTCGTGTAAAACCCTCATCCTTTCAGTGTCCCTGTCTCGTTGCTCTTCCAACTTCTCATGTTTCCCAAAAAGCTTTTCTCGCATTTCCCGATACTCCCGGAAGGAGATTCATTGACCCTACAAATGAACAAGATTTTGGAATCAACCTTTTCGAGGACCCTAATACTGGTAGACTCCATTCTCCGACTGTCACAGGTCGATTTCACATCGAAAAACTTGGATTGAACGCTTCTTGGTTAATCCGGAAACGTCTTCAAAGAAGGGCTATAAGAAAAAAGTTCCTTGAGACATGGTGGACCTTTCGAAACGATGGTGATCTGGACAAAGCGACTGAGGCAGTCAAAGAATTTCGAGATCTTTTTTACACATCTATACGGATATTCAAGGGAGCTGATCGACCTGACCCGTTCTTAGCTCCTTTGGAGAAACTCAGGCGGGAATAATTTTCCACACGCTCTCAGATAAGTAGCTGAAACGTATCCACCTCCTACTAATTTCTCCCGAATTCATAAGAATTTTCGCTTCGAGCTCCTACTAATGAGTCTTTTTCTCTGCGATTCTAGGTAAGGAGAAAGCTAATGCTTCCCATAATGAAGGTTAACCCGGAGAATTCGTTGGCGTTTCGTTGGCGCTTCGAGCTTCGGAGGGCGCCATTCTCCGCTTCTCTGTCGCTCAGCGTAGAATGGCGGAAGGGGAGGGATTGGCGCTACGCTTTGTCGTCGATGCGCTCCTCGGTACAAACCTCCAGTTCGAATCCTGGGGATAGTATATGATCGCTTCGCGAAGGCCACCTTTGGCCGTGCAAAGAGGAGCAAATTACGAACCTGTTTGGAACCATTTCAGCGAGTGGAGGAAAGTTCGAATAATGGCCTCATAGTCCCAATAAATGGGACTTCAGCCAATTTCCGCAAAAGGGAAGGGGGCAACGTCATTGAACCGAAAACGTTCGAAATTCGCAGGTTTCTGGAACAATTCCCGCAAATTTGCGGTTCAAACACCTGCAGTAATTGTTCCAATAGTTCCACTCTTCATCCCGTTAGGGTCATTTGACCTATTCGCGACAGTCGTTTATGCGTTCGTATCCTGTCTGCGCCGTTGCACCGGAACCATCTTCCGTCCGGGGTTAAATGAAACAGCCATTTCTCTCATCACTTTCCAGCTCGATAATCTCGACCTCCGCCACATCTCCATTCACTGACCAAAGCACGCGGTCAAGTCCTTGGAAAAACTCGAGCGAGTTGGTACTTCTTAAAACCTGCTATCTTAGGATGATCTTTCGTCGGTAACCCACCAAACAGATCTTCCGGGTCCAACCCCAACTGTTTAAAAATCTTCCGGGATTCGGAACTGGAAACCATTTCCAGCAAGATACCTAAAATATTGACCACCTCCCTCTCGCTGCGCCCCCCTTCTGCCATAGAACTTATCATTTGGCCGAAGTAGACCGGAATCACTCGGAACAGTATTCTCACATGTTTGGCATCCTGGCGGCCCTCTTGGTCGATCAAGGCCAGATTCGCGAGTTTCGCTTTCAGAAGGTAAACGGGCGATGGCACCTTTACGGGAATCTTCGAAGATCCGACGCCCATGATGACCGAATTCTTTAGCAATTCGTCATTGCTGACACCATTTACCCAGCGCAACACTTCAATAAGATAAGGATTATTCGATCCGTCGACGGGTGCGATATAGCCGACTTCATTGCTCGGTGGCTTGAGCGGAAAGAAATTGGCCTTCACCCCAGCCAACCGGGCGACTTCCTCTAGGACTTTTCGATCACCCAGCAGGTCCACGTCCCTGGAAACAAAGGGTTCCAGTCCTTCGGTCGCTCCTCGGTAAAATAACGCCCATAGGTTGACGGCTTGTCCTCCCACCAGAAAAGGAACATTCTTCGTCGCGAGAAAACGGGAAAAGTCTTCCGGAGGTCTCAGCTCTGAATCCAACGGATTCATCCCAACCCTACAGATGCCCCACCAAAACGGGAGGGACGGAATCCCGGTGGATTGAGTTACACCCTTGGACATCCGATGCTTGTTTAAGTCCCAAGTCCATGGCAAGGATGTCGTATTCACGACATTCCTTTTTAAACCGGGCAAGATCACTCGTCTTGTCGACAAGAGTAGGGAGTCTGGGCGCAAACGCTTCGAACGCTTTAAGCAGCTCAGCCGCGCCGTCATTATCCCGCGCGTGTCGGCGGATTATGCTCCGGGCCGCCTGCCTGAGCAGTTCGGTAGAGGTCTTGGACTCCTTTTCCGCAACCAACTCTAGCATCTCCAAAACCGCGGCATGCTCAGCCATGGTTTTCCGTTTCTTCGTTCTAGCGAGTTGGTTCGGCATTAGTCGTCATTAAAAGGTTGATTCAACCTAAATAAACAGGGCCAAATGACAAGCAATTTTCCGAAAAAATTCAGGCCCATCTTCATCAGCAGATCCGCCACAAAAACTTTACCAAAGTAAAGTTTTTGTGGCGGAAGGGGAGGGATTCGAACCCCCGGAGGCTTTCACCTCAGCGGTTTTCAAGACCGCCGCAATCGACCACTCTGCCACCCTTCCAAGCTGTGGTAAGACACAACCTGTTTCTTATTGGATTTTCAAGCTTTGTTCAGGGCTTCTTTTCAAAGAGTCACAAACGGTTCTTCTATCCCCTATTTGTTTGGAGGGGTCAGGTCTTTCTTTTTGGGAAAGAGGCAGCCGCAGCCAGATCCACAACAATCTTTTCTCCGGATACAAACGTAGTTCTTCCCTCCACAGAGGAAAAAGATCACCACTCCGAGGAAAAGAATACCCGCGCCTATTAGAAACCACATCATTGTTTGCCTTCAGTTTCGCTTGGAACGATGGGCTGTCAAATGCTGATCGCAGTCCTATGAAAACGGCTCCAGCCAATGCGCCACCGTTGAGATGCGTGGGACCAATCCGAACCAGACTGATATGCCTGGTTTTTCCCTCCGTGAATTTTTCAGGAAGCCAGTCGACGAAATGCGATCGAGGTGTTGTGACCCCCAAAACCGAGGTTGTTGGACATCGCCACGTTTACCTTTTTCTCCACTGCTTGGTTGGGCACGCAGTTCAAATCGCAATCCGGATCCGGTTCTTCGTAATTGATCGTCGGCGGGATTTTTCCCGTCTCTATCGCTTTGCAGCATGCGGCGGCTTCGATACCGCCGGCAGCACCGAGCAGGTGGCCCGTCATTGACTTGGTAGATGACATCAAAAGGTTTTTTGCGGTGTCGCCGAATACGGTCTTCACCGCCAAGGTCTCAAATTTGTCGTTGTACTTGGTAGAAGTTCCGTGGGCGTTGATGTAATCCACATCACCAATCGTAAGGTTCCCATCAGCCAGAGCACCCCGCAGGGCTTCGGCGAGACCCTTTCCTTCCGGATCGGGCATTGTGATGTGGTGGGCATCACAGGAAGCCGCATAACCAGCTACTTCACAATAAATTCTAGCTCCGCGGGCTTTTGCCGACTCTTCGGATTCAAGAACGAGGATTCCGGCGCCCTCTCCCATGACAAAACCGTCCCGATTCAAGTCGAATGGCCGGCTCGCTTTCTCGGGGGTGTCGTTAAAATGCGTGCTCATGGCTTTCATGGAGCAAAACCCAGCATAGCCGAGTCTCGTAATAGCCGCTTCGCTCCCACCTGCGATCATGATGTCAGCGCGACCGGAACGGATCATTTCAGTAGATTCCCCGATCGAGTGGGATCCGGTAGCACACGCGCTCACGATTCCAAAATTAGGACCACGGGCGTTGATCTCGATGGCAACCACCCCGGAAGCCATATTGGCAATCAGAGCTGGGATCATAAACGGGGAAACTTTCCTCGGGCCTCTGTCGAAGAGGGCGAAGGATTGCTTCTCGATCGTTTCCATCCCTCCGATGCCGGATCCGACTAAGACGCCGATACGGGCTGGATCCACCGTCGAGGTGTCCAGTGCTGCATCCTTGAGTGCCAGCTTGGTTCCAGCTACCGCAAATTGCGTATAACGGTCATTGCGGCGCGCTTCTTTCGGGTCCATGTACTCAGCCGCATCGAAGTCGACCACCTCCGCACCCACCTTGGAAGTGTAGTCCGTTGCGTCGAATCGAGTAACTTTCCCTATGCCGGATTTTCCAGCGAGTAGGGAAGCCCAGTAGTCGTCAATTGAGTTTCCGAGAGAGCTTACGATCCCCAAGCCCGTGACGACAACTTTACGCCTTTCAGTTCCAGAAGCCATAAATTGGTGCCACCGACAGCGAGGTATCGCCCTCCGGCTCCCTTAGGAAGACTTGCTTTTGATATACTCGACTACGCTGCCGACTGTTTGAAGCTTCTCAGCATCCGATTCAGGGATTTCTCCGTTGATCTGATCTTTGAACTCTTCTTCAAAGGCCATGATGAGCTCTACTGTGTCCAGTGAGTCAGCGCCCAGATCGTCGAGAAAAGATGCCTCTGTGGTCACTTGCTCTTCATTTACGTTGAGCTGATTTACGATGATCTCTTTGACGCGGTCTTCGATGGATTTGTCTGCCATATTCCTAGGTGTTTTAAAAAAGTTGGTGAAGAAAAGGAAGAATCACATGACCATACCACCGTCAACCGTAAAAACTTGGCCGGTGATATATCCTGCGGACGGTCCGGTTAAAAACCCGACGACAGAAGCAATGTCCTGTGGGGTCCCCATCCGCTTCAGTGGTATCATTTTCAAAATATTCTGCTGCACATCGTCCGGCAATTCCTTGGTCATATCCGTCTCGATGAACCCGGGTGCCACGGCATTTACCGTGATCGACCTTGATGCCAGCTCCTTCGCAAGGCTCTTCGTAAATCCAATCATGCCCGCTTTGGCCGCGGCGTAATTCGCCTGTCCCGCGTTGCCGGTCAGCCCGATTACAGAAGAAATATTGATAACCCGTCCCCACCGGCGGCGAGTCATGGGGCGGACCAGTTGTTTGGACCAGTAAAAGCAGCTGTTCAGGTTTGTTTTTAAAACGGAATCCCAGTCCTCCTCACTCATACGGATGAAAAGCATGTCCCGCGTAATTCCGGCGTTGTTGACCAAAATGTCCACACACTCGTATTTCTCTAAGATGATGTCCGCCGTCTTTGCGACCGCCTCCGGATCGGCCACATCACAACCATAAGCTTCCGCCTCTCCTCCATCGGCACGCACGGCTTTCACCGCATTCATGGCAGACTCCTCCGAGCGTGCCACGCAAATGACCCGAAAACCGAGGCGACCCAGCTCCGTAGCGATTCCAAGCCCGATTCCACGACTCGCACCGGTTACCAGAGCGGTTTTCTTTTCTTCAATTTCCTGAGACATCCGAGAATCCTGCCTCGAAAAAGTCGGGTCGGCTAGAAAAAACTTCACATTTAGGGAACACCGATAAATTTTTCGATATTGAGTCTCAAAAACAATTGACACCTTTCTTTATAATTGCGACTGAATCCTAATATCAATGAAAACCAACAAACAATACCCGTCCCGTTTCCTCTCCATTGCGGCGCTGAGCAGTGCTACGATGATGATTGCGCTGCCCAGCACGACCTCCGCTGCGGAGGCTTCATCGCAAGAGGAAAAACCGCCCGTCAATCGCACAGTCATCGAGTCTTACACCGTCGCCGGATCGAAAGAACAGGCGTTCAGCTTGCCCGGCTCCGCCTACTACCTGGATACGGGCGACATTGAGAACCTGAATTATCAGAACGTGAATCAGATCCTCCAGCAAGTGCCCGGGGTCTATGTGCGAGAGGAAGACGGCTACGGAAACTTCCCGAATATAAGCCTTCGGGGGGTAGACGGAACCCGTTCCTCCAAGGTCACCTTGATGGAAGACGGTATCCTCACCGCGCCGGCCCCCTACTCCGCTCCGTCGGCCTACTACTCCCCGACCGTGGGCCGAATGGCTGGGTTGGAGGTCCTCAAAGGCTCGAGTCAGGTTCGGTACGGGCCGGAGACAACCGGCGGAGTGCTCAACTATATTTCCACTCCAATTCCCTCGGATGAATTTTCCGCCTACGGGAGACTCTCAGCCGGAAACTTCGAAGACTTCCAGAGTCACCTCTGGGCGGGCGGAAATTTCGAAGCTCCTTTCGGTGGCACCCTGGGAGTTCTCGGGGAATTCTACGGGCGTACGACCACCGGATTCGACGATCTCGACTCCACTGCAGGTTTCGACGCCGGCGATGCGGACACCGGATTTACCCGGGCCGACTACCAGCTTCGGCTCTCCTGGGAGCCAGACTGGGAGAAACCAAATCGTTTCGAATTTAAAATCGGCTATACCGACTTCGATGCCGACGAGTCCTATCTTGGCCTGAGCACGCAAGACCTCCGCGCCGACCCATACCGGCAGTATGCGGCCAGCCGAAAAGACAATATCGATACCCTATCCACCCGCATGCACCTGCGCCATCGCGTGGATCTCTCCGAGGACTGGCAACTGTCAACGACCGGATATTTCCAACGGTTTCACCGGAACTGGTATAAGCTGAACAACCTCGTTGACCCCGATTTATCCCTCTCAGAGGCACTCTTCGACGGCACGGAAGGATACAGCGTCCTCACCGGAACGGCTGCAGGGCAACTTCGTTACCGCGCCAATAATCGAACCTACAAACTCTATGGGATCCAGTCCGACCTCAACGGCTACTTCGAGACCGGGGATGTTTCCCACGAGATCCGCACCGGCATCCGCCTCCACCATGATTACGAGGATCGGTTCCAACACCAAGACGTCTACAACCAAAATGACCAGGGGGTATTTGTATCCGTTGACGAAGGTGCCCCCGGAAGCCAGGCGAACCGTCGGAGCAGCACGGACGCATTTGCCGCTTACGCCGAGGACCGGATCAGCATGGGCGATTTCTCCGTCATCCCGGGTCTTCGCCTCGAGTCGATGGACTACAAGGTGGAAAACCGCAACAGCGGTTCGACCGAGCGGGCGGATCTTACGGTTCTCAGCCCGGGAGTCGGGCTGGAATATCGTCTGACGGAGGACGTCATGGCCTTCGGTGGCTATTACCGAGGATTCTCAGCACCCGGACCCTCCGGTGCGGTCGCCGGAGTTGAGGAGGAAACAAGCGACAGCTTCGAGGTCGGGGCCCGCTACCGGAACAACCGCGGTTTCCGTGCGGAAGCCGTGACCTTCCTGACCTACTTCAACAACCTTCTCGTGGCCGAAAGCATCGGGAGCGGCACCTCCGAAGACGAGAACATTGGCGAGGCCCTGAGCCGTGGCGTGGAAATCCTCGTCGGGGCCGATCCCGCACGGCTTGCAGAAAAATCGTTTCGCACACCGCTAACCCTCGCAGTCACTTACACGGATGCGACTTTGGAGGGCGATGCTTCCTCTGCCGACCCAGAATCCATTTTCGCTGGGGGGTCAGACGGGAACCAACTGCCCTACATCCCCGAATGGCAAATCAACTTGACGAGCGGATTCGAATGCCAGCGCTTGCGCGGCTACGCTAGCTTGACCTGGGTGGATAGCGCCTACGCATCGGCCAACAATTCCTCGGCTGAAGTAAATCCCGAAACAGGTACACCCGATGCCCGCTTTGGGAAGGTCGACAGCTTCACCACGCTTGACCTCAGCCTCTACTATCGACTCCGCGATGGACTCGAGATCTTCGTCTACGGCCAGAATGTGCTCGACGAGGAGTATCTAGTCAGCCGACTACCACACGGCCCTCGCCCAGGGGCTCCGGCGACCTACGGTGGGGGGCTTCAGGCCAGCTTCTGAAGGGCGAACTCTATAGCTAGGGGAATGGTCTACTTTTCCCTTTTTATCAATGACGCGGGGACCCCAACACGGGGTCCCCATTTTTGTATAAAATCATCTAACAGAAAAATATTCCTCTCTGTGAGTTTCTCTTTTCTTTCGGATCGAAATAAGGCGAAAGTTGCCCTATGCACATGATGTGAAAAACGAAATCCGTCTCCAAAAATTCCTATCGCAGTCCGGTATCTGCTCTCGGCGCAAGGCCGAGGAGCTCATCCGCGAGGGCCGTGTTGACGTGGACGGAGAGACCGCGCAGATCGGGCAGTCCGTCGCCTCCGGCAGTGCCGTGGTCAAAGTGGACGGCAAGAGGATCCTCGCCAACCAACAGGAACACCTGACCCTTGCCTTGAACAAACCACGCCATTACGTCTGCACCCACTCGGACCCATTTCAGGATCAAACCATTTTCGACCTCCTCCCAAAGCAGTGGCAGGATCCGCGCCTGGTCTGCGCCGGGCGCCTGGACAAAGATACCGAGGGTTTACTCATCCTCACCACGGACGGCGAACTTGCGCAAAGACTGACCCATCCCTCACATCAAGTGATCAAGCGCTATCTTGTTCGCGTGCATAGGGACCTCGAAGGGGAGGATATCCCAAAACTGCTCCGCGGACGCACCATTGAGGGTCAGTGGCTTCAATTCGACAAGATCATCCCACCAAAGCACAGCCAGACAGAGTTCGAGATTCATATCGATCACGGCAAGAAGAGAGAGATTCGGCGACTCCTGGAGTCCTTTGGTTACCTGGTGAAACGCCTGCGCCGCACCCAGATTGGCGGTTTGAAAATGCGGGGGCTCGCGCGCGGTCAGGCACGACCTCTGCGCAAACCGGAAATTCAAGCGATCCTCTCATCCCGTGGTGACTCTTAAAACGCAGAACACTATCGAATACCGATTGACCCCGCGCACCAGCCTGCTACTCTTTGCTTTCACTTTTTTAACCTGTAAACGGTCTATGAAACGAGTCATCTTCTCCCTCGCCTCTCTTGGCATCCTTTTCTCAGCGAACGCTGAGATTGAAATACTCTATCTTGCGCCCAACGATAGCTCTCCAGTTCTCGGGTCGCTCTCAACCGATTCCAAGCTCTTCAAGTCAGCAACGCCAGTTAAGGACAGCAATGATTGGATGGAAGTTGTCCGTGAAGATTACTACAGCGGTTTCATCGCCAAAGACAGCTTAACTGCAGACGGGAAAGTTGAAGTTGGGACTTCGGTATTACTAACTCCATCGAAAAGCGGTATGATCATGACCGCCGTCGAAGCAGGTGATGAAGTAACCGTCAATTTAGTCGATGATTGGACAGAAATCACCATCTTTAAATCAATTCCCGGTTATTTCATCTCCCCGGATGCGAAAAAGACACCGGTGGCAATTTCTGATGGATCAACGAGCATCACCTATGCGAGGGATCCACTCCTAGTCCGAGCCAGTGGAACCCGTTATACACCACCGTCTGTCTCGAATCCTTCCATGGCACCATCCGGCCCAATCGCAGCTCGTGGCACGACCATGACTGCTGTGCCGATGACCGGTTTCGAGGAAGTGGACAGCTTGAATCCGGTCTTTGGCCGAACCTCTACAGATGGGGACTCACTCGGGTATAGCCTTGGAGCTGGGTCGACACCGATGCCTAAAAATACAGCAGCCCCTTTTCTCGACTCTTCGATGGAAGCGCCCACATCAGTCAGCCGTATTCCCGAGCCCACACCATCCGATCCTGACCCAACCATCGAAGCACCGACTCAATCCGAAGAAGTCGATGCGATGCAAGGAAGCGAAGACGAAGCGATTTTGTCGCCATCCGACGATTCAGGGATGGCCATGGTCTCTGAAGCGGCAGTCGTCGATGCAGCAGGGCAAGATAACATCCAAGATGCAGCCATCAGCGACATGGAAGCTCCCATGAGTGATAATGATTCGGAAGTAATTCCGCTGGCACCAGCAGCTGTGGTAACAGGATCAGGAGCGGCAGCGGCAGCGGCGAATCAGACTACGAGGGCCGAACCGATTGAAGAGGCACCTGCCGTCATCATTGAAACGGACGAAGAAGTGGAAGTGGCCAATGACGTTGCGGAATCGATAGTTCCAGGCATATCCCAACCGATCATCGAAGACGAGCCTCCACTTATCCCGCCCTCGGATACCAACCGGATTTACATCGGCAAGCTACAACGCACCTCGAAAAGCTTCTGGGGGTCTGAACCTCCCCATGAATTCGAGCTCGTTAACTACGCAGGCGACCGCGTTGCCTATGTCGACATCTCAGAAGTTCCAACTGGGAGCTACGACAAATTTACAGACCGGATCGTTCGGGTCTATGGCACATTGGAGCCTTCTCCCGAAAAAGACGTACTGCTTATCAAAGCCGCAAACGTCACTCTCCAGTAGAACCGATCAAAAACACGCCTTCTGATGGAACTGATTGACGGCAACCGGATCGCGGGCGAGATAAACGAAGAACTAGCGGAAAAGGTCGGATCACTTTCGGTTCAAAACCGACCAAAAGTTGTCTTCATACGGGTTGGGGAAGATCCCGCATCCGTCTCCTATGTTCGCAAGAAGGAGAAAACCGCTGCAGCTATCGGAATCCAAAGCGAACTCATTCCCTTCCCCCCGGATGTCTCCAAGGAGAAGCTATTTGATGAAATAGATCGTCTCAACGCCGATCCAAGCGTCCACGGTATCCTTGTCCAATCCCCCCTTCCGGACCACATCCCGGACCAGGAAGCCTTTGACCGTGTGCTTCCCGAAAAAGACGTGGATGGGTTCCATAAGGTCAACCTGGGTAAATTATGCCAGGACGATCCAACCGGTTTCGTCGCCTGCACTCCCAGCGGTGTCATCGAACTACTGCAGCGCTCAGGCGTTACCATCCCCGGCAAGCGTGTCGTTGTGGTGGGTCGCAGTTTAATCGTTGGCAAACCTCTTGCCTTGCTCTTTCTCCGCCGGGGGCCTCTCGGTGATGCAACCGTTACCGTTTGCCATTCCAAAACGCCCAACCTGGAGGAAATCACACGCCAGGCTGACATCCTCATTGCTGCCATTGGTCGCGCAGGTACCATTCGGGGACACATGGTCAAGCCGGGGACAACGGTTATCGATGTAGGCGTCAATCGTGTGCCTGATTCCTCCAAGAAATCAGGGTATGCTTTAACTGGAGATGTAAACTTCACTGAAGTCTCACAGGTAGCCGCCCACATTACTCCCGTTCCTGGCGGTGTGGGACCTATGACAGTTGCCATGCTGATGCAGAACACCTACAAGGCATTTCAGTTGGCGGAATCAAAGAAATGAACGAAACGATCGAAGCTGAAATCATCGATTCCACACCGGAGCCAGACATGGAGCCAGGCGGACTACCTGCCCGATTCGGTGCAATCTGCCTCGATTTAATTCTGGTTACCGCTGTTTTTGCCCTGTTGCTAACCCAGATCATTCTCCCCGAATGGTATCCAGGCGCTATGGATGAGATGATCCAGCAATTTGAAAATTCCGGCAACGCCAACGAAGAGGTCCCTCCTCCCCCACCCAGCGAGAATTTGCGAGACGCCATCCGCACTTCAAACGCTCTTTCCTTTTTCTTTATTTTCCTTTATTTTACATTTGTTCCCGTATTATTTGGCGGTGGAACTCTGGGCATGAGAATTTTTAACCTTCGCATTCAGGATCGTGACAAACCGATTCCTCCATCTCTTCGCTCGCACTTCGTGCGGGGGGCGGTCAAGACGCTCTGCCTTCAAGTTCTATTTCCCTTCCTAACACTCCTATTTCTCGCAGCACTCCGAAATCCGCAACGCATGGCCATCCACGATTTGCTGGCTCGCACCCGGGTAGTAAGGGGCCCAGCTTTCTCTGCAAAATGAAACAAAAAAATAAGATTCTGATTGTCGACGATGAACCCGTAAATGTGAAGGTGCTTCAGCGAAAGCTGGAGAAATCAGGATACGAGGTATCCATGGCGACGAACGGATTCGAGTGCTTGGAGGAAGTAGATCGGAACCATCCTGACATCATTCTTCTGGATATCATGATGCCCGATATGGACGGGGTAGAAACCTGTCGCCGCCTGAAGGAAAACCCAAAGACAGAGGAAATTCCGGTCATCTTCGTTACCGCGAAAATGGATCGGAACGACAAAATATCCGGTCTGGAAACCGGAGCGATCGACTACATAACAAAGCCGATCGACATGGAAGAAACCATGGCGCGGATCAGGACCCACCTCCGCCTCGAAACAATGCACTTGGAGAATATTGAGCTCCAGCAACGCCTGGGCGAAGCCAGACGCACGGCCGCCATTGGCAGTATGACCCAAGGGATCGCTCATAACCTTAATAATCTTCTCGGTGTAGTCGTCGGGTACCTGGACTTGCTGAAGCTCCGCATGAATCAGCCGGATAAAATGGAAAAGAGCATCGCCTCAATGGAGAAAGCGGTGAAACGGATGGTCGATCTAGTCCGCCAGCTCAGTTCCATGGTCACCGATGAACCTGTGGCCAGAATCAAGGCAGATCCAGCTGAATGCGTCCAAAACGTAATTCAGCGGACAACCAGGAAATCACCTTCCGGGATAGAATCCGTAACCGTGGAGAACAACCTTCCAGATAATTTCCAGACCAACACTTCTCTGGAGACGATTGAAACCTGTGTCGAACACCTGATCCGAAATGGCATAGAGAGCTATGCAGAAGGGACGGAAGCAGACGATAGAAAGGTAATGGTCACCTTGAACCTTTTGAAAGATGGGGTGGATCAGGAAATCGAGATCCGGGTCTGCGATCAAGGGGATGGAATCCACCCCTCGGTTAGCGACAATCTTTTCGATCCGTTTATTTCCACCCGAAATTCTGTCGGGCGCGGTTTCGGTCTCACCGTTGTCAAACACTCAATTTCACATATCGGCGGGGGCGTAACCATAGGGTCGAACCCCTCAGGCGAAGGAACCTGTGCAGTCCTGAAAATACCAGTTCTTTCGGAATGAGTACCGCCGGGAATCGATTCCCTCCGACGCTATTCGTAGGTGCAGGCCGTATGGCCTCCGCCATCGTTCAAGGATTACTCGCCGTGGGGAAAGCCCGTCCGAGTGACCTTACTTGCACTTGCGGGAAAGATCCAACCGGCCCCGCTCTCGCGGAACGAACGGGCATCCGCTACGTATCAGATATAGAAGAAGCCTTACCCGGCTCGGACCTAGTCCTTCTCGCCTGCAAACCCCAGCAGTTAGCCGATCTGCCGCAAACACTTTCCAAAGGAACCGAGGGTAAGTTGATTCTCTCGATTCTAGCCGGAATCCCCATCGCCCGCTTGCAGAAAGTAGCACCTGACGCCCGCAACATCATCCGGGTTATGCCGAATACGCCTGCCCAAATCGGCAAAGGAATCTCCGTCTACACCCCAGCCAAACCCTTGGAATCGCAGGACAAAGAATGGGTGGAATCTTTGCTCTCTTCGATGGGAAAAGTTCTACAGCTTGAGGAATCAAAAATGGATGCCGTAACCGCCCTCAGTGGGAGCGGACCTGCCTACCTCTTTGAATTCACCCGCCTACTCGAAGAAGCCGGGAAAAGCATTGGACTCTCTCCGGATACGGCATCCCTTCTCGCCCGCCAAACTGTTGTGGGATCTGCTGCTCTGCTGGAACACCGAGTAGATGCAGCTCCGATTGATTTGGTGCGCGAGGTGACCTCCCCCGGCGGCACAACCGAGGCCGCTCTCAAAACAATGGAAGGGAAATTCGGCGAGCTCATTGAAACTGCACTGCTCGCGGCCCGTGACCGAAGCCGCGAACTATCGAACTCTTAAAACTTCTACCTCCAACCAGTTAAAATCATGGTCTCCCTGACGCGTCACGATCTATCGAAAAAGAAAATCCTCGTCACCGGGGGTGCCGGCTTTATTGGCAGTGCACTCGTTTGGGAACTCAATCAGCGGGGACTCTCCAATATTGTTATTGCCGACTATTTGGGAAGTGATGAAAAGTGGCGCAATTTGGTTCCCCTCCAATTTAACGATTACCTGGAGGCAGACTCCCTCCTCGAGCGAGTCCGCAGCGGAAGCGACTATATGAAAAGCTTTCACACCGTCTTTCACCTCGGGGCGAATTCGAGCACGATGGAAAGCAACGCCAGACACCTGATCCAGAACAACTTCGAATTTACCAAGCTTCTTTCCTATTCCACCCTTCAACAGGGAAGCCGTTTTATCTATGCCTCATCAGCCGCTACCTATGGAGACGGCTCAGCGGGGATGGACGACCAAGCCGCAGATCTTGCCAACCTCAGACCGCTAAACATGTATGGATACTCCAAGCACATGTATGACCTCTACGCCCTGCGCAACAACTTCCAAGACGATGTGGTCGGCCTGAAATATTTTAATGTTTTTGGACCAAACGAAAACCACAAGGGCGAGATGCGCAGCTTGGTTATGAAAGCATTCGAACAGGTGCAAGCCGATGGAAAGATCCGTCTCTTCCGAAGCCACCGGGACGACTACAAGGACGGAGAACAAAAAAGGGATTTTCTCTACGTCAAAGATGCGGTTCGCATGACCCTTCACCTGGCCGAAAACCCGAAAGCGGGCGGACTCTATAATCTCGGTTCGGGTGAGGCCAATACATGGTTACGGCTCGCTAAGGCCATTTTTAAAGCCTCGAAAACCGAAGAGAATATCGAATTCATCGACATGCCGACTGCAATTCGGGACAAATACCAATATTATACATGCGCGGATATTTCGAAACTACGCCAAGCCGGCTATGCGGAGGAGATAACCTCACTTGAAGACGCAGTGACTGACTACGTCAGCAAATACCTCATTCCTGCACGCCACCTCGGCGAATCGCCATGAAACTTATTTCTTGGAACGTAAATGGACTGCGAGCCATTTTGAAAAAAGATTTTGTAAGAGATATGGCCGCAAAGGACCCGGACGTCCTCTGCTTGCAAGAGACCAAACTTGGACGCGACGAACCGCCTGAGATCGATTTACCTAACTTGCCCCACCGCGTATTCCATACCGCAGATAAGCCCGGTTATTCGGGAACGGCAATCCTCTCCAAAACCGAGCCCCTTTCAGTCGAATTTGATTTTGGCGACAAAACCTTCGCGGGAGAAGGCCGGGTAATCGCTGCCGAGTTCGACACTTTCTACCTCGTCAATTCGTACGTGCCCAACAGTCAGAACGAGCTTCGCCGCCTCGGCTATCGCTGTGAATCCTGGGAACCACGAACCCGAAAATATATCGCCACCCTTGCAGAGAACAAGGCCGTCTACTACTGCGGAGACCTGAACGTCGCCCACAAGGAGATCGATATCGCCCGCCCAAAAGCCAACCACCGCAATGCGGGCTTCACCGATGAAGAGCGCCACGAGATGGACCTCCTCATCGAGGCGGGCTTCACCGATTCGTTTCGGCACTTTCATCCCGATGCCAAAGACCGCTACTCCTGGTGGAGCTATCGAGGCGGAGCCCGCAAACGCAACATCGGGTGGAGACTCGACTACTTTCTCGCTTCCGAAGCCGGTTGCGCGGCCCTCACCTCAGCCGATATTCTCGATCAGATCGAAGGTAGTGACCACTGTCCCGTTTGCTTGGAGATTTCATAAACCCCACACCAGAACACGTCCCGGTAGTCTGCATCGTATGATCTTATACCGACCCGACTCAGGTGAGTTATCGCCACAGGAGTAAGCTGGCCCCATCAGCAATCGCAGAGAAAATTATACTGGAAATTTTCAGAATGGCCTAATTCCTGCCCTATCCTTTGAGCATGTCCGCAGCCGTCAAAACCGAAAAAGCCCCCCGCACCCCTCTTGTCGGCTGGATCGCCTGGAGTGTCGTCTCATTATTCTACCTTTTCGAGTTCCTCATCCGGGTCGCCCCATCGGTCATGGAGCCCGAGCTCCAGAAATCCTTCCACCTAAGTGCAGCCGGTCTCGGCGCGGCCCTCGGTGCCTATTATTACGTCTACGCTCCGCTCCAACTCGTCGTCGGCGGCTTTCTAGACGAATGGGGAACAAAACGGGTCCTCGTCCCAGCCGTTCTCCTATGTGTCGCTGGCTGTTTCCTTGAGGTCGTCGGCGGCTCTCCCTCAGTCCTCGTCGGTGCCCGCATCCTGCAGGGCAGTGGCTCTGCTTTTGCCTTCGTTGGAGCCATGCACGCCGCCGCTCAGTGGTTCCCACCAGAACGAATGGCGCTCGTCTCAGGAATTACCACAGCCCTTGGCATGGTTGGTGCCATCATTGGCAATGCCGCTGTTGCGCAGTTCGTCGCCGCCTTCGGTTGGCAGTCCTCCCTCCGTGATGCTGCGTTTCTTGGTATCGCCGTTGCGATTGCAATTTTTCTCTTCCTACCCAAGCCAAAGAAGGCGGCCACGCCTCGTGTCGAACGGGAAGGTTCTGCCTGGAGTCGCATCTTTGGCCACCTACTAAAGGTCCTCTTAAACCCTCAGACTTGGGTCATCGGCTTCATCACTTCCTGCTTGTATCTCCCGCTCTCGGTCTTTGGCGGCCTATGGGGCGTCCCCTACCTCACCGCGGTTACCGACATGTCCGTCATAGACGCCTCCCGCGTCATCTCCGTTCTCTACGTTGGATGGCTCATTGGCGGGCCCTTCGCAGGCTGGCTCTCCGACCACCTTGGGCGGCGCAAGTTGATGCTCTTCGGGTCCACCGCCCTTACACTCCTTACAACCATCTTCCTCGTGATCGCTCCACCCTCGTCGATCACCGGCATGGTCATCCTTCTGCTCGCAATCGGGCTCTCATCAAGTGTGGAAGTCGTTGGGTTTGCCGCCGGACTGGAGGCCAATCCACTTAAAGCCGCCGCCACCTCAATCGCCACCGTCAACATGATCGTCATGCTTGTCGGCGGCCTGCTTCAACCTATGGTCGGCGTTCTCCTCGATCATTTCTCCGGATCGCCGAACGCGATCGCCTCCGGCAACTTTTCCGGTGGAGATTTCCGGATCGCCATGATTCTCCTTCCAGCCCTTTCGCTCTTTGGTATCCTCGCCTGCTTCTTCCTCAAGGAAACCTACGGCGGACTCACCGTCTCCGAAGACGAAATCCTCGCAGCCGAAGGTGATTGACCGAGATCCCACAGCGAAATGGGCAGGCTAGAATTGCCTCGGATCGTTGAAATTCTCGTTCCCAAAGGGGTCCGCAAGCTTCTCCCTTTCGCCACAGACAATGTGGCTTATTCGCCTGTCGACCGCTTATTTTCCTGCGCATACTCTCGCGCATCTTCGAGAAACCCAGAGGGCATAGCGTAATCACGGACCACCCGCCCGTCGATAACTACAGCTAAGTAGAATCCGTCCAATTTATCCCTGGAAACACCAGGAGCTCCCCCTATCCAATAATAACCCGACTTTAAGCTCGTTTCTTTCAAAGGAAACGAATCCGTCTTCCATTCTTTTTCTTCCCGGTCCTCAATGGAAAAATCTTTTACTTTACCGTTCTCCCATTTCTCAGTTTTCCGATCCTTCGAATTGCCGCCAGCCCTGGTTTCCTCGATCCGCACAAGCCAGTTTAGTTCCAAACCCTCCAAATTATTTCCGGTGCGATTCGACATTTCGATTTCATAAAAACCATCCCGGCTTTCTGTAACAATGCCCGAGCCGTCGGATCGTGTTTCGTTCTCATCGGATCGCCGCGCGGCTATGTCAAACAGCCGTTCATTGCCGACTACCTGTCCGACCGCCCAGACTGCGAGAAACTCCTGGTCCTCTTGCGATAAAGTTTCGATGACAATGGTAAATTTCCGCCCGTCTTCCCGGCGGATTTCCGCGTAGGCCCCGTCAACCGACTCTACTTCCGCCCGAATTGTTTGGCCATTTTGATTCTTAAAGGTCCTCAATTCACCAGAAAACCCCTGTGTAATAAATCCAGATGCAATGAAAACGAATGATAGGAGCAAGATACGAGGTCTCTGGCTTTTCATGAAATGCACTATTTCGGAGCATTACTGGAACGGCAACGCCTTACATTGCGAAAAAATTGTCTCAATTGCTCAAAAATTCACCCGGGAGGTTTAGTTTTTAAGAATCTCGCTCACGAGGATCTCGTGAAAATTTTCGTCCAATGAAATAGGGTGCCCTCCCAGTTCTCCAATCGGTCGTAAAATCATCGCCGCATTCGAAAGAAAAACGGCTCTCGCATAAAAAAGGTTCTGCCAGGCGAGCGGGCACTCTCGGACGGTGTTTCCATTGATCGTCTTGGATCGTAAGATTCTTTCACGGACCACTCCTCGCAGCGCACCACTTTGAAGAGGCGGGGTCAGGAGCTCCCCGTCGACAAGAACCCAAAGACTCGAGAGACACCCCTCGATCACCTCGTTCTCACGGCACAGAATCGCCTCATCCCATCCTTCCGAACGTGCCTCTCGAAAGGCCATTAAATTGTGAAGGTAGTTGTTGTGCTTCCATTCGCTCAGGGGCGATGGCCCCAAGTGTGGAAACCGCGATTTAACAACACGTAGAGGCTCCGACCCGACCATCATCCCCCCCGGAAATACTCGCAAAAGCCACTCAACCCGAGCTCCTGAATCCTCGCCGCGGTGGAGTGAAAGCCGGGCCACTCCATCGCGACATCCATTCGCTTCGGCCAGTTCCTCTGCCAATCTTAGCAAGTCTTTCCTCTTGAGAGGTAGCTCGAGAGAAAGCACCTCTGCTGCAGAGCCAAGACGTTCCCAATGGTCATCCACGAATCGGATCTTCCCATCCACCAATCCCATTGTCTCAAAGCAACCCCAGCCGTACAACCACCCATCGGACAAAGGGTCCACTTGCACACTCCCAATCGGTCGAATCGCTCCATTCCAGACGATAAAAGGTTCTTTGCCCGAAGTCATTGCCCCTCGTTCTCCTCATACCAGCCAAGACTGGCAAAAATTTTCCGCGCCTTCTGAAGTGTCTCCCGATACTCAGCCTCGGGATCAGAATCCCAGACAATTCCAGCCCCGACCCCAAATTCAATGTCCAAGCCGCTCATTTCCATAGTGCGGATTGCAATATTCCAACAGGAAACTCCCGCTGCTGATAAATAACCGACACTGCCACAAAAAGCTCTCCGGATCGAAGGTTCCACTTCGCGAATGATCTCCATTGCCCGCACCTTAGGGGCACCCGTAATGGAACCACCGGGAAAACAAGCAACCAGCAAATCCGAGAGAGAGATTTCCGGACGAAGTTCCCCTTTCACGTCACCCACAAGGTGGTGAACCGAAGCAAACGACTCCAAGCGGAACGCAAGATCAGCGACAACCGACCCAGGCTTACAAACCCGGCCCAAGTCACTTCTCTCCATATCAACAATCATCAATAATTCCGCTCGTTCTTTCGCGTTGTTGCGCAAGTCGCGAGCCAAATCGCGATCTTTTTCCGGATCGACGGACCGGGGTCGCGTTCCTTTGATGGGCTGGGTAAGCACCTGCCGGGAAGCATCCACGGAAAGGAATAATTCCGGGGAACTGGATAAAATCTGTCGATCTCCAATATCCAAATAAGCTGAATACGGCGCTGGATTCTCACGGCGCAAAGAACGATAGAGACTCTCCGCTGATTCCGGCCACTCGCAATGAAACCGCTGCGACAAATTCGCCTGATAGATGTCTCCGGCAGCAATCCAATCGCGCAACCGCTCGACAGCATCCACATATTCTCTACGGCTCATATCGGATAGGGGACGGGAGCTCCGGGTGGTATTATCTTCCCCCCCGATACTACCATTAGGAATTTCCCATGACAAAAGTTTCTCCATCCAGCGCTTTAACTCAGCCTCACTATCTTTCAACCAATCTCCAACCACAGCATAGATACATCCGCTTTTCCGATCCTCGACCAGAGCCCGGTCATAAAGACCTAGCCAACCGGATAACATTGGTTTCGCAACTGCCGGGTAAGCGGGCATATCTTCCGGATAGTCCAATTGCCCAATTAGGCCACCCGTAAAAGGAACTATTCCTTCAACTTCGCCACCCAGCCTGCTTTCCCACTCGTCCAGCCAGCCAAGGAGGTCGTCCTGGGGACCACTGCGCTGCTCCACCGGGTCACAAGACAGAATAGAGCATTCCGACCCATGGGTGCCCACCGCTCCGTCCAACCAGACACAGTGGGATCGAAGCGAGAATTGTGAAAACCAGGACTCCAGGTTCCGATCCGATGGCAGGCGCGCTATTGTCATGATAGAACGGAGTCCTTGATCTGAACAATTCCCGAGCAGTTCGCTTCTTTGAGCCAGTCAGAGATACTTTTTCCGCGAACTACATGATCTGCAGTCAAATCGGCCAAGGGCATGAGCACAAACCCTCTCTGGTGCAGTCGTGGATGAGGAATGCTTAGGTTCTGTTCGGATATCTCTTGATCCTCATAGAGAAGAAGGTCCAGATCGATGAGTCGGGGACCCCATCTCTCCCGCCTGATTCGGCCCAAAGCGATCTCCGTTTCAAGGCACAGATCGAGCAAATCTTTAGGGGACAGGGATGTTTCCACCTCGACCACTGCATTCCAGTAATCCTCTTGGCTTCCGGGGCCAACGGCTGGTGTCTGATAGACTGGGGACCCTCGCACGATCTTCACGGAAGAAGATTGCTCAAGCCCGAGCAATGATTCTGCGAAAAGTTGCTCTCTATTTCCAAGATTACCTCCGAGGGCAATCCACGCTCGACTCATTGCGTGCGACCCCTTTCCACGGCAACGGATACTTCGTCAAAAATGCCTGGCAAAGGAGCTTGGGGTTTGCGCACTTCTACGGTGACCGATTCCACCAAAGGGAATCCATCTAGAATAGCTCGGGCGATTCGATCCGCCAGAGTCTCTAATAAATTGAACCGCTCCTTCTCAACCAACGCTCGCACGGCCTGGTAAACCGACGAGTAATCAATCGTGTCTTCCAGTTGATCGCTTTTAGCCGCTTTTCCGGCGTTCATCCGCAACTCGAGATCCACGAAAAACCTCTGCCCAAATTCGGCTTCCGAAGGAATGTTTCCATGGTAGCCAAAAAATGCCAACCCCTGGAGGCGGATACGGTCCGGTGAATTATTCATGTCGATAGATCGCATCCGCCATTCGCGCAGCTTTCAAGTTCGGATCGATATCGTGCACTCGAACAATATCCACCCCACCGGCAACTCCTGCAACCGTTGTCGCAAGAGTTCCCTCCAATCGTTGGTCGACCGGTAGGTCCAAAGTTTTGCCAATCACCGACTTTCTGGAAGCTCCAAGCAAAACAGGATAGCCCAAAGCCCGGATCTCGCCAATCCGGCGAATCAGAGCGAGATTCTGTGAAACAGTTTTCCCAAAACCGATTCCCGGATCCAGAACGATCAAGTCGCGCCGGATCCCCGCTGCATCAGCGATCAAGAGCGTCTTTTCAAAAAACCGGATCACCTCTTCGACAATATCGCTGCCAGCATCCACGCCCCGCCCATTGTGCATGAGCACGGCACCCGCCCCAGCGGATGCGATCACCCCAGCCATTAATGGGTCGTGCTGAAGACCCCAGATATCATTAGCGATCCCAGCCCCAGCAGCCAAAGCTTTCGCAGCGACCTCTGCTTTATAAGTATCTACTGAAATCGGGACCGAGAGGCGCCCCCTCAACAGCTCCAAAACAGGGGCCAATCGCCCCCACTCCTCATCTGCGGAAATTTCTCCCGCGCCGGGTCGGGTCGATTCCGCACCGACATCAATAAAATCGGCTCCCTCTCCCACCATTTTCAAAGCACGCTCAAGAGCCAGCTCCGCGTCATCAAATCGCCCCCCATCTGAAAAGGAGTCCGGGGTAATATTCAGGATCCCCATCAAAAAAGTCCGCCCTCCCCAACCATGAACAGGCCAAGGGGAAGTCGTTATGCTATGATCCTGAATTACCACTTCCACATACAGAACAGATCCACGAACCGATTTCCAGCCCTGTTAACGGTTCGTCGTGTCAATTATAAGTAACCTGGTTACTTTTAAACGTTCATCGCAGCTGCTCCTTGACTTCCGGCTGACCCGAAGGAACATTCACGAGTTCCTATTACTCAGCCATGTCTCACCAAACTTCCAGCGAAGCCCGTTTTTCGCCTATTCTTCTCGGACTGACGACAGTCGCACTGATCTGGTCGGTGGTTCTTCTTTTCGCTGGTGGGTTTACCACAAGCATTGGAGCCGGTATGGCTTTTCTCGATTGGCCTCTCTCCAACGGATCCCTGAATCCGGAGGGGTGGCTCGATGACACTCATCAGGTCGCCGAGCACAGCCACCGACTGGCGGGAATGATAATTGGGTTGCTGGCAATTATCCTGGCCGCTGCTTATTTTCGCTTTGAAAAGCGGAAATTCGTGAGGATGATTGCCTACTTTCTGCTTTTTCTAGTCGTAACTCAGGGGATCCTCGGCGGTTTGCGGGTCCGACTCGACAACCTCAATACCGGGAGCGAATCAAACTTTGTGGCTCGGTCCTTCGCGATCGCCCACGCGATGGGAGCGCAGGGAGTCGTGTTAACCCTCACCTCTTTGGCAATCCTTTCCACACCGGGATGGTTTCGGATTGAGAAAATCAAAACCGGATTCTCTCCCTCCCGAACCCTAGGCGTGGTCTCTCTTATTGTCCTGATTGTCGCAATTCTCATTGGAGCCATCATGCGTCACAATGGTGCTGGACTCGCCATCCAAACCTTTCCTGCTGCCGCCGCGGACGGATCCTGGATTCCCGACAGCGACAATTTCGGGGTTTGGGTCCACTTCATCCACCGTACACTGGGAATTCTTGGCGGAGTGGGAATTCTCTTCTACACGGTACTCACTTTTTTCCAGCGTTCCTGGCATCCACATGCAAGATTACTGGCCTGCGCAGCCCTCCTTCTAACCTGTGTGCAAATTTGGCTGGGACTTTTGATTTTGGAAACGGTTCGCAACCCCCATGTCGCAACCTTGCACATGCTGAACGGGGCGGCATTACTCGCAACTTTCTGGGCCTCTCTTTTCTGGTCGACCCGAGAGCATCCGGAGACCGCCACCGAGTCTGCTGTCTCTTCTCAGAGCCCTCTTCCCGATCCAACCTGATGGTATCCGAACCGAAATCGCCAGAAGCGGCTGACCGCACACCCGAGGCCGTGGTCACATCGCAGTCTCGCATTGGCCATTATCTGGATCTGACAAAGCCCCGACTAGCATTTCTTTCCACATTGACCGGACTCGCCGGCTATCTCGCCGCTCCGCAGGAATTCGCATGGATAACCTTTCTCGCTGTGGGAGCAGGCATTTTCCTCTCCGCCGCAGGATCGCTCGCTCTCAATCAACTGATGGAGCGGAAGATAGACGCAAAGATGGAGCGCACCCGTGACCGCCCTTTGCCGAGCGGAGCGATCAAAACTCTGCCCGCCCTTGGTTTCGGCATTGCAACGACAGCGATCGGAGTTGCGATCTCCTCCCTACTCCTTCCATTACCCGCCACGCTTCTCATTCTGGCGACAGTTCTTATCTACGTCCTGGTCTACACACCGATGAAGCGCTTTACCCCTTGGTGCACGCACGTTGGCGCCATTCCCGGAGCGCTTCCTCCGCTCATCGGTTGGTCAGCAGCAACGGGAACCATCGGTGGTCTCGGGATCTGGCTCTTTCTCATTGTCCTTCTTTGGCAGATGCCCCACTTCTTCGCGATCGCCTGGCTATGCCGCGACGACTATGAGCGCGGCGGACTTCGCATCCTCTCCGTGACCCATGCGGATGGGAAGCGCCTGCTCGCAGAGAACTTCCTCTATCTGATCCTTCTTTTTCCCATCTGCTTGGCTCCGGTTTTCATCGGTAGTGCCGGTTGGATTTACGGCGCGGCATCCATCCTCCTCAACGGCATTTTTCTCTTTGAAGGAATCCGATTTGCGCGAACCGTTCGCACGGGAGGTTCGACTGGAAACCGTCTGTTCCTTTTCAGCCTCCTGTACCTGCCGGTTCTTCTGATCGTCCTCCTTTTCGACCTCTCCCACCCCTAAGGATAGCTATGGATTTCTCTCTTCCAGCCCTAAACGCCACGCTCAACGGTGCTGCTGCGATCAGTCTTACAGCCGGATACTTCTTCATCAAAACAGGGCACCCGAAAGCTCACCGCAATCTGATGGTAACGGCCCTAATCCTAAGTGCGGTCTTCCTCTTCTTCTACCTTCTCGACAAGTATCTGAAAGGAGGAGTTCACACAGAGTTCGGCCGTGAGGGTACTTGGAAAATTATTTATTACGTGATGCTGATCACCCACGTATTCCTTTCCGTGGTGATGCTACCAATGATCTTTCGCACCCTCTATCTGGCGATCAAAGGCCGCTACGAGGACCACCGCAAGTGGGCACGGGTCACCTACCCAGTCTGGTATTATGTTTCGGTCACCGGGGTTCTGATTTACTTCTTCCTCTACCAATGGTTCTAAAAAATCTCTGTTAAGATTTCGTCACGGTTGCAATCTACAGTTGTGTGACCGACCTCCGCTTAGTTTTCTTTTCTGTGTGAGCGACGAGTTACATCCTTCCAAAAAAGAGCAAAAGCCGAAGAAAAAGTCGGTTCAAGCTTACATCGACGAGACTCCGTTCTGGGAAGATGGCACCCTCGTGGCGGATTCCGCCATGACCCGAATGCAAAAGCGGATTTGGACGCTTGCTACTGCGGGAAAGTTTTTCGAGGGAATGGTGGTCTTTATGACAGGAGTAGCGATTCCCCTCCTTCATGAAGACTTTGGTCTCACTGCGGCGCAAAAGGGAATGGTCGGCGCTGCTCCACTCTTTGGAATACTCATTGGTGCCACGGCTCTCGGGGGGTTGGCCGATTCCTTCGGCCGCAAAAAAATGTTCATCATCGAGATGATCCTTTTCACCGCATTTCTTGTTGGAGTGACATTGAGTCCATCCTTTTGGGTTTTCGTGCTTTTCCTTTTCGGGGTAGGAGCTGCCCTGGGTTGTGACTACCCTACCGCTCACGTTGTGATCTCCGAGAGTATACCCAGCCGAATCCGGGGCAAACTAGTACTGGGAGCCTTCTCCTTTCAGGCCGTCGGTGCTCTTTTCGGAACCGCGTTGGGTTTCTTTATTTTAAAAATATACCCCGAACCCGATGCGTGGCGGTGGATGTATGGAAGTGTTGTTCCCTTGGCCGCGATCATTGTATTCCTCCGGTTTTTCGTACCGGAGAGCGCTCACTGGCTCGCCTCCAAACACCGCAAGGCAGAAGCCAGCACAGCCCTGGCGAAATTATTGGGCCGTCACCCCGAGTATCCGAAACGATTTTTCCTTCGCATGCCGAAAAAGCATCCCAACGGTGTAAATCATGGTGGCAGCTATAAAGATCTCTTCTCGAAAAAGCACCGTCGAGCTACCCTCTTAGCATCGGTTCCCTGGTTTCTGCAGGATCTGGGAACCTACGGCATCGGAATTTTCACCCCTACGATTCTAGCCACAATGATAGGTGGGAAAAGTGGCGAACACAACCTGGCCGCGCTCATCCACGACGACATGCTCGCCGCCAAGGGCTCGGCGATTCTGGATATTCTATTGATAGTGGGTATCGTCTGCGCGGTCTTTCTGGTCGACAAAATCGGTCGTATCAAACTTCAGGTAGTCGGCTTCATCGGATGCGCGGTCGGTTTACTATTGGCCGCTATGTCTCTGAATTCGGATGGTTCTACAAATCTTTTTCTCATTTTTGCCGGGTTCATGCTCTTCAACTTCATGACCAACCTCGGTCCAAATGCGATGACCTACCTCATCGCCGGAGAAGTATTTCCGACCAAGTTACGTGGAAAAGGAGCCGGATTCGCAGCCTCCTTTGCCAAAGTAGGTGCCGTCGTGACTGCTTTTTTGTTCCCCGTCCTGCTCGTGGATATAGGCACAGCCAATCTCCTTTACATCCTGATCGGCACATCTCTCATCGGAGCTGTCGTGACCGTATGGTTCGGCATCGAAACAAAGGGGCTTAACCTCGAATCATTGGGGGGTGTTGAGTACGAAGACGATGATGATGAACACCAACACGACGCCACAAACTCAACTGTTACTCGAGACGAACATGAGTAGGTAGGCTACGCGTTTATTGCCAGTCGTTGGGCGTTGCTCGGCTGGCGCTAAAGCAACCCTCCCACAGTGGAGTATGCCTTCAGGCTTACCCTACCGTTACCTTGAGGACTTCAATCCGTTCGGATGGCTTGCTTTTCTCGCCACCAGCTCCGAATTCGCAAGGTGTTTCACCGATGGCTTCAAGGACCTCGGCTCCCGATTCAAGTTCTCCAAATCCGGTATATTGACCGTCCAGGAAAGAGCACTCATCGAGGCAAACGAAAAACTGTGACCCAGCAGAATCCGGGTGCGCGGAACGAGCCATCGAGAGAACACCTTTTACGTGTGGCTTCTTATTGAACTCGGCATCGATCTTATATCCAGGATCACCGGTGCCCCACATGTGTTGCTTCGACTCATCCTTTGTCAAAGGATCACCACCCTGGATCATGAAACCCTTCATAATGCGGTGAAAGGCCGTCCCATTATAAAAGCCTTCCCGGGCGAGTTTTTTAAAATTCTCAACGGTCTTTGGTGCTACGTCATCCCAGAAGGTGACGACCATGGAACCCTTATTCGTTTCGATTGTGGCTTTTTCGTTGCTCATAGTTGAAACCGTGAAGCTTCAGATTGCTAAATGCAAGTCTTGGGAAGACGACAAAGAAAAACAGAAGAATTCAGCGAGACGTAACAATAAGATCAGTTCAAAAGATCCGACAGATCGGCGATAGAGTCGATGACCGCATCGGGTTTCCGATCCGACTCATTGAGAAGGCACTGGCTAAACTTACCCGTGCGGACCAACACCCCCTTGAGCCCCTGATCCATCGCGCCGAGGACATCACTCTCCAGATCATCCCCCACAACGACAACTGATTCGGACGAAACACCAAGTTCCGCAACGGCACTGGCAAAGAACGCCTCGGAAGGTTTTCCCAAGCAGAGCGGCTCTTTGCGCGAAGCATAGGCTAGGGCCTCAACAAAGGGACCCATATCCAGAAAAAGCTCACCCCCAGATTCGAAGCACCGGTTGCGGGCCAAGGCGTAGAATGCCGCCCCTCCAGCCAATAGCTGAAATGCCTGGTTTAAAACCGAATAGGTAAAACCCTCTCCGAGATCTCCGATCACAACTACATCGGGGTCCACCTGCGTCTCTGCAATCCCGCCCAAATCACCCTTTACGGCATCGTCCATGAGTAGAGCAGCCGTTTTGAATCCGTCCTTTTTCAACCGCTCGCGAGCCGCCGCCAATGGCGTGAGAATCCACTCCTCTTTGAATTGGATCTGGAGCTCAGTCAGTTTCACCGCAATCCGGGATCGGGACTTGGTCGTGGTATTCGTCAAAAATCGATAGGGAATCTGCCTTTCATCCAATATAGATAAGCATCGTCGCGTCCCCTCAATCCGATCCTCTCCCGAGTAAAGAGTTCCCGACAAATCAAGAAGAACTCCCTGGATTTCAGAACCTACCATACCGCATTATGGGGCAGAAATCGGGCCAGAATCAATTCATTCGAAAACCTTCTTTTAAAATGGTGATGGCTGATTTGCGCTATTCCCAACGATTCACTAAAATACTTAGTGAAAGCGCTACTAATCGTCCTACCCCTTACCTTCTTTTCCCATATGTCGACCTTCGCAAACGAATCGTCTCTTGAACCGTATGAGTGGAAAAATCGCCTCATCATTTACGCCGCAACAGACGAGAGCTACGACGAGGTGCAGAAGGAAATAAAAGCGAATTTGGAAGCCATTGAGGATCGTAACCTTCTTTTCTTTCGCTTGGGAGAAACTTCGGAGCTTCCCTTCCACGAAAAACTTTCCGATGAGGAGCAATCCAGCATCTCGGAGCAATTCGGTATCGATCCAGATGAGGCGAGCACCGTTTTCGTATTGGTTGGAAAAGATGGTGGGGAGAAAGCTAGACAGGAGGAAAAGCTGGATCTAAAAGATTTTTTTGCACTGATTGACACAATGCCGATGAGAAAGCGGGAAATGCGGATAGATTGACCTGGATCCCCGTGAAATGCCCGATGCGATTTGAAATTTTCAGGTTTTCGGGCGTCGTTTCAGCATGAGCGCAGAAAAAGAAGAACATACAACAACATGGCCCGAACTGGCCATCGGTCTCTATGACAAGCTGACCGGTCGTAACGCCGAAATCACATACGGTTTCGAAGACCTTGAAGTGCAAGTCCCCAGTGGCACGGGGAAAGATGCAGAACACGCTAAGTGGAAGGTCAACGGAACGATGCGGATCAGCACAAAAGAACAATCCTGATCGGTGTGAACCTTTCATTTGAGGGCCGCGTTCGGGTTGAAACAGCTGGTGGCGAATTTGCCCTAGCTGGAGTTGATGGCCAGTTGGGACTTTTGGTTCCCTCTTGGAAAGGTCTCTGGGAGCTTGCACGCGACCGCTCCGGACGAACAGCACTGGCCATGGTGGCTGTCATTCCCGGCATCCATAAAGCAAAATTACCCGTTTTTATAAGCGGCCGGCAGCTGCTGTATGCTCGTGTGAGCCTTCCGAAGGATAAAAACCGTCGGAATCCAACAATCCGTTTTCGTCTGACCCCTCTCGCCTTCTTTTCGCGGAAAATCAAGAATGACGAATAGTGCTAAGCATACCTACCTGACCCTTACAGGACCAGAGCAAGAGAGAGCATAGTGTGCTCACCTAAATACGAAGAATTGCCTCTCTTGGTTGAGTTGTTCATTCTTGTGGGGTGCCGCATATAAAATCCACAGGTTTCCTCAGCATATATTCTTTCACTGGTGATGGAACTGCGAGGAATCTCGATCCTAGCGTTGATTCACTGAGCGCGCCGGAGGACGGGTTTGTCTGGATCCACATGGATCGAAAAGACGAATCAGCCCAGTCCTGGGTGCGTGAGAACTCTGGACTGCCCTGCATTCTATGTGATTCCTTACTTGCCGAAGAAACCAGACCCCGTTGCGAAATAACTAAAGAGGGGCTTCTCCTCATCCTCCGGGGAGTCAACATGAATCCCGGAGCGGATCCAGAGGATATGGTTTCAATACGCCTTTGGTCGGATGGGCGTCGAGTTATAAGTCTGCGAGGCGCCAAGGTGCTTGCAGTTGCCGACGTCGAGGAGCGGCTTAGGGTAGGACGCACCTTCACCGGACCTGGTGATCTGGTAGCTTTTCTGGCTTCTCGCCTCATCAACCGGATGAATCCTGTCATAGACAACCTTCAGGAAGGATTGGATGAAATTGAGGAAGCCTTACTCGGCAAGGATGCATCCGGCATTCGATCCAACTTGAGCGACATCCGCCGCCAAGCGGTTGCTATACGCCGGTATCTTTATCCGCAAAAAGATGTACTCGCCCGTATCTCTATAGAAAATATCCCTTGGATCACGGAAATGGATCGGTCCCACCTGCGGGAAGCGACAGATCGTATCACTCGACATGTCGAGGATTTGGATGAGATCCGGGAACGCGCCGCCGTCACACAGGAGGAGTTGTTGGCTCGTTCCCAAGAGCGACTGAATCGAAATACTTATCTCCTCTCTTTAGTGGCCGCCGTCTTTTTGCCACTGGGATTTGTAACGGGTTTACTCGGGATCAACGTGGGGGGCATACCTGGCACTGACTCCTCTTCCGCTTTTCTAATCGTCTGCCTGGCCCTCTGTAGTGTAGCCCTCTTTGAACTAATCTTTTTTTACTGGAAGCGATGGTTTTAATTCCCTGCTGTAGTAGAGATTCCCTACATGGATCGCGCAATTTCCTTGATCTTCGTTAGGTCGGGCTTTCCTGTGCCGAGCTGAGGTATTTTCTCTACGACCACAAATGCGTTTGGAGACGGTTTCCAAAGATTGGGCAACTTGGTTCGTCCGAGTGCCTCCGCCATTTGTTGCGAGGTAAGACCCAATGCCTCAATCGCGACCACTATCAACCGCTCCCCCCTTTTCTCATCCGGCACGCAAGTGACGGTCAATTGGTCGGCATCCACGTCCAAACTCTCTCTCAATGCGTTTTCTACAAAGGAATGCGAAATCATCTCTCCTCCGATTTTACTAAACCGTGAGAGTCGGTCGGTGAGGGTTAAAAAATCATCTTCATCGAGGTGACCGATATCTCCAGTCCGATACCATCCCTCTCGAAATACCTCGTCCGTCTTTTCGGGATCTCCCAAATAACCTTGAAAAACATTTGGACCTTTCACCTCAATCATCCCGTCCGTCCCTATGGGCCGTGCCTCCCCCGTATCGGGGTCGACGATGCGCACACGCACATTCGGCAACTGGCGACCGACTGTCCCAGGGTGGTTCCCCTTTTGCAGGTATCCATCGAGGTCCGCGTCCGGCACATTAACGGACACAACCGGAGAACACTCGGTCGCCCCGTATCCCTCATAGGGACGCGTCCCAAACTTCTTCTCAAAGATATCGGCGATTCTGGGACTCAATTTTTCCGCCCCGGCAATGACCCAGCGAGCCGAAGCAAATGCCTCGGAGGGAATTTTCCGCGCCCAGGCCAGCAGAAGTGAGGGCGTTCCCAGAAGAATTGTTGGCTTGAAACGGGTCGAGAACTTCGCGATCTCGGCGGTTTCAAGCGGGTTAGTATGAAAGCCAACTGCGGTACCCAAGGTCATTGGCAGCCAGAGTGTCACGGTGAGCCCCATGGAATGGAACAGCGGAAGTGCACCGAGGATCCGATCACTGCCGCGGAACCGTCCGACGTCTTCAAAGGCGTTCACATTGGACAGGATGTTTTGATGGGAGAGGACAATCCCTTTGGGCTCACTGGTCGATCCACTGCTGAAGAGGATCGCCAAAGCTTCATTCTTATCAACTTTTCCATTCCCGAGAATGCAGCGTCTGGGTGCAAGTCGAGCCGCTAGAAGAGATCTTATTTTCCGTCCCGTCGTAACCCGTTCCATAATATCTTCGAGAAAAATTACTCTCTCTGGCATGGGCAGGTCCGGGAACTTTTCCAAAACCTTCCGCGCGGTAATCACTGTGCGAATCCCGGCACTGCGCGTGGTCGCAAGAAAAGAGTCCGCTGGCATCGTAAAGTTCAGGTTTACCGGGACCTTCCGGTCAAGAACCAGGGCGAGGTTAGCCAGCGCTCCCCCGATCGAGGGTGGCAGGACCAGGCCGATTTCTTTGGGGTACTCTTTCAACTCCTCCCGCAACAGGCCCCGCAAGAGGATCGCTCCGGTCAGGACTCTTCCAAATGAAAGCTCCTTCCCTGCCGAGTCAGCCATCGCGAGGCGGGACCAATGGCTCCGGGCCGTTCTCATGAAGCGTTCGGCAGCACACCCTCCCTCGAAGATCTTCCATTCCGCTGCCTTGATGGCTTCATCACGAACTGCCTCGCGAACCTTTGTGCGGAACTCATCCCTGTCTTCTCCCACAGAAAGTCCATCGATGGATTCCCCTATGGAGAGGATCACCCGGCGGCGAAAATCCCGCGGGTAAAGAATGCGTGGGATGTCCGAGAGTCCGAGACCTGCGTAGGTACGGAACCCCCCTTCAATATAGATCGGTATGATGGGTGCCCCAGTGCCACGGATAATTCTCTCGAAGCCACCTTTGAAGGGGAAGAGATGCCCCGTCCGCGTGAGGCGGCCTTCCGGGAACACGCCGACGATGTAACCATTTTCCAAAGCTTCGCGAGCTTTAGCGAGAGCACGGGCGATATCCTTCGGGTTGTCGTCTTCATGGATTGCAATCGCACCGGAAAGCTTCAGAAGAAAACGCAGCGCGACACCCTTCTCCTCCATGTACATTCTCGAGACAAGGAAACGGACTCGACGGGGTTGGAGAGCGAGAATCCAGATCGCATCCATCATGCTGGTATGGTTGGAAACCAGAAGGGCAGGCCCTTGGGCCGGTAGATTCTCCCTGCCTCGAAAACTTACCTTATAAAAGGTCCGGGTGAGGAGAAAAACAAAGAACCGACCGAAGAAATCGGGCACTACAAAGAGTCCCACGACGGTCAGAGCAACCAGGATGCTCGCGAGGACAAGAAAACCGTCTGCCGCACTGAGTCCCAGCAGCCCTGTATTCACGAAGAGAAGAATAGCTCCGCCGAGCACGCCCAACCAACTCAGCCAGGATGAGATCGCAACAATCCCGCCCACGCGTTCGGGGGGGCTCCGAAATTGGATAAAGGATTCGATTGGAACCAAAAACAGGCCCGCGCCTATCCCCATGACAAACCCGTAGCAAGCGGCCCATGCCACCCCGTCCCCCGGATCCACAAAGTAGAGAAGAACACAACTCCCAGCCATAAGCGCGGTCCCGATCGGGACGATTCCAAACTCAATCCCTCGACGGCTCAGTCTGCCCGCGATCAACGAGCCGATTCCAATACCGAGTGCTGTGACAAGGAATAGGCGGGTCGCTTCTTCGGGTCCCAAGCCTAAAACAGCCTCCCCATAGGCCAAAAAATTCATCTGCGTGTAAGCGGCAACAAGGGTGAATACCGCAGATCCCCAAACGGCAAGAGCGAGAAAGCCATCCTTGTGCACCTCGCGTAGGCTGACCCACAGATCTTTATAAAAAAGGTTGGAAATTTTCCGGTTCGCGCCACTCGGTGGAGTTTTGCAAATACGCCGGGAACAAGCGTAACCAGCCACCGCTATCCCAATGCAGACAAGGGATACAAGGCCATAACGCTGCCCTAGCCAGAGACTAATTTCCGGCGCCATCGCTGTACCGAGGATAATCGCCCCATACGTTGCAGACTGCAAAAACCCATTGGCCCGGGAAATACCCTGCTTTCCCACCAACTCCGGAATGATCCCATACTTCGTCGGACCAAAGAGAGCACTCTGCGTCGACATCAAAAAAACCGTGGCCAACATCAGCCACCCTTGACCCGTGAAAAGAGTAAAGGCCCCGAAGGCCATAACTCCGATTTCAGCCAATTTAACCCCGCGCACCACCCGATTTTTCGCAAAACGGTCCGCAAGAAGACCACCAGCCCCGAGAAAAAGGAGAAAAGGAAGTGCAAATACGACACCGACAAGAGCCACTGTCGAGTCAACTGATCGGTCGGGCCAAGCCACCACTAGTGCATAGATGATGAGCAACTTGAACAGATTGTCATTGAGCGCCCCAGTAAACTGGGTCGCGTTGTGCCATCCAAAGGTGCCTAGAGCTTTATCTTGCGGTTTCATGAGGCAAAGAATTATTACGACAATATAATTGTCAAATACAATTTGACAACTTTCTTGCCGTTTATGCGGATTTTGTCATTCTCCCGCTAATGAGCGAAAAAAGCGACGCTGTTCAGGATCTCTTTGAAGAAATCCGAAAGATAAACAACCGTCTCCGTTGGCTGGGGGACAACCTGCACCCGGAATTGGGAGTGACCGCGCCCAAACGGAGCCTTCTCATCAAACTATTGCGGGAAGGGCCTCAAACTGTCCCCGATTTAGCGAGAGAGCGGTTGGTTTCCCGCCAAATTGTTCAAACGCAGATCAACGACCTCCTCAAAGAAGGATGGGTTGCGTCACGGGAGAACCCCCGCCACCGCCGATCCTCTTTGATTGACCTGACAAACACCGGGAAAGACCTCACCCTTCGAATGCTTTACAAAGAAACCCAGATCATCGAAGGATCCCGTTCCGCTCCCGAAATCGCCGAAGTAAAGAAACTCATCAGCGGCTTAGCCTCGATTCGCGAGCACATTGAGAGAGAGTCATACGCGGAAATTAACAGTGGAAACACTTCTGGAAAAATATAAATCCTCACCCCTGTTTTAAAAGCACCCATCCAACTGAAAATTTGCGTAATGATCGTTTTAGTTGGCTCATTTTACCCCTAGCAGTGATAATAACGGATGGCAAACACGCAGGGGAAAAACGAGCAAGAAAAAGACTCCTCGGGGTCTGGTATTGAACAAAGCAGACGAACCTTTTTAAAGACCGGTGCCCTCGGCGCTGCCGCCGCTTCCATGGGCGTGCCGAATACTGCTTCGGCATCCGCAACTGGCGAACCCATGGAAACCAATCCATACGGCCCTAACCCAGGAGGGGGCATCAGCCTGCCCAAAGACGACTATCGCCCTTGGCCCGCCATTAAGAACAATAATTTCTATATGCCGGGGACAGAAGTATTGCCGAAAAACGAGATGCGTATCTCGTTTCTGGGTAGCACCCCGTGGCCACCGACGCAACTTCAGTCCGGCACCTCCATCCTCGTCGAACTGGGAACAGGCGAAGCACAACCCCGGCGTTTCTTCTTCGACATGGGCAACGGCAGCATACGAAATGCAATTGCCATGCAAGTTCCGGCACCGCTGATCAACGATGTGTTTTTGACCCACCTTCACGCCGATCATTACGCGGACTTACCCTACATGTATCCGTTTCGCGCTTTCGCCGGTGGCTATGATCCCCTCCGGGTCTACGGCCCCTCCGGGCGGACTCCCGAGCTAGGCATTAAGCACATGATTAAGCACATGCGGGAAATGAATCGATGGCACGAGGAAAATTTCAATGCTTGTCCAATGGGTGACGGGCTGGAGATCGACGTGACCGAGTTCGACTGGAAGCAGCAAAACGGAATCGTTTATAACCAAGACGGCGTGGTAGTTCGCTCTTGGCCGCGCTCTCACGTAAAGGATGGTGCGGTCGCCTATCGACTCGATTGGGAAGAGGCAGACCTCTCCTTTGTCTTCACTGGCGACGGACGCCCCGATGAACTCTCGGCTAAATTCGGTAAAGGAGCCGATGTCTTTGTCTCCGAGGGCACGATCGATGTGCCAAGTCTCTCGGCAATGAAGCTCGGGGCTCCTGCTGAACTGTGGGAGTACACGATGGATATCTACCACACAGTCTACTATGCCGCAGGATACCTGTTCAAAGAAACGCAGCCGCGGATGGGAGCCATCTGTCACTACGAATGGTCAGGAGAAGCCTTAGCTGCCGAATCGGTTGCTGAGGTTCGGGCCAATTGGGACGGTCTCTTTATGTTTGGCGGTCCAGACGTCCAAGTGATCAATGTAACGAAAGATGCGATCTGGTCCCGTGAGGCTCTCATGCCCACCGGCTCTGCGCCGGCATCGATGGACCCCCGCTGGTCGCTCAAACCCGGAGAAAAGCTCCCGGAAAAAATTGTACTCCCAACTCCTCGCCTACCACGCGAGGTCCAGCAGGAACAATTTCTCCGCGACCTGGAAATCGATCCTAAAAAATACTATCCCGATGATGTCTATCGGAAGCCAGTCCAGAAATGGCCCGGAGTCACTCTCAATCCGAAGGAGATGCTGGCTGCTAAGGGAATCAAGGTAGACTCCTAGGACTCATGACAGCCAACGAAAGGCCGGTACTAGCCCCGGCCCCTCGAACGGAGCCAATCAGTATCCCTGGTCGCTCACCCGTTCCAGTCACACTTCTAACCGGCTTTCTCGGGTCGGGCAAAACTACTCTCCTCAATCGCATCCTCAACGGAGATCATGGCCTTAAGATTGGAGTTCTGATAAACGATTTCGGCTCGATCAACATCGATGCCGAATTGATTGACGGTATCGAGGAGAACACGATCAATTTGAGCAACGGATGCATCTGTTGTGAAATCCGCGATGACCTCATCGTTTCCCTTGAGCAGCTACTCACACGTAAGGAGGCCGTCGATTATGTGCTCCTGGAGGCCAGCGGTGTGTCTGATCCCGAGAGCATTGTTATGACTTTTCTCGACAAGAAATATGAGAATCTGCTGCGGCTCGACAGCATTACCTGTTTAGTTGACGCAGAGGCCGTCTTTACTCACGGGGACGACACCGAGCTTTCTACACTCAAAATGCGCCAGATCGCCTTTGCCGATATGGTGGTTTTGAACAAGGTCGATCTCGTCGGCCCAGACCACATAGAAGTCATCAAAGAATGGATTGGTCACTATCTCGACCGGATCCGGATCGTAGAAGCGACACTTTGCGATGTACCTCTTGAAATACTACTCGCCGTAGGGCGCTTCGATCCAGTTCACACGATTAACCGGATCGATGAGAGAAAACCTGCAGCGGACGAGCAACCGCATAACCATGATCACGATCACGGGGGGCATCATGCCGCGAGTCAAATATTTGAGACCTGGAGCTATGAATCGGAAAAACCCTTCTCGTCCGAGGCACTGATCCACATGGTGAGAAGAGATCTGCCCGCATCCATCTACCGTTGTAAAGGAATCGTTCACGTTGCGGACTCTCCGGAGAAACGCTACAGCTTACAAGCGGTGGGACGCCGGACTGAACTGTCCCCTCTCGACGACTGGGGAGACCGCCCACAAAGTAGTCGCATCGTCGCCATCGGCTCGGCGATCAATGAGCAGGAGCTGACCCGCCAATTTGACTCCTGTTTAAGCACTAATTCCGAAACTTGAATCAAGCCTCTTTTTTTGTTCCGCTCGATGTCATGAGCACACAGAAAGCAAAGAAATCCTACCCGCTTCGATTTTGTTGATCTCGTAAAGATTAATAAAAGATTGGCATTTGCTGACTAAGCTGGCCGCTAAAATCAACCGGACCCGTCTAATCATCTTCGGGCAGTCGTGACTCAAGTCCGAGTGCCGGGAAACTTCCCTAAATGGAACATGACTCTCGCTCGCTACCGCCGTCTCCAGCGCCCGGAGTGTGCTACCGTTAGCTGATACTTTCGTTCCGTTTCGCGAATCAGAAAGGGCATCGGTTTTTCATCCACCAACTCGAAGTCCGGATCGAGAATTTCTTTAAGCACTTCCTCCGACGAGGGACCGCCAGGCTTACCCCCTAGCCAGTCATCCGGGTCAGTATGTTCTGCCATCCAAGTAAAAGGAGAATTCAGGACCAACAAACCACCTTGAACGACGAGGTGGGGTAGTTGGGCTAGAAATTGCCGTGGATGATGCAGGCGGCAAATTAAGTTTGCTCCCAAAACCCAGTCAAACGACCCTAAATCTCGTGGTAGCGAATGAGCGTCTCCAACTGCAAAGCGGATACGGGAATGATCCACTCCTTCCGGAGCTTGCGCAGCAAACTCCTCTGAGCGGGCTCCCTGTAAGTTCATGCTGTAGCGACACTCCACGCCAGAACGTAATCGCTCCGCAGCATCGATAAACTTTTGTGAGTAATCGATCCCAACGACTTCATTGCACCAGCGCGCCATCTCAAAAGAGGAGCGCCCCACGGCACAACCGATGTCCAAGCCACGACCCGTTGGCTCTGCAGGAAAACGATCAGTGATAATGCGCTCAGTATATGAGAAGGCTGGGTCTATCCACTCTCCCCAAGGAAAATACTCCTTTGAATCGGAATAATGAAAATGCAAATATTCCGCTGTGAGACGGTCAGACTCATAGTCGACCGCCTTTTCCAATTTCATGGTTTGTAAATGGATGGGTTACGCGGTGACCGCGCTGGAGTCGATCAGGTCGAGCATGTAGGCCGCCGGACTGTAGTTTTCCAAGATCACAGTCTCCTCTCCGTCGCGATACATGCGCACCTGCTTCACTTTGATTTCAGGTGTTTTATGGGGAGCGTAGAGAACGTCGTCGTGAGATGCGTTTTCCCGGTGCTTGAAAAGATCGGGTGTCAGGTGGCCACCAAGATGGTCGTCCCGCCCCGTTGCGATATGACAAGTTCCCAAGATTTTCTCGTCTTGAATATCCCGTCCTGAAAAAGGCAAACGCTGCGTTCCAAAACCCAGTTCGCCGAGGGCTCCCGTCATCGGATCGTCAAGCAGCTTTGCGTTGTGCTCTTCGATCAAAGCGTAGTCGCCATAGATGAGGCGGGACTTGATAATTTTGCCGTCTTCTACCGTGAGAAGCCCAAGGGTTTCATCATCATATTTGAAAGGGAATTTACCGCTACCGGAAGTTGGTACGAAATAAACTTCACCAGCTGGCAGGTTTGCAACATCCGGCTTGCCGCGCGGGCACAATCCATGGCTCTTCTGGGCTTCCTGCCCATCCGTTTGCAAAGTGAGTGTTGTGACTTGATTTTCTACTTCGAAATCGAGTTCAAATCGATCTGCCCTTGTCAGACCCACTCGAAGCCTCTCTGCTTCTTCACTAATTTTGTCGTAATCCACAGACAGTCCAGTCTCGACAATGATTTGGTTCAGTCCATGCAACGTAGCCCCGCGGAAACCAAACTTTTTCGCTTGTGCCGTGAGTGGAGCGGTAGCTGAGAAGGTCGATACCGTAAGAATGATCTGGTAGTTTTTGTATATATCCTCTTCCAGACTCATCTTTTTACCGGACGGGTCATAGCATTCATCCTCGAAATCAAGATTACTGCCGCCCGATTCTTTGTAGGCGAAAATTTCTCCTCCGGTATAATTCAGCGCTGCCAGATCCCCGTTTTGGAACCCTTTGTAGAACACTTCATATCCATAATTTTGGATTGAAAGGGATTCATCTTTCAGGAACCTGAAATCTTCTATCTCTTTAGGATCAGGAAGATCGATTAGGATACAAAGTTTCTCCCCTTCACCTTCTCCAAAACAGGTGGTCATCAGGCGTTGCAGAGAGAAGGGAGCGAATTTTTCGTCTTTATACATGATATTTTTGTGTTGGTACCGCAAAGAGAGCCCGATTCTGCCAAAGTCAAGAAGCGGGAACGAAAAAATGATGTCTCTATTTACTCATTGTAATTGGGCTTCCCCACGGTAAATGTCTGGAGCATGGAGAATATCCTTCATATCCTACTTGTCGAGGACGATCCCCTTGCGGCCAAACTCGTGCAATTGATCCTCAGCAAGGGTAAGGGTCTTGAATCCAAGACCACCCATGTAACTACCATGGCTGACGCGAAGGAGACTTTAGCGAAACAGGGTTTTGATATCATTTTACTAGACTTGAATCTCCCGGACAGCTCGACAGAGGAAACCTTGGACCGGTGCGTCGAGCTCGCAGAAAAAAACCCTGTCATCGTATTGACGGGCAACGACAGCGAGGAAGTCGGAGTTAGGGCCGTCCAACTGGGAGCGCAGGACTACCTCGTAAAAGGGGAGTATAACGACCGCATCCTACTCCGAGCCTTGCGGTATGCCCGCGAGCGTCATCGCATGTGGTCCACCCTACGGCGGCTCTCAGTGATTGATGAGATCTCCGGGCTCTACAATCGCCGGGGCTTCTTTGCGATTGCCGAGCGACAGTTTGACGAAATCCTTTCCGGCGACACAGGGGGCGCTCTCCTCTTCTTTTTCGATCTCGATGAGTTTAAGCAGGCAAACGACACCTATGGACACGAAAAGGGAGATTCTGCTCTTCGCGCTTTCTCCGACATCCTCAAATCGACCTTTGATCGTGAAGACGCAGTGGCACGGGTTGGCGGCGATGAGTTTGTCGCTTTTATCGGAGATATGAAAGGGAGAGATCCCGACGACGTTATCCGCTCCTTTGAAGAAACCCTTCAGCGCTACAACGCGGAAAAAAACTACCCTTCGCGATTAAGTCCAGCTATGGCTACCGCCAAGTGACTTCCGGTGAAAAGGTTTCCCTCGACGAAGCTCTGAGCGACGCGGATTCTCGACTTTACGAACAGAAACGCTCGAAGAAGAAATTGGCCCACGAGAGCGCCACCACCTCATAATCATGGAAATCAAACGCCAGCCTTTCGACGAAGAGATCGAGAACAGCCTGGCTGCCGGTTGTGATGACCCAGCGCGCCAAATAGAAAGACAATCACTTGGCCGATTGCGTTATCTTTCCAGCTTTGATTCGGTTTCCTTTACAAACCATCTCCGGTCAACGGCCCGCTATTCTCTGAATCTTGCCGAATCTCTGGGGTTGGACCAAAGGGAGAAAGAAAATATCTGGTATGCTGCATCGGTGCACGACATCGGCAAAGCCGGAATCAGCCAAGAAATCCTTCATCGGTCCGGCGGACTGGAACCAAGCGAATTTGAGATCGTCCGGGGTCATACCATTCTCGGTCACGATATTTTATCTGGAGTTGATGGCGAGATTTACCAGACGGCAGCCGATGTGGCACTGAGTCATCATGAACGCTGGGATGGCGAAGGTTACCCAAACGGCATCAAGGGGGAAAAGATCTCACTGGCGGCTAGAATTATTTCTATCGCCGACGTCTATGATTGCATCACAGCCGGGCGCCCCTACCGCGTTGCGCAAACTCATCTGGAAGCTCGAAAAGAGCTGGAACGATGCGCTGGCACCCAGTTTGAGCCGGAGTTGGTCTCAATTTTCCTCGGAAAAGTTCTCGCAGAGTAACTCCTCCATGGAGTTGCCTATTGACCGACACCGGGAGGAAATCCTTGCCTCTCTCGACCTACCCGGGCTCACCGTGCTCCTCGCACCACCGGGCACCGGCAAATCCACTAGGATACCCCTTTTTCTAACCGACAAGGATTCGGATCGCAGGGTAATTTGCGTCGAACCCAGGAGGATTGCCGCCCGCTCCCTCGCGCAACGGGTTGCCAGTGAAACTGGAGGCGAGCCCGGAGGTTTTGTTGGATACCGAGTTCGGTTTGACCAACGAATCTCGGCAGAAACGCGGATCGAATATGTTTCCCGCGGTGTTTTTCTACGCCAACTCCTGGCCGACCCAAAATCCCTGGATCGGTATTCCGCTGTGCTTCTCGATGAGTTCCATGAGCGACAACTGGAAACCGACTGGATCTTTGGACTTCTGGCCAGCCGGCGGGAAACCTATCCTCACCTGCGCATCGGCATCTTGTCGGCAACTCTCGATCCCGGTCCCCTATTGTCCAAATGGCCCGGTGCCCGGAAAGTGGAAATCGAGTCTCCCTTGTATCCCGTAGACATCCGACACCTCCCTCGGCCAAGTCAATTTGCAGGCGCTACAGTAGTGGAGCGCACGGTTGATGCCGTCGTCGGGCTCGCCCGAGAAGGATGTCCGTCTGATTACCTCGTCTTTCTTCCCGGATACCGGGAAATCCGGGGTGTCGTTGCCCGGTTGAGTCAGCATCCTACGCTTAAGGGCTGGGATATTCTCCCCCTCTCCGGAGAGCAGAGTCCCAATGAGCAGGATCGGGCGCTGCGGTCCGGAAACCGCCCACGAGTCATTGTAGCCACGAACTTAGCCGAAAGCAGCCTGACCGTCGAAGGGGTGCGAACGGTCGTCGACAGTGGACTGGCGCGGAGGATGGATCACGACACTTCACGAGGAATCAACGCCTTGCGAACGGTGCGTATCTCACTCTTCTCCGCGCGGCAGCGATGCGGACGCGCCGGACGTATCGATACGGGAATCTGTGTGCGGCTTTGGAGTGAGCGTGAGGAACGGGATCTGCCCACCGAGGATCTGCCGGAGTGCCAACGGTTGGACCTGTCGGAATGGCTCCTCCAGGTTCTCAACGGGGATGAGCTCACGCCGGAAACTTTCCTCTGGATCGACCCTCCGCCAGCAGAAAATCTGGAACACGCCAAAGTCCTCCTGACCCAGCTCGGGGCGCTTCAGGAAGGGCAACTCACAGAATATGGGCGTAGGATCGCCAAAATCCCGCTACACCCACGCCTTGCCGCCATACTCGAGAACGGAATCGAGCGCGGCGTCGGCTCGGCAGTCTCTCAACTCGTCGCCCTGATCGAAGAAGAATCGCTCCTGATTCCCAATACCGCCGCGGAGGAACGCTTTTCAGAACGAACGGACGAGGCCAATTTCTTTGCGGATCTGCGGCTGCTCAAAGCGATCAAAGACGGCAATGCTCCAAAGCAGGGCGAGGGCGCCCGGCTGGCTGCCGCCCGACAGGCATTGCATCAGGCTCAGCGCCTGGCCAAACGACTGCCTCCCGATTCCGCTGATTCAGAGGAGGAGGCGATTCGCCTGCGCCTTTGTTGCCTCGCTGGATTTCCCGACCGAATTGCAAGGCAAGTTGACCGGGGGACGGCAACTTACCAGTGCCGGGACGGGAGCACCGCCCGCTTGGACCGAAAAACACGAATCACTTCCGGGGAATGGATCCTCGCATTGGACAAGCGCGAGCTCCTGGTCAAGGGCATCCGAACCACTCTTCTCAGTTCCGTTGTCAATCTGGAGTATCAGTGGATTAAGGAGCTGTTGGGCGGTTCACTCCAACGCGACATCGGAGTCTTCGAGGACCCTTCCGGGCGTGTCCTACGCCAGGAAGTCGTTCGGTTGGACTCCATCGAATTGGAACGAAACACTCTCGGCGAGGCGGGATCTTCTGATCGAGCGACCCATTTTGCGAATGAGGCCATGGCTGGCCGAATCCCCTTGCGGAAATGGACCCCTCCGATTGATCGATGGATTGCTCGCGTTGAATGCCTCCGACTGCTTTACCCTGAATTCGAAGTGCCGGTGTTTGACGACGAGGCCAAACATACGGTTTTGGAAATGATCGCCCACGAGGCCGACACCGTGAAAGTCTTTCGGAATTCAGAAATTCTCCCGACTCTCAAGGAATGGCTTAGCCCTGAACACCGGTCATTACTGGATCATGCTATACCGGAAACCATCCTCATCCCCGAAAGGAGTAAGCCTCTGGCCGTGAACTACGAAGACCCCGCCACGCCCCGAATCTCCCTGCGCATCCAAGAGGCAATGCCGCTGCAGGCCCACCCCACAATAGCAGAAGGCCGATGCCGCCTGACCCTCGACCTCCTCGCACCAAACCAGCGTCCTGTGCAAGTCACACAGGACATCGAATCCTTTTGGGAAACCAGCTACCCCTCCATCCGCAAAGATCTACGCGGGCGCTACCCCAAGCACAATTGGCCCGAGAAGGTCACCCGCGTGCCCTGAATAAAGACCGGACCGAAAGCCCTGTTATTTCTCAGCTTCTGCCTCTTCGTCCTGCTCCTTGAGCTCCTCTTCGTGTTCCTCGACCGTTTCCTTGTGCTCCTCTTTGCCTTTCAGTCGATCATGCCGAGCCGAGATCGCCGCAATCCGGTCCGTCTTCCCGTAAAGGATGAGTCGATCCTCTTCTGATATCTCGTACTTCCCCCGAGGAACACCAATGTAGGTACTATCCTTACGAATAATCCCCAAAACCAGAATTCCCTCATCCGTCAATTGGAGATCCCTCAAGGTCTGCCCTTTCATCCAATCGTTCTCTGAAGCATCGACCTCAGCGACTTCATAATCCTCCATGACGGTCATCAAGCGCGAGAAATCCCGCGTGCGAATTCCTGCAAATCGGTCGAGAAGCTTACTAATAATCGGGGTGAGAAAGCGGTCGATCCGCTGCGACTTGGCCGCAAGAAAAAGAAGAGCGACCCCGACAAAAAGGAGTGCTGCGGTTTCCAGATTGCTTAGGGTGGAGCCCCCATTGACGAACCCTAGAATCAACGAGGAGATTGCTGTCACCAAGCCCGCGTTCCCGATGAGAATCAAGATCATGATAACCCGGCGCCGAACCGGATGCTTGACCACAACTTCCGATTCCTGAGTGGTGAAGCCCGCACCAGTAAAGGCCGATCTTGCTTGGAATTGCGCACGATCCCGCGACATCCCCGTATGGATCAATGCAATAGTGGCAACTTTCGTAACGACCATGGAAAATGCGATGACGAAAATAAGTGTGATGACGGGAAACATGATGCGGTAGCGTACCAGCTAGAGCCACGAACGTCAAAGAGCTCTACAAAGGAGATCCACCCTCTCCCTTCCGCCTTGACCCATGGCGGCTGCGGAGCGATCTTGAGGGTTTTCTCCCATGCAGACTCACCCGCACCAGACCTCCGACATTAATGTCGAAACTTTCGGTCCATTGCCGTCCCCAAAAGACCTGAGCAATGAGATCTCTATTCCCGCGCCTACCGAGGATTTCATTCGCGACAGTCGCAATACGATTCATCAGATTATTTTTGGCAACGACACGCGTCATCTGGCGATTGTTGGCCCCTGCTCCATTCACGATACCGATGCGGGCCTTGAATACGCTGAACGCCTGGCTGGTCTCGCAGAAGAAGTGAAGGAGCGCATCCACATCGTGATGCGGGTTTACTTTGAAAAGCCTCGCACAACGGTTGGCTGGAAGGGCCTTTTAATGGATCCCCGCCTCGATGGGTCTTGCGACCTACCCGAAGGACTTCGCAAAGCGCGCAAATTTCTCCTCTCGGTCCTCTCGACAGGTCTTCCCACCGCAACCGAGTTTCTGGACCCCATCACCCCCCAATACATTGCCGATCTGATCAGTTGGGCCGCCATTGGAGCCCGCACCACGGAGTCCCAAACCCATCGCCAGATGGCCTCCGGATTGTCCATGCCTATTGGATTTAAGAACACGACCGCCGGTGATGTGCAGCCAGCTGTCAACGCGATCCGTGCCGCCAGCGAAAGGCAGACTTTTCTCGGCATTGATCCGGATGGTCACGCTTGCTCCGTAACCACGAGAGGAAATCCAAATTGTCATGTCGTGCTCCGAGGGGGTTCCTCGGGGTCCAACTATTCACCCGAGGATATCTCCCAGGCCCGGGCAGCTCTCGAGAAAGCCTCCCTTGCACCCGCCGTCCTGGTGGACTGCAGCCACGCCAACTCCGCCAAAAAACCGGAACTCCAACCCGAAGTCCTCGCCAGCATCATCGACCAGCGGGTATCGGGAGAAACCGCGATCATCGGTTCTATGATGGAGAGCAACCTGAAGGCAGGAAACCAATCCTTCCCCCGCCCTCTCGCGGATCTCCAACGCGGAGTGTCGATCACCGATGGTTGCATCGATTGGGAAACTACGGTCGAATCTTTTCGCCGGGCAGCTGACCAGCTGTCTAAAATCACCTGATCCGGCCAGCGATGGCACCATCCAATGCACGGCACTATCGTCCACTCTTCATTGCTTTTTTAGTCTAGTAGCATACCAATTTCCAAGGATGAAAGCTCTTCTCTTTACCGCCATTTTGGCCATAACCATGATTCTCACCGGCTGCGACTCGGGCAGTGAGGAAATTCGTGTCTACCAATTGTCAAAACCCGACGGCTCCGCTCCGACCCAGGCGCCACAGGCCCCGGTTGCCCCGTTCGCGGACAGCGCCAGAGCGCCTGCCACTTCCGTAAACCCTTCTTCATCGATGAACGCGCTTCCGGGCATGGAAGCCGCCGCGGCGCAAATCGAAACTCCCGAATGGTCCGTGCCCGAAGCATGGGACGAGCTCCCACCCACGAGTATCCGTAAGGGTAATTTTAAAACCGGTTCTGCTGGTAGAACTGCAGAAATCACCGTCACCGCCTTTCCCGGCGATGTCGGCGGACTAGAGGCAAACGTAAATCGCTGGAGACAACAAATTGGTTTAGACCCTTTGCCTCTGGCCAGCTTGCAGCAAAACTTGCGAGAGATCGAAGTCGACGGACAAACCGCTCAATATGTAGACCTCATGGATCCAAACAATGCAGGCGGTATCGGTATTCGCGGAGCCATCATCCCCCGCGGGTCTCACACTTGGTTTGTTAAGATGGTCGGCGACCAAGCCCTTCTGGTGCAACAAGAACAGGATCTTCTCTTCTTTCTGAGCTCTGTAAATTTCTGATCGGTGGCCAAGCGCGTTCTCCTTTTTTTCACTTCGCTGAAACTGACGGTTGTTCTCCTCGGTTTCTCCATGGCATTGGTGTTTTTTGGAACCTTGGATCAGGTCAATTTCGGAATTCACGAAACCCAAAAGCGCTACTTTGAAAGCATTCTCGTTTTCTGGAATCCCCTGCCTCCTCATTCCGATTCTCCCTTCGCCAACATAGGACTACCGCTGCCGGGGGGCTATCTGCTCGGGCCGCTCCTCTTAATCAATCTGGTAGTCGCCCAGTCCTATCGGTTCCGCTGGAGCTGGAAAAAGTCGGGTATCCTGATGATCCACGTTGGGATCGTTCTCCTCATTATCAGTGAATTTGTGACCGATTTTTTTGCAGTCGAACGCCAGATGTGGATTGATGAAGGTGGAACGAAGAACTGGTCGGAATCTTACCTCGAGAACGAGATTGCCATCATCGACCAAACCGATCCAACCCTCGAAACTGTCTATGCGATCAATTCCGACAAGCTTCGATCCGGGGATTGGATTGAGGATGAACGCCTTCCTTTTCGAATTCTTGTCGAAAAATATTACCCAAATGCGAGAATTCGCCGAACGGGGCCCGAGGAAAACATTCCTCCCCAAGCTAGTCAGGGGGTTGCCGCAGGCAGCGGATTTATCGCCGACTGGGCTCAGGAGACATTTGTCGACAACGAGATCAACGCCGATACAGCCATCGTCCGCCTCTATGATGGGGAAGAGGATCTCGGGACTTGGATGATCTCAAATCTCTTTGATGGGGATCGTTTCCCCGCACAACAACTGAAGGTTGGTGATCGCACCTACGAGATCAAGTTACGCTTTAAACGCACCTATTATCCCTTCTCCGTCACATTGGTTGACTTCACCCACAAACGCTATCCAGGCACCGAAATTCCCAAAGACTTTTCCAGCCGGGTCGTCGTGACCAATCCAGCCGAGGGCGTCGAGCGCGAGAGCCTAATCTACATGAACCATCCACTCCGCTTTGAAGGGCATACTTTCTACCAGGCATCTTTTGCCAATCAGGATACCTCTTCCATGCTGCAGGTTGTTCGCAACCCGGGCTGGACCCTCCCCTACATCAGCGTGACAATGGTCGGAGTCGGACTCCTCGTCCAATTCGGCATCGGACTCTCCCGGTCCAAGACGGTCCGGTCACCCAAGCGCAAGGGGGTAGCGGCATGAAGACGCGGCTTCTCAAGTTCATCCCATGGATCGCGTTTATTCTCGGCCTCCTCTACGTCGGAGCCGGCTGGTTCCCCCGCAGTCTCTCACCCAACTTTGATTTCGAATCATTCGGAAAGTTACCCGTTCAGGTGGGCGGCCGTATCAAGCCCCTTGATTCCGTAGCCCGCAACACGCTACTCATCCTGAGTGAGCGGCAGAAAACGGCTCTCCCTGCCGTTGGAAGCCAAGAAAGCGGCGCCACGGTGCCGGCTTTGATCTGGATGGTCGAGCTCGCGACACGCCCCGAGGTCGCCGACCAGATGAAAGTCTTCCGACTCCTCAATCCCCAGTTGCGCAATACCCTCGGGATTCTCGATGATCAGGGGAAGGTCTTTTCCTACAATGACCTACAGCCATATTTTGGAGAGATCTCCCGCCTCAGCCAACAGGTCAATCCGGAACCAAAACAAAGGGATACTTTTGAAAAGGCGGTCCTTCGCATCAACGAAAACCTAACCCGCTACCATCGCATTCTCCACAGCTTCCACCCCCTCGGCACCCTCGACCAAATCTCCCAGGAGTATGAGGCCTATCAATCTATCATCGCTCCCGGAATGGTGCAGCTGAGTCTCCAACAAGAGGGTAAGCCGCACAACTCCCAGATCCTGGACAGCTTCATGGCCTTTGCCGATCGCTACCTGAAACTTTCCCAGCAGGCCATGCTGCGGATTATTCCACCGGAGGGGAGCGACCTGGCCGATAGCGATTGGGAAAATGTGGGCGAGAGCCTCTTGCGGTCTATTCAAACAGGCATGATATCGCCCACCGTTTTGGAATACGCCACGCTGACCGAAGCGTATCGGGCGGGAGATGCTGAAAAATTCAACGCCACCGTTCAAAACCTGCGCTCGACCTTCAGCGCACAGTTCCCCGATGAGAAATTCCGGGTCTCCTTCGAGTTTCTCTTCAATGCGTCCTCCCCTTTCGTTCGCGCCAGTACGCTCTATGTCATCGTGTTGGTTATCGTCCTCATATCCTGGCTCCGCTGGGGTCCACTGCTCAACTCTACGGCGCTCGCTCTCCTCGTAGCGGCGTTCCTCGTTCACACTCTCGGGCTCGTAGCCCGGATGTATATCCAAGGCCGGCCTCCTGTCACCAACCTCTATTCTTCCGCGGTTTTTGTGGGCTGGGGTGCGGTGCTGCTCGGCATCGTATTTGAACGGTTTTTCCGCAACGGTTTTGGTAGCGCCACTGCAGCCCTCATTGGTTTTTCAACTCTCATTGTAGCCCACCATCTGAGCCTGAGTGGTGACACCCTCGAGATGATGCGAGCCGTTCTAGACTCAAACTTCTGGCTCGCTACCCATGTGATTGTCATAACCATCGGCTACTCCGCTGTCTTCCTCGCCGGAGGCCTTGCCATTTTTGCAATCATTCGAGGTGTTTTCACAAAAAGCCTCGATCGCAAAACGGAGAAAGCCATCGCCGCGATGGTATACGGAATCACCTGTTTCGCTATTTTGTTCTCCTTTGTGGGCACCATGCTAGGCGGCATCTGGGCCGACCAGAGTTGGGGCCGCTTCTGGGGTTGGGATCCGAAAGAGAACGGTGCCCTCCTCATCGTTATCTGGACCGCGATCATGCTCCACGCCCGCTGGGGTGCGATTGTGAAAACGAGGGGCTTCTTCGTCCTGGCAATATTCGGGAACATCGTCACCGCATGGTCCTGGTTCGGCACCAACATGCTCGGTGTGGGTCTCCACTCTTACGGCTTTATGGATGCGGCCTTCTTCTGGCTTTTGGCATTCATTGTCAGCCAACTGGTAATTATGGCGATCGCTGGAATCCCCCGCGAACGCTGGCGGAGTGCGCCCCTACTGATCCGAAGCTAGTTAGAACGTGATCCCATCGGATGAACTCGGGCGCAGATGATAACACTCGGATCCACCCCTGGGACGACGAAATTATCGTTAACCATTCCCGGCTCCTTATCGACAGCTACCAAACCGTCGTGGGCAGGGATTTGTTGAAACACTCCCGAGACGCTGTAGAAGCGGCGAAGGAACTTTACGAAGCACCTTTCGTGCTGGTTTCGGCCGGCACGGAAGCCGATCCCATCCTCAATTACGGAAACGCTGCCGCCCTTACACTTTGGGAAATGAGCTGGACCGACCTCACCAGCACACCCGGTCGAAAAACCGCCGAACCCATGCACCGGAGCGAACGCGCTCACTTCCTCGCAGAGGTTCAATCCAAAGGTTTTATCGACAACTATTCCGGTATCCGTATTTCCAGCACAGGAAAACGCTTCCGGATCAAGCAGGCAACTGTCTGGAACCTTCTAGGCAAAGACGGCACCTACCACGGCCAGGCAGCCACCTTCAGTAACTGGCTTCCCGTCGGTTGAGGGTTTTTACGATTGGTTGAAAAATAATCACCTCAAGGGTCGTTGGGGTGCGCGAGACGGAGAGAAAGGCAGAAGGTCTTTCAGGAAGATTTTTTCGAGAGAAAATCTACCAGGGCCTCGCCGAATGCCGGAAGATCCGGAGGGCGGCGGGCTGAGATCAAGTTGTCGTCCCAGACGACAGCCTCGTCGAACCACTCCGCACCTGCGTTGGTCAGGTCGTCCTTGATTCCCGGCGTGCTGGTGACTCGGCGTCCTTTTACGATACCGGCCGAGATGGGGATCCATCCCGCGTGACAGATCATCCCAATCAGTTTCCCGGCCTTGTCGAACTCCCGGGTGAGCTCGAGGATCTTGGGGTTGCGGCGAAGCTTGTCGGGCATGAAGCCACCGGGAATGACGAGTCCGGTAAAATCTTCTGAATTGAGATCATCGACCAGGCATTCCGCCTCGGCTGGATATCCGTGCTTACCGGCAAACTCTTTGACCTCCTCTCCCGCAACGACCGTTTCCGCTCCGGCGGCCTGAAGTCTGTAAAGCGGATACCAAAGTTCAAGGTCCTCGTAGATGTCGCCAACGAAGAAAAGGATGCGGTGGTGGGAAAGTTGTTTGGTCATGGAGAGGAGTGTAGGAGAGCTAGGTTGGAATTTCCAGCTCAGTGATTAAATACCTAAAATTTTCAATTTTCGGAGCGTTCATTCCGTGCCGTCTCTTCCGTACCGTGCAGCTTCAGCAAACGGATTCTGCCCCTCCGCATTCGTGCAACGAGAACGTTTGCTGAAGCTGCACGGTACGCTTTCTCTACTGCATCTCTTCGATCGCTCGAGCGACGGACTCTTGTTTCCCTTCGTCGATGCGGATAAAGAGTTCTTGCAGGCCTTTGGCAGATTGAGTCACAGCCTTCAGTCCAGCAGGCTCGCGGCGTTGGATTTTGACGGCTCCGGTGCGACCCTGCTGCCCGAGTGATTTCCCGCCATAAGAAAGGCCGATGATGACACCGACAACCCCATCCAGCGCCTCGATCTTCTTGATCGTTCGCAGGCATTCTTTCGAGGTGCTTTGATGTCGTCCGCGTGAGGGCATTGTTGAGATCTAATAGGATGTGGATTCCTTGTACCGATAAGATTTCAGGATGAGCGTTTCTAGAATTTTAGGTTCAATATCATCCAGCTTGTTGATGTATATGCACCCGCCCTTTCCCTGTTTGTGCTTCCCGAGCTTGGACATGAGATCATCACCGCCTTTTGCCCACTCGCCTTCTCCATGATGCGAACAAGGACTTCGCTATCGCTCCGTCTCTGAAGGTTTTTCAGATTTGCTAGGTAGGTTGATACGTCCGAGTCAGTTTCCTTCGTTTTCATAAGTTTCCTCCGTTTCTTCAGATACAGTATTACTGTTTATGGCTCAGCTTGAGATGACATGAACAGGATTAATTAGCGGGTCGCGACGAATTTTACGATTTCCGTGGGACTTCCGCTAGGCAAGCATCTGGTTTTGTTTACGATGTAGATTCTCCGGTAGTCGGAGCGCGGGAGTGCTTGGCTTTGAAGTCCACTCAGTAAAGAGGATCAGCGCGGCCGATTCAACTCGACAATTTTCTATCCGAAAACATCTTCAGATAAGAATCGAAACAAGGGTTCAGACCCATCAGAATTCAGCCTGGGAGTGATCATCCGGGGGATTAGCTCAGTTGGTTAGAGCGCCTGCTTCACACGCAGGAGGTCGGCGGTTCGAGTCCGCCATCTCCCACCAGGAAAGCCGAGTAATCTTGCCTTTCCAGGGCGAAATGCTCTCCATTGATCCTCATGGAGCTTCCCGATTTTTTTGATAACGAATTCCTGAATCAGTTGGATGATTTGGTCGGCACGCCTGCGTTTCTTTACGATGAAGTAACGATCCGCCGCCAGGCTGCCACGGTGAAGCAATTCCCCTCCCCCTTCGGCCTGTTTCCCCGCTTCGCCATGAAGGCCTGCCCTACCCGGGGGATTTTACGCATTTTGGCTGAAGAAGGTTTTGGGGTAGATGCCAGCTCAGGCTATGAGGTGGACCGTGCCTTGCGTGCGGGAGTTGCTCCGGAGGCGATTTCACTAAGCTCGCAGGAACTGCCCTCTGATTTTGAAAACTGGATAACCCGGGGCGTTTTGCTCAACGCCTGCTCCCTCTGCCAACTCGAAAGCTATGGAAAGGCCTTTCCCAATACCCGGGTCGGGTTGCGCTTTAATCCCGGGGTCGGCTCGGGCGGAACCGCCAAGACCAACGTGGGTGGACCTTCGTCAAGCTTCGGCATCTGGCATGAGAAGAAGGAGGAGGTAAAGGCTATTTTAAAGAAGTACTCCCTCACTGCGGAACGCATCCATACTCACATCGGTTCGGGGAGCGATCCAGCCGTCTGGCAACGCACCGCAAATCTCAGTCTCTCCTTGGTGCGGGAATTCGAGACGGTCGAAATCCTCAATCTTGGCGGTGGCTACAAGGTGGCTCGTATGCCGAATGAAACTGGAACGGATCTCCTCAACATCGGTGACCCCGTTGCTGCAGCCCTGACAGATTTTGCTGAAGAGACCGGCCGTCAAATCCGCCTCGAAGTAGAACCGGGAACTTTTCTCGTCGCCAATGCCGGTTATCTGGTTAGCCGCGTTCAGGATGTCGTCGATACCGGGGCCGAGGGACACCGATTTCTCAAGCTGAATAGTGGCATGACGGACCTCTTGCGACCTTCCCTCTATGCGGCGCAGCATCCGATCCATCTCATACCCCGGGATCGCAAAACCACGGCGAAGGCGAACTACGTCGTAGTAGGGCACTGCTGCGAATCCGGAGACTTGCTCAGCCCCTCGGCGGAGGATGCCGAGAAGCTCGAAGAACGGGAGCTTCCCGAAACTACAATCGGCGACTGGTGCGTGATCGGCGGTGTCGGTGCGTATTGCAGTGCGATGAGCACAAAGAATTACAACAGTTTCCCGGAGACCCCAGAGGTCTTGCGAACATCGAATGGAGACTTGAAGATCATCCGCCACAAGCAGACACTGGATCAAATCCTCGCGAACGAATCCTGAAGACTCTATGAAAGAAAAAATCCTCGTTACCGGCGGTGCCGGATACATCGGTTCACACACCACAGTAGAGCTTATCTCGCAAGGATACGAGGTCGTCATCATCGACAACCTCTCCAACTCCGACGAGAGCGTGTTGGACGGAATTGAAGCCATCTCTGGCACGCGCCCCGACCTCGCCATCTTCGACCTCTGCGATGAGGCCAAGCTCGACCTTTTTTTTAAGGCTCATCCGGATATCGCTGCGATCATCCACTTCGCCGCTGGCAAAGCGGTCGGCGAATCCGTGGAACGACCCCTCTACTACTACCGGAACAACTTGGTCTCGCTCATAAATCTCCTCGAGGTCATGACCGCGGCAGAGACCAAGGGAATCGTCTTTTCTTCCTCCTGCACGGTCTATGGGCAACCCGAAAACCTACCAGTGGCAGAGGACGCACCGATTCAGAAAGCCATTTCCCCCTATGGAAATACAAAGCAAATCTGTGAGGAAATCCTTCAGGACTCCCTCGCATCAGGGTTGGACTTCCGAGCCATAGCCTTGCGCTATTTTAATCCGATCGGCGCACACCCATCTGCTAGGATTGGGGAATTGCCAAGAGGTACTCCCAACAACCTCGTTCCCTTTATCACGCAAACGGGCGCTGGGATTCGGGAAAAAATCAGCATCTACGGCAACGACTACAACACCCCGGATGGCACCTGCATTCGCGACTATATTCATGTCGTCGACCTAGCCAAAGCTCACGTTATCGCCACGGAGAGAATTTTGAGCCAAAAAGCAGAGACTCCCTACGAATTTTTCAACCTTGGCACGGGTAAAGGTAGCTCCGTCAAAGAGATAATCGATACCTTCGAGAAGGTCAGTGGAAAGGAATTACCGAAGGAATATGTCCCCCGCCGGGCTGGTGATGTCGAGGCCGTCTACGCGGATACCCAATACGCCAACGAAGTTCTCGGCTGGAAATCAGAGCTCGGCTTGGAAGAAATGATCAGCAGTGCCTGGGCTTGGGAGAAAAAGCTGCGCGGGATTGATTCCTGACGAACCCGCGCCTGAAAGCCAATGGATCACGAAACCTCTGCGGATAGACGGAAGCGATTTCACAAGCATCTCTACCGCCAAGTCCAGTGGGAAGATCTTGATCCTGAATTCAATTCCTCGCTAATCGCCCGAGCGATCCACGAGGACATTGGGGGAGGCGGTTTCCGGGGACGCAACATCGTCCCGGGCGATCCTACTTCTGAGCTCTTCCTCGCGCCCGACAAGAAGGCCCGGGCTCGCCTCGTCGCCAGAGAATCACTAGTGATGGCAGGGTTGCCTCTGGCTAAGGAAATCCTGCGGCAGATTGACGATGAACTAACGATTGAATGCCATACAAGCGATGGTACATCTGCGTCGGCCGGAGACTCTCTCGCCCTGCTGACTGGCCCATCCCGATCCCTTTTCACGGCAGAGCGAACGCTTCTTAACTTCCTCCAGATGCTTTCCGGCATCGCGACAGAGACCCATCGCTTATCTTCACTCCTGCAGGGAACTTCAACACGTTTGCTCGACACGCGAAAAACTCCACCCGGCTACCGCGCTCTCGCCAAATATGCCGTATCCGTCGGGGGCGGGTGGAATCACCGTCTCGGTCTCTACGACCGGATCATGCTGAAAGACAACCATCTCGCTACCACGGCAAACCTCACCGCAGAGGACTTTGCCAGAGCGGTCTCCCACGCCAGGCAAACCCGACCGGATCTTCCCATAGAGATCGAGATCGACTCCCTGCAGCAACTGCCTTTGGTCCTGCCCTCCGAACCAGACGTGATCCTTTTGGACAACTTCTCGCGGAAGGACCTTGCCGAGGGCGTCCGACTCATCGCGGGCCTTTCGCTGACAGAAGCCAGTGGTAATATTACCGCCGAAAGCATCCCGGCTCTGGCTACACTCGGACTCGATTTCATCTCCACCGGCGCCACCATACACCGGAGCCGCTGGATGGATTTGGGTCTGGATATCGAATCCTGACTGGGACCGATGAAACCACTTATCGCCGAATCGCCGGATGTCCAAATTCTCCGATCCCTCCTGAAGGATGGTACGAACTTCCAATCCGGCCAGGAACTCGCTTCACAACTCGGAATGTCCCGAGTAGCTATTTGGAAACGGCTGGTAAATCTTCGCAAGAAAGGGATTGAGATCGAGGCGGTCCGCAGAAAGGGATATCGACTGCAAAGTCTCCCGGACTATGCAACGGAGACGGGAATCTTTGCCCACCTTCCCGGAAATTCAGGTCTCGCGCAGCTGACTCTCCTCGAATCCACGAAAAGCACAAACGATGAAGTGCAACGCTCTCTCGCCCATGGAGAAACGACTCCTCTCGCCTGCATCACCCGGCGACAACCCGGAGGCAAAGGCCGCAGAGGCCGTTCATGGAGCGGCGATCAAGAGGGAAATATTTACGCCAGTCTCGGATTCCGTCCCGACATCCACCCCCGGCAGATGAGCCTTCTTCCAATCTGGTCGGGGCTTCGTCTTTGCGCTCGCATTACAAAATTAACTGACCTGAAAATCAGACTGAAGTGGCCGAATGATTTACTGATCGAGGGCAAAAAGGTGGCTGGCATGCTCGCCGAATCGACCGTCGAGACGGATAGAATCACTTCTCTAATCTTCGGAGTCGGCATCAACGTAAACCTCTCCGAAGAACAGATCCCTCCCGAATTGCGAAAGCAAGCCACAAGCTTAGCTGTTGCCGCAGGCCACACTTTCTCTCTGGACCCACTCATCGCCGCTGTGATCGAAGAGCTGCTCACCGCGATGCGAGAATGCGTGCACGGGATTGATGAGGATGTTCTTGCAGATGAATGGGAAAAATACGCCTGCTACCTCCGTGAACCCGTTCATGTGATCGAGTCTAATGATAGCATTCACGAAGGTAAAATGGTCGGCATTGATCGGGCGGGATGCCTTCTCCTACGGGATTCATCAGGCCGTCTGTTATCCTATCATTCGGGAGACGTCAGCCTGCGGGCGAGCAAACAATAGAACCGCAACAGCTTTCATTTGCTGCTCAACCATCTTACGCCAAAGGGAGCGAGGGTTCGAAAGAGAGCCGATCACCATCCTTGCAAACGGCATCCGGATCGGCGTAAGCGGCAAATGCAATCATAGCGGCATTGTCTCCAGTTACCGCTGGCTCTGCGATCATCGATGGAATCCCCTGACTATCGCCCAATACCTGGAATCGTGATCGGAGCGTTTTATTATTCGCCACTCCGCCAGAGAGTCCAAGACTACGAATCCCTTCTTCGGAGCGAAGCACCTGACGCACCTTGCGGATCAACGCATCGATCACCGCTTCCTGATAGGAGGCGCATAGATCGTTCAGAGAAGAACTCACAGCATCAGATTCCATTTTCTCGAGCCGGTAGCGGAGACTCGTTTTCACACCACTAAAGCTAAAAGCTCGATCCTTTGGGTCTGCGAAAGCCCGGGGGAAAGAAAACGCATCCGCATTTCCCTTTATGGCCCGACGCTCTACCTCCGGCCCTCCGGGATAGGGCAGGCCCAGCAACTTGGCCCCTTTGTCCAAAGCCTCACCTGCCGCATCATCCCGAGTCTCTGCGAGGATTGTGACATCGCGGTCCTCCCCGAGTCGGAAGAGCAGGGTATTCCCTCCGCTCACAATCAGACCCAAGTGTGGCAAAGATTCCGTTAAAACCTCAGAGAATCGCAAAGGGTCGCTGGCATGCACGGGAAGAAACGGGGACCAAGCATGACCACGCAAGTGATTCACCCCGACCACCGGCACGCCATGATAGAGGGAAAAACCTTTGGCAGCGGCGATCCCGATCGCGAGGCATCCGGCTAGGCCAGGCCCATAAGTAACCGCAACTTCCGTTATCTCCCGGAAATCGATGCTCTCGCGCAAAGCTCTGAGGAGTCGCGGAAAATGTTCCAAGTGCTCTCTGGCAGCGAGGTCGGGCACAACCCCCCCAAACTCCCGGTGCAACTCCAGTTGACTGTGGATAAGAGACTCGCGCACACCCTTTGCCGGATCAAAAACGGCCAGCGCAGACTCGTCGCACGAACTTTCGATCCCGAGGATCATTGGGGGGAACCGACTTCCTCTTTCCCTTTCCCACTGCTGAGCAACTCCAAGGCTTTCTCAAGAGATCGGTCTTTTATCTGGGAGAATCCAAATCGCTCTTCAAATTCTTCCTCAGTAAGTCCGAAATCATGACTCTTCTGGATAGAGAGCTGGAGAATCTCCCCTTCCTCCATCTCGATTAACTCATCCGGCTCCAAGCCGACCCCCTCGATTGCCCGACCATCGGGAAGGATGTAGCGAGCGGTCGTTAAGGAGAGACCATCACCGCCTTCAAATTCAAAAACCGATTGGACCGAGCCCTTTCCGCGAGAAATTTCACCGACTACGATAGCCCGCCCGAGAGCCTGTAAGACTCCAGCCAGGATCTCCGATGCGGATGCGCTGAAACGGTTCTGTAAGATAACAACGGGAAGATCCTCTGGGACCGTAATGGGACGGGTGGTTTTGAATATTTCGATCACTCCCCTATCCCGACCTTCTACGGTCAGAATTTTTACACCGGCGGGAACGAAAAGCTCCAAGATGTCTCTCGCTGAATTCAAGAGGCCTCCGGGATTGTTGCGCAGGTCGATGATCAAAGACTGCGCCCCGCTCTCCAGAAGCCCTTCTATCGCTGTCTCCAATTCTCCGCTGGTGCGTTGCCCAAAAACTCCCATTGCAAGATACCCGATATCCCCCGGCAAAAGCTTGATTTCCCGAACACTCTCAAACGTGAGAAGCCTCCGCTCGAGCTGCTCTCGAATGACCTCGTCGACATCAACCCGCCGGACTCCAATCTCCACGGTGGTTCCCGGTTCGCCGCGCAGCAAAGCAACGATACCCCGGGTTTCCAGATCTTCAACATCCTCGCCATCGACCTCGACAATCCAGTCTCCGGGCAGAATACCGGACTCCATGGCGGCACCACTCTCATTTAAACCCATGATAGTGACACGGCTCTCAACCTCACGAACCTCGGCCCCGATCCCCGCGTAAGACTGCCTGGTGGGTATATCATAATCCTCAAACTCTTGGCCGGACAAGTAGTTCGAATAGGAATCCAACCCGCCGATCAGCCCATGAAGAGCATTGTCTCCCAAGTCGTCAAAATCCGCATCTGCTTGATTTACATAGGACTCTTCGGCCAGGAGCATCACATAACCGACCTTACCGATATTTTTCCAAAAGGAGGGGGAGAACACACCATCCAGGTAAGGGGCTCGGATAGAAAGGAAAACGATCTGAGCAAAGACGAAAACCAGGAGCAGGGATAAGAAAAAAGATCGGAAGCGCACGGTAGTGGAAACCTTTGGGAAAGAGCGGAAAAGGCAACTAAATGAAAAATGATTAGATCAAAGCCTGAAGCATCGTGTTCACATCTGCAAACCAATGACGCACGGGTTCCCCGAACCAAAGAACATAGAGAACAATCGCAGCGCAAAGCATGGGGCCAAAAGGAACAGCCGTTCCGAATCCTATGGGCTGGTCTTTCTGCTCTTCTTCCTGTCCGCCCAGGCGTGATTCATTTTCATCAGTGGATTTTGTCGTATCCGCCGCGGCAGAGCCCTCCGTTCCACTTTTGAAGCGCTGCCAGATCAACAAGGGAAGAAGGAGCACTGTTCCAATAAGGGCTCCGGCAAAAAGGGAAAAAACCGCACCCTCCCATCCACAGAAAGCTCCAAAGCACCCGGCTAGCTTGACGTCACCTTGGCCGAGTGCCTCCTTCCGAAAGACAATCTCCGCGATAGCACCAAACCAGTAGAGCACCGCCGATCCGATCAAGGCCCCGATCACGGCGGAGGACAGCCCGGCGAAAGTTGCGATCCCGCCAGGATTGGCGAAACCGTGCAACTCGGGAACAAGGCCGGACAAAAAGATACCGACAAACATACCCCCCACCGAAAAACGGTCGGGTATGATGAAATGATCCAGATCGATAAATACCGCCGGTACGAGTAGTCCGAAGAAAACCCACAAGCAGATTGCAACAGGGATCGGTTCTGAAATCCAGGCCAGCAGAAAAAGGACGGCCGTGAGCAACTCCACCATTGGATAGCGAATACTATATTTCTCGCCACAGCAGCGTGCCTTTCCTCTCAGAAGTAGCCAACTGAAGATCGGCAGGTTGTCATACCAGGCAATCGCCTTCCCGCAGGCACAGCGTGATCCGGGATAGATCACCGACTTCCCTTCAGGGATTCGGTGAATGCATACATTCAAAAAGCTGCCCACGATGGACCCGAACAGAAACGCGAGCAACCATCCAAACCACGGGAAACTCTCGAGGACCTGGGCAATAGCACTCATCCGGCGTTAGTAAATTACCTTATTCAAAGGATATTCAATTATTCCTTCCGCACCGTGATCTTTGAGTTGTGGAATGATCACGCGAACGACTTTCTCATCCATGATCGTTTCGACAGCGACCCAATCCTCATCAGTCAGAGGGGAAATCGTCGGCTTGCGAAGGGATGGCAAATCCTTGAGGAGCGCATCCAGTTTCGCCCTCGGAACATTCAGCTTGATCCCCACTTTGTTTTGAGCTTCCAGCGCAGAGGTTAACAAAAGGGCAATGTCCTCGATCTTTTTTCTTTTAGCGGGATTTTCCCATGCCTCCTTATTGGCGATCAATTTGGTGTTGGTATAAAGAAGAGTATCGACGATGCGCAGCTTGTTTGCCCGAAGAGAGCTCCCCGTCTCGGTCAGGTCAACAATTGCGTCGACCAGATCCGGCACCTTTACCTCGGTCGCTCCCCAGGAAAATTCTACCTCCGCAGTGACGCCATGTTTCTCGAGAAAGCGGCGGGTCATCCCAACCACCTCCGTGGCGATTCGTTTGCCCTCAAGATCCTTGACGTTCTGGATGTCGGAATTTTCGGGAACGGCAAGAACCCACCGCGACCGTGTCGTGGATGCCTTGCTGTAAATCAGATCACAGACCTCAACAATGTCAGACCCATTTTCCTCGACCCAATCCAGACCCGTGAGTCCGCAATCGAAAAACCCGTGCTCAACATAGCGGCTCACCTCCTGAGCACGCACGAAGCTTCCTTCGAGCTCGGGATCGTCGATCGACGGTCGGTAGGATCTGGAACTGACTTGTATGCGGAAGCCCGCCATGCCGAAAAGACGGATGGTTGCATCCTGCAAACTTCCCTTCGGAAGTCCCAAGTTAAGAAGCGTCTTAGTATCGCTCATCTGCCCATGATAAGGATCGTCCGCATGGTTCAAGTGAAATCTTGTATTGTTATTGTAAAAAGGAGCAATCAGTTGTAAAAAATGATCGTATTTTAGAAAAGCACCCTTTCGATTGATCTTAAATAAACCAGATTCATGGATACCACATCAAAACCGCTAATCCTGATCGTCGAGGACGACGACGAAATAGCTGCAGTGACTGCCGAGCACCTCATGGAGGCTGGCATGCACACTCAGATATTTGACCGCGTGAACCGCGCTGATGAATTCTTAAAGAAAAATCACGTCAACTTGGTTCTATTAGACATCAATCTACCCGATGCCGACGGCTTTGCCTTACTCGATAGTATCCGCAATCGGGAAACACAGGTTCCTGTAATCTTTGTAACTGGTACGGATTCGGAGACCGCGAAAATTCGTGGGCTTGACGTGGGTGCGGACGATTACGTCACAAAACCGTTCAGTGCCAGCGAACTTGTTGCTCGCATACGCGCTGTTTTGCGTCGCACGGACACCCGTCACGACCTCAATCTCACGCCCAATATTTCTGTCACCGATAAACCGTTCGAGTTTCTGGGAGCATCCATCAATGGCTCCAGAATGGAAATCAATTTCGCAGATGGTGAAAAGGAAAGCCTGGGGCGGAAAGAACTAGGTATTTTAGCCCATCTGGCAGAGAATAAGGGCAAAATCATCCCGAGGAAGAGTATGATTCACGCAGTCTGGGGGCCGCACGCAAATGTGAAGAGTCGTTCATTGGACCAGTACATCGTAAAGGTTCGTGATCTCTTTAAGCGACACGGTTGCGATGATGGACCTTTCCGCACCGTTCACGGCGTCGGCTTCATCTACGATCCAGAAGGCGAATCACCCAGCTGAAAGTTTGCTCTTTACGACTCGGGAGTCCCGTATCGTTTAGCAACCTCTTCGGTAGTCTTCTTCATTTCCATCGAATCCAGAAACGCGCCAAGCCTGGCAACGTCGGGTCTCACTGCTTCAAGCGAAATTTCGTGCTGTTGATTCAGGCGGGTAAGTTTTTGATTCCTGAGTAAATTTTCACGCTCCTCGCCAACCTTTGCCTGAAACCGTGGTGGCTTGAGGCGGCCTGCATTCTGAATGATTGCTTCCATTGTCCCGTAGGAACGCAACCAATTGGAGGCCGTTTTGGGACCGACACCAGCGAGACCGGGAATATTGTCCGATGTATCTCCAACGAGGGCGAGATAGTCGGCGATTTGATCGGGCCGCACTCCAAATTTTTCTTGCACGGCGGATGCATCCAGCGTCCTCCACCCCAATCGCGGATTGGCCGTCGGGGGTGGCAGCAATTGCGTTACCCCATCGGTCACACACTGGGCAAGGTCCTTGTCCGCGCTGACGATGATCGCCTCTTCACCGCGATCGGCTAAAAGCTGTGCAGCAGAAGCAATCAAATCATCCGCTTCCACCCCACTCGATTCGATAACCCCGATGCCCATCAATTCGGTCACCTTCCGGATTTCCGGGATTTGCTTCCGGAGCGGTTCCGGCATTTCGGAACGATTGGCCTTATATTCTGGCAAAAGTGCCTCTCTCTCCCGATCCCCGTCGAGATCAAAAAAAGCGATAACCGTCGCGTCTGGGTAAAGGTCATTCAATCGCCAAACCGTTTTGACCCATCCATGAATCGCATTGGTGGGGAATCCATCAGATCGGTTCAATTCAGGAACCGCATAGTAACTGCGAAATGCGAGATTAAATCCATCGAGGAGAAGAGTCCGAGCCATCCGAACATCCCGAGATAAAATCCTCTCGATGGCGACGGAATTCTAACCGATCTCAAATTTCTGATCATTATAAGTTACCAGGTCACTTATAATTGACATCTTGATCGCAACATTATTTCTTTATTTCCAATTCTCTTACCGGTTGACAGTCAGGTGCTAATGATAGTCTACATCCTGGCACAATCGGTCCTGTGATTGGCGGAAATTTTTAGATTCCGACGACTTGCTCCCAGAAGCGAGTGGCCGTAGCCCTACTGCAGATTCAGTTCTTTCTGCCCTTTTACTAGCCGGTCAATCTCAATCACTTGCTCTAAAAAGGGTTCAAGAGCGTGCAAAGGGAGGGCGCTGGGGCCGTCGCAAAGTGCTTTGTCTGGATCGGGGTGGGCTTCTAGAAATAAGCCGGCAATTCCTTGTGAGACTCCGGCTTTTGCCAATTGCAGTGCTGCCGCACGGCGTCCTCCCGAGGAGCTTTCTCTACCTCCGGGGACCTGCAAGGAGTGAGTCACATCGAACACGACTGGCGCCCCGAGTGCCTTCATGATTCCAAATCCAAGCATATCGACGACGAGATTGTGATAGCCAAAGGCTACTCCTCTTTCGCAGAGCAGAATCTTCTCGTTACCACACTCCGCAAATTTTGCCAGAATATGTCGCATATCGTCCGGAGCGAGAAACTGCCCTTTCTTGACCTGTATGACTGTGCCGGTCTTGGCAAGAGCCTCTACCAGATCCGTTTGCCTGCAGAGAAACGCTGGCAGCTGAAGGATATCGCATACCTCGGCAGCTTGCCCGGCTTGGTGCGGGTCATGAACATCGGTGATTATCGGAACGTCGAATTTATTCTTAACCGCAGCTAAAATCGATAAACCCTTCTCTAATCCAGGACCCCTGTAGGAGGTAATAGAAGAACGATTTGCCTTGTCGAAGGAAGCCTTGAAGACGTACGGCACTCCTAGTTTGTTTGTAACCGCGACCATGGTCTCCGCTACTTCAAAGGCGAAGTCCTGCGATTCCAGAACATTAACCCCCGCCATGAGAACAAGGGGGCCTTCGTTCGAGAAGGTAATCGTTTCGGTAAGCGGAACGGAGCCAGGCATACTTTTCTTAGGCTAGGATTATAGCAATACTATCAGAGAGTATCCTAAAACAAGGCTCCCGTCGCCACGCCGACAGCCGATATCGGGCCCGCATCGTTGATGCTGTCGAGTGTGCGATTCGCTTTTTGAATGACTGTTTGTACTTCAAAATAAATTGTGTCGTCGCTAAGAAGTCGCCCAATCGTGGATTCTGGATTGTTGAGCTGGTCTGAAAAAGATTTCACATTCGCTATCGTCTCCTGGAGTTCCCTGGCAATTTGATCCCCATAAAGTAACTCGCCAAGAGAACCTTGGCCGCTTTTTACATGATCAACGATACCCTGAACACTGGAAAGCATCGCATCTGCCTGCGCTGCCGCAGACTTGATTTCACCAACCGTGCTCATGATTTCGTTGTAGCCGTCATCCTCGAAAAGGAGCTTCCCTACAGTTCCTTTCCCGTCTCGCAATTGAGCTGTAATGACTTCGATATTTTCCAGCGAATTTCCGATGCGTGTTTTATTATCTTTCACCAATGCTCCAACCTCCGTGAACAGGTTGTCGCCACCCTCTCCACTAAACATGCCCCCGAGATCAGAGAGGGCCGAATCAATACGGTTCGCCACATCGCCCACTTGATCGAAGATCATGTTGATATCTACTGAAGCCTTTGTCTCGATTTTTGAACCTGCTTTAAGCGGGTCACTAAAATCCTTGCCCATTTGGATAGACACGAAATTTGTCCCGAGCAGGCCCGCCATTGAAATCGAGGCTACCGAATCCGAAGGGATTTCATATTTTCCCTGGATTGAGAGTCCAGCGATCGCTTGACCCTTTTCGAGAGAGGTGGAGACGACTGCTCCTATCTTAACCCCGGACATTCGCACATCGTCACCAACACGCAACTGAAGAATATTGTCGAACGGAGCTTCGACCGGATAGCCACTTGCGCTCGCACTACTCGCTTCATTTAAAGAAGTATAAACGAAATAGATAATTACCAAGCCGATGATAAAAAATAACCCGACTCCACTATATTGTGCCTTATCACTCATGATTCATTCCCTTAAGATTGCCTACGAAACCGGGGATTCTCAACATCGATCTCCGGTCTAAAAAATTCCTGAATGTCTTCCGAATCCTGGCTCATAATTTCCTCTGCTGTCCCCGAGGCCCGAATTGTTCCGTCCTTTAAAACGATCATTCGGTCCGATATATTCTCAGCCAAATCCCGGTCGTGGGAAACCACAATGCTAGTCACATTCAATTCTTCCCGCAAAGTTGCGATCACTTCGCTTATTGTAGCGGCCATGGTTGGATCGAGCTCGGAGGTGGGTTCATCGTAAAGAAGGAGTTGAGGCTCCATAACCAAGGCTCTCGCAATCGCGACGCGCTTTCTCATGCCACCACTCAGCTCTGCTGGGATTTTGCTTGCCGCGTCCTGTAGAGAGAGCATTTCGAGGGCCTCTTCAACCTTCTCCCGAATATCGGGTTCTTTGGCAATACGATGCTCTCGGGGATAGAAGGCCAAGTTGTCGTATACCGTCATACTGTTGAAGAGAGCTCCCGCTTGGAATACCAAGGCCGTCTTCACTGCATGGTGTGTCTGCGGGTCATTGGCATCCATGTCCCCGATAAGCACCCGACCCTCTGTCGGTTTCAGTAGTCCGATAACGGTTCGCAACAAGACCGATTTACCTGATCCGCTTGGCCCCATTATCACAAAGATTTCTCCAGAATTTACCGAGAAACTTACATCGGTCAAAACTTGAGCACTCCCAAATCGCACACCGACTTTTTCGGCTGTTACGCATACGGATTCTTTATCTGAACAAATGGTAGACATAGGATCTAGAGCAGAGCCTTGGTGATAAAATAGTCGGTGAAGAGGATAAAAATCATGGAGACAACGACAGATCGCGTGACCGAAAACCCAATTTCCCTGGGTCCTCCACTGGTGCGGAGTCCTTGAGCGCAGGCTATCAATATGACAAAAAAGCCAAAGATCTGACCCTTGATCAACCCGTCGGCAACGTCAGATCCCGTCATAAAATCAATCATTCCGCGCCAGTAAATCGTTGGGGAGAGGTTGATAAAGCTTACGTACTTTGAGACGAGCATCCCCCCAAACCACCCAATAAAGATGGAAAATATGGTGAGCGCCGGCATGATGATGAAGACCGCTACTAGCCGGGGCATGACCAAAATTTTCTCCGGCGAGATATTCATCGTCCGCAATGCATCGATCTCCTGATAAACTTTCATCGATGCCAATTCCGCAGTGGTTGCCGATCCCACCCTCCCGGCCAACAGGAAAGCCGTCATAACGGGTGCTAATTCACGGCAGATAGATAATCCGACAATAGATCCGATAAAAGATTCGGCGCCGACTTGTTGCAGCGCAAATCCAGTCTGCAATGCGAGTACAGCTCCGATGAAGAAACTGAGGATCGCGACGATGGGGAAGGTCTTGTACCCCATTTCAAAACAATAGAGCACTACACGATTGATCTGCCGGGGTGCCGATGGTAAAAATCCCAAGGATTTACCGAGTAGTGCTACGTGATAGCCCACGTCATCCAAATAACTTTTTACGCGATTAATCATCCTTAATTAACAGCTTGTTGCAAATAGGCTCGGCGTCCAACTCCGAGTTGAAATGTATTAACACTTTTCATAGCGTAAACCAGAAGAGCTTCCACTGCGTTTCTTCTCCTACTCTCTTTCGGCCGAGCAGTCCATGGAGTATGGAAAAACCACCCTCCTCTTCGCCGGTGCGGACATCCAGTATCGGGCCGAGAGTAAAGCGATGACCTTCCTCTTCCTTCTCCAATGTCAAGAGATTGAACAAGAATCCGTGTCGCCATGTATCTGTTTCCTCATCCGCTTCGTAGCGGTATAGAGCGAAGAGCGGTGAATACAGATCCCGAACTACTTCATTGTGCTTCAGCCACGGTTGGAGTGGCGTAAAGAGCTGAAACTGCTTGTGTCCCTCTCCGTTGTTGCCATGACTAAAAAACGGCCATGCATAAGTCCTCGATGCCTCAAAATCAGACTCCGTATTGAGCGATGTCTGCGTTTGGTTCCACCAGAGCACGTATAGAAAACTCCATGTCCTTACATTCAGTTGCTGCGTTTCATAGGAGGTGCGCTTCAGCAATGGCCACATCCACCATTTCTTATCCACACCCTTGCGGATGGAATGCGTGTAGAAAGGCCCCCACCGATTGACGTATGGGGTTCCCCGACCTTGCACGAAAAAAGGCCAAAAATAGCGATTCTCCCGATAGTATGGATCTTCGCGATCCGTATAGCCAAAGAAGGGCCATAAATAGGTCTCCGAAACAAGACCCGGGCCCTCATCAAAGGTATAAAAGGGAAGAAAACCGTAATTGCGGGTGGGAACCTCCTTATCGAGGTCCTCTACCCGGCTGTAGATTAGTGGCCAGAGAAAGTATGTGTATTTATAATGACCTGGTTTTTCATAGTGTCCAAATAGCGGCCAGAGTGCTGCTCCAGAACTACCATTTCCTGTGCGGATACGGACAAATGGCCACGGAGTTCCGTAAGTAGTCTCTCCATCATTTACCCATTCTGTGTAGAAAGGAAACAAAACCCAACTGATCCGTTCATGAAAAATCCGAGCCTTCACCTCCCCGTAGATAGGGAATAGCCCCCAGTAGGATAATTCCGGGACCCGCGGGTTATCGTGATAGAAATAAAAGGGAATAATTTCGAGGGTCTTACTGTTCAACTCACCATCGGTCTCGTAATGAGAGCCCCGAATTAGATAAAAAAGATTCCAATAATAGCCTGGATCCGCCGCTCGGTAGCTGAATAACGGATATAAAATGTGAAAACTCCATGGATTCAGCGGGGTATCCTCACTGTAATTAATCCAAAAAGGCCTGACAGCCGTCCAATCCCGCTGGGGCGTCGAATATTTTTCAATAAACGGCCCGAGAACTTGGGTCCGCTCGGACTCATCCCCCTCTTTCAAATCAACCCAAAAGGGCCAGTAATTCTCTTCCACCTTCCATATGCCATGAACGGAGGTCGTTACAGCGAAAAGGAGAACGAATACGGCACCCCATCGCTTAAAAAACTGAACTGTCTGGTAGAAATTCATCGCACGCAAACCGGGTCTGCAGGGCCACCCCCTGAAACACAGCCGGAAAAGTGGGCTAGAAGATGTAAAAAGTCCCAATCTATTCCCCTTTGCAAACTCCGAATCAATTCAGATCTCAACTAGGCAGACATCCATTCGAATCCGCAGCGAAAGTGCCCGAATTAGACCACTCCTTTGTCAATTTTATTTAACCTGGTTAATTATGACCACTAACGAAGACAAAAGCGATTTGACAAGGTGTCGCGATTGAGACTCGTTCTTAACATGGAATTCAAGTTATTTCCTCTCCTCCTACTTTGTTTCGCAGGATCTCTTGCTGGCGCTGCTGAGGTTAATGTTTACACCGCCAGACATTATCCGGGGGATCGTGAACTCTATGAACGTTTTGAAGAAGAGACGGGAATCGAGGTCAATGTGGTCGAAGGGAAAGGGGACGCCCTGCTGGAACGCATCAAAGCGGAAGGGAAGCAGTCACCCGCAGATGTATTCATCACAGTCGATGCCGGTCGTCTCTGGGGCGCGAAAAAAGCGGGCGCCTTCCAGCCGATTGATTCCACAATCCTGGAAGAGTCCATCCCTGCGGAATTCCGCGACCCTGATAACCTGTGGTTTGGCCTCACCAAGCGGGCGCGAGTGATTTTTTACTCCCGCGAACGGGTAAACCCCGATGATCTTACTACTTACCAAGCACTGACAGAACCAGAATGGGTGGATCAAATTTTAATCCGCAGTTCTTCCAATGTATATAATCAATCACTTCTGGGCATGATCATCGCCGAGGAGGGGGAAGAAGCTGCAGAAGAATGGGCTGCGGGGATGGTCGCAAACTTTGCGCGAAAGCCACAGTCCAACGACACGGGTCAAATCCGAGCCGTTGCTTCAGGCTTGGGCGACATCGCAATTGCAAATCACTATTATTATGTGCGGCTGGTCATGTCCGAAGATCCAGAAGACCAAGAGGTGGTGCAAAAGGTCGGCATTTTTTTCCCAAATCAGGAAGCTGGCGGAACTCACGTAAATATTAGTGGCGCAGGCGTTGTGAGTGGGGCACCGAACCGAGAGGAAGCAATCCGCTTTCTTGAATTTCTCGCATCTCCGGAAGCTCAGGAAATTCTGGCAGATGGAAATGCTGAGTTCCCAGTAAACCCCGCTGCAAAGGTTCCCGAAGTTCTAATCGAATATAAATTTGAAGAAAACAACCTACCCTCCTCTGTCATTGGTGAAAATAATCCAAAGGCGATACGCATCTTTGATCGGGTTGGTTGGCGCTGAGGAAACTTTTTTTTCAAAACCATAATGCGCTAGAGTAATAAAGTGACCGAAAGCACTCCGGAGGACCACAAGAACGGTGCTGGCTCGGATCAACCGAAAGCCATTTCAGGTTCGGCGACCAAACCGGTTCTATTGATTACAGGAACCCTTTTGGCACTGCTGATTGCCGCCCCTGTCCTTGTCATCGCAGCAAGTCCGACCCAAGGATCGGATGGCACTTGGACCCATCTCCGCGAGACCGTTCTAGGTCTCTACATTCGGAATAGCACATTCCTCGCAATCGGAGCAGGAGCTGGGGCAGGTGTGATCGGTCTACTGACAGCATGGGCTGTAACGATGTACCAATTTCCGGGACGAAAAATCCTCGAATGGATGCTGCTCCTGCCTCTGGCAATGCCCACCTACCTGATCGCTTATGCGTACACGGACTTCCTGGACTTCAATGGTCCGGTACAAGAATTGGTGAGGGACTGGACCGGCCTCGGTGCGCGCGAATACTGGTTCCCGGCGATTCGGTCTCTCGGCGGAGCAATTTTTCTTTTTTCCTTCGTCCTCTACCCATACGTATACCTGCTTTGTCGCGCCTCCTTTCTGGAACAATCCATGTGCATGCTCGATGCCTCGAGAACTATGGGGCAATCGCGCTTGGAATCCTTCCGCCGCGTAGCCATTCCCCTCTCCCGACCTGCACTGGCAGCAGGGATTGCGTTGGTAGCGATGGAGTCGCTGGCCGATTATGGGGCGGTAGATTATTTCGCCGTGGACACCTTCACCACCGGAATTTATCGCACTTGGTTTAGTCTCGGATCCCCTATTGCTGCGGCCCAGCTGTCGGCTGGCTTGTTAGCCGTAATCCTATTCATTGTTGTGCTTGAACGATTGAGCCGGGGACGGCGGCGTTTTTTTAACACCACGAACCGCCATCAGGATCTACCCCGCTGGCAGCTCAGTACTCCAAAAAAGATTTTCGCCACCCTCCTCTGCCTTTTACCGGTGACAGTTGGGTTTCTCATCCCTCTTGCCATTCTTATTGAAGCCGCCGCGGGCGCAAGCTTCCTGCCCTCCGTTCTCGACTCTCTTCAGTGGACTTGGCACAGCATTGTTTTAGCAACTGTTACAGCGGTTCTGGCCGTGGTCTTCGCTCTTATCCTATCCTATAATGTACGCCTGGCTCCGGGGATTCTCTCCAGCAGTGCAGCCAGAGTCGCGTCACTGGGTTATGCAATTCCGGGATCGGTTGTGGCCGTTGGTGTTTTGCTGATACTGGGCTGGACGGATCGATTCACGGCATTCTTCCTTCCCGACCAATTGCTTCTCAGCGGCTCGATCGTTGCGCTGATTTTTGCCTACATTACGAGGTTTCTCACCCTCTCGATGCAAACAGTCGAATCAGGCCTGACCCGGATTGCGCCCTCTCTCGACCAAGCCGGGCGAACCCTGCGAGCAGGGCCTGTTTCCATTCTCGGGCGAATTCACTTCCCCCTACTTCGGGCAAGCACTCTCGCTGCGGCATTGCTCGTTTTCGTCGAAGTTTTGAAAGAATTGCCCGCGACCTTGATGATCCGCCCTTTTAATTTCGACACTCTTGCCGTGCGGATCTACCAGCTCGCCTCCGATGAACGTTTCGCCGAAGCCTCTGCGCCAGCCCTTCTCATTGTCTTGGTCGGGCTCGCACCCGTGCTCATCCTGAGCCGGATGATGACCGCATCCAGAACCCACCGGAACCCATCAATTGAGACGGAATCTTGACTTCCCACTCGACCGCAGGGATGGGTGATGCAGAGCCGAATGAAGAAAGATACAAATCAGTCGCCCGCTATCTGCTTCGAGAAAGTCTCTCACCGCTATGGGAGATCTCGCAGCGTGGAAGACATTTCTTTCTCCATCGACGCCGGTGAGATCGTCTGTCTACTGGGACCGTCGGGCTGTGGGAAAACCACTCTGCTTCGTTTGGCCAGTGGACTGGAATCACCCGAGATTGGCGAAATCTATATCGGGGGCCAACGGGTCGCTCACGGTGGGCGGATTGTTCCACCGGAAAAGCGTCCCATCTCAATGGTCTTTCAGGACTATGCTCTTTTCCCCCATTTAAATGTCCTCCAGAACGTTGTCTTTGGCCTAAAGAGGATCTCCCCTTCTGAACGGTACCGACGGGCGAGGTCTGTTTTGGAACGTGTTGGCCTGACAGCGGTTCAGGATCGCTTCCCACACACCTTGAGCGGAGGACAACAACAACGCGTGGCCCTAGCCAGAGCCATCGCGCTCCACCCCTCGGTAATGCTGATGGACGAACCTTTTTCAAATCTCGACATCAACCTCCGTTTCGCCGTCCGGGAGGAGACCCGCAACATCCTTCGTGCGGAGGGTTCGGCCACACTTCTTGTGACGCACGACGGTGAGGAGGCATCCCAACTAGCCGACCGCATTCTTCTCCTCAACCAGGGTCGGGTTGTGCAGACCGGTTCACCGGAAGATTTCTACTTTGCGCCCGAAACCCCTTTTGCCGCCCGGTTCTTCGGGGAAACCGTTGGCCTGCCAGGCACGATTCGCGAAGGTATGCTCGTGACGCCACTGGGGCAGTGGGCTTATGCAAGCAAACTGAAAGAAGGCACCGTGCAGGTCATTATCCGGGATCAGGCTTTTCTCTTTCGCGAACCTTTGGAGAACGATGAAGCCCATATCCGGTTTGTTGCGGACATTCGTGAATCCCGAGTCATGGGTGGCCGCCGGGTCACCGATTTCCGCCCCTGCCTGCCAGGATGTAAGGAACAAACCTTTCGGGCCTTTCACCGCATGACGACTCGGGTCAAAAGAGGGGAAACACGACCTTGCTGGATCGACACCCGCCTGGCCTTCGCCTTTCCGACCGATGATTAAAAGCAAACACCCTCAAACCCGTATTTATTTTGTAACAAATCAGGTTTTCCAGTTGAAATTAAAATTGGCTCCCCCTGTGCTGTACAGGAAGCCTACTTTCTCAATCCCAACAAACCAAATTTATTATGAAAACTGAAATCCGCGACTTTTGTGCCTCTCTCTCGAAAACCCTGGCACCGTTCCAGAAGACAATCGATCAAGCGATGCCGGAGATCCATACCGCCGGCGAATCGTTCGACCTTGGCGATCTCCTCATTGGGCTGAACTCCGACCGCCAGGAAATGGGCAAGATTCTTGAGCAGGTGGAAAGTGAGGAGGCCTATCTTCTGATCTTCGGCCCCCTCAAAAGCGGTAAATCCACACTGATGAATGCCATCAGCGGTTCCTATGTTAGCGAGGTGTCCAGCCTTCCGGCATACCCTTGCCTGGTCTATGTCCGCCATACCGAAACTCCCCAATATTCGCTTTCACGGTACGACGGTAGCCATACCTCCTACCCCGACAATTCAACGCTCCAACAAGTCGTACGCGACGCTCACAGCGATCTTGCCAAGGCGATCAAAGAGACCGAAGACAAGGACGAATCTTTCGATCCGGAAACTCATTTCCGCCAAGCCATCCGGCGAGTCGACATCGGCTTAACGGCTACCGAACTGGACCAGGGAGCTGCCGTGCTCGTCGACACACCGGGGCTCTATGCCAAGATGAAATTCGGCTATGACCGGATGACTCGTGAATTCCGAGACCGCGCCGCCTGCGCCATTTTCGTCGTGAAGGCTGATAATCTATTCCTCGAGCCGGTTTTCGACGAGTTCAACGAGCTGCTCTCGAACTTTAGTCGCATCTTCCTTGTCGTGAACGTCGACCACTCCAAAAAAGACCTGGAACCCGACGGTCGCCTCCGCCCCAGCCTTGAAAGTACGGACCCCGATCAAATCGTCGAAGCCTTCCGCTCGCTCGCGATCAATACCACGATCCGTCATGCATTCGAAGAGGGTCGCCTGCAGGTATATCCGATCGACCTCCTTCACTCGGCACAAAAGATTCTCAGCAAAAACTCTCTCTCTTCGGAGGAAATCGATGGTGGCATCGGCCATGAGAAATACCAGGCGCTCAATGACGATTTGGAAAATTACTTAAACGGGAGTGATTATGTCCGCGAATTCAAGAGTGACACATTCCGCCGAATTGATCGGCTGGAAGGCGGTCTGGAAACTCATCTTGGTAAAGCAGCCGCAAACCGTTTCCTCGAGCTGAAGAAAAGCGTGGAAAAACGGATGACTGCAGCCAATGAGCGTGTGGACTCCGTAGACATCCTCCGCGAAATTGACTGGAACGAACTTTTCTCCGATGCAATGGGTGAGCACGATCGTGTCCTCCGCAGTGACGCCGAACGCTACATGAATCGCCTGACGGGTCGCGTGTCCGAGGTAGTCGACGCGTGGTTTGAATCCGACGAGAGCCTCCTCCAACTCGAAAAAGACCGCTTGGAACCCTTGCTCGAAAGAGAAGCCAGCGCGATCATGGAAGAAAGCCGCCACCGGATGAAGGTCTTGCTCTCCGCACCGAACGCGGGGGCAAAATTCTCCCCCGACGAAGTAGGAGCACTCCTCTCACTGGACATCAATATAAACCAGAGCCTCCAAACCGAAATTGAAGCAGTGGAAGCCTCGCCGATTCCGCCAGCAGCCACCGTCAAAATCTCCCCGGAAAAAATCCCTGTGAAGAGGACTTTCATGGATTTCCTACTCCTTCGCTCCGGCAAAAGAGTGCGCAAATCGGTGTTGGGAAATTTGGACGCTCCGTCAAAATCAATTTCACCCGAGTGCAAGGAGCAGCGCTTGGGAGAGTCTGGTCGCCAGTTCCTCTCCGATTACTTGAAGGATCAAATGATTGTATCCCTCGTCGACCATCCACGCCATGCAGGCTTGGACTACCTCAAAGCCTTTGTTGCGCAATTCCAAACGATGTTGGAAAACATCTTGGAGGAACACAGGGAATCAGCCGTCTTGGAAGTGGAAGCGGCTCGCACTGCACAACAACAGCACATCGTGATTGAGAGAACGTGCGCACGACTACGCAGTGAAATGGGAACCTTGAAGAAAGAGCTTGGGAAGATTCGCAGCAATTTCGAAGAAGCCATTTCAGATGCAGCCTCGGAGACCTCCGAGGTAGAAGCAGAGAACTAAATTTTCTCCAACAACCCTTCTTGCAGCACCCATTGTTCGTCGCATTCAGCGGCGAAGCGGGGACTGTGCGTTACCAACACGAGAGACACCCCTTGCTCGGCGACCAAGCCAAGGAGAAGTTCCATCGTCCGATCACCGGTCTTCTCATCCAGATTCCCGGTCGGTTCATCCGCTAGCAACAGTTTCGGTTCGTTGAGAATGGCACGGGCAACTGCCACCCGCTGACGCTCACCGCCTGACATTTTACCGGGTAGTTGGCGTTCTCGGCCGCCCAATCCTACTCGGTCGAGAAGATAACGGGCTCGCTCACGAACTTTCGAATCAACCTTTCCTGCAATTCGGGCGGCAAATAGAACATTCTCAAGAGCTGTCATCTCTCCAACCAAATGGTAGGCCTGAAAGACCAGTCCCAATCGAATCGCTCTTTCCGCAGCGAGACGTCGGGGACTCCATCCGGAAATCGGTGCACCCCCCCACTCAATCTCACCGGAGTCGACTCCCTCCAAACCGGCGAAAAGATGGAGCAGCGTTGATTTACCGGATCCGGACTCGCCGCGTATGCTCGCCGAAGTTCCTCCGGTTAAGGAAAAGTTCAACCCCCTCAGCACCTCCAGCGAATCACCGGGAATGGCAAAAGACTTCCGGACACCAACCGCGCGTAGAACTGTAACCGCTTCACTCACTGCGCAAAGCCTCCGCAGGTTGCAATCGGGCGGCCCTCCAAGCGGGGATGAGGCCGGCTAGTGTGGACACGACGATCGAAAATACGGTAACGATCACAAAATCCGACGGAATGTAATGCACAGGAAGATATGAAAACCCGTATGCGTCCACCAAAGCCTGCCCACGCCCCGTCAACTCTGCGAAAGCGCGAAGAATACCTTCCCGAAAGTGGAGCACCAAAAGAGCCCCTCCGACTCCGATCAAAGTTCCTACCACCCCGATCAAAAACCCCTGCAGGCAAAAACAGGCCCCCACTCCAAATCGTGAAGCCCCCATGGCGGATAGAAGACCAATCTCCCGGGTTTTTCGAATAACGGCCATCATTAGCGAGATCGCTATCGAGAAGGATGCGACCAGTACAATGAAGATCATAATGAAAAACAAAATCGTCTTCTCGAGCCGGAGAACAAAGAGAAAATCCTCGTTCATATCCATCCAGGTTCTTGCGAAGTATCCATCTCCCAGTTCGCGGCCGATCATCCCGGCGAATACACCCGCATCCGCATCTTTCTGCAGCTTTAGAGTAATCCCGTGGACGCTGTCGCCCAGACCGTAGAGCTCTTGCATCGTTCGCAGGGTGACAAGGATCGTATTGGCATCCACCTCGTTCCACCCGGTTTCAAATATCCCGGCAACCCGCATTCCGATCGGCAGCAAAATTTCATCGTTCTTCATCCGGTCGAGCATCAACGGGGTATAAATATCCACCTCGGAACCCACGAGAGCACCCAATTGTCCCGCTACACCCGAACTCAGGAAGACCGACCGGTCATCGAGATCCTCTAAATTCCCCGCGTAGAGAAATTCCTCGACCGGGAGCACCTCCGACCCACTCCGGGGATCCAACCCCCAAACGTAAGGAAATAACGGCCTATTCGCCGCCTGCACCATGACAACTCCCTGGGAAAAGGGAGCTGCCGCCGTTACCTCTGGACGTTTTTCCAGATCTTCGACGAGACCTTCCCAGTCATTGATCAACCCATTTCCGAAGATTCTTACATCGCCATTCGTCTTCGCCAGGCTCGAGCGGATGTCATAGACAAAGCCGTTCATCACGCTTTGGACGATCAGCAAGACCATTACCCCCAAAGCCACTCCCACGACCGATATGAGCGCAAAAAAGGAGAGAATCTTCCCCGAGGGGAAAATTTGCTTCAATGCTGCATAGAGATACCAAGGCATGAGCGAAAGCTACTGCCCCTTTCTCCGAAAACCAAGGGGGATTTGTGCGATATCGCTATGATGGGACCATTTTCTGCCTTCTGGCGGACTCCGGTTTTGTTGATTTTGGGGAAGGAGCTTTCAACTCTTACTCCTCCTGACGGGTTATTGGAGTGGTCATGAGCCTCCATGGCCCTTGGCAAAAGAGTTTTGTGGCGTGCTCGCTTGCGAGCGCCGTCATTAGAGTTGTTCTGAGCGTAACAAAGGACGACGCAGGCGTCCGCAAGCGGACACGCCACGGGGAAAGGAGTTTTGTGGCGCGAGCGGCAGCTTTTATAGTTGGATTCAGGCACCGCGTGACCCCAAAACTTGACGCTGTACAGAGTATCTCCACGCTAAACAGGGGCGCACTTCCCCGGATCAGTATTCAGATAACCCTGTCCGATTTTGTTGAAGAACCAACCTTCTGAACTTATTTTCTTAAAACTCCGTAAATGATTGCAAAAGGTGGCGTAGAAAAAACACTGGGCGGTATGAAGATCAAAACTCTGAAACGAAAGATATTGCTCGTAGCCTGCGTACTTTTCCCTCTCATTGGTGCCAGAGCAGACACGGTAACCCTAAAAAACGGGGATAAACTGAGCGGGGAAATTCTGGAAGAATCCGCTGCCGGCGTAAAACTGGAGTCACCCATGCTGGGGGTTATTGACATCCCCGGATCCGCGGTTGCATCGACATTATTGGATTCACAGGTAAAGGAAGTTGAGGAGGAGCCGGAGCCCGAACCGGAGCCAAGCCTGTCGGAAAAATACTGGAACAAATTAACGGAGAGCATTTTTCCAAAAGGTTTTAGCGGGGAAATCTTGGTTGGCTACTCCTTCACAGAATCGTCCGACGTCCAAAACGCTGTCGATTTGGGTATTAAGGGAAAATACGAAGAAGGGAAGCATACGGTAACAGCCGATGCTTTCTACGCCTACACCCGTAAAAAGGATGAGGACGGGGAGGTTACCAAGCCCCGGGACAAGCATGGCTTCAACGTCGCATATGAGTATGACATCGCCGACCCCTTTTTCCTGCGTGGATCCAATAAATACTTAACGGACTACGTTAAAGAGATTGACCTGCAAAATGACACCAACGCCCTCTTAGGTTGGCGCGCCTTTGACGAGGACGACCTATCCCTCGACCTCGCCGTCGGGCCCGGTGTCCGCTACTTGGAAACCTCCTCCGCGCCCGGGGAATGGGATCCTTTGGTGACCTTTCTTCAAAGTTCGTTCTATCAATACAATGAGTCCGTCCGCTTTGATCAGAAAATCGATTACTCCGTCGATCCAACCGATACCAATTCATACAGCCTCCTTTTTGAGGTATCGACATCCATTCGCCTGACCTCATTCGCAGAGCCCAAAATTATCTACCGAAATTCCTACGATTCGGTTGTAGGCCAAGGAGGCATTAAGAGGGAACAGGCTCTTTTGGTCGCATTATCGCTCCCTTTCTGATAAACTTGCCGCATGGCTGAATCGAAAGCGTTACGAGCATTACAGGAAACCCTCGGGGACAGGGTTCGCACCGACAAGGATAGTCTCTACCGCAATTCCTTCGATGGAATGCGTCTGGCATTTTCCCACGAAGCGGACATCCAGATCGATCAACCGGAGCAGGTGGGTGAGGTCCTCCGCTTGGCAAACCAATATCGTGTTCCCGTCACCACGCGGGGAGCGGGCAGTTCCCTGACCGGCTCCGCAAGTCCCGCTAGAGGTGGGTGGGTTCTCCTCCTCGACGGCTTGCGCGACCTCCGCATTGACCGCTTAAACCAATTTGCTCACGCAGGGCCCGGTGTTGTGGTAAAGGATCTGCAGGAGGCGGCTAGCGGCGAGGGCCTTTTCTATCCACCGGACCCCTCGTCCGTGCGCTACTGCACAATCGGGGGCAACATCGCTTGCAATGCGGGCGGCATGCGGTGCCTCAAATACGGGGTAACCCGGGACTACGTTGTGGCCCTCAAAGGATACCTCCCAACGGGTGAGGAAGTCGCGTGGGGGCGGGATGTCCGAAAATTCGCGACCGGGTTCAATATCCGTGACCTGTGGATCGGTAGTGAAGGTATGCTGGGTGTCATCACATCGGCAACACTCCGCCTCATCCCTCTTCCAGAGGCCACTTGGAGCCTTATGGCTGCTTTTCCGGATGAACGAACTGCCCTCAATGCCGTGCGCTCAATCATCGAAACGGGAATCCGCCCGGCGGTACTGGAGTTCCTCGACCGCCCGAGTGTTCGTGGGGCCGAGGCCACCTTTAAATGTCCGATCTTCGACGGGATGCCCGGCCGCAGTTTACTCCTGATTCAGCTCGACGGCTCGGAAGCAGACGTTGAAACCACAAAAGCCCGCCTCCTCGAATGGTCCCGCAAGAACGCCGAAGCCTTTCGCCCGGCTCCCGGCGAGGAAGCCGAAAAACTCTGGGAGATCCGCAGGGCCTGCTCCGGCGCGATGTTTGAGCTGGGCGACAGCAAACTGAATGAGGATGTCGTCGTTCCACTCCATAAACAGGCGGATTTAATCGATGAGGTGGAAAGAATCCGCGAGCACCACAAGGTTGCCATCGGGGTTTTCGGTCACGCCGGTGACGGCAATCTTCACGTCAACATCATGCACCACCGGGAAGATCCCGACGAATCCCGACGAGCGCGCGAAGCGCTTGGGGAACTCATGGAAGCCGTCGTAAAGCTGGGCGGAGCGATCAGTGGCGAGCATGGGGTCGGCCTGGCAAAGAGCCCTTTTCTCAGTCTTCAACTGGGCGAAGCGGAGGTAGCGACCATGAAAAAGATCAAAGATGCCCTCGACCCAAACGGCATCCTCAATCCAGGAAAAATTTTCGACACCTATGAAGTGTGGGATAAAAAGAAAGAAGTGTATCGTTTCCCCTGGGATCATCATTGATCTTTGACCGGTTCCCCGTTCGCCGATGCTCATATTTATCCTCCGCAAGCTAGTAGCCTCCCTCCTCTATCCGCCCATGTTCTGCCTGTTGGCGGCTTTCACAGGAGCCGTTCTTCTCTTATTGAAACGGGGTAGAAAACTTGGTCTCTTCCTTCTCTTTGGGGGGCTTATTGGCCTTCTTTTTCTCTCCATCCCCGCCATCCAACAACCATTTATCCGCATGGCTGAACCGTATCCACAACCGATCCACGCGCAGGATGCTGTGGCCATCGTAGTCTTGGGCGGTGGAACCTTGGAATGGAACGCCGTAGTGCCCGCCACCTATCGGCTTAGCTCCAGCAGCCTGGCCCGAGCCGTCGAGGGGATTCGCCTTGCTCGAAAATATCCCAACCTCCCCATCCTTTTCACCGGCGGCACCATTGGTGAGCGGCCTCCCTCTTCTAAAGCGATGGCTGCCCTCGCACTCGAGGTAGGGATCGAACCGTCTAGAATTGTCACTTTTGATTCACCAACCTCCACTTGGGAAGAAGCCGAGCGGACTGCCAAAGAGCTCGGACCGCAGCCAATTATTCTTGTGACCTCGGCACTCCATATTCCTCGAGCCACTGCCCTTTTCGAAAGGGCCGGCCTTACCGTTACTCCCGCTCCAACAGATTTCCTAGCCGACGATTCGTCACCCGATTTTTTATCATTCCTACCCAGCGCAAATGCGTTGCGCAATTGGCAACGCCTTTTTCACGAGCTTTACGGTCGCATCTGGGCGCGTCTGTAAATCAGCTGATCGAAGCGGTGCACTGACCGTGTTCATAGAGGCAATTTGAGTGGTATTTGACCGCCGAAAAATAGGCACGTTTTGTTCAGGTATCTCTCAATCCCAAAATTAGGCCTCGTCACTCGACCGTATCTTTAGCTAGAAGCAACAACCTTATGCGTATCCGATCCTTTCAAGGTCTCCGACCCTCAACTGAAGCTGTCAATGACATCGTCTCCTTGCCCTACGACGTTGTCTCCACCGAGGAAGCCCGCGAGCTAGCTTCCGGGAACCCGAAGAGCATGTTACACATCGTTCGGGCTGAGATCGACTTTCCAGAAGGACAAAATCCTTACACCGATGAAGTTTACGCGAAAGCAGTGGAGAACTTCAAAAAACTTCAGGCTGATGGGGACCTGATTCGCGAAAGCGAGCCGTGCCTCTTCCTCTACCGCCAGCAAATGGGGTCGCACAGCCAAACAGGCATCGTCGCCGTCAGCCATGTTGATGAGTATGAGGCCGGCAAGATCAAGCGCCACGAGCGGACCAGGGTCGCCAAAGAAAACGACCGGACACGACTGACAAAGGAAATGGCCGCCAATGCGGGTCCGGTTTTTCTAACCTTCCGCGATGATGCACGCCTGCGCTCGCTGGTCGATGGGCATGCACAAGAGAAGCCCCTCTACGAACTCACAACCCCGGATGGGATCCGACACACCGTGTGGCGCATTCCCAGTGGAATAGCACTCGTCGAAGCGTTCAAAAACGTTCCCAGCTTTTACGTAGCAGACGGGCACCACCGCGCAGCCAGTGCTGCCCGCGTGGCCAAAGAGTGCCGTGAGGCCAATCCGAACCATACCGGCGAGGAAGACTATAATTGGTTTTTAACGGTTCTATTCCCCGCTTCGGAGCTTAAGATTTTGGCTTACAATCGCCTAATAAACGACCGCAACGACCTGACAGAGGAAAAACTCCTCAGAAAAATCGGTGAAGTCGCCGAGGTGAGAAGCGGCGTTGAAGACACCCCGATTGAGCCGCGGGAGATCCGTTTTTTCCTCGCTGGGCAGTGGCACGGCATCCGACTCGAGCCTGGTGATGATGCCGATCCCGTTTCCTCACTCGATGTCAGCCTCCTCCAAGACCGCATCCTCGCCCCCATTCTCGGAATTGGCGATCCGCGCACAGACGAACGCATCGAGTTCGTCGGTGGCATACGGGGAACCGGGTTTTTGGAGAAAAAGGTCAGCGATGGGTCTGCAGGGATTGCGTTCAGCCTGTATCCGGTGCTCATCGAGCAATTGATGGATATTGCGGACGCGGACGCGGTAATGCCACCAAAGAGCACTTGGTTCGAGCCAAAGCTTCGTTCTGGCTTCGCCATCCACACCTTCGATCTCTAATTCCGTCCACGGATTGAAGCATCCATCCCATTGACACTTACAAGAGCCATCTTTTAGCTCCTTAGTTATGGAAAAGTCCGAGTTTACCCTGGAATTCGAAAAGCCCCTACGGGAGCTCGAAAGCCAGTTGCGGCGCCTGCAGGAGACGACCGAGCAGAGCAATATGGATGTGTCCGATGAGATCGCTGCATTTGAGCGGAAAATCGAGAAGACGAAGCGCGAAGTCTACTCCGGTTTGACGATCTGGCAACGGGTGCAGCTAGCCCGTCACCCGAAGCGACCGACCTCTCTGGACCACATCAGCTTTCTCTTTCAAGGCTTCGAAGAAATTCACGGCGACCGGATGTTTAAAGACGACCCAGCTTTTGTTGGGGGCCCGGCTTTCTTCAACGGACGCCCCGTCATGGTCATCGGCCAGCAAAAAGGCCGCGACACTAAGGGAAACCTACGCCGCAACTTCGGTTGCCCCCATCCTGAAGGATACCGGAAAGCGATGCGCCTCATGAGACTTGCCGAGAAATTCGGAATGCCGGTCATTTCCCTGATCGACACTCCGGGAGCTTTTCCAGGGATCGGAGCGGAAGAAAGACATGTCGCCGAAGCCATCGCGGTAAACATTAGGGAGATGAGCCTGCTCGAAGTCCCGATTATTGCCGTGGTGATCGGTGAAGGCGGGTCCGGTGGAGCACTGGGCGTAGCCCTCGCAGACACGGTCCTGATTCTCGAAAATGCCTACTATTCGGTGATATCACCGGAGGGGTGCGCTGCCATTCTCTGGAAAGATCGGAAATTCGCCCCTGAAGCAGCCGAAGCACTCGGACTCAGTGGAGAATCCCTCCTCAAATATGGGGTAGTCGACGAGGTGATCGAGGAACCTTTTGGTGGGGCACAATCCGGCCCCGAAGAAACTGCTGACAACCTCCGCAGCGCACTGGTTAAACACCTGACGCGCCTCAGCCGCATGAAGACGGTAAATCTACTTCAGCATCGCTACGACCGATTCCGGAAATTGGGTGTATACTCCGAAACCTAAGAGCGAAACCCCTTTTATGAAAGCACTCCTCCTGACAAACGAATATCCACCTAACGTTTACGGAGGGGCTGGAGTTCATGTTGATTACCTCAGTCGACACCTTTCTTCTCAAGTTGACGTAGATGTGCGCTGTTTCGGAAACCAGGATGTCCAAAAGAAGAACCTCCAGGTTCGCGGGTTTCCGGGAATGTCTGAGCAGGGACAATTTCCCGCAAATCTGAAATCGATTTTCGACTCCTCTGCACGCTGCCTGGGTTTTAACCAGGCGGGAATTGATGCTGACATCGTGCACTGTCATACTTGGTACACCCATCTCGGTGGAATTTTCGCGAAACTAAACTACGGCATCCCTCTCGTCGTAACGATTCACTCGCTCGAACCCCTGCGCCCCTGGAAACGCGAACAATTGGGAGGCGGTTATGACTTCTCCCTCTGGGTGGAGAAAACGGCTATCGAAATGGCCGATGCTATTATTGCAGTCTCCAAGGGGACACGCGATGACGTGCTGCGCAACTTTCAAGTTAACCCAAACAAGATCAGTGTCATCTACAACGGAATCGATACGGATGAATACCACAAGGTCGAGACGACCGATGCTCTCATCGCCAATGGCATCGATCCGCACCGCCCTTACGTTCTCTTTGTGGGCAGAATTACCCGACAGAAAGGTATCGTCCACCTCGTAAACGCCATCCGCTACCTCGACCCCGAGATCCAAGTAGTTCTCTGTGCCGGCGCACCTGATACGCCTGCGATTGCAGCAGAGATGAAAGAAGCCTTTTCCATTGCGGCCCGTGACCGCAAGCACCTCGTCTGGGTGGAGAAGATGCTCCCTCGCGAGCAGATGATCGAGATCTACTCGCACGCAGCCCTCTTCTGCTGTCCGTCCATTTACGAGCCCTTCGGTATCATCAACCTTGAGGCAATGGCCTGCGAAACACCCGTTGTCGCATCCGCCGTGGGAGGTATTCCAGAGGTTGTTGTGCATGGGGAAACCGGGCATCTCGTGCCTCTCGCCCAAGAAGAAGAAGCCCCGTTTTCGCCTCGCGATCCCGATACTTTCTCCAAGGACCTGGCCCGACCTATCAACCGAATCCTCGCGAATCCGGAACAGTGTGCCAAATATGCGGCAGCAGGTCGGCAACGTGCCGTATCCACCTTTAGCTGGAAATCCATCTCCGAAGAAACCGCAGCTCTGTACGCTTCTCTAAAAAAATAATCCGTATGACTTTTCCCGATCCTCTTGAGTCCGGTGCAAACCGGGCCATCGTCGAAAATGTCCAGCCCACCTGTGACCACGGGCGTTTCCCCATCAAGACCCTCATCGGTGATCCCATCGACGTGAGCGCCCATATTTTCGCGGATGGGCATGACACGATTCGGGCTGTTCTTTGCATCCGTAAATTGGGGGAAGAAAGCTGGACGGAGATCGACCTGCAAACTCTTTCCAATGATGAGTGGACCGCTCAATTCTACCCGGATCAAATCGGGATTCACGAATATTCTATTACCGCTTGGATTGACTCGTTCTTCAGCTGGCAAAACGGATTTCGCAAGAAGGTAGACTCGGCGCAGTCCCTCAATGTTGAGCTGGAAATTGGGATTGAAATGATCGAATCCTTGCAGGAGCGGGCCTCCGCCAGCGCAGCCAAATCGTTGGGGAAGATGATTACCCTGCTTCGCGAGGACAGCGTCCCGATGGGTGAAAAGATCCACCTTCTCCTCGGCGATGAATTATCATCACTCGCCCGCACCTTCCCCGACCGATCCAGGTCTACAGTCCTTCCGCCCAGAGAAATCTGGGTCGAGCGCAAACGGGCTGGCTTCAGCTCATGGTATGAATTTTTCCCGCGCTCCTGGTCGCGCACACCCGGTCAGCATGGCAACTTCGAGGAAGCCGGCGATATGCTCGAGAAAATTTCCTCACTCGGCTTCAACATTGTCTACCTCCCGCCCATCCACCCCATCGGAAATGCTCATCGCAAAGGAAAAAACAACACGCTGGACGCGGGACCGACCGATGTGGGAAGCCCCTGGGCGATAGGCTCTGATAAGGGTGGTCATAAAGCAGTTCACCCCGCCCTCGGCACACTGAAAAACTTTCAGGAATTTGTCTGGAAAGCGGGAGAACTTGGAATGGAAGTCGCGTTGGACATCGCTTTCCAATGCTCCCCCGACCACCCCTACGTAAAAGAACATCCTGAATGGTTCAAGTGGCGGCCCGATGGGGTCGTTCAATTCGCAGAGAATCCACCCAAAAAGTACGAGGACATAATCCCCTTCGATTTCGAATGTTCAAACTGGAAGGAGCTTTGGGATGAGTTGAAATCAGTCCTCGATCACTGGATCGACTGTGGCGTTCGCGTTTTCCGCATCGATAATCCACACACAAAACCGTTTGAGTTCTGGCGATGGGTAATCCGGGAGATAAAAAAAATTCACCCGGACGTGCTCTTTCTCAGCGAAGCATTCACCCGCCCAAAACTGAAATACAGACTGGGAAAATCCGGTTTTACCCATGGGTATACCTACTTTACCTGGCGGAATACCAAGGAGGAGCTGGAAGCCTATATCCGCGAGCTTTGCTCACCGGAAGTGAAGCAAATCTTCTGGCCTAATTTCTGGCCGAACACACCCGACATCCTTCCCGAGGTGCTCCAGTATGGAGGCCGACCCGCTTTTCTCCAGAGATTGATTCTGGCAGCAACCCTCTCCTCAAATTACGGCATGTATGGCCCCGCCTTTGAGCAATGCGTCCATGATGCGTATCCCGGAAAGGAAGAATACAACTATTCCGAGAAATACGAGCTCAAGCAATGGAACCTATCGGCACCCGGAAACTTGCGCACAATTATCCGCCGGATCAATCACATTCGAAGAGATCACGCGGCCCTACAGCGGACTTTCAACACGCGTTTCATTGAGACCGACAACCCGCAGTTGATCGCATATATCAAGCACGACCCCAGTGGACTGGATATTATCCTTACGGTGGTGAACCTAGACCCCTATAATGAGCAAAGCGGTTGGGTCGAAATTCCTCTAGGCGAATACGGAATTGACCCATCGCATTCATTCCTTGTTCAGGACCTACTACCTGAACCGGATGGTGATATGCCCCGCGCCAACTACCTCTGGAATGGGTCCCGCAATTTCATAAAGCTAAACCCCTCCGTTACTCCGGCTCATATTTTCCGTATCTTCCGAAAGCAACGGCAGGAAGAGGATTTTGACTACTGGCTTTAAGCGGATAATGGAAAATGTGGTGCAATCCAGGGTGCGCGTTGACTCGCCAGCCCTCACCGTAAGGGATCGGGTAACTCCGTATTCTCGTAAACAGAATTTGATTTCAGCTCCCCACTGTCATGTGGCGAGACGGTTCATTCAGTTCTTCTTTATCGTCGTATTTCTTCTACAAGGAGCGGTTCACGCGGCTCCTGGCACAACAATTCCCGAATTACCAAACCTCTCCGACGACCGTCCGGCAAAAATTACCTATACCGATGCCATCATTCTCGGCGTCGTCGAAGGCCTCACGGAATACCTACCAGTTTCCAGCACCGGGCATCTCATTCTAGCCAATCGATTTCTCGGACTCGACAGTGATCAACCCCTTGCCAACCAGAGTGGTGAGAATGGTGCTCCAGTTCGCACCCTCCGGGAAGCCGCCAATGCCTACGCGATAATCATACAAGGTGGGGCGATATTGGCAGTATTGATCATCTACTGGCAGAGAATTCTGGATATTATTGCAGGTGTCTTCGGCCGCAGTCGAACAGGCCTCCTCCTCTTTCGCAATTTGGTGGTAGCCTTCCTCCCTGCTGCAATCTTCGGCCTCTTGCTCGAGAGTTGGATCGACCGACATCTTTTTGGCCCACTCCCCGTTATAAACGCCCTAGTTGTTGGTGCCTTTTTGATGCTGGCCGTAGAAAAGTGGCGGGGTCGGCGCAAATCCGAAACTTTCTCCGAGGGTCCTGATCTTCACGAACTCACGGTAACCCGGTCCCTGATGATCGGCCTACTTCAATGCGTGGCCATGTGGCCGGGCACAAGTCGATCAATGATGACCATCGTCGGTGGATACTTGGCCGGCCTGTCGCCAACCCGAGCCGCCGAGTTCAGCTTTTTACTGGGCTTGGTAACCCTATCGGCAGCCTCCGGCTACAAAGCTGTCTCCGAAGGCAGATGGATGCTGGAATCCCTGGACCTGGGGCCCGTCATTGTTGGCATACTGGTAGCCACCGTCTTCGCCGCCCTTTCCGTAAAATGGCTAGTAACCTACCTCGCCCGCCACGGACTGGGCATCTTCGCCTGGTACCGGATCATCCTAGCGCTGGTCGCAGTAAATCTCCTCTTCGGATAACCCCACCCACCCGAGCCAAAATGACACGACCTTTGTCAATTATAATTAACCTGGTTACTTATACACATCTAAGAATTACGTAAGTCGTTGACCGATAGGTTCGGCTCTTGAAATGCGCCTTTCTCATCATTACCTCTTACTGTTTGTTTGACGCACTTACTTAATTTTCCATTGTCCTTCTCCTCTTTCTCCGTATCATTTATATCCATGATTGATCTCGTTAAAAAAGCAATGTTCGCAGGAGTTGGTGCCGCAGTAGTTACTAAGGATAAAATTGAGAAATCTCTTCAGGAGCTGGTCGAAAAGGGCAAGATGTCTGCTGATGAAGCCAAGGATCTGACAGAAAAGATTATTGAGGCTGGGGAGAAGGAAACTTCTGAGGCTCGCAGTGAAGCCACTAAACTCTTCACGGAAGTTTTGAACCGGGCAAATGTCGTAACTCAGGACCAAATTGAAGCACTTGAGAAACGTGTCCGTGATTTGGAAGGTCGATGGAACCGCGAGTTTCCCAACGAGCGGGAATCGTAGAGTTCGAACGGACACTACGAGCTTACTCTAAATATCGAGTTATTGCGGGATCTCTGTGCTCCTATCTCTTGATCATACTCCCGCGACCTCGTGAAGCCTTTCCACTTCCTTGCCAACGCAGTCCGCGCTCCGGAGATCATCGCGATACTCGTTCGTTGGGGTTTTGAAGATCTTCTTATCCAACTGGATACCCCGCACTTTCTCCTTAAAAATCTGGTCCGTGACAAGGTCGCCCACCTGTCGACATTTGAGAGAATTCGAAATGCGCTCGAAGAATTGGGGCCGACTTTTGTTAAATTTGGGCAGATTGTAGGGACTCGTCCGGATAAGCTGCCACAACCGCTGTTGACCGAGCTCAAAAAGCTCAGGAGCGATGTCGAACCACAGTCGACAAAGAAAATCCGTCCGATTCTAGTCAAAGAATTGGACCAGCTGATCAATGACGTTTTCATTGATTTTCCGGAACAACCGGTCGCTTCCGGTTCACTCGGACAGGTCTACCGGGCGAAACTAAAGGAGACCGGCGAGTATGTTTGCGTGAAGGTTCAACGGGCAGACGCCGCTAAAACAATCAATTCAGATTTCGAAATCATTGGATGGTTTGCCCGGCAAATTCACCAACGCTTCGAAGGGTTTCGACCTTACAATCTACCGGCTTTGGTGGAAGAAGCCTACGAAAGAGTTAAAGAAGAACTCGACTTCCGAAACGAAGCTCGGAACGCCGAGACCTTCCAGTCGATGAACGAAAATCCGGAGCGTGTTTTCGCCCCTGCTGTGCACGAATCCTTCACCACGAAACGTCTCCTCGTCACAGAATGGGTGGACGGATCCAGTCCGGACAAAATATCCCCCGGCACAGAGGTAGCCTGCGAGCTTGCCAAAATTGGCGGGGAAAGCGTCTTTCATCAAATCGTAGTAGCCGGCTTTTTCCATTCTGACCCGCATAGTGGAAATATGCTGGTGACCCCCGATAATCGTATATGCCTGCTCGATTGGGGACAGGTTGGGCAGATCACCCGGAACATGCGCTACAATCTGGCGGACCTTTTCGCAGGAATTACTTCCCGTAATCCCGATAAGGTTGTCGACGTGGCAGAGCGCATTTCCACCAGCAACCGTCCGGTAAATCGACGTAAGATTGAGCAAGCCGTGACCCTTCTCCTCAATCGAAATACCAAAGTCGGGCCGGCTGGCACTAGAATTGGGACACTTGGGCTTGAGCTGATCCACACCTTTGGAACCAATGGAATCGATGTACCGGCGGACTACGCCCTTTTAGCCAAATCCATTCTCTGCGTGGAAGAGACCGCCAAAGGGCTTGATCCAGAGTTCGACATCCAGGCTTGCGCCCGGCCCTACCTCGTAAAACTGAACCGAGAAAGGTGGAACCCGAAAACGATCATCCGACAGAACTTCTGGCCCCTTCTTCGCGCCTTAAAAAGCTTGGAGGAAATCCCCACAGATCTGCAGCGATTGATCCGCCGCTTCGAGGATGAAGATGTCAAAATCAATCTCAACCACACTGGTACCGAAGGACTTCAACAGACTTTCCGAAATTCCCTCAACCGCCTAGCCGTGGCCGTGATCACAGGTTCGCTGATTATGGGTTCTTCCCTCGTCATCACCACCGGGATTAAACCTCTCCTCTGGGGATATCCCGCAATCGGTCTACTCGGGTTTTTGGCATCCGCTTGTCTCGGATTTTACTTGGTCATTTCAATTCTTCGCCGCAGTAAACATTAGGACAAAGAAACCTGCGCCGCATTCTTACCTCGATACATGGCGGAAATTCGTAGGAGTTCTACCTGTGACCCGTTTTACTACGACAGAGAGCCGCTCGGAATCACCAAATCCAGACTGCTCCGCTATCCAGCTCATCGATTCGCCTGTTCTCTCGATTAATCTACGCGCAGTTTCAACGCGTCTCTCGCAAAGGACTTGGTAGGGAGTCTTGCGAAGGTATTCTTTGAATTTACGCTCCAGTGATCGGCGGGAGACTTTTAAATCACTAGTCAAATCCGCCACCCCTACCGTCTCCCTGTGATTCTGGGTGATCCATCCCAATGCCCGGCGGAGCATTGGGTCACCAACTCTTGAGATATCACTCGATTGCCGAACCTCCACACCCCCCGGTGGGATGAGAATATTTCTTGGCAATCCAGCCTCTGCCCGCAGTAAAGCACTCATTGACTCGCCCACTCTCATTCCAAGCTGATCCCATGGAATCCTCACACTGGATAAGGAGGGAAAACTTAAACCGCCGACCAATGGATCATCATTCGCTCCTACCACGGATATTTGATCGGGAACACTGATATTCAATTCACGACAGGTCTCGCACAGGTAGCGCCCCAATGGATCGTGGGCCACAAATATCGCTGTTGGCTTTGCTAAATTGTGTAACCATTTCAGGAACAATTCCTCCGGAGGGCGAAGATCCTCCATGTAACGCTTCCCCGGCGGGTCGGTCAGACAATATTCTGCGAATGATATACCTGCAGTATTGATCACCTCACAAAATCCTTCTCGCCGTTGATTTGAATACGGCTCCCCATTTCCCAGAAATGCGCAAGACTGGTATCCTTCCTTCAAAAAATAACGAGCAGCCTCCCTTCCAACCTCCCAATCATCGACATCAATAGACATACAACCGGGATATAGCTCGTCCGTATCTGCGATCACCGTAGGGATGCCCAGCCCCACCAGTGATTCCGTAATATCCGGTAACCATTCGGTAATAAGCCCAGCCGGATTGAGTTCCTTCAACGTTCCCAGGAGTTCTAATTTCGGTCGGTGAATGGAAAAGATGCGGAAATCAAATTCGCGACGCACGAAGTGCGACAAAGCAGGCGAAAGCCTTCGCATAAACACTTCCGACATAACGATCGCAACACGTTTGCCTGTAAAAGTTCGGAAGACAGTCTGCCGCATATCGCAAAATTAAATACGCAATTTGCGGTTTTAAGCGATCCTTAAACCTGTTATTATTTATAACTTAATTACTCATGAAAGAATACTTCCCCACTCATAAAATCTGCTTTGAAGGAGCGGACTCCAAAAACCCGCTGGCTTTTAAACACTACAATCCAGACGAAATCATTGAGGGTAAAACGATGCGTGAGCATCTTCGCTTCGCTGCACCGTATTGGCATGTCATGCGCAACGAGCTGTCGGATCCCTTCGGCGCAGGAACCGCGCAAATGCCATGGGATGACGGAAGCAATTCCGTCGAGAACGCCCTGAAGCGCGTCGACGTCTTCTTCGAGTTTCTTGAAAAGATGGACATCGATTATTACTGCTGGCACGACCGTGATATTGCCCCTGAACTAAGTGACCTCTCCGCGAGCACTGCTGCACTCGAACAAGTCGTGAACAAGCTCAAGGAAAAACAGTCCGAAACCGGAAAGATGCTTTTATGGGGAACCGCCTGTCTCTTCAGCCATCCCCGCTATGCTCACGGTGCGGCAACGAGTCCCGATGCGAGAGTCTTTGCTTATGCAGCCGCTCAAGTAAAGAAAGCGCTGGAATGTACAAAGGAGCTGGACGGTTTGGGCTATACGTTCTGGGGCGGGAGAGAAGGCTATGGCACTCTTCTCAACACAAATATGAAGCGTGAATTGGACAATTTGGGTGCCTTCCTGCACATGGCTATAGAGCACGCGGACAAGATCGGCTACACGGGTCCTTTCTACATTGAGCCCAAGCCGCGTGAGCCCAGCACTCATCAATATGATTCCGACGCAGCCGCTTGCCTGAATTTCCTTCGGGAATACGGCTTGATGGATCGCTTCCGCCTCAATATCGAAACCAACCACGCGACGTTGGCTGGTCACACGATGGAGCACGAACTAACCGTCGCCGCAAATTCCGGGATGCTCGGAAGCGTGGATGCCAATCGTGGTGACACCCTGCTTGGCTGGGACACAGATCAGTTTCCGACAGACATCTACGGAACCACCCAAGTAATGATGGTGGTGCTGGGAATGGGAGGATTCCAGACGGGTGGACTCAATTTCGACGCAAAGCGCCGGCGAGAATCACACGAACCCATCGATCTCATTCACGCCCATATCGGTGGGATGGATACCTTTGCCCGTGGATTGAAGATTGCCGCTGCGATTCGAGCAGATGGACGCTTGGAGGAATTTGTCCGCAACCGATATTCTTCCTACGAGACCGGTTACGGCGCGAAAATAGCAGCTGGGAAAATTTCGTTTGATGTACTCGAAAAAATCGCTTTGGCCGATGGAGAACCCATTCTCGAATCGGGTCGACAAGAGATGCTTGAGAACCTCATAAACGAGTTCATTTAATGGATCATTGGCTCGGAATAGATGCTTCCACCCAAAGCGTTTCCGCTCTCCTGGTAGACGAGAAGGGCGCGATTATCGCAAAGGATTCCGTCAACTTTGGTAGCGACCTTCCCGATTATAAAGCTCCACAAGGGTTTCTAGAATCCAGCACTCCAGGTGAGGTTCACGCCGATCCGCTCATGTGGCTCGACGCTCTGGATCTGTGCCTGTCGCGCATCGTCGCTGCAGGTGTGGACTTCTCAAACGTTCGCGGGATTTCCGGAGCCGGCCAGCAACACGGCACCGTTTATCTTAATGAAAAATGGCCCAATTGCCTCCTGCAGCTGGATTCTGAGAAAAGTCTGGCCGATCGAATAAAACCGGCACTCTCCCGAAGCACATCACCCATCTGGATGGATGTGTCTACCGAGATGGAATGCTCGGAAATTTCAAAAGCTCTGGGTGGAGACATTGAAGTTTGCAATCGATCCGGTTCGGTTCCCATCGAAAGATTCAGCGGGCCACAAATCCGAAAATTCTTTAAAGAAGATTCTTCTGCTTACAAGGAGACATTCCGCATCCACCTTGTTAGCTCATTTCTGGCCAGTATCCTTGCCGGTAAAGATGGACCCATTGATTACGGGGATGGTGCAGGGATGAACTTATTAAACTTGGCTGACCTGGGTTGGGACGCCGAACTGTGCGATGCCACAGCACCGGATCTTGTGGAAAAACTTCCTCCCTGCACCGCTTCGCAAACCATCCTCGGAACCATTTCTCCCTACTTCGAAAAGAAGTATGGATTCCCATCCACTGCGAAAATCGTGGCCTTCACAGGAGACAATCCTAGTAGCCTAATCGGTATGGGTGCAGGCTCTCCTGGAAAGATTGTTATCAGTCTGGGAACCAGCGACACGTTTTTCGCTGCGATGCCATCAGTGAGAACCGACCCAAATGGGTTTGGTCATGTCTTTGGAAATCCATTTGGTGGATTTATGAGCTTGATCTGTTTTCGCAACGGATCACTCGCCCGTGAAAAGGTCAAAGAACAACTGGGCGTGGACTGGTCCGCCTTTGATGAAGAGGGCCTGGAAAAAACTCCATCAGGTAATGACGGCAACGGAATGATCCCATTTTTTGGCCCGGAAATTACTCCACGAGGCGATTTTCAAGAACCCATACTTTTTGGCTCGAAAGAGTTTAAGCAAAATCCTTCGCAAGAACAGTTGGTCCGCGCCTGCCTGGAGGGGCAGTTTATGAACATGCGCGTACAAACCAAGTGGCTTGGTGTGGAATCGGAAGTAATTCTGCTGACCGGGGGGGCCTCAGAAAACAATGGTATAGCCCAAACCCTGGCCGATATTATGGGCACTGCTGTAGACCGTTTAGGGACCTCCTCATCGGTCGCGATCGGGGCAACCTTGCGTGCAGCGGAGGCAATAAACCAATCTTCAACTAGAATGCAGCAGTCACTTTGCTCACCCATAAGCGGCTCCCGCAGACAGCCAAGAAACGAGACAAGGAATGCTTACAACCTTCTATCCAAGGCATTTAAGGCTGCACTTCAGGGACAGAAATCACCTCTGCCTCCGAAGAGTTCCGAAGAATAAACAATTCATCTGAATCGGAAAGGGTTGCTGGTTCACCATCCTGTTCCGCAGTCCCCATGTTCTCAACCAAGTCCACCAGTGAAACCGGTTTTGGTCTTTCCGAAGTAAGGATACGGTCTTCTTCGCTGAAAGATCCGGCCTCGTCAGTCTTACCATCGCCTCCTTCTATATTTAAAAACTCTGCTGTTTGGCGAAGTGCTTCAGCATCGGAAATATGTTCAGTAAGCGCCGTTTCTTCTTCGGATTCCTTTTTATCAGACGAGAGGGAGGAGAAATTCACCATAAAGAAAAAAGTCCCAATGATGATCAGAATTCCAATCACCGGCAAAGCATAGGACTGCTCGGATTCTTCGGTAGCATCTGTTTTCCGGCGTGCCTCGACAACGGTAGACTTTAGGGGTGTCCTCTTTTGCTCATAACTCCTGCCTGACACTCCATCCGCCCGATTTCGCATCACATTCGGAGAGGTTCCTACTGAGGGCATTGCTCTTTGAAGGTCCTCTACCTTGATTTGGCTTAAATCCTTTCGCAATAAGGCTCTCAAACTGGTGCAGGCCCGCTCATTCGAATCACGTTTTAAAGAGATCAAAGACTCCTCGATTTTTTCGATAAACAGGTCCCTCCGGTCCCTGCTTTTGACCAGATCACCAACCACCCAAGAGACCTCCGCAGGGCCAATATTGCCGTGCAGGTATGAATTTACCAAGTCCCTGAATCTCTTTTCGATCATTCTTTCAAATTTCTTACCTGCTTTTACAGCTTTGTAGGATCGCTGTAAACTGGATTCCGCCAACCATAATTCGTCCAGTATCTCCCGCAACTCACGCAAAAGCTAACTTTCAGTATATTCTCTTTTTTCTGTGAAGACTCTACTTGACCCGGACGACGATATTCGTGGATGATTCAGCATCCGAGGGTCGTTAGCTCAATCGGTAGAGCAGTTGACTTTTAATCAATTGGTTCGGGGTTCGAGTCCCCGACGACCCACCATTAACCAAGATGGATCTCTCACGATCCACTGGTATTCTCCGGACCACTTTCCAAACTCTGCGTAGAAGTGAACCGGATCACCAAGAGAAACGTCACCCATCCTCGACCAGACAGTATCGCTCGGACTGTAGAATTCCCATTGCAAGTCCCCTGAACTCACAGTTGGCGGATTCCAGGAGGTCCATTCACCTTTCACCTCAAAAAACTCCCCCACCAACTGGTCCAGCTGTTCACTATTTAATCCAAGTAGACTATCGAAAGGCTTCGGCATGGGCCCGCCTGCTTCGATATTATAATCAACCATGAGAATCCGATCCGGTTGTTCCTCTTCTCTCCCGGGATCGGAAAGTTCCATAATTTTTGACCCGTCTCCATTCACTGTCTCGAATCGGGCTAATATCGGTAGGTGGTCGCTTCCACCCATGCCACCGCCTTCAAATCGAAATCGAATAGGCCGACCCCACTCATCAAGATTAATTTCTGGAATCAAAATCCTTTCAAATGAATTATCAATGTAACGAATGCCCCGATCATCATAAAGACCCGGTGCAATGATAATGTGCATCAACGTTCCTTTCATATCTCGCCAGACCTCGGAAAACCGTTGGCTAATTGGAAGTTCGAACCAAAGATTATACATATCTCTTTCACCCCGGGCCACCGCCAGCTCGTCCCCTTGTGAACGAAGGATTGTGTTAATTCCCGTTTCCCTCATTCCGGGAAAAAGGAGACTCTGATTGTAGTAAGAATTGAGGTCTCCCCCCACCATAACATCTGCCCGTGGATCCTCTTCCAATATCTGATCCAATACCTTGCGCACCGTTCTAGCATTCATAACTCGGCTAGGCTCCGTATCCGGACGGGAGGCTCCAGATTTCCAGTGATTATTAATCACAGTGAAAGATCGGCCTTCAACATCCAGTTCGACCACCACAACCTCCCGGGCGTCTTGGGTCGGAAAAGTCCCGATATCTACAACAGGAAATCGACTGAATACGGCATTGATATGTGCCTTACTTTCCTCGTTTAGCCTATCTTCCTCTGCAAGTGCCATGTAAGGATAAACCAACCCACTATCCGCCAAGGCTTTCAAAAGAAATGCATGAGTAGGTAATCCAGTCACCCAATCATTTGGGTTTGCCAGCATGCTATCCAGAGTATCCCTCTTCCATTTTTCGAGAAATTCCAGCGGGTCACGAATGGAAGAACGCGGAGTCCGGTCCCGTTCAAATTCTTGGAAGAGAACGATATCCGGACCTTTTCCTTCATCCACAGCGAGCAGGGTAGTAACGATAAAATCTAATTTCTTACGAAGTAGAGTCGGCGAATAGGGTGTTTTATTCGGATCTCCCGGTTCCATTTGGTAATCGTCGAACATCGCGATCCCGTCGATATCGAAAAGATTTTCGACGTTGAAAACGAGCACGGAGAATTTTTCTCCGTATGCTGACGGCAGAAATAGCAGTGAGCTTAGTAAAAAAAGTGAGGATACGAACTTAGTCATGACGAAAGTGTTCCATGTCCGCAGTTGACCGTGTGGGCAGACAGTTCTTTATTGGTGATATGAAAGTAATTCGTGCTAAGAGTGCGGGGTTTTGCTGGGGAGTCGAGCGTGCAATCAAAATTGCCGAAAGCTACGCGTCACAAGGTAGTAACAAGGTGCTAACCGATGGACCCCTGATTCACAACAGTCAGATGATGGAGCGATTGGAAAAATCCGGGATCCGGGAGGTCGGTGACTATACCAGCGAAAATCAACTCCATCTCAAGGAAGATGAAAAACAAGATTCAGTGCTTGTGGTTCGTGCCCATGGCATCTCTCCCGACAGACGCAAATACTTGAAAAATCTGGGAATGGAGTTTCGGGACGCTACCTGCCCGGATGTTGGGATTATTGCAGGTCGAATCAAAGCAGGTGCTCGCAAAGGTAAGCATACCATTGTCTTCGGCGACCCGAAACATCCTGAAGTAATCGGTTTAGTAGGCTATGCGAACGGGCGGGCTCACGTCATTCAAAACGAAGAAGACATTTCCGCTTTGCCAGAACTGGAGGGTGGAGTCGCAATGGTCTCTCAATCCACAATGTTTGTGAATGAATTCCAGCGATTGGCTGAAATTTTACGCGAAAAGTATCCTCATGCGGAAGTATATGATACCATTTGCGGCGCCACAAAAGAACGCCAAACCGATCTGCGTAAATTAGTGCAGGAGGGAGCTCAGGCAATCGTTGTTATTGGAGGGCACCACTCGGCAAATACACGCAAGCTTGCAAAGTTGGCTAAAGATCATGACCGCCCGACCTTTCATATCGAAACAGCTCAACAAATTGATGAAGAGCGCATGAAAGAGTTTGAGATCGTCGGAGTCACGGCTGGTGCATCCACTCCGGATTTCATCATTGATTCTGTCTGCGATAAGTTAAAACGCATTGAATCCGTAACTACCCCTGTCTGATCCATGCACGTTTATGCTGGGCAGATACTGGATGTGGAAAAAGGCCGCGTCTATCCGGGCCGATTTTCTGTTCAGGATGGCCGGATTGAGGAGATTGTTGAGGACCATTCCGCTCCGACCGATGTTCTTTACACTCCGGGACTAGTAGACTCACACATTCACGTGGAGAGCTCGCTTTTACCTCCGTCTGAGTTTGCTCGGGCCGCCTCCATCCACGGCACCGTCGCAACCGTCAGTGACCCCCACGAGATCGCAAATGTGTGCGGGATTGAAGGAGTGGATTGGATGATCCGCTCGGCGAAAAATTCTCCCCTCAAAATCATGTTTGGGGCACCATCCTGCGTCCCAGCCACTCCCTTTGAAACGGCAGGTGCCACTTTTACGCCAGAAGATGTCGGTGCTCTTCTATCTAGAAAAGATGTCGGATATCTCTCCGAAGTAATGAATTTCCCCGGAGTCATTGGTGATGATCCCAGAATGTTGGCCATCATCAAAGAAGCTAAGAAAAGAAACATGAGGGTCGACGGCCATGCACCCGGTGTCATCGGTGGTGACTTAGTGAAGTATGCTGCCGCTGGTGTGGAAACCGATCATGAGTGCGTCACTCTGGAGGAAGCGAGGGAGAGAGTCGCCTGCGGAATGAAAGTCGCCATCCGGGAAGGATCGGCGGCCCGCAATTTCGACGCTCTCTGGCCTTTGCTCCATGAAGCTCCGGACTCCTGCTTCTTCTGTAGCGATGATCGACATCCCGATGATCTAGTGGTTTCGCATATTGATGCAATGATCCGGAGGGCGATAGCCAATGGTGTAGACCCAATCGCCGTGATGCGGGCTTCCACTCTCAATCCTGTCCGGTTCTACTCCCTTGACTCCGGCTTGCTCCAAAAGGGAGATCCCGCGGATTTTATCGAAGTAGAAAGTTTTGAAGACTTTCGCGTGCGTAGGACTTGGATTAATGGAAATCTGGTGGCGGAAAAGGGGAAAACTCTCTTGGAAACGAATTCGATTCCACCGATCAATCAGTTTGCTGCAACTCCACTTTCCGAGAAGGACCTGAGACTACCTGCAAAAGACGCAGCCAGCATTTCCGTAATTGTGGCCAAAGATGGCCAATTGGTAACGGGCAGTGAGTCCGTCATGCCCACTACGAGCGATGGCCTCGTTGTATCAGACCCATCAAGGGATTTACTGAAAATCGTCGTGGTAAATCGGTATCAAAATTCGCCACCTACTATAGGCTTAATTCGCAACTTCGGCCTACAAACTTCCGCAATCGCAGGTAGCGTCGCCCACGACTCACACAACATTGTTGCTGTCGGCGCAAACGACGGCGCTCTTCTCTCTGCCATAAATAGTGTTATTCAGTGTCAGGGGGGACTTTCTTTTGTTTCGGGTAATGCGGTAAAAGTTCATCCACTGCCTATTGCCGGTTTGATGGGAGAAACTGATGTTTGGGAGGCCGCGCGATCCTTCCTGGAGTTAACAACATTAGCTAAAGCGGATGGTTGTTTACTGAGGTCTCCCTTCATGACCCTCTCATTTATGTCTCTTCTTGTGATCCCAACACTGAAAATTGGGGATCGAGGTTACTTTGATGTCGATAGCTTTTCGCTTATCGACCCTTGGACCCATTCCTAATCGATTTGAGGGGCTTTTGGCTGACTTCCTACCTGAACGGAGAAGTCCATTTTAGACCCCTCCCGGGAGATCTTAAAATCAAGAAACTGCCCCACTCTTGCTAAAAAGAAACTGTGTCGCATGGAATTGATTCCTTCTACCTGCTGACCATTTATTTGAATAATCCGATCTCCTACTTCCAGTCCACCCTTTTCAGCTGGGCCAGTATCCACAATGCTTGTTATTACAAGTGGGGCATTGGCCTCGTTTTTTGCCGGTTGGCTTTCAACCTCTATTCCGATCCAGCCATACTGAACAGCACCAGCAAGTAAAAGATCGTCACGAACTTTACCGATTGCAGTCGCTGGGATGACATACGAGGCACTGACCTCTGGAAGGGAGGCAACGATCATACCGAGCAGCCGTCCGTTAAGATCCATAACCGGCGATCCTCCCTCTCCTGGATTTGCTGGTATCGTTGTTCGAATGTAGGCGGTGGGAAAGACCCGTTGCCCGAAATTAGAATCTTGTCCGCTTACAAGTCCCATTCTCGGAGCTGGGTCAAATTCTAAGGCACAACCGATTGAAAGGAGAAGAGTGCCGATCGCCGGATATGGTTGTTCATCAACCGGAATAAAAGTGAAGCTCCCTTTCGGTTGATCGATGACCTGTAGTAAAGCGATATTAGTAGCCTCATCCGATCCAACGATTTCTGCCGTATAACTGGCATCTCCTTGCTCAACCCAGATGCGACGAGCTCCCTCGGTAACACTGGTGTTCGCGAGAATCAACCCATCTGAACTCGCAAAGAATCCTGTTCCAACCCTCAGTGAAACCTTACCAGATTCCTCGGCGCTTTCATAGGCGGCCTTGATCCGAACGACTTTCTGATGATTGTCACTAAAAACGGCCGTTAGTCGCCTCTCCAACCCCAGGGCTTCACCCGCAACCGCAAGTTGGGAAGAAAAGAATCCAATGATACCAACTAAAAGAATAAGATCACGCCTCATGGGCCTGTCCAATTAGAAGGGCAAACGTTCTCCAGACCAGCCAAGGTCACTGGAAGAAAGCTGATCCGCAACATAGTAAGCACTCGCATCACCATTTTCTGACATCGTCCCCATCCATGTCCGACCGGCTCCGCTGGAAGACCCAGCTCCACTGGAAAGAACCTCAATCACATAATCTTGGTTGGTTCCATTAATCTGAGGGGCGGCAGCAGCAGTCCATGAATTAACTTTATCCAATGCTTCAGTTGCCGCCACGGCTGGGCGAACTTCAGAAACGAGCATAACTTCGTTTGGTAGATTTTGTTGAGAAGAAAGGAAAAAGTAACCCACTGCGATAAAGCAGAGCCCGGCAGTCAATGGTCGGCCTCTCAAATAAATCCATTGCAGAAAAGCTTGGGTCCAAGAATCTCTATGCACCACTGATTGAACGATTTTTTTTTCGAGGTCACGGTCAAATTGCCTCCAAAAATCAGCACCAGGTCGCTCCTCCTTTTTTAGGCGAAGCAATTCTTCCAATGTAGGTGTTTTTTTATCCTCTTCGTTCTCTCGCATCATTCCTCGCTAGTCGAGGTAGGAGTGAAGAGCAGCCTGCAGCTCACGCTTGGCATAGTGCAATCTGGACCGCACTGTGCCGACCGATGTCCGCAAAACTTCTGATATCTCTTCATGACTCAAACCTTCAATCTCAAACAAAACTACAACAGTTCTATGTTTGGGAGACAGCGATTGGAGCGCTTCGTTCAATTTTTCTTGCAACTCCGAAAGCATAAGAGGCCGATCCGTTTGCATTTTAGAGGATAAAGCCTCTGCCAAATCTGGACTGATCCCATCTTCATTCAGAGATTCAAAACTGAAAAAACGACGGTAACGGTTTCTTTTTAAATGACTTAGAGTTCCGTTCACCGCAATCCGGTAAAGCCAGGTAAAAAAATGAGACCGCCCTTTGAAGCGATCCAGCGACCGGAAAGCCTTTATAAAACAATCTTGGGTAAGGTCGGCCGCATCTTCCCGGTTTGAGGTCATATTGTAAACAATAGCAAAGATCCGTTGCTTGTATTTATTTACCAAAAGATCAAAAGCCGCAATATTTCCGGAACGCACACTTTCTATAAGGCGGGCGTCGGAGTCAGCCAAACCTGCTGGCTTTGAAACGGATGCCGCTGCATTTGTAGAAATATCGCTCACAAAAGAAAAATGCTGGAAGAACGAGCTACTTGGCAAGATCAAAGCAAAATTCAGCGTACCCGTTCATTTAGAAGACTTCCAAAACGATTTTCGATAAAAGTGGAAAGATCCAGCAAGCGGGAGTTCCCCTTTTCTTCCCCTAAAATTTCTGCAGCTGCCTTCGCTTTTTTAATCTCTACATCAAAATACCCTCTTACTCGGGCAACAATACCCCTTTCAAACATAAGATCACCGGGATCGATTCCTTCGGGAGCACTTCCCTCGCTCAAAAGCTGCTTCTTTTCAGCATCTCCCATCTCATCGAAAAGAAGCAAGAAAGGCAGCGTTCGCTTCCCACTGGCTAAATCCGTCCCGAGAGTCTTACCAATTAATTTCTCAGATCCAATGACATCAATAAGATCATCATAGATTTGATAAGCTATACCCAGGTGCCGACCAAACGATCCTGCAGCATCGGCCAACTGAGGGCCCGGCGCACCTAAAAGTGCGCCCAATCGGCACGACACCTCAAATAGGACCGCTGTCTTACGTTCTATAATGCGAAAATACCTCTCTATGCCGCTAGAAGAATTCGAAAGATCCAGAGTTTGCTCAATTTCACCAGCACAGATCTTTCGGGTTGCTTCAGATACCAATCTGCAAACCTCCGTAGTCTGAAAGCGGCTTGCCAGCTGAAGCGAATGAGCAAAAAGAGCATCTCCTAACAAAACAGCCGCAGGTATACCAAACTTTCTAGATACCGTTTCTTGTTTATGCCGAATATCAGCACTGTCCAGAATGTCATCGTGAACCAATGTCGCAAGATGGACCAACTCGATAACCGCAGCAGCCCGTATCATCTTATCGGAAAATCCGGCATCTTCAGACTCTCCCGTCAGAAAAAGAGCAATTGGCCTTAATCGTTTCCCACTGTGAGCCAAAGCGTAGTCCACCAAGTCCCTCAGTTCAGGTTCGAACTCCAATCGTTGCTCCCAAAAAAAACGGTCTAATTCCGTAAGAAAAGGAGTAGCAGCCAAAAAAAACTTTTCGGCTGATTCCGGTATTTGTCCGGCTTTTGCTGTGGCGAACACTGGCATCTCAAAAAGAAGCTAGGAACATCCGAACGAAACGCAAGCTGCAGAGAACACCTCTCGCATCATTTCGATCCCATCCAAATCTATTGAAAGGTCGTTCTAGGATCCCGGTTTTACTGCAGGCAGGTTCTTTAAGTCAGATGGCAGGTTCTCAGGATCGAATGTTTCCACACTCAAACTAACCAGTGGAATAAAAGGAACAGAAAACTCAACCAGTCCCCCACTTCGATCAACCAGCACTGTCAGACCTACAATATCAGCCTTACAATCTTCAGCAATTTGAAGCGCTTCCTTTGCACGCCCCCCTCGGGTAACTACATCTTCGACAACCAAAACTCTTTCCCCTTCTTTAATTTTAAAATTACGACGCAGTGCGAGCTGATCGTCGACCTTTTCAGCAAAAATGTAGCGCGCTCCCGCTTGACGCGCGACCTCTTGACCAATCACCAAGCCTCCCATAGCCGGCGCTAAAACCGTCTCAAAAGACAATCCTTTTAATTTAGCGAGAAGAAGTGTTGCCAGTTGCGAAACACTCTCCATGTGCTGGCAAACCTGTGCGCATTGAAAAAACTCGCGGCTATGAAGTCCTGACCGCAATATGAAGTGACCTTCCAACAGAGCCCCGCTATCGCGGAATATCTGCAAAACTTTTTCCTTTTCACCATCCATTCCAAACGGTAAGAGCCGAATCAAAGAGTTCGCAAGCCACTATGCACATGAACATCACGAAAGCAGCAGGATTACTGAGCATTTTAGCCATCGGGATTGCTATTCTTTACTTCACTCTAGGTAATTCGGAAAAAGACAAAATTCGCTTAAGGCTAAATGAACTGGAGACCCTTGTCTCAACAACCGAAGCGACCACCGGCCTTTTAGGCAAAGCCAGGATCATTAAAGAGTTCCGAACTCTTTTCGCCAATCCGGTAGCCATAAAAACAAATTACAACCCAGCAAACGGAATCCACTCTCCAACCGAACTGGCCGCAGGCTACCTCCAGCTCTTATCAACTGGTAATCAACTAACCATAACCTTCTCATCCCCCGCAATAGCACTAACAACCAACACAAAAGCCCAAATCCGAACTAAAGTTAACGTATCAATGAAGAAAAACGGAACCATAGAAAGGGAGGCATCTCAATTGATTCTAATAAAGGTAACTAAAGATAAAAAGGGTTCGTGGAAATTTGATGAGTTCATCGAGATCCGCTGAGAACAATTTAAGTGATGATATATAATTAACCAGGTAAATATATATTGACAAGGCGAAGTAGAACCATTGGATTGTGAGGATGAGGAGAAGGAAGCGGCAGAAGGTGGAGGGATGTCTGGGGTATTATCATTTGATGAGCCGGACGGTGAATGGTGAGGCTTTGTTTGGAGGAGTTGAGC
>Ga0222662_1000014_pt1 | contig 218686 bp, 178 predicted proteins | sample AntAcemetagen600_FD_179821 | JGI IMG/M metagenome (GOLD analysis project Ga0222662, IMG submission 179821) | Saline water microbial communities from Ace Lake, Antarctica - #600 | ecosystem: Environmental > Aquatic > Non-marine Saline and Alkaline > Saline | place: Antarctica: Ace Lake... | reverse complement strand
TTTATAGGTTCAACAGACTGAACTTCAGAGAGTTAATGTTTGAAAAATTACTGCACAGAATGGTGAAAACAAAATCAATTACCTATGAATCAATAAGATGCAGTGCGACCTAAAGGGGTAACCCTATTCGATTATTCTTAATTAAATCGATCGGAATCTTGGAGTCTGCAGTTAAGCGCTCGAGAACTGGGTCGGCTAAAAGCACGAACACCGACAGGACAATGACGATAATTCCTAAAGTAGTCATGGGACGAGATTTTGGGTTTAATGTTTCACTAACTAACAAAAATCCTTCTCTCCTTCGGTATTGAATCGAATAGAGTTTTCCCAATTTTATAAACAACGAACTTACTCTAGCTTCCCAACCAAACCGACTCCAGCATGAAGTACATACCTGTGTGATCTCCTGCACCCAAGAACACTTCTTCTGGAATGTTTTCCAATCCGAGCCATCACTCTATGAAGAACGACCTTTGCCAACATTTGCGCTTTCTTGGTGTCGAATAATTCTAAGTGGTCTCCATTTCAACTAGTACGAAGTAAGCTTCTCAACTTACTTTTGACAGGAGTCCCACCTATTACGCTAAATTTGGACATTACCCTAACGACTTGGGAAATCGATTCTGATGCTGCTTGATTCATTCCTTGTGTTTCTAACTTTTCGCTGGCTCGATGCCTTGGACATCCTCATTGTGGCCTTGCTGCTGTACCAGTTATACAACCTTGTAAGAGGAACTGCAGCCATAAATATTTTTATTGGAATCCTCTCGCTCTACCTGCTTTGGATGCTGGTTCGAGCGTTAAACATGCAATTACTCGACTCCATTCTCGGACAATTTATTGGCGTAGGTGTTCTAGCTCTTATTGTCGTTTTTCAGCAGGAAGTAAGACGTTTTCTACTGCTTATTGGCACAACTGGCATTATGAATGGAAAACGGTCTCCGCTACGTTGGTTCAATTTTGGAAAAGGGCTCAGAAACAGCGAATCACTGAATATTAGCGCCATCGTTTCAGCCTCTTTAAGTATGGCTCAGACTAGCACAGGCGCCATTATTGTTATTAGTAGAGAGAACAGTTTGCAGTTTTATGTCAACACAGGCGATGAAATTGACGCTGCTGTTTCAACCAAGATTCTAGAATCTATCTTCTATAAAAACAGTCCATTGCATGATGGAGCAGTAATCATTACTGGAAACAGGATAAAAGCTGCCCGATGTGTCTTGCCTGTAACGGACGATGATAATTTCCCTGAACACTTGGGAATGCGCCACAGAGCAGCGGTTGGACTATCGGAAAGTTCGGATGCGGTTGTAATAGTTGTTTCCGAACAGTCTGGTGGTATATCCGTAACGCACGAAGGCGAGCTGGAATACGATATTTCTCCAAAGAAACTTCGAGATATTTTGGAGAAGACGTTTGGCGTTTAGCTAAACCTTATCGCCTTCAACGGTTGAATTCTTGACACCACCATTGACGGCAGCAACAACATCAAAAAGCAGAAGAAAAGTGTTCCTGCGTTAAGCAGCAAAATGTGAGTCAGTTGAAGGTTTATTGGCACAACTTTAACGTAGTAACTCGCTTCATCAAGTGTAATTATTCCGAAGTGCTGCTGAATGATGCACAGCGCAATTCCGATGAGGTTTCCCCAAAAGAGACCAACGCCAGTCAAATACAACGCCTGATAAATGAAGATGCTTTGAATCTTGCCATCGTTCATCCCTAACGATTTCAGCGTTCCTATCATATATACACGTTCAATAATCATGATAAGTAAGGCAGAAATCATATTGAATCCAGCTACAACCAGCATTAGAATAATAATGACCCGAACGTTCATGTCTTGAAGGCCCAACCAATCGAACATTTGTGGTTGAAGCTCTTTTATTGTTGCAGAAAACAGTTCTGTTCCGATGGAGTGATAAACAATGTCATCCAATTCATCTAACTGGCTAAAATCATCCACGAAAACTTCAAATCCCGCTACTTGATTTTCATCCCAACCATTCAAACGTTGAATGTGCGTGAGGTCGGTGATTACATAGCGTTCGTCATATTCAGCCAAACCTGTTTTATAGATTCCCGTTACATCAAAAATTCGAGCGCGTTGCTTTTCATCCTGAATGAAAAACACCTCCATTCTATCACCAACGGCCAATTTCAACTTCTTCGAGATAATTTCGGAAATCAGAATATTCTTGCTTCGCGATGAATCTGTTGTGCTGAAAACATCTCCTTCAACGAGGTGTTTTTTAAAGAAACTCCAGTCGAAATCACCTCCAACACCTTTAACGACAACACCTTCAATTTCCTCATCCGTTTTGATGATTCCAGCCTTGGTAGCGAACACTTGAATATGGCGGATGCCGTCAATTTCGGTCAGACTTGGATAAAACGCCTGTTCCTTAGAAACTGGTTGCGGCTCAATGGCATTAAGATTGGAGTACTCAGTTATGACGATATCTGAACCAAAATTTACAATCTTGTCCGTTATCTCCTTTTGGAAACCCGTAACGATGGCCATGGAAATAATCATCACCGCCAAGCCCAAAGCAATGCCTGCAATTGCAATTCGCACAATCGGACGTGTGCCGGAAATAGTATTACTTTCGGCCTTTCCGCCCGAACGGATGAGGCGTTTTGCAATAAAAAATGACGTGTTCAATTCCTTAGCTTGAAAGAGATAATAAAATTCTTTGTCAAAGGTCTAAATAAACATGAATGAGCCACAGACCCACAGATTCACACAGATAAATGGATTATACAAAAATGTGTGCGAAACCTTAGAAAAACCCATGAATCTGTGGCCTTAAAATGTTTTCTAGGTTAAGTCTGTTATCATTGTCGCTTATGACGAAAACTATTAAATATTTACTTGTTCTTTTGGGGTTTTCGGCTTGTAGCCAACCCGTTCCAGCACCGCAACCATCAAACGTAGAAACTTCGATTGAAGTTGTTGCGGAGTCGCTTCGTTTAGGCGCAGAAAGAACGCAAGAATACTTGCCACTTTTGAAAGGAAAAACGGTTGGTATTATTGCCAACCAAACCTCCACTATTGGTACTACACATTTGGTTGATTCGCTTGTTACGTTAGGTATAAAAATTCAAAGCGTTTTTGCACCAGAACACGGTTTTAGAGGCAATGCAAGTGCAGGTGAAAAAATCAAAGATGGCGTGGATGAAAAAACTGGGTTGCCCATTCTTTCCCTGTACGGAAGCAACTACAAGCCTTCTGCTGATAAACTGAAAGGTTTGGATGTAGTGATTTTTGATATTCAGGACGTTGGAGCGCGGTTTTACACGTACATAAGCACCATGAGTCATATGATGGAAGCTTGTGCAGAAAACGGTATTTCCATGATTGTTCTAGACCGACCGAACCCTAACGGACATTACGTTGATGGACCTATTCTGGAAAAGGAATTCTCCTCTTTTGTTGGCTTACACGAAGTCCCAATTGTGCATGGAATGACCGTTGGTGAATACGCCAAAATGGTTGATGGAGAAGGTTGGCTGAAGAATGGAATCAAATGCAATTTGACCGTAGTTGAGATGGACAACTACAATCGGAATGAAGTTTATGAATTACCTATTCCGCCATCTCCTAACCTGCCAAACCAAAAAGCGATTTACCTCTATCCTAGTCTTTGCTTTTTTGAAGGAACTGAAGTAAGCGAAGGCCGCGGAACGGATAAGCCTTTTCAGCAATTCGGTTATCCGAAAATGCCAAATAGCAACACTTCATTTATACCAAAAAGTATTGAAGGTGTAGCAAAGTATCCGAAGTTGGAGAACAAGAAATGTAGCGGTTTAGACCTTTCCACTTTATCGGAAGACAGTCTACGAAATCTTGGAAAAATAAACTTGAATTGGCTGATTGAAACGTATCAGAGCTACCCTCAAAAGGACAAATTCTTCAAAGCTGATTTCTTTGACAAACTAGCTGGTTCATCAGCATTGCGCGAACAGATTATTGCAGGAAAATCAGGGGAAGAAATCCACAAGACTTGGAAAGAAGGAATCGACAGTTTTCAGAGCACTAGGATGCAGTACTTACTTTATCCTTAAACGTTCTTTCGATTAGGCTCTAATAAGCTCGCTCAACATTCCTACTTCTCAACCGTTAAAACTCCATTCTCATACTTAAACATAACGGGAACCTCCTCTAACGTGCACTTGGGCTCGATAACGAAAATGAGCTTTCCGCCAATCATAAAGTCCTTGTCTGTATTAAGATTTAATGGGTGTTCGTATCGCGTGTCTTCGATTACCCAATTCACTGGGCCGTTAACAAATCGATGCGGATCAGTAACCGTTTGCGTGCGAGGCGTTTCCAAGAATTCGGTTCCAATGCTTAAATCATCATTTGGTGCCACTTCAACGCTAAATCTTCCTTTAAAATCCGTGGTAGAATGCGGAGAAACGAAGAAACTACCGCCATACAATTTCATTGAGGTGACCAACTTGAATTGACCGTCTTCTGCCTTTTCAACCTTAAAATCGACATCATACGGATGGCTCACAGCGATTTCATGGTCAATCAAAGGAGAATCGTACATACTGACTTCCAAAACAAGAGGACTACAGGTTTGCTTGTCCAATTTTGGATATTTCTGTATCCGTAATTCTCCATTCTCATAGAAAATATCGAACGGAATTTCTTCAAAGGTGCACGTTGGCTCAATGGTAAAACTGACCATTCCTGATACTTTAAAATCTTCCTGGGAATTAATCTGAAGAGTACGTTTGTAAGTAGTCCATTCCTTAATCCGATTAACGAAATTCCCGAACTGATCAATCTCTTCAACAGAACGTGGAGTTTCTTCATAGGAATCATCCAAAATTAATTTGTCATTTGCCTTAAGTACGATTTTGAAGAGTCCTGTGAAATCATTATTTGATAGTGGTGATGCCGTAAAGGCTCCATTATGAAAATCGATAATTGCGACTAATTGATATTGATTATTCCCTACATTTTCAACAGAAACTTTCAAGTCATACTCATGATTGTAGGGTTCATCGGAATCAATCAAAATAGACCTGCACAACTCTGAGTTCTGAGCCGAAATGGATGGTGTTTTTTCGGTGCAACCGATTACAGCTGAAAGAACGAATAGGGCGATAATATTTTTCATGTTCTTGTGTTTTTATTGTTTGAGTCAAATGTAGATGAGTGCCAAAGATTCGTTCGTAAATCGAGTGTAAATTATTGTAAAACGAGTGCAAATTATTTCCAACAGCCGTTTAAGACGGTAGCTTTGTAAGATGATTAATCGACTCGTTCTCGGTCTGCTTTCCATTCTGGTTTTTACGCATTTCTGTATTGCAGATGATGGCGAAAATCGAAGCAAGGAAGAACAGCACATCGAAGTTTCGATGCGGCTGATTGGACATCAAATGCTTCTTAGTTTGGGTGATAGTTCATCACGAGTTCTGCCTATTGAGAAAAAAGGAAGAGACAAGTACCAGATACGGTTTGAAAGTGAATTTGCTTTTAACCCAGAAAGTGTTGCTAGTACAATTGACAGTGTAATTGCTGCCACTCATATTGCTAACCGATACATAGTGCAATTCGAAAGCTGTGAATCGAGTCAAATTGTGCACGCTTATGAGATTGGAAAAACAGTGAACGAAAACGTTTTAGCCTGCGGAACAAGAGACCAGCCAAAAGCCTGTTACAATCTCCTGATTACGATACTACAAGCACCTCCAACGGCTTCCAAACCAGAATTGACGGCAAGTTCAAATTCTGAGCTAACCGACAAATACATCGTTCTCGTTATACTACTTGCTTGTGTGCTTTTACCCATGATTCTTGTTCCACTCCTACTGAACAGAAAAACGAATTCAAAAGCTAGCGTTGATCAAAACATTATTTCCATTGGTCAATATCGTTTCAATAAACGAAAAATGGAGCTTTGGTTCAAAGACCAACGAGTAGAACTAACGAGTAAAGAATGTGACCTACTGCAATTGCTGTGCGATTCAACCAACAACACAGTTGAACGCGAAACAATCCTCAAAATGGTTTGGGGCGATGAAGGCGACTACGTTGGTAGAACCTTGGATGTGTTCATCTCCAAACTTCGCAAGAAATTGGAAGGCGATTCGAACATTAAAATCGCCAACATTAGAGGCGTTGGATATAAACTGGTGATTGACGTTTAGGAAATACGCCCTGGATAAACCTTCAACGCCTCCTCAATAATTTTAACCGAGCGCTTCAAGTCTTCTTCCTTCAAAACGTAGGCAATACGAACCTTCTTTTCGCCAAACGCACGTGTTGAGTAAAAACCACTTCCGGGAGCCATCATCACAGTTTCGCCTTCGTAGTTGAATTCTTCCAACATCCATTGGCAGAAATCATCACCACTTGTTACCGGTAATTCCGCCATGGCATAAAACGCACCTGCAGGTTTTGGACACGTAACGCCTTCGATAGCATTCAACCCATCAACGAGTGTATTGCGTCTTTGTACATATTCTGCTTTTACTCGCTCAAAATACTCTGGTGGTGTTTTCAACGCAGCCTCTCCAGCAATCTGTCCCAATGTTGGTGGACTCAATCGCGCTTGAGCAAATTTGAGAGCGTTTGTCATCAATTCTTTGTTTCTCGAAACCAACGCTCCTACCCTCGCACCGCACATGCTATAACGTTTGCTCACGCTATCAATCATCACCACGTTATTCTCAATTCCTTTCAAATTCATACACGAAAACGGAATGGCCCGATCATAACAGAACTCGCGGTAAACTTCATCAGAAAAGAGAAACAGGTCGTATTTCTTAACCAATTTCGCTAATGCTTCCAAACTCTCTTTTCCATACAATGTTCCAGTTGGATTACCTGGATTACAGATAAGAATAGCACGTGTGTTCTCGGTAATTCTGCGTTCAAACTCCGAAATTGGTGGCAAAGCAAAGCCATCTTCAAGCTGTGCTGTAATCGGTTTTACATTTAAACCTGCCATGGTTGCAAAACCATTGTAGTTGGCATAAAATGGTTCAGGAATAATAATCTCATCACCCGGATCCATACACGTCATAAATCCAAAAATCAATGCTTCAGAACCGCCCGTTGTAACCATCACATCATCGGCTGTCACATCAATCTCCACACTCTGATAATACTTAGCCAAACCCTCGCGGTAGCTCGCATAACCTTCCGAATTACTATACTCAATCACCTTTCGGTCAATGTTCTTGATGGCATTCAACGCCACTTCTGGCGTTTCAATATCGGGCTGTCCAATATTCAAATGATACACCTTTACACCTCTTTCCTTGGCTGCAGTTGCATACGGAACCAACTTTCTAATTGGCGATTCGGGCATCTGTAGCCCCTTTAACGATAATCTTGGCATTTCTAATTTTTGAGCATAAAAAAGTCCCGACAATAATCGGGACTTTAATTCACTTAAAACGTGGTTTTTTTATTCAGAAACCGGAGTTGCTCCTTCAATCGTTTTCATCTCTGGAGAATCACTTTCAGTAGCTACTGCCTGAACAGTTCCTTTGATTTTCAAAAGAGCCGTGCTCTGATCAACAGAGTTTGAAGTAATAGTTACAGACTTACTGATAGGTCCAACACGCTTTGTGTCATACTTTACCTCAACAGAAGCCGATGCACCTGGTGCAATTGGCTCTTTTGGCCAAGTTGGAACAGTACATCCACAAGATCCTTTTGCTTTAGAAATAATCAAAGGCTCAGTTCCAGTGTTGGTAAAAACAAATTCAGTTTTACCGTTTGCGCCTTGATCAATAGTACCGTAATCGTGCTCAATTCTTTCAAATTCGATTTGCGGACCAGCTACTTGAGCCGAAACATAAGCAAATGATCCAACAACCATTGCCATAAGTAACATTACCTTTTTCATTATGATTTATTTAGGTTAAAAGTTAATCGCACCTCTTTCCAAAGTGCATCCCAAAACTACAAATCACTTGTAAAGTAGCCTGTTAATGAAATGTTAAAGGCATTTTTTACCTCAAAAAGCTAGTGGATTTGGGCGTGTCCTCCACGCCCAGAAAGCGTGGGGGTCGGGTCGTCCGCTGTATCTTTTTCCTGCCCTCATTTCGACTGCGCTCAATGAAGCCAGAAAAAAGGATGCCGCTACCACCCCTAACGCTGGCGCTTTTTTCATAGTTCAGCAAAAACCTCAAACCCAAAACGCTGAAGTTGATTACTTTTCGGCCGTGCATCTTTTTTATCAGCCAGAATTACAAAACGGAATCCTCCAACTTAGCGAGGAAGAAACGCGACATGCCGCTCGCGTATTACGCCTAAGCGCGGGTAACCACATTGATATTACAGACGGTAAAGGCGTTCAGGCGAAAGCCGTGATTACCGAAATTTCTAAACGCTCTTGCACATTCGAAATTCTTGAGCAAACCAAAGAAGAACAACAACTTTTACCCAAAGTTGCTATTGCTCCAACCAAAAGCATTGATCGTTTCGAATGGTTTTTAGAAAAAGCAGTTGAGTTAGGCGTAAGCGAAATTTGTCCTATTCTATGTTCAAATTCTGAACGGAGAATTATCAAACATGAACGCAGCGAAAAAATCCTTCTGGCAGCCATGAAGCAAAGCCAGCGCAGTTGGATGCCGAAATTGCATCCACTTACACGCTTCGAGGACTTTATTGAAGGCGCACAAGAACCATTGCTAATTGCGCATTGCCGAGAAGGAGAGAAAATCCAATTATCGAATAAATTAAACCGCGATTCTTGGCTGTTAGTCGGCCCAGAAGGAGACTTCACAGAAATGGAAATTGATTTGACACTTAAAAAACAAGCCCTTGAAATAGACTTAGGAAAAAGTCGTTTGCGCACAGAAACCGCAGGTATCTTTGCCCTTTCGGTGATGAAAGCCCTTCAAACCTGAACAGGGGCGAAATATGGTACTTCAATTGCCCACAGACAAACAAGCGTTGCCGTAAACTGTATTCAATAGGTGGTTTCTTTTTCCACCGTGAAGCGTTCAACGGTTGTATGTACGAAACCCAAACCCAAAGTAAGAAGTACAGGGAAATGGATAAGACATTAGGGGCGTGCTTCAAAAGCGATAGCCTGTACAGCGAACTTTACAAAAAGCACTTCAAAAAAACGTATGCTGGGAAACCAACTAAACGGTATTTAAGAATAATAGAGCAGATACGGCAAGCCGAAAGCGTACCATACCACGAAATTGAAAGGGCTTTAATGAGTTGAAATACTCAATAGAAGGTTTATTGTTTTCTGAAATTGGAAGTAACTAAATTTAGCCCGTCAATAACAAGATTGAAGTAACCCTAAAATCTTCGCCAATATTCCTAAACATGAAAAAACTACTTACACTAACCCTCTTTATTCTACCTTTTTCCCTGTTCGCACAATACCAAGTTGTTCTCAATTCAGGTGATACTACAGAAGTAAGTAAAGCCACTTTAGAGGATGATTATTACACACTTGAAAAGCTGGACGGGCGAACCTCAAAAATCCCTAAGGGTTTGGTTAGAACTGTTATTCGCGACTACCCAACTAATGGAAACGAAGCAGCATTCATTTATTGCCTGTTGGTTGGAACTCAAAAATTCCTAAGCACTCAAGTAACGGTTTCCGTTGATTATGGGCAGCAAACAAATTTTTGGAAACGGAATGACAGCAGAATAAAAGATGAAACGGGTAATATCCAATCATTTAATTCAATGATGGATGCCCTTAATTACATGGGTAGTCAAGGTTGGGAATTTGAACAAGCTTATGCCATTACAATGGGACAACACAACGTTTATCATTATTTACTCAAAAAAGGCAAATAAGCACGGGTTTTGTACCCTATTTGTACCTTGAGAAAATCATTTTATCGTAAGTGATTGATAAACAACAACTTAATTGCCGTATTAACTTTCGGTGATGAATTATTTGAACAACTAATAGGATAAAAACGAACACGCGCATTATGCTAAAAATTACCTCGTCTTTCATCTTCGCAATGGCGTTGTTTTCAATTTCCATTCAAGCTCAGAATTACAAACTGGCAGTGCTTAAATACAACGGAGGTGGCGATTGGTATGCAAACCTTACCACATCGGTTCCCAACCTTATTCAGTTCTGTAATAAAGAATTGAATGCCGGTATTGAGCCTGAACAAGAAGTGGTTGAAGTTGGATCAAAGGCATTATTCCAATACCCATTCGTACATATGACTGGGCACGGAAATGTCATTTTCTCCAATCAAGAATCTGAGAACTTGAGAAAGTACCTGTTGGCTGGTGGCTTCCTTCATATTGATGATAATTACGGCATGGACCAATTCATCCGAAGTGAAATAAAAAAGGTTTTTCCAGAATACGAATTGGCAGAACTACCATTCTCGCATCCTATTTATCACCAAAAATTCGACTTTACGAATGGACTTCCGAAAGTTCATGAGCATGATGACAAGCGTCCGGAGGGTCTAGGCATTATTCACAATGGTCGTCTGGTACTTTATTATTCCTACGAATGTGACCTTGGAGATGGCTGGGAAAGCCCAGAAGTGCATGGCGATAGTGATGAAGCTAGGACGAAAGCACTTCAAATGGGAGCCAATCTGGTTCAGTACGTTCTCATGGGCAAAGACCCAGACAAGCTCTAGCTAGACTTTCGGAAGTTCCACTTTCATCAAGAACTCTTTGGTATTGACCATGTGCGGGTGCATTTGCTCATCCTCATGTAAAAATGGAACAAGTTCTCTGTACTCAGAAATGAACTGCTCTATAACAGGAGAGCTTTTTTCTGGCCGTCTGAAATCTAAAGCCTGAGCAGCTGTAAACAGTTCAATTGCCAACACCTGATAGACATTCTCAACTACTTCGTAAAGTTTCGTAGCGGCATTTGCCCCCATGCTTACGTGGTCTTCTTGGCCGTTTGAACTCACAATACTATCAACCGAAGCGGGAGTGCATAATTGCTTGTTCTGACTCACAATTCCGGCAGAGGTGTATTGCGGAATCATAAAACCAGAATGCAACCCTGGCTTTTCCACAAGATAAACTGGAAGGCCGTTCTTTCCCATAATGAGCTGAAAGGTTCTTCTCTCCGAAATATTTGCCAACTCTGCCAAAGCAATAGCCAAGTAATCAAAGGAAATAGCGAGCGGTTGCCCATGAAAATTACCTGCAGAAATAATCTTGTCCTCATCAGGAAAAATAAGCGGGTTGTCAGAAACTGAGTTCAACTCGCGTTCTACAACTTGCTTTACGTGTTCAATAGCACCAATTGATGCTCCATGCACCTGCGGCATACAACGAAACGAATACGGATCTTGAATATGTTCCTTCTTCTTCTTGGCAAGCGGACTGTCTTTTAGCAATTCTCTTAACCGAAAAGCGGAAGAAATCTGCCCGGGGTGCGGTCGTACATCATGCACTGACCCATCAAACGGTGCGGTAAGACCACCGTAAGCATCCAAGGCAATAGCTCCTATTAAGTCTGCCAAAAAACCAAGTCGCTCAGCATGAAAAACACTATAAGCTCCATATGCAGACATAAACTGCGTTCCATTCAGAAGTGCAAGTCCCTCTTTCATCTTCAATTGAAGCGGCTCCCATTCCAATTCGGCCATGGCCTCTTTGGCTGTCATTTCCTTTCCCTTAAACACCACATTCCCCTCACCAATAAGCGGCAAACACAAATGGGCTAAAGGAGCTAAATCTCCACTTGCACCAAGAGAACCTTGGGTATAAATAACAGGAAGGACATCGTGGTTAAAGTGGTCTACCAAGCGAACAACGGTGTCCTTGTGAACACCGCTATTTCCATAGAGCATGTTTTGTACTTTCAAACAAAGCATGGCCCGCACAATATTGTTTGGAACGCGTTTGCCTGTACCACAAGCGTGCGAGAGAATTAGATTAGACTGAAGCGCTTCTAATCCATCATTCTCAATACGAATTTCGCTTAGGGAGCCAAAACCTGTATTAACACCATAAATGGTTTCTCCAGTTCTGTTTACTCTATCGTTGAGGAATTTGAATGACCGTTCAATCTTGTCAAAATCGGCTTCAGATACTTTTAAATCACCACTGCCCAGCAATTCTGAAAGACCAGCAACCGTAAGCTTATCTTTTCGCATAATTATTTGCTTTCAATATTTCGTGCAAAGGTCGGTCAGATATTTTAGACTCAACCCATGAATTAAGATCCAACGTTGAAAGTGCATTTCTTTCTCCAGGTTCGTAAGCGACAGCTTCAAGCTTGCCTTTCAGTTTTACAAAAATGTTCTTGTCTTCCCTGAGAAGGTCGTTCATGGAAAACTTCTTCATAAAAGCAAGCATGATTTCCTCAAATTCGTAGAGCCCATCCAACTTCGATAAATACCTATACGTAGATCTTGCTAAATATTCCAAAAGCTCACTACGTCCGAGCTCAAACTGAAGAATCATGGTCAAAATTCGTGTTGAAGCATTCAGATCCTCCACTGATTTTATATCCCTATCGTTTAGTATACGGTTCAGCCAGCGAAGAGATTGAGAATGATCGCCAACTGTGAAAAGAAAATATGAAATGTTGAAATAAAGGTGGAGCAAAACATACTTTCTGTGGTAACGAGAAATTTCTCCCTGCTTCTTTTCTATAATGTGAATTAGTTCTAGCCCTTCTTCCTTATTTCCCAATCTTGTAAACAAAGCTAGCTTACTTATAGAGGCTTGTAAGAAGATGCGACTTCCAATTTCATTAGAAAAATGCGTCTTTAAAGAACGCTCCTCAATTGTCTCCATCTTGGAGATTAACTCTTGCACCTCTTCCCACTTTTTCAACTTTACGCAAATTGGAATCAAATTATTGATGGCGACAAAATACCTGCTAACCAAATCCCTATTGAAGGCAGTCCCGAACTTGTCTTCTACCACATTCAGCAACTCCTTCCTAAAGCTGTAAGCATCATCCCAATTACCATTGATTTTATTGTACTGAGCATGAATATTTAAATAGCAACACTTCGACCTAAATGTTAGAGCTCTTTTAGTGTCTTTCAGCGCAAACTGGTTGACTATCTGGTCGTTAGTTTTGTGATCTAAATTTTTTCGCTCAATCCCTATTTTGTAGTAATTATTAAAAATTTTCGACTGCAAATCGGCATATTCCCGTTCGTTCTGTAAAGCCCCTAAAACTTCGTAATACTCTTCAGATACAAGGTCAATATCCGATTCTTCTTTACCCACATAGAATCCTTCGGCTAGAAACTTGGCATCCCATTCAAGCACATTTAAAATGACCAAGAAGCTGTCGTTCTTCACCGCCATTTTCCTAACTTTTTTGAGCAGGACGCGCGACTGTTCAACAAGCCCTTTCTCATACAAAAATTGCACGTCTTGAAGAAGCCCGTACAATTGGAACTCTACTGTTCTTTTTAAGTGATACAGCCGCATGGCTCTTAAAATCGACTCATATAAATGATTCTGAGTAACGGCTAATTGCTCTAAAAACTTTTCACCTCTAAAGTGATTGCGTATTTCATCTTCATCAAAACCACTTGAGCCAGCATAGTAATCAAATAGTCTTGTCAGATTACTGTCCTTCTTCTGCAAAGTAGCTTGGAGTTTAAAATATCGTTTCTCGTTCAACTCAAGTGATTGAACCAAGTCATACAATCTGTTACCTTTAGACATGCGGGGAGAAATTTGGATGTTGTGGTTGTTTCAAAACCTGAAATTCCATTTCTGAAAGTTAAAAAATCGTTTTGATTAGTACCATTTCAACGTTGTTCTGTTGGATGAAATACTAAATTTGTGTTGTAACAAGCGTAAAGCATAGCTGATTTACTCAATTGAAAGCGCACCATACATAAATAGTCCATCACAGATGAAAACCTTTTTCTATTTTTCTATTTCTCCCGTCCTAGTGTTTCTCTTATTGTGTTTTGCGAGTAATTCAATGGCACAAAATGTTGGGGTTTCAGGTAATACAGGGTATACTCCATATACTGGTGCAATTTTGGATTTGGACAATTCTGGTGGTTTACTACTTCCGCGATTGACCACGACTGAAAGAGATAACTTGGGTTCCACATTTACTCCTACTCCTAGTAACGCTGAGGGGATGATGATTTACAATAGAACAAGCGACAGGTACGAAATGTGGGTTAATGACGGAGGATGGGGATGGAAAAAGGTTATGACCGAATCTGATTTAGGAAACGGTTTCATTAATAACACAAATATTACCGCAGGACTACAAACTCCCGCGAGTTTTGAGATTAGTGGTTCTGGTCTTTTAGGAACAACTCTGGGTGTAGGAACATCTGCAACGATTGGGACAACACTAAGTGTTGGAAATGGAATGACAGTAGGTGCTGTAGGAACGCCAGGAAATATTTTAATGAGTGTTGATGACTCTTGGATTGGAAGAGGTAGTACGATCACAAGCCCGAGAGTTGCTTTTAATACGGCTACTGAGGTGATTGCCATTTCTCCTGTTGGCTCGGCTATAATCTCGGTTCTTAAAGCTAATGTTAGTCATACAGCTTTATCAGTGAATAATACTGGAGCCGCCAGTGGAGTGGGTATTAAACTTTCTGGCGCTAGAAACTTATCCACGGGAGAAGTTGGATATATTGACTTTGAAAACAATGATGGTGGATTGGCTACATTGGCTAGAGTTAGTGCTAAAAACGCATCATCAAACAACACCAATGGTTCTTTCCAAATTGCATTACTGTCGGGAGGTACTATGCCAGCAGCCAACCTTGAGCAGCTTAGGTTAGCTGCAAATGGAGACTTAGTTATTAATGGGAAGTTCACATCAAACGGTATTAAAGAAACATCTGATGGTAGATTTAAGAAGAATATCAATAGCATTTCAAACGCGCTTTCAACTGTTCTCAATTTAGAAGGTGTTACCTACAACTGGAGAACTCAAGAGTTCCCGCAAAGATCTTTCACCGATAGAATGGAGTACGGAGTAATTGCCCAACAGATTGAAAAGTTTGTTCCTGAATTGGTAAGTACCAACGAAGATGGTTACAAGTCTGTTCAGTACAGCCACATGGTTCCATTGTTGATTGAAGCTATCAAAGAACAGCAGTTAATCATTAATTCACAAAGCCAAGAAATTGGAGTTTTGAAGGCAAGTGTTGATGCTATTTCTGAGCACATTAAAACTGCCGAAAAGTAATATTATATTTCTGAGTCAGAAGTTATTTATTGAAAGGGTCGTTCTAACGAACTGCTTTTTTTTGTTGATACCCAACCAACTCAGGGTTGAATAATCCCTTACTGTTTAACCAGCATAGCTTACAATTCCAGCATGCCAGTTTCTGACACAAATATGAGCGGGTTACCTGTTGTCATTTCCTGAATCCGCTGCCTCATCTTGACTCCGAAATTATTGGAAACGATGGTTTGCTCAGATTCAATCTCTTGAATACGACTGCAATTTTTCCAATCTGCTGATGTCAAAACCGTGAAATCAAACTTTTCGGAGACATCAAACCGTATTGTTTGATTCTTAGCGCTTGTCAAATCGAGAATTGCGAACCTTTTACCTCCCCATTCCAGTTCTCGATTGACCAAGCTATCCCCAAGTACGATATGCGTTTCATTACTAATTCCTTTGTTCCACCAATGATGCTGAACATGAAAGAGACGCGCTTGCTCGTTATTCCAGAACTCTTTGCTCGCGATTATTGATACATCTGTCCCATTGACTAGAGCAACAACGGTTTCCTTTTTCACATTATATACACCTATGAAGTTTTGATTTTTCTGATTATGAACCTCCATAATCTGAAAAACCATGAAAATCACTGATAACGAAAGACTTAGGTACAGACCAAATCGCTGCTTTTGCACAATAAAGACGAGAAACCCCAGAATCATTGCATAAATCATCAATGTTTCGTGGGTGGCAATATCGATTCCAGAAATTACGGAGTACGGAATTCGTTCTATCCAGACCACAACTTGATTTAGGCCTGAGATGACGGTGTCTAAAAGAAAGCCAAAAAATAGCAATGCCGGTTTCCAGATACTTGCTAGGAATAGCGAAAACCCCAGGTATAGAATCAAACCTGCAGCAGGAATAACCAAAAGATTCGAAATCAAAAACAGATTCGGAAATTGGTGGAAATAAAGTAAGCCTAAAGGAAATGTTGCGATTTGAGCTGCAATGGAAACACAGGTAATTGACCATGCCCAATCAGCCAAACGATTGTTGAAATAAGTGAGTTCAAATAGTCTCGGTTGGATTACAACGATTCCGATTACAGCCAAATAGGAAAGCTGAAATCCGACCTGCATAATTATCATAGGCTCATAAAGTATTAGACAGAAAGCAGAGGCAGCTAGTGTGTTAAAAATGTTCGTGCTCCTATCTAAGGCTCTTCCTGCTGCAACGAATGAAAACATAGTTGCAGCACGAAACACAGAAGCTGAGAGGCCTGTCAACGCGGCATATCCAAACAGAAGAGAAATAAGGAGAAGTGTTTTAATGATTCGCATCGATCTCTTGCGATCCATGAATTTCAAGAGTCCGTTAATAATAACGTAAACTATTCCAACATGCAACCCAGACACAGCCAGAACGTGTGTGGCTCCTGCCCCTGCGTAGGCGCTCATCAAATCCTTATCAAGTTCCGTTCTGTACCCCAACACTAATGCAGAAGCCACGGAAAGCGTGTTGCCTTCCAAACCAGCTTCCTCAAACAAGCAGGTCAACTTGGAACGGACTGAAAGAAACCAACCTGTTATCGAAGGACTTCCTTTTGATACGGTTTTCCAGTCTTCCGATTTTACATAGCCTCTGAAAATAATGTCATTAAACCGTAAATAACGTGCATAATTGAACTCATTTGGGTTCCCCATTCCCTCCACCCTTTGAAGTTGAGTCCTAATCAGAATTTGTTGTCCGTATTTCAAGCAAGTTGAAACCGAATCCTTTTCAAAATAGAGTAGGACCTTCCCGTTTGTGTGATTTTCAAAATCCGAAACATCAGCAACAACCTTTACCGATTTCTCTTTGACCTGTGGCTGATCAGCAACCACAGCTATGTATGATTGCTGTCCATCAAAACTGGCTTCATTTAGATAATCAGGAAAAATGTAATTAGATACTGATATAGTCAGAAGTGACCCCAACGTAAAGAGAACAGGCCAAAGGAACAGTCCATACCAGTGTGGTTTTCGCGTGAAATTTCCAAATAGCCCTAAGGCAATGGCAAGTAATAAAACTGCGCTTAAACCACCTATAATGTACTCAAGAGTAATGTTGAGCTCCTCGAGCAGGAACGCCCATACAACCACTCCGGTTACAAACGGAATAATAAAGCGGAGCATCGGAAAGGAATTCCAGACTTTCATATGTTACTGATAAAATTACCCATGTGAATATAGTCATTTCATTGTTATTCAATTAACAACTCAATGCTGAAAACTGTGACTCTCAATTATTTAACCGCTGTTATCTACATGGTAATTTGCAAACGATGCGATACTCATTGGCCGATAACGAAATCAAAGCGCTCATTCAATTGCTTGACGACCCCGATACTGGCGTATATGAAAACGTGAGTAGCAAGTTGATTTCTTTTGGGAAAAACGTAATTCCTCATTTAGAATGTGAGTGGGAAATCAATGGTCAAAACGCCATACAAAATCGAATTGAACAAATTATTCACCAGATAGAGTTCGATTCTTGTAAGCAATCGCTTTCAGTTTGGAAACAAGGAGGTTGCTCTTGTCTTTTAGAAGGAGCGATAATTGCGTCAGCATTCAAATATCCAGATCAACCAATTGATTTGATGAACTCGAAATTGGAGCTTTTACGCAAGGATGTTTGGTTAGAACTAAATGATAACCTGACCTCACTGGAAAAAGTCCGTGTGCTCAATCACATCTTATATGAGGTACATCATTTCGGCCCGTATCTCAAATATCATTCTTCGGACCAATCTTGGTTTATAGCAAACGTGTTTGAACATTTGAAAGGTAGCCCAACAGCTATGGGGATTCTATACAAAGCACTTGCCGACAAGTTGAATTTACCGATTGTAGGCATCAACCTTCCAGACCATTTTATATTAGGCTATCAGGATGTTTTCAATCATACCGACAATGAATTACTGTTCTACATCAACCCCTTCAGTAAAGGCGCTGTTTTTGGCAAGGGAGAATTGGATCGTTACATAGAGAAAATGGACATCGAGGTGAATATCGAAGACCTCAAGCCCATTTCAAATAAGGAGATTATTAAACGGTTATTAACCGATTTAAAAAACCTCTACAGAAAACTGGGTACGTATCGAAAACTTGACGAGGTTGATCAATTATTGAGCGTTCTCTGAAATCGCAATATCTTACGCGATATTCCGTACCAAACGGAAAAATTCAAATGAACAACAAAGAGATTTTCAAGAACTGGTGTGAAGCACATCCAGAAATCCCATTGTTCCTTCAATACGAGTGGATGGAAATTGTTGCCAAACCCGAACAATGGGACGTAGCAATTGTAGAATCCGGAAATGAAGTTCAGGCATTCATGCCATACTTTAAAAAGCGAAAACTTCAATTTAACATCATCACTATTCCGCCTCTCACACCTTACATGGGACCATGGTTACATTATCCTGAAGGACAAAAAGAAGCCAAGCGACTTTCGTTTGAAAAGAAAATGATGGAACAGCTCATAAACCAGCTTCCCAAAACAGACAAGTTCATTCAGTATTTTCATCCTGGAATAACCAATTGGTTACCATTTTACTGGAACGGTTTTGAGCAATCAACTCGTTATACTTACATTATTGATGACCTTTCGGATTCCGATAAACTCTTCAGTAACCTTCAAGGAAATATTCGAAGAGAAATTGCAAAGGCACAGAAATCACTGACAATTTCTGAATGTGATGAAGTACAAACGCTTCATCAGTTGAAGAAAAAGGATTTCAGCCAAAAAGGGAATGAAATCAATTACTCAAAGTCGTATTTCAATAAAATATACGAGAAACTAAAAACCAAAGATTCTTGTAAAGCTTGGATTGCAAAGGATGAAAAAGGTAATTCGATTGCCTCACTCCTACTCGTTTGGGATGATGAATCGGCTTACTACTTAGCCGGAGCTGTTGATCCTGATAATAAAAACACAGGCGCGATGAGCTTGCTAATGTGGACAGCTATCTTGTTTTCATCAAGCGTTACAAACGCGTTCAATTTTGAAGGAAGCATGATTGAACCTGTGGAGCGCTTCTTCCGATCTTTTGGAGCCAAGCAAACGCCTTATTTCGAGATTCGAAAAACGGATTCGAAGCTTTTGAAATTCCTGTAGAGACGCGATTTATCGGGTCTCACAAATCGCATCGCGCTTCCTCAATCCAAAACGTTAATAACAAACGAAATAACGTCTTTAAAAAAACACCTCTCCATAGTTATGTAAGGCTATTTCTGAGGATTTCAGACGCGATAAATCGCGTCTCTACAATCGAACCCGGATTTCCATCAATAGAAAAGGGCGTGCCGCAGCACGCCCTTACTAATAACCTAACTAGCTATTTTCTACTTCGCGTAAGCAACTGCTCTTTTCTCACGAATAACAGTAACTCTTACTTGTCCCGGATACGTCATTTCATCTTGGATTTTCATCGAAATATCCAAAGCAAGCTGATCCGATTCTGCATCTGTTACCTTTTCGCTTTCCACAATTACACGAAGCTCACGTCCTGCCTGAATAGCATAAGTCTTAGTAACGCCCGGATAAGACAAAGCAACAGCCTCCAGCTCGTTAATACGCTTGATGTAGCTTTCTACAATCTCACGTCTTGCACCTGGTCTTGCGCCCGAAATAGCATCACACACCTGAATGATTGGAGAAATCATGGTTGTCATCTCAATCTCATCGTGGTGAGCACCAATAGCGTTGCAGATATCTGGTTTCTCTCCATACTTCTCCGCCAACTTCATACCCAAGATTGCGTGTGGTAATTCTGGCTCCTCGTCAGGCACTTTACCAATATCGTGTAGCAATCCAGCTCGTTTGGCTTTCTTAGGGTCTAATCCTAATTCAGCTGCCATAATAGCACACATATTAGCTACTTCACGCGAGTGCTGCAGCAAATTCTGTCCGTAAGAAGAACGATACTTCATTCTACCGACCATTCTAGTCAGTTCTGGATGAAGTCCGTGAATACCCAAATCGATAGCAGTACGCTTTCCAATCTCGACAATTTCTTCCTCTAGTCGTTTCTTGGTTTTTTCAACAACCTCTTCAATTCGTGCTGGATGGATCCTACCATCCGTTACCAATTGGTGCAGTGCTAAACGAGCCGTTTCACGTTTCACAGGATCAAATCCTGAAAGGATAATTGCTTCAGGTGTATCATCAACAATAATCTCAATTCCAGTAGCTGCTTCCAGCGCACGAATGTTTCGGCCTTCACGTCCGATTATTCTACCTTTTACTTCATCGCCCTCAATCCGGAAAATGGAGACTGCATTCTCAATTGTGTGCTCTGTAGCAACCCGCTGAATAGTCTGAATAACGATTTTCTTCGCCTCTTTATCTGCTTGTAATTTGGCTTCCTCAATTGTTTCGTTGATGGCTGCCATGGCCGCAGTTTGCGCTTCACTTTTTAACGCTTCTACTAACTGCGCCTTCGCGTCTTCGGCTTTCATACCAGAAACTTTCTCTAATTGCTCAACCTGCTGTTGGCGATTACGTTCCACTTCTTCAAGTTTCTTATTGAAGATTTCAACCTGTCCGTCAAGCTTCTCTTGCTTATGTTTGGCTTCATCCATTTCACGTCTTGCAGACTCACGATCGCGTTTTACATCCTCAAACTTCTTGTTCAAAGAAGTCTCCTTCTGCTTCACACGACTTTCAGATTCAGCAAGCTTTTGATTGCGTTGCTGAACCTCGTGGTCGTGTTTAGATTTCAATTCCTGAAACTTTTCTTTGGCCTGACCAATCCGCTTTTCACGAATAACTTCCGCCCTAGCCTTCGCATCTACTAGAATTGCGTCCGCCTGATTCCTCACTACTTTTTTGTTGTAAATCATCGTACCAACACCTCCTAGAACTAATCCTAGCAAAACCGCCACTATTCCTACTACTATTGTCATTTTCTACTTCATTTTGGTTCATAAAAAAACCCGCATAGATCTGGCTAAATTAAACTCCAATTTAGACATGTATGGGAATGCCGAACGCATCAGAGGTCCACTGCTCCAACTGGAGACTACACCTAAGTGTAGTTGAGGCCTTTCTTTAACATTCTAAGCGTTTTCCCAATATTATAAGTACTGAGTTTAACAAACGATCGATCTATGCGGGAAATCGTTGTAGCGCCTCGCAGCGCTACGTATATCTATTTAAAAGAACGAACTACTAAAAAATCAAGTGTTGGCATCAAGCGCTTGCTCAATAGCCTTTAGCTTACTCATTACATCCTGTTCAACACTACCAGCCTTCTCTTCATTCTCGTTAGACTCGGTAGCAAATTGCAGCACACACATGCTAAGTAAATCCCTAATGTCTGTAACGGCATATTTCTCCTCATACATCTTCAACCTCTCTCGTATCTGCCGTTCAGCCTTTCTTATGGTCTCTTCTTCCTCCGGTGAACTCACCGTCATTGGGTAACTCTTCCCTGCTATTCTTACTGTAATCGCCTGAGTTCCCATCCAAAAAGAATGTTCCTTAATTATTAAGAAGTGCTATACACTTATCAACCTCCCGCACCAATTCATTCAACCTCTTTCTCTGCTCCTTGCGATCATCATCATCATCGATAACCGCCTTTGCAATTTTAACAACTTTATTCTGTTCCTCTAGTTTGCTTACCACATTTTTTTGGTCAGTTATCATCTGCTCCAACTCACCATTTCTAGCCTTCAATTCTGCATTTTCTGCATTGAGACCAAATTCAACCTTAGCGAGTTTTTCAACTCTTCCTGCTAAACCAGCGATGTATGTGTCTAAGTTTTCCATCGAAAATCGAATATACAAACATACCAATTTGAAGGAGCACTAAATGCAGAAGAACTAAATAGTAAACGAAGAAATCCGAAACAGTTTCGAATTTGAATATTTAGAATTTCTAATTTTCATGTTTTTGGGCGCATCCACCACGTTTTTAAGACGTGGCGGTCGGGTCGTTCGCTATATCTTTTTCTTTCTCATTTCGACTTCGCTCAATGAACCAGAAAAAGGATGCCGCTACCACCCCTTGCGCGGCACTCCGATTAAACTTAGACTGTTTCCACACATTCCTCACTTTTAATAATGCATCATTTCACCCTTCACTTATCGCTGTTCCCTTTTCACTTTTTCCTTTTCCCTAATCTCTATTAACGATCGTGAATAAGTTTTACATCCATCAGCAACGCGAAATACTACCTTTGAATTCCGCAGAAAAAGCATGGACAATTACATAGTTTCAGCACGAAAGTACCGCCCCACAACGTTTGATGACGTTGTAGGTCAAATGTCCATTACCTCTACGCTTCAAAAAGCCATCAAGAACAACCACCTAGCGCAAGCCCTTTTGTTCTGTGGTCCGCGAGGAGTTGGAAAAACTACCTGCGCCAGAATTCTAGCAAAAGCCATTAACCAAGATACGTTTGAAGGTGAACTAGATCCGAATGAGGATTTTGCTTTCAACATATTCGAACTTGATGCTGCATCCAACAACTCTGTTGATGACATCCGAAACCTCATTGATCAGGTTCGTTTTTCACCACAACAAGGAAAATTCAAGGTTTACATTATAGATGAGGTTCACATGTTGAGCCAAGCGGCTTTCAACGCGTTCCTCAAAACCTTAGAAGAGCCGCCAGCTCACGCCATCTTCATCTTGGCAACTACCGAAAAACACAAAATCATTCCAACGATTTTGTCCCGTTGCCAAATCTTCGATTTCAGAAGGATTCAGGTAAGCGACATGGTTTTGCACCTGAAGAATATTGCAGAAAAAGAAGGTGTAACTGCCGAAGAAGAAGCATTGCATGTTGTAGCTGAGAAAGCTGACGGAGCGTTACGTGATGCTCTTTCCATCTTTGACCGACTTGTTACTTTCTGCGGGAACACAGTCACATATAAAGACGCCATTGAGAACCTCAATATTCTCGATTACGATTACTATTTCCGTGCAACGGATTTAATTCTTGAAGGAGACATGGCCGGTTCCATGCTTCTATTCAACGAAGTATTGGATTACGGTTTTAACGGCCACGAATTCATTAATGGATTGGCTTCACATTTCCGCAACTTGCTAATGTGTAAAGATGCTTCCACGGTTCAACTGTTGGAAGTATCGGAAAAGATTCAGCATAAATACTTAGAACAAACTCAGAAGTGTTCTCCACTTAACCTTTTAAAAGGGTTACGTGCCATGAATGAGTGCGATGTGCAATACAAGGCCAGCAAGAATCAACGGCTCACCGTTGAGTTGACCATTATGAAATTGTGCGCTTTGCACAAAGCACCAGACGGTACTGCACCAGCAGCGCCTCAAAAAAAAAAGCCCTTAGCTGAGGTAATTGCACCTCAACCTGTTCAATCTAAACCGGCTGAACAAGAATCTCAGCCAATTCCACAACCAGTAGCTGAGCAACCAGTTCAAGCATCTGCTGTGGTAGAACCGGTACAAGAAACCATTGCACCGTCTACTCCAATTGTAGATACTGTAACTTCAATCGAAGAGCAGGCACAGACTGAGAGTAAAGAAAGCCCTACGGCAGATTCAACTCCTAAGCCATCAGCAGAAAAAGCAGTTTTACTAAAAGGTGGACGAAAGTTTGGAAGAGGAAATCGCGTAAAAATTAGCGAGGCACATCTTAAGGTTGAGGAAGAGGTAATTGACATAGAAAACTTGCCGAAAGATGCTTTTAGCGAGGAACACCTTCAGAAAATCTGGAACGACAGGGTAAACCTTCTTTTTAAGGAAAAGCCGGGTATTCTCAGTTCTCTAACCAAACATGCGCTTATCCTTAAGGAAGAGCATATTATAGAGCTAAAGCTTGATGGCCAGCATCAGTTAGAGCATCTTCAAGAGAACCGGGGGATTCTTATTGAAGCCATCCGTAAGGATTTGAATAATTTCTCTATTCAGTTAGAGACACCCGTTGAGGAGATGGTTTCGGCAAAAAAGGCATATACGCCCAAGGAAATCTACCAAGGCATGGTTGAGGAAAATCCGAACCTTCAAAAGCTCCGAGACGAGTTAGATCTCGATTTAGACTACTGATTCTCTTCATTTTTGAACTTATTTAGCATTAAACTGTATGTCAAGGAGTGGGCGACCTTCACGATTAATAGATATGTATAAATTTGCGACTATTGAAAAAGAAAAATTATAATGTCAGGAAATAAGATTACAGTAAATAATGGAATTCTAAATGTTCCAAATAATCCGATCATTCCTTTTATTGAAGGAGACGGAATTGGACCAGATATTTGGGCAGCTGCAAGTAAGGTTTTGCAGGCGGCCGTGAACAAAGCATATAACGGAGAGCGTGAACTTGTTTGGAAAGAAGTTTTGGCCGGAGAAAAGGCTTTTAACGAAACTGGCGAATGGTTACCAGAGGCAACTTTAGATGCCATTCGAGAATATTTAATAGCAATTAAAGGACCGTTGACTACACCAATTGGTGGTGGAATACGTTCGCTTAACGTTGCATTGAGACAACAACTTGATCTTTACACGTGTATTCGCCCTGTTCGTTGGTTCGAAGGTGTACCATCTCCAATGCGCCATCCAGAATATGTTGACATGGTAATTTTCCGTGAGAACACGGAGGATATTTATGCTGGAATTGAGTGGGAAGCTGGCACTCCGGAAGTCAAGAAAGTGATAGACTTCCTTCAGAATGAAATGGGTGTTAAAAGCATTCGTTTTCCAGAAAGTTCTTCTATTGGGATTAAACCAATTTCAGTTGAAGGAACCGAAAGACTTGTCCGTGCTTCTCTCGAGTATTGCATCCAGCACAACAAACCAAGTTTGACGTTGGTGCACAAAGGCAACATCATGAAATTCACCGAAGGTGGGTTTAAGAAATGGGGTTATGCATTAGCCGAAAGAGAATTTGGAGATAAGGTTTTCACTTGGGCGCAGTACGACAGACTTGTTACTGAATCAGGAGTTGAAGCAGCCAATAAGGCGCAAGATGATGCAGTTGCTACTGGAAAAATCATTGTGAAGGAAAGTATTGCTGATGCATTCTTGCAGCAGATTCAACTTAGACCGAGAGAGTACGATGTAATTGCTACCATGAACTTGAATGGTGATTATGTTTCTGATGCACTTGCTGCTTCGGTTGGCGGAATTGGTATTGCTCCAGGAGCGAACATCAACTACGTTACAGGCCATGCCATTTTTGAAGCAACGCACGGAACGGCTCCAAAATATGCTGGTTTAGATAAGGTAAATCCAAGCTCTGTTATCCTTTCGGGATGTATGATGCTTGAGCATTTAGGCTGGGTTGAAGCTTCTCAACTTATCTATAAGGGAATTGAAAATTCAATCGCCAAGAAACGCGTAACCTATGATTTTGAAAGACAGATGGAAGGAGCCACATTGCTTAGCTGCTCTGGTTTCGGAGACGAGATTATCGCGAATATGTAATTGACGTTAATCCAGCTATTATTGAAAAAGCCTCGCCAAATCTGGCGAGGCTTTTTTTATTCCCGTAAACGAAACCAACCGCCTACATAATCAAATAGCCATTAATGGCTATTGTAAATATACATGTTGTTTTATACATTTAACCAGCCATTAATTAGGAACTAATCAATTAAACTGAAAATGACACCGAACAGAATAAAAACAAACTATTATGAAAAATCAAGCACAACCCATCAACTCCGACCCAGATCACCATGAATCTCCTTTGAACAGTTTTTCGTTTCCATCCAAAAACTCACGGATTTTACGAATCGCTATCAGGATTCTCGTAATTTTCTTTCTCCAAGTTGGCCTGACCTTCTTGACCCTTGCGCAACACAAACCGTACTCAACTGAAAACAGAATTCTATTGAGACAGGCCATGCTCGACATAGACCGCCTAGAATACGATAAGGCCATCACCAAACTGCTTGATGTAAGGACCACTGGAGGCGCCAACCCAAATGTTTGCTATCTGCTAGGTAAATCCTACCTCTATTCAACCCGTACACGATCGCTAGAAAAAGCGGTATTCTATCTACAAAAAGCTTCTCATAGCCCGAGCGAGAATTACCAAGAATGGGATTTGGATGAACTGAACGCGCCTATGGAAGTATTCTACCATCTTGGAAAAGCTCAGGAAAAAATCGGGCTGTATGAGTTCGCTGCCGATTCTTATGCAAGCTGCTTGTTAAATCTTGCAATCGACAAGAATATTCAACGGAGTAAAATGTATAGAATAATTGAACAGGCAGCCCTCAATTGTTTGCTAACCGCCAACCCACCTATTGAAACCGAAGAGGCTATCGCTGTGCAGAGTAAATAATTGGCTGTTCAGTTGATGCTGAATCCAAGCTTAACCTTATTTCTGCGATAAGGGAAAAAATCAGCCACCTGTCCTTGCTTATGTAGCTCCTGCATTCCTTTCCAGAACTTAGCCGTAAAAAGGTCGGCATGATGTTCCATAAAAGCATCCTTAAGTGGGCCACGCGGAACCATGAATGCGCTGAATTCTTCAGGAAAAACATCGTTTTCATCGGCAGTATACCAAGCTTCTCCTGAGTATACCTGTTCCGGATATCGTGGTGGTGGAATGGTTCTGAAATTTACCTGATCTAGAAAACAGAGCTCATCATAATCATAGAAAATGACTCGGCCGTGGCGTGTTACTCCAAAGTTTTTAAGAAGCAAATCTCCTGGGAAAATATTAGCCGCAGCCAGTTCGCGCACTGCGCTCCCATAATCAATCACTACTTCTCTTCCTTTTTCTTCATCAACCGTTTCGAGGTAAAGGTTAAGTGGCACGAGCTTCCTTTCGGTAAACAGATGTTTGATTATCACCTTATCGCCCTCCACATAGCAGGTTTCAGAACATTCTACCAGCAGTTCGTGAAGCGCTTCCTCCGAAATTCGAGATTTCTCAAATTCCAAGTATTCATACTCCATCGCATCAGCCAAACGGCCTACCCTGTCGTGCATAAAAACCAAGCGATAGCAATCAATTACATGTTGCCTTCCAAAATTCTTTGTTGGACCAAATCGATCTCGAATTACTTTGAAAACGACATTGAAACCAGTGAGTGTAAACACAACCATTACCATTCCCTTGATGCCTGGTGCTGGGACATATCTATCGTCAGAGACATTCAAATGACGATAAAGCTCTTTTAAAAAAACCGTTTTAGCATGCCGGTTATATCCAATACTGGCATATAACTCAGACATGTTTTTATGCCTCATTAATGGTCGCAAAAAGTGAATCAGATCCACCGGGCTTTCTGAATCCACTAAGAAGTAACTACGACTGAAACTGAACACGATGGAAATGTCATTCTTGCTGAATAGCACACCGTCTATTCTTACGCCATCTTCAAAATGAACAAGTGGTAGTACAATCGGAATTTGAATATTTCCCTTGGTGATTTTTCCCACGAGATAAGCCCCTTTATTCCTGTAGAAAACAGAGCGAATCATATCCATTTGATCTACTTCCGCCATCCTTCCAAAACGCTCAACCACCTGCTTCCTAATGGCAGTTGCAATACGCTCAATATCGCCTTCCAAATCCTTAAACTGAAAAGTGAATCCATAAGAACGAATGATTCTTGACCAAATGGTTTCGAGATTATCCGATCCTAAATAAAAGCGCTTGTAAACGGGCTCTTTAGGGTTTGTCTGAAGCACTCTACGTTGAAAATCAATGAACTCAATCTCCTCGTCAATCCCTTCGTTGATAAAGAGTTTGCGTAAAACCGAATTAAAAAAACTTTCCACAATTGGACCGTCCCTCCGCTCCGAAACAAGTTCAGCAAACTTCATTTTTAGCAAGCGCCAAGTAGCGTAATCCTGAAAATTTTTCTGCAAAATTTCCTGCACTCGGTGTTCTGTTCGATTTACATAGTGCTTGTATAAGTCGAGGCGGGTTATTGCAAGTTGTTGTCCTTTAACCCAAGATCTTTTGGCAAAGATTTCGGCAGCCTGTCGGGTCATCGATTTGAATTCGACATGAAACTCATCGAAATCATCTCTAATAACTTCGGCAGTCCGCTGTAAAGAAAGGTCGTGGTTTATCAACGTGTGTAATGAATAGCGATACTTGTAATACTGTCCGAATGTACAACCGTATTCAGTAATTGTCCATTCAAAGAAACTTCTTCAAGAATATTTTCTGACGCTCCGAGAATAGTTCCCTTGTCGACATCGAAACACAGTTGTTGGTGTGTAACTCCTCCTCTAATTAAATTGAGGTAATTGGGAGAATACGTGTAAGCGTACAGTCCGATCTGATGAGCAATGGCAAACCGTTGCCCTTCCATACTTACTGCACCAAGCAATCTACCTTCAGGAAGTTGGCGTGGTTGCCAGTAGGCATTATCGCCAATATCATAGTGTAAAACCTTTGCATCGCCCCCATCATTCCCAAAGAGTAATATTTCGTCATTTTGTAATTGACATATAGAAACCACATCCATCGGAACATCCAATTGCCGAAGTAATACACGCGTTTGTCTTTGATAAACGAAAATAAAATGGTCGTCATCTCCCACCAATTTCATCTCGACAACTAGGTAGTTCCCTGTACTAAAAATAGTTTCTGGTCGATAATTACCTGTTGAGTGATTCATAATCAATCCTCCCGATAAACTGTAACCACGAACCTCTCTATCATAAATAGCGGCAAACACGTCATTTTCGGAACAAACCAAATCCAAGTATCGCTCGGTTTGTGCTGCCTGAAAAACATCATCAGACCAACTCAGCGAAGGAAAATCAATGTTATAATTGCGGATTCCAGTTGACAAATACCCAATTAACGTTAGTCGGTCGTTTAACGAATTGACACAGATTTTTCGAATATCCTGATCTGCTTGAAGCCAAAGGGTACTGTTTTCAAAAAGTGAATCTACTCGTGATATTATATCCGACCCACCACTATTGGTAGACGAAAAGTAAACGGCTCGTCTTTCCTTAGGCAATCCACTAATCCTGATTTCCCTAAACTCCCGCTGCTCATTTGTACCATCCGTGGCCGTTATCAATACGTAATAGTCTCCTGTGTCTATCAGTTTATCATCAATTACCAATTCAGCTCTGCCACCATTCGTACTAACATTGATATTCACATTAACAGAGGCGCCAATTGCAATGAAATTGGCATTCACCAATCTTGCCGAAACAGAAGCCAAGTCCGTTTCGTCAACCGCAGTAATAGTTACAAACACGGTATCGAAAACAGAAAAAACCGCACCTTCCTGAGGTTGTAGTATGGCAACGTCAGGTGCAACGGAATCTTTTTCCCGACATGCCGAAAAAACCAACAGAAGAAACAGGAATGAAGCTGCGATTCGCATTTTGTAAAGTTATCCACTCTGTTTGAACAGCACTTCGTCATAAATCAACGATTGACTTCCGAACTGAAAAACGTTAATTTGTAATAATGAAATTAAGTGCAGAAGGCTTGGTAGAAAAGGAAGATTTAAATAAAGATGGGTCTCGCTCAGAAAGCGGACGAAAAAAGAGAAAAATCCGCATCAAATATCGTGAGCGGGTTAGAATCAAGGAGCGTCCGAAAGGCTCCAAACTAAGTCGGTACTGGAAGAATAAGCGAAAAAATATTGTTGTAGGAGTTCTTTTGATTTCATTGCTTGCCGCAACCCTTTTTATGGTAGCTACGGTAATTGGACAAAGAGTTGAAATGAATAAGTTGGAGAAGGACGCGAGAATGAAAATACCAATATAACATGGCGCAAGAAGTAAAACCAAGAAGAAATAAACCATCAACTTATACCCAACCCAAACAAGGGTTGGAGCATGGAAAAGTGCCACCAAATGCTACAGATTTGGAAGAAGCAGTGCTTGGAGCATTAATGCTTGAAAGCGATGCGCTTAATGACGTTGTAGAGATTCTGAAACCAGAGAGTTTTTATCGAATTGAGCATCAGAAAATTTTCGAAGCAATAATCGCCCTTTTCGGTGAAAACCAGCCAGTTGACATTCTTACTGTAACCAGCTGGTTAAAGAAAGAAGGTCAGTTAGACTTAGTTGGTGGTCCCTATTTCGTCAGTCAATTGACCGATAGGGTTGCGTCTTCCGCTAATGCAGAGTTTCATGCAAGAATCATTGCTCAAAAGTTTATTCAGCGAGAGTTGATACGTGTTTCTGGGGACATCTACCACGAAGCTTTTGAAGACACAACCGATGTGCTTGACCTACTTGACAAGGCGGAATCCAGCCTCTTTTCTGTAGCAGAAGGAAACCTCCGTAAGAGCTACGATTCTATGAGTTCCTTGGTTAAGCAGGCTCTTAACGAAATTGAAGAGGCGGCAACTAAGGAAGGTGGGATTACTGGTGTACCTACAGGCTTTACCGAATTAGACAAAATAACCAACGGTTGGCAAAAATCTGACCTGTTAATTATTGCTGCGCGTCCTGCTATGGGTAAAACGGCTTTCGTGCTCTCAATGGCACGTAATATGGCTGTTGATTTCAAACGGCCAATAGCCTTTTTCTCCTTGGAGATGGCTTCTGTACAATTAGTTAACAGACTTATTTCTAGCGAATCGGGTATTCCAGGAGATAAATTAAAAAAAGGACAACTCGACAAGCAAGATTGGGAACACATGCACGCTTCGCTGAAGCAATTGGGCGAAGCTCCAATCTTCATTGATGATACAGCTGCACTCTCAGTTTTTGAGCTTAGAGCAAAGTGTCGAAGACTCAAAGCGCAGCACAATATTCAGCTGATTGTGATTGACTATCTGCAATTGATGACCGCTGGAGGAAATCAGAAAGGTGGAAACCGAGAGCAAGAAATTAGTACGATTTCTCGATCCTTGAAAAGCTTGGCTAAAGAACTTGAAGTGCCAGTAATCGCCCTTTCGCAGCTAAGTCGTGCTGTAGAAACAAGGGGTGGAACTAAGCGACCTATGCTGTCTGACCTTCGTGAATCTGGGGCAATTGAGCAAGATGCCGATATGGTAATGTTCCTATACCGTCCTGAATATTACGGCATAGAAGTTTCTGAAGAAACAAATCTTCCTACAGAAGGTCTAACCGAATTAATTGTTGCAAAACACCGAAGTGGTGCAACAGGAACGGTTCCTTTGCGTTTCGTTAATACGTTGGCCAAATTCACCAACTATGACGACCCAGAATTCAGTATCGCTGGTGGCCCAAGTATGATGCAGCCTTCTACCGAATTCGATAGTCCGAATGTTATGACCAAAATGTCGAGAATGGATGATCTTGACGACTTAGAAGATGACGATGACTCAGTTTTTTAAAACTCTTTTCGCAACGTTTTTACTGCTAGTAATGAGTAGCCAATTGATGGCTGCTTACCTGCTTATTCCTATGGATGATTCGCAAAAAAATCATCTAAAGGCTTACGGAATAGCCTATTGGGTGCTGCAGGCTGAGGTTGAAATTGACTGGCTACTGAATTATCGCGGTGGTAGTTTCATGTGTAAATACGCAAAACAAATTGAGACTGAACTTACGATAAGAGGCGTCAGTTATGAGATTATTGCTGATGCTCAATCCACTGCTATTCTTCAGGAAATTTCTGACCCAGAAGTAAACATGGATATCGCTAAATTGGAAAAGATTCCAAAGATTGCGGTGTATAGTCCGAAGAACAAACTTCCTTGGGATGATGCAGTTACCCTTGTCCTGACCTATGCAGAAGTTCCGTACGATGTAATCTACGATGATGATATCTTGGACGGAAAACTAATCCTATACGATTGGCTGCATCTGCATCACGAAGATTTCACAGGACAGTATGGCCGGTTTTGGAACCAATACCGAAATGCTCCATGGTATGTTGAACAGGTGCGGTATTCGGAAGAAATCGCTCGCAGAAACGGGTTTAATAAGGTTTCTGAATTAAAATTGGCCGTAACCAACAAAATCAAAGAATACACAGTTGGCGGAGGATTCTTATTTGCCATGTGTTCCGGAACAGACTCTTACGACATTGCTCTTTCTGCTCACAAATTGGACATCTGCGAAGACATGTTTGATGGCGATGGTTCCACTCCGAACTACAATAACATGCTGGACTTTGGCAACACAATCGCGTTTGAAAAATTTAAACTGATGACAAATCCTTCTCTGTACGAATTCTCAGACATTGATGCAACACAATCTCGCCAAGGTAAGGTGACTCAAAAAAACGACTTCTTTTCGCTATTTGAATTCTCGGCAAAATGGGATCCAATTCCTACCATGTTGTGCCAAAATCACGAGCAAATTATTAAAGGTTTCATGGGACAAACCACTTCATTTCAGAAGCAATTCATCAAATCAGACGTACTGATAATGGGGGAAAACAAATCGTTAAATGAAGCAAGGTATATTCATGGAACTCTCGGAAAAGGTCAATGGACTTTCTATGGTGGGCATGACCCTGAAGATTATCAGCATTTCGTAAGCGACCCTCCTACCGACCTCAACTTACATCCAGACTCTCCTGGTTATCGTCTCATTCTGAATAATATCCTATTCCCGGCTGCACGAAAGAAAAAGCAGAAAACTTAATCTGACTTTACATCATGCTTAAAAAGATTCTTTTGGTTTCTGCTACGCATGCGGAAATGATAAAAACTCAAGATTCAAATTTAGAATCAATGGTTGCTGGTGTTGGAATGGTAGCAACAACTTTTACTCTTACGCAAAAACTTACAGAAAGCCATTTCGACCTTGTAATCGACTTAGGCATTGCTGGTTCATTCAATCCGGCTTTCGGAATTGGTTCTGTTGTTCAAGTGGTTTCGGATAGATTTTCTGAGTTAGGTGTTGAGGATAATGGCCGATTTATCCCTGCTGATGAAATGAAACTGGCAAAGAAGGAGGATGTGTTTTTTGAGACCGATATTCGCATCGACTCCCTTCCCGAAGCAGGTGGAATTACAATCAATCGAGTTCATGGTACTGCAGAAACCATTAACTCGGTCAGACAACAATTCAATCCTGATATTGAAAGTATGGAGGGAGCAGCTGTAGCATACGTTTGTCAGAAATTCAATATTCCTTGGGTTCAAATAAGATCCATTTCCAATAAAATTGAACCAAGAAATAGTGATGCGTGGAACATTCCATTAGCAATTCAGAACCTTCATACTGAAGTCTCAAAGTACTTAGAGATGGTTAGCAAATGAAACAGAAACTAACTCTTGGCTTTTCTCCATGCCCAAACGACACGTTCATCTTCGATGCACTTGTAAACGGCCGAATTGATCTTGGCAATTTTGAACTGGAAGTTGTTTTGGCCGATGTAGAGGAATTAAACCGCATGGCAATTGCCGGCAAACTCGACATAACGAAGATTAGCTATAACGCGTTTGCTTATGTTCATACTAAGTATCAACTGCTTAACGCTGGAAGCGCATTGGGAAATAACTGTGGGCCAATACTCATTGCAAAAAGAGCGTTATCAAATGACGAATTGAAATCAGCGACTATCGCCATTCCCGGGAAAAACACCACTGCTAATTTCCTGATGTCTTTTGCTTACCCAGAGGCTTCTAACAAACAAGAAATTCTATTCTCCGAAATAGAAAATGCGGTTCTAAATAATACGGTTGATGCTGGTGTAATCATCCATGAGAACCGGTTCACATTTGAAGAAAAAGGTTTGATTAAACTTGCTGATTTGGGTGAAGTTTGGGAACAGCAAACAAGTTTTCCAATTCCATTAGGCGGCATTTCCGTTCATCGCAGACTGAAACCGACAGTGAGAAGGCAGTTCGATTCTTTGCTTCGGCAAAGTGTTCAATTCGCTTTCGATAATCCTGAAGTATCAAAGGAATATGTCAAATGCCACTCGCAGGAAATGGATGAAAGCGTGATGCGGTCTCACATCAATCTCTACGTCAATCAGTTCTCACTTGACCTTGGCGAAAAAGGAAAAGCTGCCATTGAAAAAATGTACGAGATTGGAAGAAGCTTTGGAATGCCAGTGGTCGAGGACTCGATATTTGTTCCGAAGACTTGAAACTTACGACTTGTAGCTAGAAGCTATTGCGTAAAATTGAAGAGCTCGCCATCGACCTCAATAATAGCTTGCTTATCACATCCACCCGTTCCATAATCAACCGTTCCATCTTTGAAGTTGGCTGGAGAAATTACAAGTATTCCTTCCGTGATGTACTCACATTCGGTTTTAAGAACTAGCGGGCTTGTTATCTCCAATGTGAACGGATGCGTGTTAGAATCGTTTCCAGAAGCTGATCCAATCAACTCAAAAACGTCATCATTTAAACCTGCCCAACCTAAAGTGCCACCAGTCGTATCCGTAGCGAAATTAGTCGTTTCACCTTCTATCCAAGTTCTGGTAAAATCAGCGTTCCATTGGATGTTCTGATTTCCCCAAGAAATAACCGCGTTACGAAGGACTTCGCTAAACACAGGATTTCCACTTGCATCTACACCATTATTCGTGATAGAATCTGTGCCTGCCAAGCTATATTGTCCGGCAGAAAACTCATCAAAACTGAGGCTGATAGTTGTGTTTTCATCTCTGAAATTTCCACTAAAAACAACAACGATTTTTCCAGCACGAGAGATTCCCTCAGAATCTATACATTCTGTGCCGTAATCAATAGTTAATGTTTTCGGAAACGTAGTACCCAGCTCTGACAAAAAAACATCAGCGCAAACTGAACCTGCCAAATTCCAAATGGCAACGGTTTTTTGATCCAGCGAAGAATCAACCGCAGCATTCAATTGCTCGAAAACATCGTTGTAGGCAATAATAGCAACCGAACTATTGCTTGCAGCCTGAATGTTTTGGTGAACCAATTTCTTGCATCCTGAAATGAAGATAGTGGTTGCGAGCATTAAAACTGAAATTGAAAAAAGACCTTTTCTGTTCATTATTCTTGATTGTTGAATCGTTTGTAAAGTAGTTGAGCTAACGCTTTTTATACGTCTTAAAAGTAAATGCATAAGTATGCTTTTCATCTGCAGAATGCGGGATGTTTTCAACTTCTTTCCATTCTCTACCTAATTCAGGGAAAGATCGGTCACCTTCAAACTCATGATGAATACGAGTTAGATAAACTACGTCAGTAAGGGGCAACGCCAGTCTATAAATCTGCTCGCCCCCCACGATAAATGGATTTTCGTCTGTTTTAGCAGCTTCCGTCAACGCATCTTCTAGCGAATGAACCACAACACATCCTTCTTGCTTAAAGTTGGTATCTCTGGTGATGATTATGTTGATTCGTTTGGGCAACGGTTTCCCGACTGATTCAAACGTTTTCCGTCCCATGATAATGGCGTGACCACTCGTCATTTTCTTGAAAAACTTCAAGTCATCAGGTAAATGCCAAATTAGATCGTTATCCTTTCCAATTACATTGTTTTCGCTTGCTGCAACAATAATGCTAATCATACTGCTATTGGTGCTTTAATTCCCGGGTGAGGCTGATAATTAACTAGCTCAAAATCTTCATATTTAAATTTAAACAAATCTTTCACCTCCGGATTGATTTTCATAGTTGGTAGTGGCCTCAAATCACGACTTAACTGCAATTCTGCCTGTTCAAAATGATTGGAATAAAGATGTGCATCGCCAAAAGTGTGGACGAAATCGCCCGGTTCTAAATCGCAGACCTGTGCAATCATTAGCGTAAGCAAAGCATACGATGCGATATTAAAAGGAACGCCCAGAAAGATGTCTGCGCTGCGCTGATAAAGCTGACAGGATAGTTTTCCATCCGCAACATAAAACTGAAACATAGTGTGACACGGTGGCAATGCCATGTTCTCTACCTCAGCCACATTCCATGCATTAACGATGTGTCTTCTTGAGTCAGGATTATTTTTAATGCCATCGACCAATTGTTTTATCTGGTCAATTTTTCGTCCATCGGCTGTTGGCCAAGAACGCCATTGCACGCCATAAACGGGACCCAACTCGCCATTTTCATCAGCCCAATCATCCCAAATAGACACTCCATTTTCTTTCAAATACTTGATATTACTATCTCCTTTCAGGAACCAGAGCAGTTCGTGAACGATGGAGCGTAAATGCAGCTTTTTAGTAGTTACAACCGGAAATCCTTCACTGAGGTTGAAGCGCATCTGATAGCCAAAAACGCTACGCGTGCCCGTTCCAGTTCGGTCCGATTTATCGGTTCCGTTTTCCATCACATAACGCATCAAATCGTGATACTGCTTCATTCTTAGTTCTTATTATTGATAAATAGTACGAGCATGAAAACTACCATTTGTAAGATCAATATGACTACCTAGTCCATCGAAAACACGGCAATTAAAGATTCCCTTGGTTTTTCCTCCAAACAGCTCCTCTCCCACTGCATTGTGCGAGGTGATTTCAAAATCAGACCAGCTCTCTTGCAAACCGATTTTCTTATCCGTTGTCCAAAGCACGCTGTCATTATCCACATATTCAATCACTACTCCATTGATTCCGCCAGTAGAACTATCTAGCGTATATGAACCGTAATCGTAAAGGCCTTCATCAAAGAAGAAAAAACGAACTGAATAGGATGGTAAAGGCGTGTCAGTTAGAAACTTTACCATCTGTATAGTTAACGTATTTCGGCCGTAGGTTGAATCAAGTGGATTGGTAATAAACCTTGTAAACTCATTGTGTAAACGCCCGATTGAATCCTCATAGGTTCGCATACCAGGACCGTTTCCGTAAGTATTCACACCATCTTCAAATCGGGTTTCGGCCCCGTTTTTCTCAAACTCCGCAAAAAACAGATTGTCCTCACCTTTAGGAAGGTCGTCCTTCTTGCAGGAAACAAGTAGGACTGAAACAAATATGAATAGAAGAAGCCTCATGTCTACAATAGTGCAAAACAAAGCTACTCACGAACGAACCAATTTCTTAGACAGAGATAAACGTGGTATCAACAATTTTTCACCAGTTTCAGTAGAGCGTCAAGCGAATTGGAAGATGGTCTGAATAGCCACCATAATAGTTTGGACCACCGTAGGTTCTACTTGGTGATGATTCCTTTCCATTTTCCGAGAAATAAAGTAACCAATCTTCTTTGAAAATGGCTGCGGATGAATCGGAAGTTGCAAACCCTTCAGCGCTAAAAAGCAAACCGTCTGATACAATGAACTGGTCTAGCATTCCCCATTCGCCTCTGTAATTGTAAGTACCCAGACCATTTTCGTGGAAGTTATAAGTGAGATTTGTAAGACGCTGATTTGCCCCTGGTTCACAATTCATTATCTCGGTCATTGACCTATTATTGGGGTAGTCGTTGAAATCGCCCATGGCAATGATTTTAGCATACTTATCCTTCAATAGAATCGAATCGATTTTGGTGCGAAGCATGCTAGCTGCCATCAAACGTTTTGGCTCGCTTGCTTCTTCTCCACCTCGCCTAGATGGCCAATGATTTACGAAGAAATGAAGTGTATCCGTACCTGAAAGTAACTTAGCATAGAGGATGTCTCTCGTTGTGGTTTCTGGCTCAAATGCAAACGAGTACCGGATTTTTTCATGGTACAACTCACTTAAAACTTCGGAGTTATAAGCTAGAGCAACATCAATTCCGCGCTTATCGGGGCTATCTTCATGAATAACCTTGAATTTGGCTTTACCAAGGGAATCAGTTTTGAACAAGTCTTCTACCACTTGTCGGTTCTCAACCTCACATACGCCAATTACTTCGGGAAGGTCATCCTCAGAAATGGCGGTAAGCACCTTTGCCAAATCAACCAACTTCTTGTTGTAGCGTTCCTGCGTCCAGTCCTTAGCACTGTCTGGCAGAAATTCATCATCCCATATGGTCGTGTCCTCTACGGTATCGAACAGATTTTCGACATTGTAGAAAACAACTTCAATTGGTTTTCGCTTGCTGGAAGATGAGCATGAAACGAAAAAAAACGCTAAGCAAGCAATTGCTACTGCTGAAAGAAAACTGGACTTAAAGTTCATTGAGGTGGTTTGGTTGCGACAAAAGTAAAACCAATCTCACATTAAATAGACAATCGATGATTAAGTCATCACTACCAGTGAAGACGGAATGTCTTCTCTTCCCAACGCTCTGAGCATTCTTCCGTGCCCTAAAACGGCTTGAGTAAACGTTGGAATACAGTGGTATTGCAAACCGAAATCTTTGGCAGTTTGTGCTACAATTGGGGCCAATGCTGGATAATGCACATGACTCACTTTCGGAAAAAGGTGATGCACCACTTGAAAGTTTAGTCCACCAACAAACCATGTTACCAACTTATTGTTTGGCGCAAAATCTGTGGTCGTTTTAAGCTGATGTATAGCCCATTCGTTCTTCATTTTCCCTTCATCATCCGGTTTGCTGAACTCACATACTTCCATGATATGTGCTGCTTGAAATACCATTCCCAAAATCAAACCACCAATAAAATGCATTAAGAAAAAACAACCAACAGTTCCGTACCAAGGCAATGGAAGAATGTAAATTGGCAAGGCCAAAGTCAAGAACAAATAGGCCACTTTGAATAGGATAATTCGTAGAATGATTTCACCAAAACCTGTATCGTAATTCGTAGTCATTCCAGAATTCTTGTAATCAACCAGCTGCTTAAAGTCTTTCATAAAAACCCAGCTAACGGTCATCAAGCCATAAAAGAACCAACCGTAAATGTGCTGGAATCGGTGAACCGCTCTTCGCTTAGCAAATGGTGAAAACCGCAACATTGGAAACGTGACGGTATCGGCATCAAGTCCATCAATATTTGTATAGGTATGGTGAAGAACATTATGCTGAATCTTCCAGTTTTCGGCACTTCCGCCCACTAAATTCACCAAATACCCCACTCCCTTATTTACCCAGTTTTTATCGGAATAGGACCCGTGATTGGCATCGTGCATTACAGACATTCCAATACCGGAAGTGGCAACACCCATCACCATCCAAGCTGCTATAATCGCAGGAGTTGAAGTAATAACTCCGGTTAACATCAATGCCATAGGAACTAGATAACTAGCAACAATAATCACGGATTTTAAGTACATGCGACCATCGGCATGCTTAGAAATCCCGTTGTCCTTGAAATACGCATTAACGCGTTGGTTAAGCGTTTTTGCAAAACCATCTTTGTCTGCGCGAGGCGCAAATTTTACACGTTGAATAAGATCTTGAGCCATAAGAACAGTTTAATGTTAATTCCTCAAAGGTCGGTGTTTCTAGCTGTGATTTTGTCCAAGGAAGACCAACTCAGCAATACTTACTAACGGCTATATCAAAGGTCTATTATACGCCCTTCTGTTTTTAACAAACTTTCAGGAATTGAACTGCAGATAACGATTTTAAGTGCTTCTATCATTGCAGTTTTTATGTGAACTCGATTGGTAACTACGCTCACTTCTCTAACAGGTGGGATTCCATGGAAGTCTCGCAGCAACGCTCGCTGTTTTAAACTCAAATTAAGAGTAGCTAAGTATGGAAGCACAGTCATACCACGATGCATTTCAACCAATCTTTCTAAGGTCTCTAATGAGCCACTTTCAAACACCAAGCTATGCGATTCATCATTTTGATGTGCTTTACAAATATTAAGCACTTGTGCCCTCAAGCAATGCCCTTCAGAAAGCAACCATGTATCATCTAAATCGAGGTCGGAAACATCTATTTTCTCCTTTAACCAAAGGCGATGGCTCTTTCCTACATAACCAACCATTGGTTCATTAAACAACGGATATTCTTGAATACCTTTTTCCGCTAATGGTGTGACAAGAATCCCTAAATCAAGTTCGTCTTTCCGAAGTTTTGCAACTATTGTATTGGTCTGTAATTCTTGCACCACGAGTCTGATATCGGGAAAATCCGTCTCGAAATTTGGAAGAAACAACGGCAACAAATAAGGTGATAAGGTTGGAATGACCCCAATTTTTAACTCGCCAGAAAGTTTGCCTTCTTGCTCCTTTACAATCTCCTTAAAACGTTCAGCTTCTTTCAGAATGGTGTATGCTTGAGCCACCAATTTCTCTCCTAAAGGAGTTGGAATAAGCGGCTTTTTCGAGCGGTCAAAAATCTTAACACCTAATTGCTCTTCCAACTTTTGCACTTGCATAGTAAGCGAAGGCTGCGTTACAAAACACCGCTCTGCGGCACGAACAAAGTTTCGTTCAATGTCTAAAGCACGGATGTATTGGAGCTGTTGAATTGTCATTTAATAGTTTTAATCTATACGAATATAGATGCTATTGATTTGATTGATAATTATTCATCTAGCACCTTTGTTTCAGCAATTATTATCAACCAAAAATCATGCATCATGAAAACTCAATCATATTTAGAACACAACAACATTACTGTAAACAATTTGGATGAACCGGTAAAGTTTATTCAAACTGCAATGCCAGAATTTGAAATCAGAGGAGAAGGCGCTGATAACCAAAGAAAATGGGCGCATATCGGCACAAACCAATCTTATTTGGCACTTACCGAAACAAGCAAAGAAGTAACCGCCAGCGAGAACTATTTGACTCACGGATTTAACCACATGGGGTTTGTGGTGAATGACGTGAGAGCTGTTGGCCAACGACTTCGCGAAGCTGGTTACAAAAGCAACTACCCTTTTACCGAGCACCAACACCGACTGAGAGATTACTACTTGGACGCAGATGGAAATGAATACGAATTCATTCAGTATTTGAGTGACAAGCCTGAGGATCGGAATTCTTATGTGGACTGAGTTTGAATGTGACCTGAGTCATATTGAACAAATACAGATAGATCACTTTTAAACAATAATTAAAATCAGAAACCATGAGCACTAATCAAATCGGACTAAAAACCGAACATTCAAACAAACTGGCAAACGAGCTAAATACGCTCTTGGCCAACTATCAAATGTTTTATCAGAATTTACGCGGTTTTCATTGGAACATTCAAGGGCCGAGCTTCTTTGAACTTCACATCAAATTTGAGGAGTTGTACAACGATGCGGTTATTAAGGTGGACGAGATAGCCGAGCGTATTCTTACGCTTGGAGAGACTCCTTATCACACATTCACAGCTTACTTGGAGCATTCAACCATTAAAGAGGCTGCTAACGTGAAAGATGGTAATGGAACGGTCTCTACTACTCTATCCAACTTAAAAACACTTCTAAAAATGGAGAGAGTCATTCTTGAATTAGCAGGAAATGCTGGCGATGAGGGAACTAATTCGCAAATGAGTGATTACATCACCCAACAAGAAAAAACGGTTTGGATGTTGACAGCTTACCTTGGTAATAAGTAGGTTGTTTTCGAATACGTGAAAGCCCTGCTTCCAAAGAAGCAGGGCTTTCTGTTTATAACAATTTCTTCAAATTTCCTTAAACAATTGTAGCAAGACTGTCTGTAGATAAATCATTTGCGCCCATTCCGAATGAGGTTTTTATATCCTCGACAATCAACTTTAGTTATCTAGGATTTAGAAATCAAAAACGACCCAGAGAATGAAGGTCTATTCGATAATCAATTTTTGAGCCCCTGCTCCACCGGTAATCAAGTATTGACCTGAAGCCAGCATAGAAATATCGATTACGCTTTTTCCTGCTTGGAATTTGGATTCGAAAACAACTGACCCAGTGAAATCCATAATTTGAATAGATCCTTCTTTCTTGAGCGTAATTGTTAATTCATTTGAGGCCGGATTGGGATAAAAAGCAACAAGACTTTCGTCTAAAACCTCCTCAATTCCAACAGGCGGACAGTAATTTCCGTCTGGTGCCAATTGAGGTAATTTGTACTGAGGGTCAGTTATCAAAGCATACATGGCAACATCAGTTGATTGCAATAATGCCTGCGAGCATGGTTCCCATTCGTTAGCAATTCCTGAGCAAGTGCTTGGATCATCGAGAATTCCCATGTTACTGACGATACTCCAATAAATATATTCGATGGCCATACATTCATAATCACATGTTTCATCATCATAGTGATACCAAGCAGATGCAGGGTAAGAAGCCGGAATTGCAGTAAACTGACCTCCTCGGGCCAAGTCCATTGCATTACTCATGCTAGATGAATTTGGGGCCATTCCGAAAACTGAAGGATGAAGAAATGTATGACCAACGTGATTAATGGTGTGAAGTATCTCTTCCACGGTAGCGTCATCTCCCCAATGTCCGGGTTGAGTTGGGTCAACCTCTCCCGCATATAAAACTGCTGAGACACCATCACCTGAATAATTGCTAGAGAATGTATTTTCCATTGGAGACCCTTCACTATTGAAAATGGGCATCAGCGCACTTGAAGCAACGAGCTGAGCAAGCAAAGCGGCATCATCCACCGTGCCATCTTCATCATTATCCAGTAGTTCGGCAGTTACTGCGGCAGCATGCAAAACTTGCGCATCACTTACACCGCTTTCGCCAAAAATCTCGAAACCATAGACATTCACGTACTTGGTAAAACCACTTAGTGCGGCATCGTTGGGATAAGGGTTCGCTTCAATATCGAAACAAACGTTGTTCTGGGCGAAGACTGAAACGGGTAATAGGGCAAGAAATAGTAGCTTTTTCATAATTATATTTTAATGTTGAATGATAAGTTTTTGAGTACGAGCTATTTCAGATCGGAGAAAATAAAGACCATTCGTAAGACCAGAGACATCGGCTTGGGTAATTCCAATTTGGGGCGTTTCCTCAAGAACGATTCTGCCAAATGTATCGCTGATGGTAAATCGACCAGATATGTGTGATTCGATAAACACGGAACCATTTGCTGGGTTTGGATAAACCACCAGACCGCTGGAACCTTCAAACTCATTGATTCCTGTCGGGCTTACAGCATGACAAGCGGATGTGCCAGAACAGCCTGTTTCAGTAATTTCTACCGCATAGTTCCCTGTACTTGTGGCTTCAAATTCCTGTGACGTTGCACCCGATATTGGCGCGTTTCCATTATTGCAATCAATCCATTGATAAGACAAGGCACCTGACAAATCTGCCGATAGAATAAGACCGTTAGTAGTAACCGTGTAATTGGGAGCTGGAGCATATCTACACGTTCTAAGCTGATGCTGATCTATATCTGCATTGGTCATCCAATAAATTCCGCTGGCTGGTGCGGCATTTATGGTGAAATAATAAAAATCCTCAGCGGCCTGTTGACTCAGTCCCATACTTACATAATAGTTGATGTAAAACAGATGATTTGCGTGACCTACAGGAAAATCCGTGGCAGTCATATTGCCATCATCCCAAGAATGAACGCCTACCTGTGCGCCATTGTCTATTACTCGTGTTGTGCCAGCAAAAAACATATCCACCGCGCCCGATGCAATAAGCCCATCAGCAGGCAAATAGAATTTGAGATCAGCATTTCTGAGAAGAATTGATGCTTGTATGTTGGCATCATCATCGTCCGAACCGCCCGAATCGTAGAGTACAATGGTGGTAACCAACGGGTTGTTGGATATTAGGTTCTGAACCACTGTTGGTGTGTTGGAGTTGATGTAACCGATGGCCACCGCAAATGTATTATGCACATGAAATTGCATGGGCACATCATCCACCACAAGGGTGCTAATAAACGTGGAATAACCAGCTGTGTCAAGGGTGCAATTACAGCTTTCGGAAACCTGCGCGTTTGCACTGAATGCTGTAAAAGCCATGAGAAGAGACAAAGCGAAGCACTTCGTTTTACAGGTTGTAAATGCATTCATTATATCGTTACTATTAATGGAATGTGCCATGTTCGATAATACTATTATTAATGTTGAATGACAAGCTTACATGGTCGTTGATTATCCGTTCTGAGAACAAACAGCCCATCTAAAAGATTCGAGACATCAATTTTATTCAACCCAGTATTCAATTGTTTTGAGAACACAATTTTACCCGATGAATCGATCAATTCAATATTGGATGATTTGGAAACTTCAATGTTGAATTTTCCATTATTCAGATTTGACAAGGATAAACATCACGTTAGAAAATGGAATGCAGCTATGTTGTTTAGGGGTTCGAATGCTTCCATTTAGACTCTTCAGCACTAGAAACAAACTCACTTGGTGTACATCCTTCAATCCTTTTAAATGCTGAATAGAATGTTGATTTAGATCGGAATCCGCAATTCTGTGCTAAGCCAAATAAAGTGAGGTTGCTACTCGGGTTTTCGTGCAATGCTTTTTTAAAAGCTTCAATCCGATAACCGTTTACGAAATGGTAGAAGTTGCTTTGCGTTTTTACATTAACCACTTTGGACAATGCCTTATCAGAAACCGCCAGCTCTTCTGCCAATTCGCGCAACGAAAGGTCGGGGTTGCGGTAGGGTTGATCTTGCTTCATCATGTTCAGCAGTTGGTCGTAGAGTGTTTCTTCCTCGGAAGATAAAACGGTTGTTTCTGCCGATAGATTTTCTTCTAGAACTTCAATCGGAATTGTATCATTTTGTGCTTTTCTCAGACTGAAGATCTCGGGCTGTCTGAGGCTACTGAACCCGATCCAGTAAACGGTTACAATTGTTGCTAACTGCGAGATGAGTGGCATGTTGAAATCATCATCCAATAACCATTTCACTACATCTTCAATCAGCCAAAAAACATTGAAAAGTATGAGCACAATACAGAGAACCCGAAGCCAGTTGAGCGTTCTGTCTTCGAGAGAAGAAAAATACTTAAACACGTTTTTCTGATGCTGGTGAAGGGTTTTCAGAATCAGAAGAAAAACAAGAATCCCAAAGAGATAAGAGAACAAACCTTCAAAAACAAATACAGCTTCCAGCTCTAACACCTCAGCCAAGAAAACGGCTACATACAAAACAGCAGCAGGAATAAACCATGCCCATTTTCGGGTCTCAAGCTGTGCGGTAATACCTCTGGCGTAAAAAAGCAGAAAAGGCGGATAGATGAGGGTTGTGTTCGGTAAAAGACTAAATGGAAGGCTTTCTTCGTGTCCGAACCTGAAGCTGATAGCCGTTATCAAGTCTGGCAAAAAAGCCAACGTAAGAAACCAACCAAGAAACCTTGCACTACTGGTTTTTCCGCCAAGCGTAAGGAAATGAACACCTAGAAATGCTCCTGTGCCGAGCGCAATTATTTCAAATATGTCAAGTAAGGCAGTCTCTGGCATCTAATCAGATCAGTTGAAAGTTAACTCTATGACAAACAAAATATTGTGAATTAATTACCTGAACGTACAAAGCTTGGTTGAAATAAAAACGGGCGACCAAAGGCCGCCCGTTTCCTTAAAAAAATGAAAGTACGATTTAAGCGTTAGCCGCGGCTTCTGCTTTAATCATGTTCAATGCAGAACCAGTCAATCTGTGCTGCGTTGTATGTGTGGTTTGCAAGAATCGAATCCTTTTAAAGGCTGAGTAGAAAGTGTATCAATTCGCAAATGAGCGACTACATCAGCCAACAAGAAAAAATGGTTTGGATACTGACGGCTTACTTTGGTAATAGGTAGACGTTTTTCCAATAATTGAATGCCCTGCTTCTTTAAGAAGCGGCACTTTTCATTTAAAACAATTCCTTCAAGTCCCCTTGAATAGTTGTAGCAAGACTGTCTGTTGGAAGATCATTTGCGTCCGTTCCAAAAGGGTCTTCAATTTCCTCAGCAATTAGCTCAAGACTAGCCAATATGTAGAACACGAAAACCACCACAAATATGGTTGCGTAACCAAAGCTGGTGATGGCGCCAAATGGCAAGCTGATAACATATAGAAAAATGAATTTCTTGATGAACGCATTGTAACTGTATGGAATTGGGCTTTTCTTAATTCGTTCGCATGCACCGATGATATCCGTTAGTGATTTAAACTCTTTGTCTATTACAATCAACTGGTTATCTGTGATTATCTCCTCATCCTTCAGCTTCATTATTTGAGTATACAGAGACTTAGCAATTCCGTTTGGAATATGATCAAGCTTGAGATGTGCAGGCTTGTCAAAATTTGGGTGTTCTTCCAACTCTTCTGGTTTTACGCCTTCTCGTAAGTGCTCTTTCATCGCGAATACGTAATTGGTAATCAGGACTCTGAACAATTGTCTTCTAACGGTATCGCCTACTGGAATTTTAACGCTGAGTTTGATGGACAAATTCCGAGTATTATTAACCAACGCACCCCATTGTTTGCGGCCTTCCCACCATCTATCATATGCCGTATTGGTTCTAAAAACGAGCAACAACGAGATTACAAAACCAACCAAGGAATGGAACGCCATCGTGTGCTGGTATTTGCTATTCCACACTTCAATTTCCAGATAGCTGTAGCCCAAACTCAAGACTGATAAAACAATCATAGTTGGTAACAGCTTACGCACCGTACCGTACTTATGAATCTTGAATATTAAGCTGAACCAGCTTTTGGGATTATAATCAACCATTCTCTATTCCTATTTGTGACTTGGTGACTTTTGAAAATCTAATTTACCTCCCCAATGCATCATTTGAGTCATTGTCCAAGTTTGTCGGCCACGCACAAAACTAGAAGGGTTTGTGGCAGAATATATTCTCGGGTTTGGAAGAATGCTGGCAAGTAAAGCGGCTTCTTCCTTGGTTAATTCTGATGCTGATTTCTTGAAGTATATCTGCGCAGCCATTTCGGCCCCGTAAATTCCATCGCCCATTTCAATCACATTCAAGTAAACTTCTATAATGCGCTGCTTACCCCAAATGAGTTCTATCAGACCTGTGAAATAAACTTCCAGCCCTTTTCGAACCCAAGTTCGTCCTTGCCAGAGGAATACGTTCTTGGCTGTTTGTTGACTGATGGTGCTTGCGCCTCTAACTCGCTTTCCTTTCCTGTTATGTTCGATGGCTTTTTCAATTGCTTCGACATCAAACCCATTGTGATTGAGGAACTTTTGATCTTCGGAACAGACGACAGCAAGCTGAAGTTTATTACTGATTTTATCCAACGAGACCCAATCCTTTTTAAGTCGGATTGGTTTGTCGTTTTCAAATTGCTCAACACACCGCGTTAGCTGAAGAATGGTGACCGGAACGGGTACAAACCTATACAGAACAACAATGGCTATACTGAAGAGAAATAATCCGAAGACGAATATGAATAAAGCACGAAGCAACCGTTTGTACCACGGTCTTTTTGCACTAGGTTTAGATTTACGAGGAATGATTTTTTTAGCCATTATTGGGTTAGCACTATGCCTATTTTATTACCGTAAATGGCCGCGAGTGATGAGGTTGAATTACGCATGTGGTTTGATTAGGATTTCGCGTTAGGGATTGAAACGGCATACCACGCCAAAGGCGTGGATATAGTGGAAAGCCCGCCCCGCCATTCAAGCTTTTACTATACGGGCCAAATATACTGCGGGGAACGCCCAAATTACATTCTGTATTCTGTGCTTAAATGATAGGAGTTTATGCCCTAATTCGTTCTATATTTGCGCTCCGTTTTTAAAAGATGATTTACATTACACGTAGGGAACGATTTAACGCTGCGCACAAGCTCTTTAACGAGAATTGGAGCGTGGAAAAGAACGATGAGGTTTTTGGGAAATGTGCAAACGCTAATTGGCATGGGCATAATTTTGAGCTGATTGTTACGGTGAAAGGCGAGGTAGATCCAGATACCGGTTTTGTGATGAATTTGAAGGATTTAAGCGGAATCATACAGACTGAGGTAACTGATAAGGTGGATCATAAGAACCTTAATCTAGACGTTGAATTTATGAGAGGTAAGCTTGCTTCGACAGAGAATCTAGTCTTTGAGTTTTGGAAGATACTTGCTCCGTTAATTGCTGCGCATGGTGCCCAATTGCACTACATTAAACTGGTTGAAACCGAGAACAATTACGTGGAATACTTTGGCGAAGTTGTCTAACTACAGATTCGCTGGTTAAAAAATGATTCTTTTCCTCCATAACTTCCTTGTTTTATCGAATCATAGCTGTGGCTATTCTTCAAAAAAAACGCATCGTTCTGAAAAAAAATAATCCATTTTCACTTTCTCAAATCGTATTTAGACGACTTCGGGAATTGAATTCAAAAAACTAAATGAAAGCATACGTTTTTCCGGGCCAAGGCTCACAGTTTATTGGCATGGGTAAAGAGCTTTACGAAAGTTCGGCCGAAGCCAAAGCATACTTTGATAAAGCGGATAAAATTCTTGGCTTCAACATTACGGAGATTATGTTCTCTGGGACGGACGAGGATTTGAAAAAGACGAGCGTGACTCAGCCTGCAATTTTTCTGCATTCGGTTGTTCGCGCATTAACATTGCCAGATTTTGCTCCCGAAATGGTGGCCGGACATTCGCTTGGCGAATTTTCAGCTTTGGTAGCTAATCAGGCTTTGACCTTTGAAGATGGTTTGAAGTTGGTTTTTAAGCGTGCGCAGGCAATGCAAAAAGCCTGTGAATTGACGCCTTCTACTATGGCGGCAATTCTTGGAATGGAGGATGAAGCAGTGGCAAATATTTGTGCTTCTATTGATGAAGTTGTTGTACCAGCCAACTACAACTGCCCAGGACAAATTGTAATTAGTGGTTCTATAAAAGGGATTGACATTGCGTGTGAGAAGCTTACTGAGGCGGGTGCTAAAAGGGCTTTAAAGCTGAATGTTGGTGGTGCTTTTCACAGTCCATTGATGGAACCTGCTAAGCTGGAATTGGAAGAGGCAATTCATGCTGCAACGGTGAGTAAACCGATATGCCCAATCTATCAAAACGTAACGGGGCAAGTGGTTTCCAATCCCGATATTATAAAATCAAATTTGATTGCACAGCTTACTGCTCCAGTAAAGTGGACACAAACGATGAACCAAATGCTTCGTGACGGGGCTACTTCATTTACTGAGGTTGGACCTGGGCGCGTTTTATCGGGATTATTAAAAAAAGTGAACCGTCAGATTGAGACATCCTCCGAGGAATAATTCATTACCTTCAAAATCAAAATTTTGAGGATGTCTTTCAAAAAACCGAGTCTATTTTGGCTTTTCGCAATTGCTATTATTCTTGTTCCAACAACTGGCTGCGAAGAAGACCGTGAGCAAAGAATGTCGGTATCGCCCGAAGTTACTTCGCCTTCTCATGTTGCGGAATGGTTGGAGCAACTCAGCGCTATTATCCGCTTTACCAATACATCAGGGGCTGAAGCTTCTCGTATCCTAGCTTATTCAAGTATCGCTTACTACGAAGGCTATGCACTTGGTTTTGACGATATGCGAAGCTTGGTTGGTCAACTAGAAGGTCTGGATTCACTCCCATCGCCAAATCCAAATCAGACATACAACTATGGGGTAATTGCGGAATCGGCTATTACAACTTGTTTGCTAAGATTGTATGAAGATGCACCTCAGAATGTTCTACTTGTAATTTCATCTACGTACTCTGATCATGAACGGGAATACATAAAACTTGGTGTTGCAGAATCGGTAATTAGTCGTTCTCGAGCCTTGGGCGATGTGATAGGAGAGGCCATAAAAGTTTGGATGGATGGTGATGGTTATGCAGAACTGGGAAACTGTTCTGTTACAATGCCAACAGAACCTGGGAATTGGCGGCCAACACCAGGTTCCTCTAGCGAACCAGAATTTCCTTGCTGGGGTGAACTAAGGCCTTTTACATTCAATGAAAGTCAATTAACGGCATTATGCAACCCAGGATTTCCAGTTGCAGTTTCTTCTCAAGCTGGTTCTACCTACGATAACGATATAAACGAACTGCTTTCAATAAGTCAGAACTTGACTACTTCGGATGAAGAAACTGCCCGTTTTTGGGAAGATAGCGATGGCGATTTTACGGTTCCAGGCCACTACATTTCCATTCTGAAACAATTGGTAGAACTGAATTTATTGAATGGGAAGGAAACGGTAACGGCTTGGACCCAACTTTCAATAGCAATGGCTGATACTTACATATCAACTTACAAGTTGAAATACACCTATTTCCGACCTAGACCGATGACTGTAGTTCAAGGAGATTCTGACCCTAACTGGGAGTCATTAATTATCAATCCAGCAACTCCAGAGTACCCGTCAATGCGGTCAACAATTGCTTATTCTGCAACTCAGGTGTTTATCAACTTGTATGGGAATATTGCTTTTACTGATGCCACATATTCTAATATTGGCCTTGCTGAAAGGTCATATTCTTCCTTTGATGAAATGGCGCAGGATGTTGTTCAGAGTAGATTGAATGCAGGAACGAACCTACGAACAACGCTAGAGAATTCTGAATATCACGGAAGGTGCATCGCCCAGCGGGCAAACGAGTTGTTCTTTAATCAGTAGCGGTATTCCCGTGGTTCTCGGCAAACCATTTCAAGGTTACTTCCAAACCGTCTTTAATATTCACTTGCGGGTTATATGCTAGGAATGCTTTTGCCTTAGAAATATCGGCCAAAGAATCTATAACGTCACCTTGTCTTGGGTCTCTATACGTTGGGTTCACATCTGACCCAACAAGATCTTTTAGGTTAAAGTAAAGCTCGTTAACGGTAGTTCTTTCCCCGAAAGCAATGTTGTAAACCTTGCCAGCCGCACCCTCAACTTGAGAAAACATTCCTCTAATATTTGCTTGCACAGCATTCTCTACAAACGTGAAATCTCGAGACTGCTCACCATCACCATTAATAAAAGGAGACTCTCCTTTTAGCAGCGCATCCATAAACAATGGAATTACTGCCGCATAAGGTCCATCTGGCTTTTGATTAGGGCCGAAAATATTGAAGTAACGTAATCCTACTACCTCTATTCCATAGTTGAGGGCATAAACGCCCGCATAAACCTCATTTACAAACTTGGATGCTGCGTAAGGTGAAAGTGGATCACCGATATGCTCTTCAACTTTGGGCAATTTTTGGCTATCGCCATAAACAGAAGATGAGCTGGCATAAACAAATCGCTTAACCTTAGCATCCTTAGCTGCAGTTAGCATGTTTAAAAATCCGGTAACGTTTGCTTCGTTGGTCAACAATGGAGTAGCCAGTGAGCGAGGCACGGACCCTAAAGCTGCCTGATGAGATATGTAGTCGACACCATCACATGCTTTTCTGCACGTTTCAGAGTCGCAAATGTCTCCGTTGATAAATTCAAAATTTGGTTCATCCAGAAAAGGCTGAATATTTTCAATCTTACCTTCGCTTAGATTATCTAAAACCGTCACTTTTCCAGCACCGTACTTCATCAAATATCGAGCAATATTTGAGCCCACAAACCCGGCTCCTCCCGTTATTAGAAATGTAGATTTACTGATGTCAGTTGAATGAAAAGGAGTTTGGTACATTATCTTTCTTGGTATTGTTGCTTAGAATAGTTTTGGTACGCACCAGAAGTAACACTATTCAGCCATGCTTTATTGTCTAGGTACCAATCCACCGTTTTGGGAAGACCTACTTCAAAAGTGAGACTTGGCTCCCAGCCGAGTTCTGTTTTCAGTTTAGTTGAGTCTATAGCGTAGCGCAAATCGTGTCCAGCACGGTCTTTCACAAACGTAATGAGTTTTTCAGAGGAGCCTGATTCTTTCCCCAATTTATCATCCATGATTTTGCAGAGAAGTCGAATCAAATCTATGTTCGTCCATTCGTTATTTCCGCCAATGTTGTAGGTTTCTCCTAATCCTCCTTTATGGAAAACCACATCGATTGCTGATGCATGGTCTTCAACATAAAGCCAATCTCGAATATTTTCTCCTTTTCCGTAAATAGGAATTTCCTCATTATTCTGAATCCTGTGGATAGCCAATGGAATCAACTTTTCTGGAAAGTGGTTAGGTCCATAATTGTTAGAGCAGTTAGAAATCACAACTGGCAAACCATATGTATGGTAATAAGCCCGAACCAAGTGATCCGAACTTGCTTTTGACGCAGAATAAGGACTTCGCGGGTCATAAGCTGTTGTTTCATAGAAGAAGCCTTCATCACCTAATGAACCATAAACTTCATCCGTTGAAATATGGTAGAATCGCTTTCCTTCCCAGTTTCCGTTCCAAAGCTCCTTAGCTGCCGTAAGCAGATTTAATGTTCCTAAAATATTGGTTTGGATAAATGCCATAGGGCCTGAAATGGAGCGATCTACATGAGATTCTGCCGCCAAATGCACAACTCCTTCGGGTTGGTACTTCTCAAAGACTTCTTTCAGCCGTACTGGATTGGTAATATCTGCATGCTCGAAAACATAATTTGAAGCGTTCTCAACATCTTTCAAGTTTTCCAGATTGCCTGCGTACGTCAGTGCATCCAAGTTTACAATCTTGTAATCAGGATAGTTATTTACAAATCTTCTTACCACGTGTGAGCCAATGAATCCAGCTCCTCCAGTTATAACAATTGTTTTCATGTCTTTCTACTTCGGTAATTCTGTTCCCAATTCCATGAGGATTTAAGAGACTCCTCTAAACCCAATTCGGCCTTCCAATTAAGTTGAGTATTCGCTTTAGTTGTATCAGCGTAAACGGCCGTGATATCGCCTTCTCTTTTTGAACCAATTTTGTAGTTGATGGAAACACCAGTTGCGGTTTCAAAGGCTTTTACAACATCTAGTACACTAGTTCCTTTTCCTGTTCCAATGTTAAAAATATCGTAGCTGCTTTTACTTGTTTCTGCTTCTAGTTTTCGAAGGGCTTGTAGATGCGCTTTTGCTAGATCAACCACATGTATGTAGTCTCTTATACACGTTCCATCTTCTGTCTGATAATCATCACCGAAAATAGTAAGCTCCTTTCTGATTCCAGCTGCGGTTTGAGTCACATATGGAACTAGGTTGTTCGGAGCTCCAATTGGAAGCTCCCCAATTTTAGCCGATTCATGAGCACCAATTGGATTGAAATAACGTAAGGAAATGGCATTCAACGATTGCGCTTTACTGGTGTCCCGAATAATATCCTCACATATCGATTTCGTATTACCGTATGGAGATTCCGCTTCCTTTCGTGGAGTTTCTTCAGTAACCGGACAAACATCAGGCTGTCCGTAAACGGTACAGCTTGACGAAAACACCAGGTTCTGAATTTGATGTTTCCCCATTTCAACTAAAATATTGATGAGGCTATCAAGGTTATTGCGGTAATACTCAAGAGGCTGTTGTACCGATTCTCCAACAGCCTTCTTAGCTGCGAAATGAATCAGTGATTCAGCTTTACTGCCGATTTTTTCGAATACAGCGGCTAGCTGTTCTGAATCATCAATATCTACTTTGTAAAACGTTGGTCGTTTGCCCGATAATTCTTCAATAGCGTCCAGCATGGATTCATGGGAGTTGGACAGGTTGTCTAGAATTACAACCTCATATCCATTATTTATCAGTTCCACACACGTGTGCGACCCGATATACCCCGTACCACCTGTTACAATAACCATTTTACAAACTCCAATATGAAAGATGCTTGATTTTGTCTTTGTAAACCCCTTTTACATCTACAATCACACCCTTTGGTTTACAAATTCCTTGAAAATAACTCTCCGATTTTCCGAGGTATTCGGTATGGTTTACAGCTATAATTACTGCGTCATAATCACTTCCGATTTGCGGTTCTAAAGCGAACCCGTATTCATGCTTTACCTGATCTGATGATGCATGCGGATCAACCACTTCAACATTAACGCCAAACGATTTCAGTTCGGTAATTACATCCACCACTTTCGAGTTTCGGATGTCGGCAACATTCTCCTTAAAGGTCGCCCCCATAACAAGCACTTTAGATTGGCTGATGTCGCCACCATTCGCCACAATTTTCTTCACCGTTTCTCTTGCAACATAAGCACCAACGGCATCATTAATTGCTCGGCCAGAAGTAATCACTTTTGAATGGTAGCCAAGCTCGCGTGCTTTGTGAGTTAAGTAATAAGGGTCAACACCGATACAGTGTCCACCAACTAAACCTGGAAAGAATTTCAAGAAATTCCATTTCGTTCCGGCCGCTTCCAACACGTCAAACGTATTGATTCCGACCTTATTAAATATCATTGAAAGCTCGTTCATCAAAGCAATATTCACATCGCGTTGTGTGTTCTCAATAATCTTTGCTGCCTCAGCCACTTTAATAGAAGGCGCTTTATGAACACCAGCATCAACAACCAATTCATACGTTTTAGCAACGATATCCAATGACTCTTCATCGCAACCAGAAACCACTTTGATTATTTTTCGAAGCGTGTGTTCTTTATCTCCTGGATTGATTCGCTCAGGTGAATAACCAACCTTAAAATCCTTATTAAACTTCAATCCTGAAACCTCTTCTAAAACTGGAATGCAATCCTCTTCAGTGCAACCAGGATAAACTGTGGATTCGTAAACCACATAATCTCCTTTTTTAAGGACAGATCCGACTGTTTTGGAAGCACCAAGAACTGGACGGAGATCGGGAAGATTGTGTTCGTCTATTGGCGTTGGCACGGCAACGATGAAAAATTGAACATCCTTCAAGTCTTCGATATCAGTAGTAAACTCGATGTCACAACCTCCAAAATCGCTAGACTCTAGTTCTTCACTTGGATCTATTTGGCTTTTCATCATATCAACCCTTTCTTGGTTGATATCAAACCCTACCACTTTGATTTGTTTTGCAAACTCAAGTGCAATTGGTAGCCCAACATATCCGAGACCGATAACGGCCAACGTGGCATCTTTGCTTAGGAGTTTGTCGTAAATACTTTCCATTCTATTGCTTTAAGACCTCTGGGTTTCTAAGCCCATAAATTCGTTCAATTATCTCCACCACTTTCATGCCTTCCATCGCATTTGTGGCAATAGTTTTTCTACCTCTAAGCGCATCAACCACATTTTGAATAACGAAATGATGGTTGGCTGCCGAACCTTTGTATGCACCATAATCATTGGCTGGCCCAGCTTCCTCAAGTTCTGGCATCTCGTATCCTTCGATATTGCAATGCACCACTTCATTCATGTATTGACCACCTATTTTCACACTTCCTTTTTCTCCAATGACGGTTAGGCTACTTTCCATATTCGAATCCCAAACTGAAGTTGAGTAATTCAAATTCCCCATCCCTCCGTCTTTAAGTTTGAAAGTAACCATTCCTGAATCTTCAAAATCAGTCGAATTTGCGTGATTAAAATCCCGGAAATCTGCCTTGATATCGTGAATATCACCGAAAAGCCAATAGAGAATATCCACGAAGTGGGAAAACTGAGTAAAGAGGGTACCACCGTCCATCTCTTGCTGTCCTTTCCAACCGCCTGATTTATAATAACGGTCATCACGGTTCCAGTAGCAGTTTATCTGAACCATGTAAATATCACCCATTAACTTGCGGTCAACCACATCTTTTATCCACACCGATGGCGGTGAATAACGGTTTTGCATTACACAAAAAACCTGCTTAGCCTGATTGAGCGCTACGTGAATCACCTTCTCGCAATCAGCATTGGTCAATGCCATGGGTTTTTCACACAAAACGTGACTTCCAGCATTAAGTCCGGATAGGCTATTTCCTGCATGAAGTCCGTTTGGTGTACATACACAAAGTACATCAGGCTTTAGCGCCAGAAGATCATTAATTTCATTAAAAAACGGAGCGTCATAAGGTTCAAGTGCAAGCTCAGACCTATCTTTTAAATCACATAAACCGATAAGTTCTGCCTCGTCATTTCTGACAATCATCTCAGCATGACGCTTGCCAATATGGCCGCATCCTACAACAGCAAAAGATATTTTGTTCTGAACGCTCAACCGACTTTTCTTACTGAATTCTCTTTCAACTCATACTTCTCACCTGATTCGGAACACGCGGCAAAACCTTCAGAATCAAACTCCAATCGATGACCATATTCGCTCATCCAACCAATATGTCTTGCTGGGTTTCCAACAAGTAAAGCGTACGCAGGAATTGACTTAGTAACCACAGAACCTGCTCCAACAAAGGCATGATGACCGATATCGTTACCGCAAACAACCGTGGCATTGGCGCCAATTGTTGCTCCTTTTCCAACCATTGTTTTCTCGTAAGAGCCTTTTCTATTAATGGCGCTACGCGGATTAGTGACATTGGTAAAAACCATTGATGGCCCGAGAAAAACATCATCCTCGCAAACCACTCCTGTGTATATAGAAACGTTGTTCTGAACCTTTACATTATTGCCCAAAACCACTTCTGGCGATATGACAACATTCTGACCAAGGTTGCAGTTTTCACCCATTATACTTCCACCCATTATATGCGAGAAGTGCCAGATTTTGGTACCATTACCAATCTGACACCCTTCGTCTATGACTGCAGTTTCGTGAGCGAAATACCCCATTATTTTCTAATGTACCCTTCGAATGTGTTGTGCTCTTTCTTGTAGAGTTTTTCGTCTGGAAGGCTTTTGAAATACTCGTAAGTAATTTTCAAACCCTCAGCTCTATTCACTTTTGGCTCCCAATCAAGAATAGCTATTGCTTTATCAATATTTGGTTGACGTTGCAATGGATCATCGACAGGAAGTTCTTTGTAAATAACCTTCTGATCCGTTCCAGTAAGCTTGATGATTTCCTCAGCAAAATCCCCAATCGTAATCTCATCAGGATTACCAATATTTACTGGTTCAGCATAATCAGAATGTAACAGACGGTAGATTCCTTCTACCAAATCATCTACATAACAGAAGCTTCTCGTCTGACTTCCATCCCCGAAAACGGTAAGATCTTCTCCTCTAAGCGCTTGACCAATGAAAGCAGGCAAAACCCGTCCGTCATTGAGTCGCATTCTAGGACCATACGTATTGAAAATTCTAACTATGCGTGTTTCAACTCCGTGATATCTGTGGTAAGCCATGGTAATGGCTTCTTGAAAACGCTTTGCCTCATCATACACGCCTCTTGGTCCTATTGGATTTACATTTCCCCAATATTCCTCCGTTTGAGGATGTACCATTGGATCACCGTAAACCTCTGAGGTAGAAGCGATAAGCATCCTTGCTCCTTTTGCTTTAGCCAACCCTAGACAATTATGAGTTCCAAGAGACCCAACTTTCAGGGTCTGAATTGGAATTTTCAAATAATCGATAGGACTTGCTGGAGATGCAAAGTGCATGATATAATCCAACTCTCCAGGAATGTGGATGTAATTACTTACATCGTGATGATAAAACTCAAATTCTTTGAGTTTGAATAGGTGCTCGATATTCTCAAGATTTCCAGTAATTAGGTTGTCCATCGCTATAACGTGGCATCCTTCTTTTAGAAATCGTTCGCATAAATGCGAACCCAAGAAACCGGCTGCACCGGTAATCAGAACTCTTTTCATCCGTTTGGGATTATGGTCTTACGACCAATGCTGTTGTAATAAAACCCAAGACCCTTCATTTGGTCCAAATCGTAAAGGTTACGACCGTCAAAAATCACTTTTTCGTTTAATGTTTCGGATACTTTCTTAAAATCTGGAGACCGAAATACAGACCATTCTGTAGCAATGATTAACGCATCTGCATTTCTCAAAGCATCGTACTGATTATCAGCGTAAGAAATTTTATCGCCAATAAGTCTTTTTACGTTATCCATTCCTTCCGGATCGAAGGCTGTAATAGTAGCTCCAGCTGCAACCAACTTATCGATTACGTAAAGCGCTGGTGCCTCTCTAATATCATCTGTATCTGGCTTAAATGCCAATCCCCAAAGGGCAAAATGTTTTCCTTTTACATCACCACCAAAGAAGTCTTGAATCTTAGGAACGATAATGGTTTTTTGGGCTTCATTCACCTTCATAACCGAGGTTAAAAGAGCGAAGTCATAATTCGCCTCAGCAGCAGATTTAGCCAAGGCCTGAACGTCTTTAGGGAAGCAACTTCCTCCATAACCAATACCGGGGAAAAGGAATCGTTTTCCAATTCTAGTATCGGTACCTATTCCAATTCTAACCTTGTCTACATCTGCATCAACAAGTTCGCAAAGGTTTGCGATTTCGTTCATGAATGTAATCTTGGTAGCTAAAAATGCATTAGCGGCATATTTGGTCAACTCGGCAGACTTTTCATCCATAAAAATGATTGGATTACCCTGACGTACGTACGGCTTGTAAAGCTCTTCCATAATGGCTTGGGCTTTAGCTGAAGACGTACCAACAACTACTCTATCTGGTTTTAAAAAATCATCGACAGCAAAACCTTCTCTAAGGAATTCTGGATTTGAAACCACATCAAAATCGTGCTTAGCATGCTTTGCAACAGCAGCAGTTACCTTGGCCGCTGTTCCTACGGGCACGGTGCTTTTATCCACCAAAACCTTGTATTCTTTCATAAGCTTTCCAAGATCATCTGCAACGCCCAATATATAAGAAAGATCGGCAGAGCCATCTTCTCCAGGAGGTGTTGGCAATGCTAAAAAGATTACTTGCGCATCTTCAATTGCCGATGCCAAATCTGTGGTAAAACTTAGTCGTCCTTGTTTGATGTTTCTTTCGAATATAACGTCAAGATGAGGCTCGTAAATCGGAACCTCTCCGTTTTTCATTTTATTCACCTTATTCTCATCAATATCTACACAGATAACGTGGTTTCCTGTTTCTGCCAGACATGTGCCTGTAACCAAACCAACGTATCCTGTACCTACTACTGCAATATTCATTTATCCTTTGATTACGAATTCTAAAACTTTATCAATAATATATTCTTGTTGCTCCTCCTCCATTTCTGTGTGGATTGGAAGCGAAATTACACTGGAGCATAATTCATTCGTAACGTCAAATTCGCGATTGAAGTCGCTGTTTGCGTACGCCTTCTGTTTATGCAACGGAATTGGATAATAAATCATGGAAGGGACATCATTCTCTGCTAGAAACTGCTTGAGCGCATTTCTATCTACACCATTAAGAACAAGGGTGTATTGATGAAAAACGTGCTTCGAACGCGGGTTTCGAACAGGGGTTTTAATAGCATCAACATCAGCGAATGCTGCATCATATCTATTCGCTACTTCTGTTCTTCTGGCAATGAAATCATCTAAATGAGGAAGTTTAACTCCAAGCACAGCGGCCTGCATAGCATCTAGCCTAGAATTCACACCAACTTCATCGTGTACATACATCTCGGTTTGGCCGTGAGATGCAACCACTCTTGCTTTTGCAGCAAGGTCATCATCATTGGTGCAAATTGCTCCCCCATCGCCAAAACACCCAAGGTTTTTAGATGGGAAAAACGAAGTACATCCAAACGTTCCGATAGTTCCTGATTTTACAGAATGCCCATCTGAGAAGGTGTAATCGGAGCCAATAGCCTGAGCGTTGTCTTCAATCACATGAATTCCAGTTCCTTCAACCAGTTTCATCAAGCCTTCCATATCAGCACATTGGCCGTATAGATGAACCGGAACAATGGCTTTAGTTCTTGGTCCGATGGCTTCTTCGACCTGCTTTAAATCAACACAGAATGTATCAGCATCTACATCAACCATTACTGGAGAAAGACCTAAAAGCGCAATAACTTCTGCCGTTGCAACATACGTGAATGTGGGTACAATTACCTCATCACCCGGTTTTAAGCCAAGTGCCATCATGCAAATTTGCAGAGCATCCGTTCCATTAGCGCATGGAATAACGTGCTTTACACCAAGATACTGGGCTAGGTCAGAAGCAAATCCATCCACCACTGGACCACCGATATACCGTGTTGAACTCATCACCTCCAGCACGGCTTGGTCTATCTCAACCTGCAAACGCTTGTACTGCGTTTTGAGATCTACCATTGCAATTTGTTTCAACACCGAAGTTTTAATGATGTGGGGCTTTTTTGTGAGGCGCTAAATATAGTCATTTACGTACCTGAACTGGATTGGCATAGACTGCAAATGGACACGGTATTCGGGTGCATCGAGTTATTCTTTAGCCGCAGCTAGTTTCTGAATCTCAATGGCAAAGAGACTCCATGAAAACCGCTTTTTTTCTTCCAAAATATTCTGCTGAAACTCATTTCCTTTTCCTTCTTCAAAAAACGCATCTAACGAGGCCGCAACAGATTCGGAGTTCACATCACATACATATCCAACTTTTCCGTGAGGCACCATTTCTGGCAAGCCTCCAACATTGGTTACCAGCATAGGGGTATTGTAATGGTATGCAATCTGAGTAACGCCACTTTGAGTCGCACTCAAGTACGGCTGAGCTACAATATCAGCAGCGCAGAAGTAGAATTTTACTTGTTGCTCATCAACGAAACCAGCATGAATAACAACCTTATTTCGAAGCTCATATTCATCAATAAGCTTGGTATACTTGGCTTGGTCTTCATAGAATTCGCCTGCAACAATGAGCTTCAAATTTGACGTGTTTTTCATTTGAGAAACTGCCTCTAGAAGCAAAGTCAGTCCTTTGTATTTCCGGATGATGCCGAAGAAGAGAATCACATTTTCATCATCCTCTAAATTGAGATGCTTCCGAGCCATCGACTTCTCCACCTTCTCTCCAAAATGGTCGTAAATTGGATGGTAAAGCAGCTTTCTTGGCTTCGCCTTATCAAAGCCAATAAGTTCATCTAGAACACTGCCAGACATGGCAACAAAAGAATCACACTGATTCAGGAAGTAGCGCGTAAAGGCTTGATCGCCAATTCGTTTTTCGTGAGGGATTACATTATCTAATATGGCAATGACGGGAATATTAAGCCTTGTCTTTAACCACTTACAAATGGTGCCTAAACAAGGCCCCATAAACGGAAGCCAAAACCGAACAACCACAAAGTCTGGTTTCAGCTTAGCAATTTCCTTAACGGTAAGCCACCAGCTAAAAGGGTTTACAGAACTAATTGTTGAACGAACATTCACTCCTTTTGGTCCCTTACTATCGGATGCTACTTTTTGGCTCGTTCCTGGAAAAAGAAAGTTTGGATATTGGAGATAAAAGGAAAAAATAGTGTTCTCAATTCCCTGCTTTGTAAACTCCTGTGATAAAGATTCATTAAGCTGAGCAATACCTCCGCGCAACGGGAATGCAGGACCAATAATTACACATTTTCGGGCTGAAGCCAATTTCAGTCTATTACTTCAGCAATGTGATAATTATTCCTGTCGGATGACGAGCGTGAAATCATCTCAGCCAAAAAACCAGCTGTGAACAATTGAGTTCCAATAATCATTGCCAAAATGGCAAGATAAAACAGCGGCTGATCGGTTACTTCACGCACCTTTATTTGATTCGAAAGTCCAATTATTTTCTCAACAATCAGCCACACACTTACCACTCCACCAAGAAGAAACATTAAGGAGCCGTAAACGCCAAAAAAGTGCATCGGTCTCTTTCCAAAACGGCTCATAAATGTGATTACCAACAGGTCGAGCGGTCCGTTAATAAAACGCTCAATTCCAAATTTGGTAACACCAAATTTTCGCTCCTGGTGCTGAACTACTTTTTCACCAATCTTATCAAAGCCAGCCCATTTAGCAATAACCGGAATGTACCGATGCATTTCGCCATAAACCTCCACGCTTTTAATAACGTCTTGTTTATAGGCTTTAAGTCCACAATTAAAATCGTGCAATTTGATGCCAGACATACTTCTTGCCGCCCAATTATATAGCTTGGTAGGAACGGTTTTCGTAATAGGATCGAAGCGTTTTTTCTTCCAACCAGAAACAAAATCAAAACCATCCTCGGTTATCATTCTCACCAATTCTGGGATTTCCTCCGGACTATCTTGCAAGTCAGCATCCATGGTAATCACGATGTCGCCTTTTGCTGCGTCAAAACCACGATTCAAACCAGCTGATTTACCATAATTTCTTCTAAAACGCAGTGCACGAATCTGTGCATACTGCTGTTTCAGCTCTTGAATAACCTTCCAAGAATCATCGGTGCTTCCATCATCCACATAAACAACCTCATAATTGAAGTCGTTTTTCTGCATCACTTCATCAATCCACTTGGTAAGTTCAGGTAGCGATTCGTGTTCGTTAAAAAGAGGGATTACAATTGATATAAGCACTGCAAATTATTTATCGTCAGCGTCTGAAGTAACAGAAGCAAACGGGTCTCCTTCCTTTTTTAAGATGGCAGAAGTTATAAGCGAGATAATGAAACCCATAAACGTGTAGCTGAGAACAACAATTGCCGCCATTGGCCCGGGCTGCATGAATTTTTCAGTTATACCCATAGCCATCTCCACTTGAGCATCTGGCGTTCCACTATTATACATCTCATCTTCCACTCTCAAAATTAATTCTTGCAGCATATCAGGGTCAATAAAACTGAAGAATATAAACGTGTAAAATGCAACAAGAATACTTCCGAAGAAGCTTATACCAACGCCAGTACTTAGCCCTTGTCCATAAGACAAAACACCATCCTGACTTGTCCGTTTGGCCTGCGTACCAATAAAAATTATTGCCGCGATTACAGCATAGTTAGCCCACTGCACCCATGATGCCTCGGTCATGTCGAGCAAATAAAGGACGAGCGAAATGCCAATTAAAGCCAGCCCGAGAATTCCTCCCCAATTTGTTAGATGTTTCATTGTTTTTTGGTTTGATATTGCGCCAAAGATAATGTATTGCACAACTATGAGCAGCGTGCGTTTGTTAAGAGTTACTAAGCACATTCAAACAAAAAAACCCACCTGCTTTCACAGATGGGTTTTTCCATAAACCAAGGAATCATGTAGAGACGCGGTTTATCGCGTCTCTGACAATTAATCCAACGTGTACGAAATTGGAAGAACCATGTGAACGTTGACACATTTACCATCCTGCATTCCAGGCGTCCAATCGGGCATTTCGGAAATAACGCGGATTGCCTCGGAGTCAAGGTCATCGCGAACTCCTTTTAGCACCTCAACTTGGCTAATATTCCCTTTGGAATCTACCACAAAACCAACGAATACTTTCCCGGTGACATTCTCCTCCTTGGCTACTTTTGGATATTCGATATTGTCTATAATATGGTTGAACATAGCTTGAGTTCCACCAGGATATTCTGGCATCACTTCCGCTTCCTTGTAAACCATATTACCATTAGCTGGCGGAGCCATTGTCGTTGGAGGTGGCGGTGGCGGAACCACAGTTTCCGTACATGCCGCCATCAAACCAATAGCTGCAATTAAAGGAACCGCAACCAAATAGCGCATGGTTCCCCACTTCGATGTTTTTTGTAAATAAATCATGTTTACTCGTTTTTTAAGATTAATAGAATTGTAAAAACTGTTCGCAAATGAAAAATCTGACGGTAGCTGAAACAGTTGATCCAATTGAACCTTAACGTAATGCTCCTTGGTAGAAGATACATGTGTGAGAGCATCTGCCTGAAACTCGTGAATCTCTTGAATGCTGCGCAAATAGTAGGTCAACAACGGATTAAACCAAAGCAGAATTCGCAGTAAGCTCAGCCAAAGCACATCGTAAGAATGTCCAAGCTGCACGTGTGCCAATTCGTGCTTCAAAATTGTTTCCAAATTGGTAGCCGAAAGCTTCTTGGGTAAGTGAATGATAGACAAAAACGAAAACGGACCAGCCATGTCTGAACGATGCACCAACTCTCCCATCAGAATCTCAGATTCCGATTCTTTCACCAGCTTCATTAAGCTCGAAATCGACTTTACAAAAAACCACAGCGCAACCATAGCTCCCAACGTGTAAATAATAGAATACAAATTCACTGGAAGCGCAAATGCCGCAGTTGGCACAACCCCACTTCCAACCTCCACCGCTGGTAATTGCAATCCAATTAACTGCTCCGAAGTAGCACGGCCAATCGGCAAAAAAGGAACAATCAAAGACAGCACCGAACCAACCAATAAATAAGCACGATTAAGCCCATGAAACGTGTTCCCGTTAAACAACATTTTATAGCTGAACCAAACAATCAGCAACGATAAATTACTGATAAGAATAAAGCGAATAAATTCTCCCATTTTATTTCATTGTAGAAACGCGACTCATCGCGTCTTATTAATTATCTGTTTTATTCAGACGCGATGAATCGCGTCTCTACAAATTTTGACCCTTTTTAGCTTCAATAATCTTCATCAAATCATCCATTTCCTTTACCGTCATATCGTTATCCCTCACAAAAAACGATACCAAATTCTTGTACGAACCTTCGAAGTAATTATTCACCAACTGCCCAGCCGTGTGCTTCGTGTAATCCTCCTTAGACACAATCGCGAAATACTGATGCGTTTTCCCAAACGCCTTATAACTCACAAACTCCTTCTTGTCCAAAATGCGGATAATCGTACTCACCGTATTGTACGCAGGTTTCGGCTCCGGAAACTCTTCAATTACATCCTTCACAAATGCTTTCTCAAGCTTCCAAAGCGCATGCATCACCTGTTCTTCTGCCTTTGTCAAATCTTTCATGCATCAAACATATAACTAATTTTTTAGTTATACAACTATTAATTTAGTTTATAGATGTGTCTGACTTCAAAACAGGTGATTTGGGCGTGCCCGCCATGCCAACTTGGTTGAGCGAAGTCGAAACCTTGTGTGTGGCGGTCGGGTCGTCCGCTGTATCTTTTTTCTTCCTCGTTTCGACTTCGCTCAACGAAGAAGAAAAAAGGATGCCGCTTCCACCCCTCACGCGGGAGCTCCGTAGCAATCTGTTTCTGTTGGAGATTGCTTCGTTCCTCGCAATGACGAAAAATCCGTGTTTTCCTTATTTCTTAAAACAATGAGATTATCTTTGTGCCATGCTAAAAAACGACCTTTTGCTGCGCGCTGCGCGAGGAGAAAAAGTAGAACGAGTTCCTGTTTGGCTCATGCGCCAAGCCGGTAGAATTCTTCCCGAATACCGTGAGATTCGCTCCAAGATGGGTGGTTTTAAGGAGTTGGTTGAAAACCCGGAGTTTGCCTGCGAAGTAACCATACAACCTGTAGACCATTTGGGTGTTGATGCAGCCATCATCTTTTCAGACATTCTCGTAATTCCGCAAGCGATGGGATTGCCTTATCAAATGATTGAGAAGCAAGGCCCATGGTTTGAAAACACAATCAAAACAGCCGCAGATGTAGAACGCATGGTTGTAGCAGAAGCAGACGGTGTACGCTATACAATTGACGCCATTGCCATGACCAAAAAAGAATTAAATGGTCGTGTTCCGTTAATCGGTTTTGCTGGTGCTCCTTGGACCATCTTTAGCTACATGATAGAAGGAAGCGGATCTAAGACTTTCTCAAAAGCCAAGAAGTTCCTTTACACCGAACCTGTTTTGGCGCATAAACTCTTGGAGAAAATTACGCTTAGCACCATCAACTATTTAAAAGGACAAGTTGAAGCTGGGGCAGATATTGTTCAAGTATTCGATAGTTGGGCGGGTATTCTTAGCGCAGAGCAATACAAAGAGTTTGCATTGCCATACATCGCACAAATCTGTGATGCTATAAATGATGTTCCAGTAACGGTTTTCGCCAAGGGAGCTTATTTCGTCCGCAAGGAATTAGGCGAATTGAATTGCGAAACAATCGGCCTCGATTGGAACATGGACATCGCTGAAAGTCGTTCGCTTATCGGCCCAACCAAAACACTTCAAGGAAACTTAGACCCGTGTGTTCTTTATTCTGATGATGAAGCAATTGTTGCTCAGACAAAGGAGATGCTGAAAGCGTTTGGTCCAGACCGTTACATCGCCAACCTTGGTCATGGCGTTTATCCAGACATCGACCCAAGGAAAGTGAAACTAATGGTTGATACCGTGAAAGAATTCCGTTTCTAAACTGTTAAGAACCTTTCGTCATTGGTCGGTTTCGGTAGACCATTCCATGCCTAAATTCGATTATGCCTTTTTCATCGATTCTTCAGATTTTGGTAATGCTAGCGTTTCCAATTGTTGTGCTAGAAATAGTGAAGCGCAACAAGTTGGCTGGTATGGTCGGTCCCGTTATTCTTTGCTATGGCGTAGGACTCGTTATTGGTAATCTTCCCGATTCTCCGGTTAACACCAAACTGAGCCAAGACGTGGCAGAAGGCTGCGTTCCGTTAGCTATTTCGCTCATGCTATTATCAACCCGATTTATGGCTTGGTTGAAATACGCAAAACAAACCGCCAAGTCGTTTGCCCTAGCCGTTGTTTCTGTACTGGTTGCTTCCTTTTCAGTTTCAGCCTATTTCTATTTACAGGATATGGGGGTTGAGGACGTTTGGAAACTATCGGGAATGATGGTTGGTGTTTACACCGGAGGCACGCCTAATTTGGCAGCCATCGGAACTGCTTTAGGCATTTCTAATGAGGTGTTTATTGTCCTCAACGCGTGCGACTTAATGCTTAGCGCTATGTACTTGGTTCTTTTGCTTTCGGTGGCACAGAAAGTTGCGCTTAAATTTCTCCCATCTTTCGTTCCCAGAAAAGCGCACGACCGCGATGAGACGTTCCATTATCAGCGCGTGGAACGAATGGCCACTAAGAGAACACTTGCTCGTTCTTGGAGTCTTGCATTCCTGCTTTCAGCCACCATTTTGGGGCTAAGTATTGGTTTCTCTATTCTTGTTGATGGAAAGATTACAGCGCCTTCAGTAATTCTAGCTGTAACCACACTAAGCATAGGAGCTTCTTTCATTAAGAAGGTTAGGTTTCTTCCACGCACCTATGAGTTTGGGGAATATTTCCTGCTAATATTTTGCATGGGAATTGGTTCCATTTCTAACTACACAGAAATGCTTCAAGCCAGTCCGAATGTGCTGCTTTACGTTACGTGTGTGTTTACCGGAACACTGGCGTTGCATTTCCTTCTTTCATGGATTTTCAAAGTAGATGCGGACACAACTTTAATTACTTCTGTTGCAGGAATTTTCGGGCCGGCCTTCATCGGTCCAGTTGCCAGCGTTCTGAAAAACAAAGACATTGTAGTAAGCGGGCTTACAACAGGTTTAGTTGGCTACGCAATTGCTAACTATTTGGGGTTGGGAATGGCTCATCTGTTTCATGTGGTGTTTCCCTAAATTTGCACTCCATGTCTGAAGAGCAAATATTTGACGTTTGTATAGTTGGTGGGGGAATCGTAGGAGCGGCAACAGCCTATAACTTCCAACAAGCATATCCTCAACTAAAGGTTCTACTAATTGAGAAAGAGAATCGTCCTGCGCCTCATCAGACTGGTCATAATTCGGGCGTTATCCATTCTGGTATTTATTACAAGCCAGATTCTTACAAAGCGAAGAACTGTGTAAAGGGAAAAGATCAACTCATTGCGTTCGCAAAAGAACACGGTATAAAGCATGACGTATGCGGAAAGGTGATTGTGGCCACCGATGAAAGCGAGTTTCCTCACATGGAAAAGGTTTTCAATAATGGCATTGCCAATGGCTTGACCGACAACCGATGGATAAATGCGGATGAGATTAAAGAGATTGAGCCGCACTGCACAGGCATTAAAGGCATTTGGGTGCCATATACTGGTATTATTGATTTTGTGGGTGCAACTGCCAAAATGCTAGAGATAACCGAGTCTCTCAATACTGAAAGCAAGGTGGTTTTCAATGAAGAAGTAATCTCGTATACCGAGGAATCAGGCGTTAAGAATATTCGCACAAGCAAGACTTTATACAAAGCCAAATACATGGTTTTCTGTGGCGGTTTACAGGCAGACAGGTTAGCCAAAAAAGACGGTGTAAAATTGGACATGTCTATTGTTGGATTTCGTGGTGATTATTATGAATTAACAGAGGCCGCTAAACACAAGGTAAAGAATCTCATTTACCCTGTTCCCAATCCTGAGTTTCCTTTTCTAGGTGTTCATTTTACGCGTATGACTGATGGCAGTGTGGAATGCGGCCCGAATGCAGTTTTTAGCTTTAAGCGAGAAGGCTACGGAAAGACCGATTTCAATTTAAAAGACACCGTTGAGGCTCTGGCGTTCAGGGGTACTTGGAACCTACTTTTCAATCATTTTGGCTTTGCTTATAATGAGTATCGCAGAGCGTTCTCTAAACGATTATTCTTAAAAACGCTGCAACGCTTAATTCCAGATCTGAAAATGGAAGACCTGCAACCTGGTCGTGCTGGTGTTCGGGCTATGGCCCTTGGTTTGGATGGCGAAACGATAGATGATTTCCGTATTGAGCAGAGGGGAAACTCCTTGCATGTACTGAATGCGCCTAGTCCTGCGGCTACAGCCAGTTTGGCTATCGGAAATCACATTCGAGAAATGGCAGAGAAACGCTTTGGGCTAAAGGATAAAATTTCTCTTCCCTGAGTCGAAGACTCTTTTATTAGTAGTCAGACGGAGGTTTCGACTACGCTCAACCAAAGCACCTATCAATCAGTAATACGGTACTTTTCCTTAAAGGTGTCCCACTTTACCATGAACTGCTCCATGATTTCATCAATATTTTTGAGTAGAATTGGGTCTGGAGTTTTGAGATTTTTGAAATAGTCTTTCTGAAAATCGTTAAGGCCATACTTACAGAAAACTGCACGACTCATGGCGTATTGCGTGTTCTTGGAAGGGTAGTTAATCTTCTTGAAGAACGCAATCATGTTATCAATTGCTGTTCGCATTGTAACCGTATCTACACCATAAACACCTGACAATTTTTCAATTGTTAATTCACGGATACGGTCTTCCTGTCCTTCGTAGAAATAATCATTAAGTAGGTAGAAATTCCCAGCAATCACAATCATCAAAAAATCATCTTGATTCTCAGGATCGACCTGAGCAGGCGAAATGAGGTTCACATCATTATTCAGCAGTTCGGCAACTTCAATAAAACTGGTATCAACGGAGTTGAAAATAATGTTGACGAATAACTCCGCTACTTTTTCTTCTGCAACTTTCTTTTTAAATAATGAAGTAAGGCCTAACGCCATGCGGATGTAATTGTAGGTTTAGGCAAAGTTATGCTGACGTTATGCAGGACCAAAGTACATCTGAGTGTACTTGTTAACATGGCTTCGTTAAAAAAGGAACCCCGACAAACAAGATGTTTATCGGGGCTCACCAATGGTCAGTGATAACTCGATCAACCAATAAACCAAGTAAAACGACCAGCATTTGCGTATCACTTCAAACCCATCGGCTACTATTAAACCCCGCTGTGCAGGGGTTTGTTCAATAACGGAATAGTTTCAGATTATTGCATGGCCGAAATAATATTCAACTAGCTGAACACAGACTAAGTTTGTCCTATTTTTGTATAATCACTACATAGTTTAAGTGGCCCCAAAATTCGTAATGGAGTTTCCCGTACCAATTCGTTTTGTTGAGATAGAGCAGTCCGGTGTCCACATCGCTGTTAGCGGTTTTATAAACGGGAATTTGGCCAATATTCTGATTGATACGGGTGCTTCGCAAACGGTTTTCGATAAGAACCGAGTTCACCTTTTTTCCAGCCAAACCGAATTTGAGAAGGCGGAAAAACTATCGAAAGGTTTAGGTACTGATAGCATGGAGGGCTTTAAATTTCCTATTCGTCAGTTTATCCTAGGTGATTTGTTGCTTGACAATTTTGACGTTGTTGCACTAGACCTCGGTCACATCAATGCTTCTTATGAGCAATTGGGACTTGGAGCAATTGATATGGTTTTGGGTGGCGATTTCCTGCGAGAATATAAAGCAAGTATTCGCTATGCGAGTGCAGAACTTTGGTTACGGATTTGACCTAATCTAAAAACCTAGTCTTCCACTTAGGCTCTGGAATCCAACACGCGTCTTTTTTTCCAAACCACTTGTATCTGTTCCTGGCAATAAGATTGTAAACTGGATTTCGAATAAATTTTGGAAAAATAAATAGTACCGAACCAAGTTTCCAAAGCCCGTTCAAATGTTTTGCAAGCCGTAAAGCCGCATCGCTTTTTACGTAGGGTTTTCCTTCTTCAATTAAAACCAAGCTCGATATATAATCTGGCGACAAATTAACTTGGTCCAGTATCTTTCGTGCATAATCGGATTGCAAGGAAGCGAATTGGATATTCTCCTTCTTATTTCGCTCAAGCACAAACTGAACAGAGCTATTGCATAAATTGCAAACGCCATCAAACAAAAGGAGGGGATTAGATTGACTCATTATCTCTGAATGATAAACCGCTTGGTGGCAATCTTGTTTTCAGAGCGAATATCCATTAGATAAATTCCGCTTTCCAGTATTGATAGGTCCACCGTTTCACGAATAAGGTTTTGGCTATTGTTTTGCCAAACCCTTTTGCCCAGCATATTGTAAACAGCCATTTCTACTTTCCCGTCAATTGCTTTATCTGGTTCGATGGTGAACGTGCCGTTATTAGGGTTTGGATAAAGATTCAAGCCAAAACGTTGGATTCTATCAGTCTCTTCAATTCCACTGATGGTCAATCCGACTGTATCACCTTTGTAATAAGCCAGTCCACCTGCGAGATTCCCAATCACAACTTCGGGTAAGCCATCAGCATCTAAATCACCAATACAAGGGGCAGAACGCTCGCCCTCATAAACTGGGAATTGCGACACCTTATTAAAGGATGGTTTTATAGTAAACGTAAAGTTTGGTCGCTCCATGGTAGAACCGAGATACTCTATGGCACAACCGTCAAAATTTGTTGAGTTGCTGTAAGCCGTACAGTTATATGGAAGCGTTGAAACGAGTACATTCTGATCATTTCCCGTGCTACCTGGGCCTCGGTACCAACAAAATTCTACCACAATATTTGATTCTCCACCCCATACTACTGGGCCATAAGATTGAGCTGTAAAATCGTATGTAGTCGGCCCCAGCGGGATGTTTTGCCCTTGAAGATACCGTACGGTAGAAAGGTTTTCTACGAATCCATTGAGCTCATTCAAATTGGTTTCTCCCATCTTAATGAAAAATGTAGCAAACGAAGTAGTTGTAACATTTTCAGTTGCGAGCGTCATCGTTTGAATAGCACCCTGATTAAGACCGGCCGCGGTAAGTTCGCTAGCGCGAATGAGATATTGATTACGCCCACTTTGTGTTGAAAAGCCAAACGGTGTTGTTTCTGAACCATTAGAAAAAACAGTTCCTGAGCCGATGTTTGCAAGCATTTCACTTGGATTAGCAACCACTTCGCTAACCTCATCATACAGGCTTATGTCTCCACTTTCTGAACCAACGAGCAATTGTATTTGGCCGCCATTTTCAAATAAAAATGGGGCACTATAACCATCCGCAGAACCCGACTCGGTAATATCAACACTTCCGAAGTTAGAATCTTCAAGTACAAAACTTGATGCCATTGCTGTCCCCTCATTGTGATAATAGCTCAGTTTACCACTCTTCTCTCCTATCACTAAATCTAATAATAGGTCGCCATCTAAATCATATAAACAAGGTGTTGCGTATTGCCCTTGAATATCTATTCCTTGAAAGCCTGGTGCTGTAAGGGTAAAGCTGCACGGGTTTCCTACACCAGCACTATTCTCAAAATAATGTACTTGACCACCAACTCCACCAACAATCATATCATCATCTCCATCTCCATCAATATCTCCGAATGTTGCCGCCACATTGCCTAATCCTAAGGTTGAAATATTGGCCACGTCACGTGTTTGAAGAGTAAAAGCAGGTTCGGTAGCAGTCCCGGTATTTCTGTAATAAGCAAGCTGAGATGAGTAAACACCGCTGCTTACGAAATAGCCCCTACCTCCTACTAAAAGGTCTTTCAATCCATCTTGGTCGTAATCGAAAAAGACAGGGTATGCGCTTGTACCAAGCTCAATCATTTCATCCTGAAGGAAGTTGTTCTTGGTGAAATCAAGATTAAAATCGGCAGTAGAACTTGTATTCATATAAAGATGACTGCTTTCAAAATTATGACCGTTGTTCTCCTGATAAGGTGAAGCGATAATATCATCCTGTCCGTCATTATTCACATCTGCCAAAAAAGCAGCTGGAAAAGTGTAAACATCAATTGCATCCGTATTATCGAAATTGGCTGGAAAAGTCAAATCCTGCGAACCAATATTGGCCGTGGTAGCATCTCCATCATTTAGAAGAATGTTCATGCTATTGAAGCTCAAAATACTCACCACCAAATCCTTATCGCCATCGCCTTCTATATCCAGACCCAGCATGGTAAAACCCGAATGAATGCCAGAATTGGCTGCCGCTTGGCTGTTGGGAGGAGCAGAGTTGCCGCCTTTACATGCCACGTTCAGATTAACCGCCACTGTTGAAGGGTCTTCTTCGAAATTACCCCAACACGGAGTTGCTAATTCCATAACCAAACTATCTGGCGTACCATAAAGCTCCATCGATTGATTCTGATGATACTCGGCCGATGTACCGAAAAGACTGAACGTTACAATGTCCATATCACTATCGCCATCCACATCCATTATTGCTGGAAGATCGCTTGGGCTTACGTATATATTAATCAAGCCATTTCCGTAATCCGAAAGAAGCTTTCGAGTCATTAAGGTGAAAATAAGTGTGTCGGCATTTCCGTCATTTCTGTATATGGCCAATCCTCCGTTGGAATACGTGAAAATGTCACTTTTCCCATCATCATTAAAATCGCGCAGCAATACCCAGCCATGGAGTGAACGGTTTACCGTACCATGCTGGTTGGTAAACATGTCTCGATACTGAGGAGCTATTTCCAATTGATTTTGCGCATTCATTGTCAAACAGACCAATTTATCACCGCTTTTATCGAACACTAAAAGGTCATTTGTACCATCCGAATTAAAATCAATGTTTGAAAACTGCGGATGATTAAGCCCTCCTGCCCACGGAAAATCGAGCGTACCGTTTTCTTCTGTTACTTGCACAGAATCGTATCTATTAAAGAATAATTGCGCAAAAGATTGCGTAGTAAGAAGAACGAAAAACACGAAAAGGTAAACTCTCATTTAAATGTAGCTAATGCTTATTTGACAAATGTAACGGCTAAAGGTTGCTTCCATTGTCTGATGAATTGCTGTTTGACAAGCTGAAAAGTCAACCAAATAAAAGTTCTGTAAAAACTTGCATTCTAGTAGATTGCAGAACCAAAAGCAATTTCTATCTTTGCACCTCGAATTTTTGACGAATAATAAAGAAGATAGATGTATTTAACATCAGACGTAAAGAAAGAGATATTCAAAAAGCACGGTGGTGCTGATACGAATACAGGTAGCACAGAAGGTCAAATCGCGTTGTTTTCGCATCGCATTACACACCTAACTGGACATCTTAAAAATAACCGAAAAGATTTCGGAACGCAGCGCGCTCTTCTTAACCTTGTTGGTAAAAGAAGAAGCCTGCTAGACTATCTTAAAGGAAAAGATATTGAAAAATATCGAGATCTTGTTAAGGAGTTGAATCTCAGAAGATAATAGTATTTGAAAGTTATAAGTGAAAAAGGCAATTGTAAGATTGCCTTTTCGCGTATCTAGGTGTTTGGTTTTGAGCCAAACTCAGCTGACAGAAAACAGACAGAAAAGAAAATTAATAGACGTAAATAAAGAGGAAAAGATGAAAGCTCCAGAAGCAATTAAAACAACAATTGATTTAGGTAATGGCGCCCCCATTACTATTGAAACTGGCCGTTTGGCCAAACAAGCCGATGGTTCGGTAATAGTACGTGTAGGAGACTGCATGTTAATGGCAACTGTGGTATCATCACAGGGCGCAAGAGAAGGAGTTGATTTTCTTCCATTATCAGTTGATTATCAAGAAAAATATGCCGCTGCAGGGAAATTCCCGGGCGGATTCTTTAAAAGAGAAGCAAGACCATCTACAGCAGAAATCTTAGTTTGCCGATTGGTAGACCGTGCTTTGCGTCCGATGTTCCCAGCAGACTATCATTCTGAAGTACAGGTTATCATTAACCTTATTTCTCATGATGAGAATGTGATGCCTGATGCATTGGCAGGATTGGCCGCTAGTGCCGCTCTTTCAGTATCAGACATTCCTTTCGGAGGCCCTATCTCTGAAGCACGTGTTGCTCTGATTGATGGTAAATTCGTAGTTAATCCATCTAAAGCTGCTTTGGCAACTGCCGATATGGATATGATGATTGCTGGTACAGCAACAGACATTACCATGGTTGAAGGTGAAATGGAAGAGTGTTCTGAGGAGCAAATGCTAGAAGCTATTCGTGTTGGACACGAGGCTATCAAAAAGCAAGTTGCTGGTCAGATTGAATTAGCTTCCCAGGTTGAAAAATCTAAAGTTAAACGTGAGTATTCTCACGAAACTCATGATGAAGCTTTTAAACAAAAGGTTTACGATTTCTGCTATCCATTGGTATATGAAATGGCTAAATCAGGTTCTGCAAAGCAAGAGCGTACTGATAAATTGAACGAGATTAAAGATGCTTTTGTAGAAACACTTTCTGACGATGAAAAAGGAGGTCTTCTTCCAATGTTGGGCGGGTACTTCAAGTACGCTCAAAAACGTGCGGTTAGAGATTGTATCCTTACAGAGAGGGTGAGATTGGATGGTCGTAAGACTGATGAGGTTCGAGGTATTTGGACTGAAACTGATTACATCCCATCTGCACACGGTTCTTCAATCTTTACGAGAGGTGAAACTCAGTCTCTGACTACAGTTACTCTTGGGGGAAAATTGGATGAGCAGCGTGTTGATTCTGTAACTGAATCAGGGTTTTCTAACTTCTATTTACACTACAACTTCCCTCCTTATTCAACTGGAGAAGCGCGTTTCCTAAGAGGAACAAGCAGAAGAGAGATAGGACACGGAAACTTGGCAGAAAGAGCTTTGAAAAAAGCGCTTCCTAAGGATAACAATTACACAGTACGTGTTGTGTCTGAGATTCTAGAATCTAACGGTTCTTCTTCTATGGCTACTGTTTGTGCTGGGTCAATGGCACTTATGGATGCTGGTATTAAAATCAAAGGTGGAGTTTCTGGTATAGCTATGGGACTTATCTATGAAGAAGGAAAATATGCTATCCTTTCTGACATTCTTGGAGACGAGGATTTCTTGGGAGATATGGACTTTAAAGTAGCTGGTACGAAAGATGGTATCACAGCTGTGCAGATGGATATGAAAGTAGACGGACTTCCTTATGAAGTTCTTGCTGAAGCATTGAACCAAGCAAAAGAAGGTCGTCATCACATCCTTGATGAGATGAATAAGACCATCAATACTGCTAAGGAAGATGTGAAAGACCACGCACCGCGTATCGTTTCTATCATTATTCCTAAGGATATGATTGGCGCAATAATCGGACCTGGAGGAAAAATTATCCAAGAGATGCAAGAAGTGACTGGAGCTACAATCAACATTGAAGAGATTGATGGCAAAGGACACATCCAGATTATGGCAAACAACAAGCAGTCAATTGAAGCTGCAGTTGGTCGTATCAAAGGGATTACTGCAGTTCCTGAAGTAGGCGAAGTTTACAAAGGAAAAGTGAAGAACATTATGCCTTTCGGAGCCTTTGTTGAGGTTATGCCAGGCAAAGACGGTCTACTTCATATTTCTGAAATTGAGCACAGACGACTTGACAAAGTTGAAGAAGTTCTTAAAGAAGGAGATATCATTGACGTGAAACTTATTGCTGTTGATGAGAAGACTGGAAAACTGAAACTTTCGAGAAAAGTTTTACTTCCAAAACCAGAAAAGAACGAAGCGTAATAAACGCTTTGAAATAATCGAAAAAGGCTCGCATTTGCGGGCCTTTTTTTTTGTTTTGGGCGTGTCCACCACGCTTTAACGCGAGGTCGTCAGGCTGTCCGCTGTATCTTTTTCTTCTTGGTTTCGACTGCGCTCAACCAAAAAGAAAAAGGATGCCGCTTCCATCCTTCACGCGGAGGAATCAATGATTTTTTGTTCTAGCATAGGTTTAAATTGTCACCTATAATAAACAGCAAAGGCAATCTGTGATGGGTAGACTTCAGCAATACGGTTTTTGTCAATTACAATAAACCGTATCTTTTACTTGTTCTCAATACGGAAGAATATGGCACAAACAGCACACATAGAACGAAACCCTAATGTAATGTTAGGCAAACCAATTATTAAAGGAACGAGGATAACCGTAGAGCTTATCGTTCGTAAATTTTCGAGTGGTTATTCTGTTGATGATTTGCGCCAAGCTTATCCAAATCTCACCAAGGAACAAATACTTGCCGCATTTGCTTACGCTGCAGATATCATTGCCAACGAAGAGATTATCGAGGCCGCTTGATTATTGCGGACGAAAATATTGACCAATCACTTATTGTTTTCCTTCGTCAAGATGGCTACGAAGTTTTGTCAATCCGAGAAGATTACTCTGGAATTTCTGACAATCAGGTCGTTGAGCTAGTAAAGTCCAAAAAAAGGAGGTCTCATTACTGAGGACAAAGATTTCGGGGAGTTGGTTTTTGCCCATGGAATTAAGGGAGTGGCGGTTGTTTTTCTTCGATACGGTAATTCCGAACTCCAGGAAATTGAAAGAAGGATATTGGTAGTGTTAGCAAAACATTACCCTAAAAAGGACAATTTCTTCATCACCATTTCAAATAACAAAACGCGTCTTACTAAGCTTTAAGCATTTCGAACAAATTGGTTCGTGTTTCAGACATTTTAAACTCTCGTTCAGCGTTTTCGTTTGCCACTTATTAACTTGCGTCATCATTCTTACCGCAAGTAGGCAACCTCGCAAATTCACACTCGTTATCCAGAAGCGTGCAACCAACCAACCAAGAGTACCAGGATCTTATAGCAGGTTGTCTGAAAAACGACCGCAAATGCCAGCAAAGAATCTACGAGCTGTTTTATGGGAAAATGTTGAGTGTATGTATGAGGTACACGAAAGACCTTGACCAAGGAAAAGAGTTAGTGCAAGAGGGATTTATCAAGCTTTTCGGAAACCTTGAGAAATACAAGAACGATGGTTCTTTTGAAGGTTGGGTGAGGCGCATTTTTACAAATAATGCGATTGATTCATTCAGACGGAGAAAGCACCAAGATTTGGTTCCTAACGATGATTATCAGGTACTGAATTTGGCAGATGAAAAGGACGAACATGAATTTTTAGACCCCGAAGAGCAAACCATTCAACCAAAACACGTTATAGCAGCGATGCAACTTCTTTCTCCAGCATATCAGATGGTATTTAACCTGTACGTAATGGAGAATTATTCGCATCAAGAAATTGCTGATGAATTAGGAGTAAGTGTAGGAACTTCTAAATCGAATCTTGCCAAAGCAAGAATGAACATGCGGAAATTCTTGAAAAAACAATTTGCAGACCGACTTTAAACAAGATTATGAGTAACTCATTCGACAATAAAATAAAGGAGAGTCTCGAGAATTTCGAGATGCCTTACGATGCCAATGCTTGGGCGGAGTTTGAAAAACAACTTCCTCAAAGTAGTGGCGCTACAACAGGCGGTAGTCAGTTTGGCTGGAAGGCCGTTGCTCTGGTTGCTGTATTGGCCACTTCAGTTGCCACAATCTGGTATTTAAACTCTTATAAGGAAGTGGTTATTGCTGATTCTGCTGTAGTTGAGCAAGTAGAAACGACTCAGGAGCAATCTCCTGTGGTTGAAGAAGATCGTTCTGAATTATCTGAACCAATAGTTTTGGAGGAAAAGTCAATTAAAGTTTCAGGTTCAGAGAAACCACAAATTGCCGATTCTAAAACTACAGTTGACGATGAGATGGAATCAGCAATGGACACTAAGACTGCAGATTCTGAAGAAATGGCCAAAGCAACGGATTCTGAAGTTCAGAACCTCGACAAGAAAACCTTGCCGCCTACCGATAAATCAACTCCTAAAAAAGCAGATGTGCAGCCGCTTGTTGCTAGTTTCATTCCAAGCGCAATTAAAGTGTGTGTCGGAGATGGAGTCAGTTTCATAAACGAATCTTCTGATTTAAAAGCCAAAATGGCTTGGGATTTTGGAGATGGAATAATAAGTGATGAGTTGAATCCATCACACTCCTTTGTGGCCTCTGGAAACTACGAGGTGATACTTCGTACGGAAAGAGATTCAAAATCTGCAGACCGAATGGTTAACGTAACCGTTAATCCCGCACCAGAGGCTGATATTGATGCCGCACTTGTAAAAGAAGGCTACGAAGCCATTCCATTCTACCGATTTGAAACTGTTCTAAAACCAAATGAAACCGCTTCTTGGTCTTTTACTGACGGTTCTAAAGCACAAACTGCAGTTGTCAACCATCTCTTCCGTAATGCTGGAAAATCAGAAGCTACACTTACGGTAAAAAACAGCTTCGGATGTTCCGTTTCAGACACGTGGAAAACAGAAAATAGAAAGGCTTTCGATTTGTTCGCTCCAACTGGGTTCAGTGCAGATGGCGATGGAAACAATGACGCTTTCATGCCAGGTGCTTTGGCTGATATGGGGGTTTCCTTTGAGATGGTTATCCTCGACCAAAAAGGGCAGGAAGTCTACAGAACAAGTAGCTCTTCAGAACCTTGGAATGGAAAAGTGAATAATAATGACCACAAATTAGACGCTGGAATTTACGTTTGGACCGTTGTTTTAAGGGAGGAGATAGTTACCAAAAAGACATTCTCTGGAACAATCATGCTACTTCGCTAAACACAACTTTATATCTTTGATAATTACCTGAGCATTACAGATGAACAACCATCATTATTTAAAAAGTTTAATTGTTGCCGTGTTGGCAATCTTCGTGATTATTCTGTTGCAATCTGCACCAAATGTCGCAAATGCTCAAACAGTGGATGTTGGCCCTCCAGATACATCGGTTTGTAATGGCTCGCCAATTACTTTGACTGCAATAACCACAGGAGTGAATGGCACACCAACTTTTACCTCAGTTACTCTTCCTAGTGACGATGTTCATTCACAGGTATTAGAAATTGGTTTCCCATTTGATTTTTTCGGAAACACATACACACAATGCGTGGCTTCATCTAATGGATATGTAACATTTGACGTTGGAACAGCAGGAGGTGGTTCACCATGGAATATTGGCAACGCAAGTCCTACACCCGGTGTACCAGACAACTCAATTATGTTCCCTTGGCAGGATACTAATCCAGGTGCTGGTTCTGGCGGAACAAATTCTGCCGATTGTGGTGATGGAACATTCATTGTGGATTATGTGGATATAGCCATGTTTAGTTGCACAACCTTAGAGTTTACAATGCAAGTAAAACTGTATGAGGGAAGCAACATCATAGATACATACATCACGGAAAAACCGCTTTGTGCAACTTGGAACGGAGGAGCTGCTATTCATGGATTAGAAAATGCTGCTGGAACCCAATCGGTAATTGTGCCCGGTAGAAATTTCCCAACCCAATGGGCGACAACAAACGATGCCGTTAGATTTACTCCAGATGGTTTCGGAAGCTATACCATTGACCAGACCATTCCTTTTAACCCAACTCCTGTTGGAACAGAATCTATAACATGGACGGATGGTACTGGTAACTTCCTTGGTGATTTGAATTCAATAACCGTAACCCCACTTGCTCCTACTTGGTATTATTGCACTTATCAATCTGCTTGTTCAGCAATCACCGTTGTTGATTCCATTTTGGTCACACTAGGAAACGTTGACATCACCGTTACTCCAACAGACGCCTCATGTTTTGGTTTTAACAATGGCTTTGTTGAAATCGACCCAATTGGTAGCACATTTCCAGTATCCTTGGGATTATTAGATGTATCAGGTGCTCAGGTACAAACTGAAAACGGAGTGCTCGGTATCGACACACTATCTGGACTTGTTGCGGGTAATTACACTGCTACCGTAACTGATGGCGTTGGTTGTACTACTTCTTTAGACTTCGTAATCGACCATCCTGAAGTACTTGTGCCCAATGCTGACCATACAGATATTCTCTGCAATGGCGATGATAATGGTACCGCCTACGCCTATCCTTCAGGTGGAGTTACGCCTTATCAATTAGCTTGGAACGACCCGCTAACGCAAACCACTGACTCCATTGAATTTCTTCCTCCTGGAGCATATACCTTAACGGTAACCGATTCCCAAAATTGCGTCTCGGACACTACGCTTTCGGTTATTGAGCCACTGCCTTTAATTATCGACCTTTCTTCTGGTGCAGACACTTGCTTATACAAGAACGGAGCAGTATTAGCTGAGGTGCAAGGAGGAACAAAGCCATACTATTATACATGGAGTAGCCTAGGTGGAGATTCTTCCAACCTCGCAATGGATAGCATTGATTTTGCATGGAGCACCATTAGCAACCTTTCGCACGGAGATTATAGTGTTTTGGTCATCGATACGAATGGTTGCGAAACTGAAGGAGCCATTGACGTGGCGCTTATTTCGCCACCACTGGCGAGTTTCCTAAGCCGCTCAAAACCTGAGGAGTTTGTGAATCCTGATGCTCAGTTTGTGAATGAAAGCACAGCAGCAATAACCTACGAGTGGCATTTTGGCGATGGTGAAATTGCTTATGACGATGACCCACTTCATACATATGATACATCTGGAGTTTTTCTTGTGATGCTTATCGCCTACAACGAACTACAGTATGGTTGTTCTGATACAACCTTCAGATATATGGAAGTCGACCCTTTCTTTACGTTTTATGTTCCAAGTGGCTTCACACCAGACGGTGATGGGCTGAATGATACTTGGGGGCCAGTTGGCCAAAGTTTTGAATACGAAAGCTATAACGTTCAAGTATACGACCGCTGGGGAAAGCTTATTTGGCAAACGGATAACCCAACCAAATTTTGGGACGGAACTAACGAGAACTCAACAAATGACGTGAAGCAAGGAACCTATGTTTATGTCTTCAAACTAAAAAAGTTTAATACGTTTGAGCCGAAAACTATTACAGGAACTGTAACACTTTATCGACACAAATAATCAAAACCTACGTTGTCAAAAAATTCCAGCATTTGTAGATTTCTTGTACTCACCGTATGGGCTTTAACCTTTACTAAGGTTGGATTCGCGCAGATAAGTTCGCCTGCGGCAAATTATACCCAGCCCACTCAATACACCAATGGAATGCCGAATGACGATATTTTCGTTTTCTGTTCTCCGGACGTTAATGGAAACCCACTCACTGGTAGTCTTACAGCAACACCTACTTTAGCTGGTTCTGGCTATACCTTTGAATGGGGGCTTTATGACGAAGTAAACTACACCTATACTCCATTCCAAACAACAAATGGTTCAACTTCAAGTATATCAAGTCTTGCTTCTGGAGGATATAATGTGACCATAACCAACAACGCTGGCGATACAGAAACATTCATAACATGGGTTTATGTAAGTATTGTGGCTGTGGATATTTCGCTTGACCTTGACCCAATAAATCCCGGTTGCGAGCCATTTGATGTAAACGGAACTATTAATGCTTCTGGGTTCACTTATTGGGATCCAATTGAGCCTGGGGAAGCACCATTCATCATCGATGCAAATACAACTATTACGGTATGTTTTAGTGCAAATCACACTTGGGTTTCTGATTTAGGGTTTGTATTAATTGGCCCACCAGGATGTGGAAGCCCGGGAGTAACCTTATACCCTCACCCCCAAGTTGTAAATGCAGGTAATGGCTGCTGCTGCAACAGCGGGAACAACATAAACAACCTTTGTTTTTCCACTGCAAGTAATTCAGCGTACAATATGTGTACTAGCGGAACCCCGCTTGGTGGAACCTATCAGTTCTATACAGGTGCAGTTAATGCTAGCTATCCAGCAGGGGGCGTATCCAATCTTTACGGCTGCAATGCGGCTGAAGGAGGGTGGGCAGTTCAGATATATGACTGTATTGGTGCCGATGTTGGATCACTAACAAATGCCACAATTACTTTTTCCAACGGAACATCCACTATCAACTATGCTTCTGGGCCAATAAACTCAGCTATAAACGATAACTCTTGCGACCAAAACTCTGCTTCTATATATGTAGTTCCGCTTACAACTCCTATAAATCCAAATCCGCAGCAAGTGCCTAACTCAGGAACACTTACTTATCAATTAGGGCTTAACGGAAATCCAATTAGTCTTACCCAGGGAACTAATAGTTTCTCGGAGACAATAGACCCAATTCCAACAAATGACGAGTGGTACTATTTATTCATTCAAGACCAATTAGGCTGCAGCGCCATTGATTCTGTAATGTTTGATTTTACTGGTTATGCCGATGCAACTATTGACCCAGTAGCTCAACTATGCACTGCAAATACTCCAATACAACTCACAAGCGCTTCGCCAGGAGGCACTTGGTCTGGGGTTGGGGTTAACGCTACTGGATTATTTGATCCGGCTGCAGCGGGAATAGGTACGCATACTATTACGCACACGGTTCCCGACCCTTGTGGTGATATAAAAACCATGGATATCCTTGTTGGAAACCTTACAGCAAATACTAATGCAACCCCTTCCATTTGTACCGCTGATAATGGGACAGCCACTTTATCTCCAATTATAGGCGCAGCGCCATACACTTACTCGTGGTCAAGCGTTCCCGTTCAAACCACATCTACCGCCATTGATTTGGCTCCAGGTAATTACGACATTACCGTATTAGATGCCGATGGATGCTCATTATCCACAACGGTTACTGTACCATTCGACCCAAGCGATCTAACCGTAAGTGTTTCCACTTCTACAAATGCGCTATGCAATGAATCTTGTGATGGAAGCGCAACAGCCTTGGAACTAGGTGGAACGGCACCTTACCAGTTTGTATGGGACGACACAAATGTGCAACAAACACCTCAAGCAACTGGTCTCTGCGCGAATACATACAATGTAGGTGTTGCAGATGGCAATGGGTGTTTGGCCACGGCTCAGGTGGTAATTACCGAACCGACTGCTCTTTCAGCTACTGCTGTTATGGACAACCAGGCAAATTGCGGAAATCCAGATGGACAGGTAAGCGTAACTGCCATTGGCGGAACTGTTGCATTGGACTATTTCTACAGCTGGAACTCAACACCAGTACAAAACACAGCCGTTGCCACAAATCTTGTTCCTGCCATTTACACGGTAACTGTTACGGATGATAATGGCTGTAGCGAAACTGCTGATGTAAATGTTACATCAACACCCGGTTTTACAGCTAGCATTTCTTCATTTACTGACGCAAGTTGCTTCCAAAATTGTGACGGCACAGCAACTGCTCTGGCTAGTAATGCTGCAGTTGCACCTCTCTCCTACTCTTGGAATTCATCTCCAACACAAAACACGGCTACAGCCGCAAATATTTGTGCAGGAACATACGATGTAACGATTACTGATGATCTGAATTGTGTGGCCACCGCATCCATCATAATTGGGGAACCGACAATGGTTTCCACTTCCGTAGCGGCTAGCGCATCACCCATTTGCATTGGAGAATCATCTAATCTAACCAGCACAATCTCTGGCGGAACACAACCTTACACAACTACTGTTTGGACATCCACTCCGAACGACCCGAGCCTTATTACAACGCAGCAAAACCCGACAGTTAGTCCGATTATTACTACAGACTATTCCCTAATTGCAACAGATGCAAACGGATGTGTATCTATTCCTAAAATCGTTACTGTTGAAGTACTCGACCCACTCACACTAGCTGTTACCAGTCCTTTAAGTCTAGATACGGGAATTTGTCCGTACGATTTTGCGATAATAGACCTTGTGGCCACAGGTGGTGATGGTGCTTACTCGTATTTCCTTGAACCCAACCCTGCTCCTATTACTTTGCCCATGCAGGTGCAGCCAAGTTCAACCACTACCTATGACTTTATAGTTACAGATGGTTGTACAACTCCAGCAGCATTGGCATCCAGCACGATTACCGTTTTTATTCTTCCTGAAGTTGATTTTGTTGGAGATGAGCTGGAAGGCTGCGATCCACACGTCACAAACTTCACCGATTTAACTCAACCTACACCCGTAAGTTGGGAATGGAGTTTTGGTGATTCAAACTCAGGTGTAAATAATTCTTCTATCGCTAACCCTTTTCACGCGTATTCTGGTACAGGTATTTATGATGTTTCGCTTGCTGTTGAATCTGCTGATGGCTGTGTTTCGGATAGCACTAAAACGGAATACATCGAAGTGTTTCCTTTGCCTAGTGCGAATTTCCAAGCGAACCCTGAACAAACAAATGTCTTAGATGGGAAAATCGAGTTCACAGACCTATCTGTAGACTCCATTGCAGCATGGTCTTGGGACTTTGGAACAGGTGATTTATCTGCTGAGCAAAATCCGGCTTATACCTATCGTGATACTGGTACATTCTTAGTTTGGCTTCAGGTGGTTACCATCCACGATTGCGAAGATCAAACCAGCAGACAAATTGAGATTGAACCAGACTTTATGTTTTACGTTCCAAACGCGTTCACTCCCAATTCTGATGGAAGAAATGATGCTTTCCGAGGATACGGAGAAGGCGTGAATTGGGACACCTATGAAATGAGCGTTTTCAACCGCTGGGGCGAAGAGATATTTTTCACCAACAGCATTAATAACGGTTGGGACGGTTCATTCAAAGGAAAAGTCGTTCCAAATGACACGTACGTTTGGACGATTAATATTGATGACCTAGGTGGTAATCGGCATACTTATCGGGGTCATGTAACCGTGGTGCAATAGGCTGGTTAGTATTTGTCATTGACAATACAGCGTAACGAGTTTAATTAGTCTATTTTATCGCTTTTAATGTTGCACATTTAAGAATTATCACAATATGATTTTTTTGTGCAGCTTGTTGCATCAAACAGCAACCATCGAAAGAGTTATAAGTCTACAAGTAAACCAACCTACACCTACATTTTGAGCTTCTCCAGCTTTAGTACTTATCTGTGTCAATCCGCGATTTTCCTCGCCCTTTGGCTTTTCTCCCTCTCAGCGTTTTCTCAGTCTGAATTAATGGAGAACACGAACAATTTGATAACCAAAGATGGGATTAGCATTTCATCCACTTTGCAGAATTGTAATGATTTCAAGAATGGAACTCATAAAGAATATGTTCTTCTTGGAGTGCTCAACGCAAACCCTTTTCCTGTTGAATTATCATTCAAAAAGAATCTTTGGTTTGATGAAAAATGCAATTCCTGTACTTCTACCAGCCCGGAACATGTCGTTTCTATTACGATAGAAGCCGAAAGTGAGATGCAAGGTACTTGTGACAATAACGATGGCCTTCGCATCTTCTCTAAGATGTTGAATTTGGAGAAGGTTAGAAAACTCACCAATTATGAACTTGTTGATATTACAGTTGATGAGATTAAGTAGTTCACTTTCCGCCTTATTTACTGCATTTGCTCTGGTTTTCTTATCAACTACGACTTATTCTCAATGCGATGTTACGGCCAATTCAACTTATGCTGAAATAACCTGTGGCGAATGTGTAACACTTTCGCATTTTGGTTCTACTAGCGGAAACATCAGTTTTGAGGAAGACTTCAATACTCAACCCCTTTCTACTGATTGGGCATTTACGCAGCAAGCTTCTTTCAATAATCCATGCAGCCCTGCTGGGGTTGATGGAACAGACCACATTTGGATGGGTGACCAATCAGGCGTTCCGCGTACATTAGAAACGAATCCTTTAAATTTCGGTCCGGCCGTGGCGCCAGCCGGAGGGACAATATGTTTTGATTTACTCTTTTCGGAACAAGGGGACAACTCACCTTGTGAAGGACCAGATGAACCAGATGAAGGTGTTTTTCTTCAATACTCCATCAATGGAGGTGCCAACTGGATTACCATCAATTACTTTGACCCCAACGGAGGAAACGACCAACAATTAGTGAATTGGAATAACTGGTGCTTTCCAATGCCTGCTGGAGCTTTAGTTAATGGCGTCCAGTTCCGATGGTTTCAAGATGCAGATTCGGGAGCAGAATATGACCACTGGGGAATCGACAATGTTGAGATTATTGTAAATGACCCTACAGTAGAATATGTATGGCAACACGATAACTATACGACTTCACTCCCTGGAGACAACCCAACTCCAGTTTGCCCATTGGCTACTACAACCTACACAGTAAACATGACTACCAGCACAGGAAACTGTATTGACAATGTGCAGGTTGTTGTGGTAAACCCAGTTGTATTTGTGGATGCAGGACCAGACCAAACGATTTGCCCTGGTGATTGCATTGACCTTGCCGGTATCGCCAACGTCATTTTTGATCCAGGTGGCATTACTACCTTTTCCAACAATCAAACCGAAACTTTTGATGCATCGTTCATTGGTGGTGGAAGCGTTAACGTGAATGTTCAAGACTTGAATATGAGTACCGTGAACCCAGGTTCTTTGCTTGAGGTCTGTATTTCGAGTTTAGAATTCACTGGTTTTGGTCTTCCACCAGGTGGTGTTGAAGTACTTTCTATTACGCTTGTTTGTCCCGATGGTACTGAGTTAGAACTAGTTCCGATTGGTGGAGCGCCAGCAGGTGGTTTTTTTAATGCTGCATCTTATGAAAACACCTGTTTTGTTCCTTCAGGTGGTTCTGCACTTTCTGGAGCAAACCCCAACCCAATTACTGGCACGTTTAATTCAAGCCAACCATTTTCTGGTATGAATGGCTGTACAGCAAATGGCCTATGGTCAATTGAAGTAGAAACAAGTGCACTTGCAGGTGATGGTATATTTGATGGTTGGTCTATCACCTTTGATGATGAACCTGAAGAATATGCTCCTGATGTACTTTGGTCTCCCACAACCAACATGGCTGCTGGCGAGGAAACCACGCTCACACCTGAAGTTTGCCCCACTGGAGCGATTACATATACGCTTACTGCTTCTGATAATGCGGGTTGTGTAACGGAGTCGGACGATGTATCTATAATTATTGATGTAAACTGCTGCGACCCCCAAACACCGCCTATTCAAGGACCAACACCGCTTTGTCAAAACGCAACAAGTAATGTTTACTCCGTAACAATCACACTTGGTTCAACTTACGCTTGGACTGTCCCAGCAGGAGCAACCATTACGGCAGGTCAGGGAACAAACTTAATTACGGTTGATTTCGGAGCAACGGGTGGTCAAATCTCGGTTGTAGAAACAATCCTATGTGGAGATGGCCCAGCCATTACTTTTGATGTGGCAGTTGACCCTGCTCAAACCCTTGTAATTACTGACCCAGCACCTGAGTGTCAGCCTGCAACAGTTGACTTAACCGCAGCAGCCATTACCGCGGGAAGCACTGGCGGAGGAGGACTTACGTATTGGGCAGATGCCGCTGGAACCATCGCAATTCCCGACCCAACGGCTATCGCAACTTCAGGCACCTATTACGTTCAGGCGGGAGCTGGAACTTGTTCAGATATTCAACCTGTAACGGTAACAATCGATAATTGTGCTGGTTGTAACATGGATAATATCGATGTTGTTCTTACTGACTGCTACACCTCAGGGCAAGGTTTCCTTCAATACGATGTTGAAGTTACCGTCACGTTCACCAATCCTCCAACAACAGGACAACTGGTTGTGTTAGACTGTTTCCAAAACCCACAAATCGTAAACGCACCTTTTGTCAGCCCTACCACCTTTACATATACTGGATTACCGCAAGATGGGCTCGACTGTGACTTTGGGGCTGGTTTTTCTGATGACCAAACCTGCATTATCACAACCACGTACACGGCACCGCCAACCATTACTTCCACTTTTGCTAGTTGTGTAAGCGGAAGCGGAGTTGTAGATGGAACTATTGAATTCAACAACCCTCCTGCGACAGGAACCATAGAAGTCTCCATCAACGATGGAACCGGCACACAAACAACCAGCATTGCACCTCCTTTCAATAGCCCAGAAGCTTGGCAAGTTACGGGGTTAGATCCTGCTGCCGCTTCCTACGTAATTACCTACTACTTCTCAGATTTTCCAACATGCGAACAAATTCAAACCATTCAATGTGGCTGTTCGGCTCAAGGAGGAACAACTACAGCAACTATAACTGGTGATGGAACAACAGACTTCATTCTCTGTGATGGCGATCAAATAGATATCGTTGACAACGGAGACTTTGTCGTTCCAGAAGATGAAGGTCCATTGACCGATCAACTTGGAAACCTTTACCCTTATTCACCATCTTATGCGTTTATAGTTTACGCATGCCCTCCTACGCCTGGTGTTTTTCCAGCGGACGACCCATGTTATGTTGGATTCATTCCGACCAATGGACCTTTTACGGAAATCAACGACCCAAATTCCATATTTGCTCTGTTTCCTCCGGGACTACCTAATAACGAACTGTATTATGTCCCAACCGTTTTTTACCATTCAGACCCGGTAAATGACCTATATGCCTGGAATTTAAACTGCTGGGCTGTAGGACCAGCGACAGTCGTGAGCTATTTACCACCAATAAGTACGAATGTTGTTCCTGACTGTCAAACAAACTCGGTTACTGTAACAGTAAATGGCGGTTACCCAGAAGTGTGGGGTGGCAATTTTACTACTTCAAACTTGCTACCTGCCACAGCCAGTTTCGTAAATACCACCTGTCAAAATGGAGGCGATATAGTCATTGACGGATTGCAAAACGGAGACAACTACTCATTCGACATTATGGATGATAATGGTTGTCCAGCAACAATTACCGATGGTCCTTTTGTAGCGCTTCCCGTTGCTGCCGCTGGCGCTGATGCACAAACATGTATTCTCTCCTACGGTTTAGAAGGCGTAGCGAGTAATGGAGCCGGAACTTGGACTGGAGGTCCTGCTGGAACAACTTTTGATCCCGATGCAAACACAGCTACCGCTATCGTGACTGCTCCAACTGCAGGTGTATATACGTTCACATGGACTGAAGACAATGGGAATGGCTGCGTAGCGTCAGATGATGTTGAAATTACTTTCTCGTTAATGAGTATTCCTGCAGTTGTGACAGATGCCGCCTGCGGAGCATCAGATGGTGAAATTGTTGTGGCTCCTCAAGGAGGTGTTCCACCGTATACTTATAGCTGGACATCTGGTGGTAATTCAGCTATCGAATCCAATCTTAGTGCAGGAAGCGTAACCGTAACCGTAACTGACGCCACCGCCTGTAGTTTAGACTCCACATTTGTTATTTCTCAGCCTATCACTTTTAACTACGTTTTGACCACTGAAGACGAGACGTGTTTCGGAGCGTGTGATGGACAAGTAAGTATTGTACCCGATGGAGTTGGGCTCTATACTTATGCTTGGACCCCGAATGTTGCCAATAGCGGTCAGGAAACTGCCGTTTGTGCTGATAGCTACGAAATTCTTGTTTCCGATCAAGATGGATGTACACAGGTTGTGAATGTGATTATTTCAGGTCCTACCGAAGTCATCACCCAAGTAAGTTCCAGTGAAGATGAGGTTTGCATTGATGGCACTGCGGTACTTTCTGCGAGCGTTTCTGGCGGAACACCACCATATCCAACATATCTGTGGACAGCCAATCCTGCTGATGGTTCTCTCATAGCAAACGCTCAAAGCCCAATAGTGGCACCATTGACCACCACCACATATACGTTGGTCGTTACTGATGCCAACGGATGTTCTTCGGCTCCAAAAGATGTTGTTGTTGAGGTATTACCTCCGTTGACATTAGATGTAATCCGTCCAATCAGCTCAGGAGACACAAGTATTTGTCCGTATGATTTTGCAACAATTGATCTTACTGCTGGTGGTGGCGATGGTTCGTATAATATTTACCTACTTCCTGATACCGATCCAATAACCCTTCCGTTAGATACCCAACCACTAGTTACAACAACTTTTGATTTTATGGTAACAGATGGTTGCACTACACCTGCGGCATTCGTTTCAAGCACAGTCACAGTTCATATTCTTCCTACCATACTCGTTAATGCCGAACCTGATAGTGGATGTCACCCGCTTACCGTGGAGTTCGCAGATTTAACCCAGCCCACACCCACCGATTGGGATTGGAATTTTGGAGATTCAAACGGCACATCAAATACATCTAGCAATCAAGCTCCATCGCATCTTTATTCTGGTGCTGGTTTGTATGATGTTTCATTGTCAATAATTACAGCCGAAGGCTGCGTAACAGATACGATTCTTACCGATTATATTGAAGTCTATCCGCTGCCGTACGCCAATTTTGAACTCGACCCTGAACTTATAAATCTGTTGAATGCAGAAATCAATTTCACTGACCTTTCTACCGGAAACTTGGCCACTTGGAATTGGAACTTTGGCGATGGTGAGAATTCGACACTTCAAAATCCGGAGCACCTTTACCAAGATACCGGAACTTACACCATTAATTTACTGGTAACAACCATTCATGGTTGCACAGATGAAACACAAAGACAACTGATAGTAGAACCAGACTTCATGTTCTACGTACCCAACGCCTTTACACCTAATAGCGATGAGAGAAATGACAATTTCCGAGGCTACGGAGAAGGCGTCAATTGGGACACTTACCAGATGTCAATTTTCAATCGCTGGGGTGAGCTCATCTATTACACCGAAAATATTGATGAGCCTTGGGACGGAACTTTCCGAGGAGCGCCTGTAGAGTTAGCCGTTTATGTCTGGAAAATAAACTTGGAGGATGTGAAAGGAAATGAACACGACTATTTTGGTCATGTCACCCTTGTCAGATAGCACAGCATTTAATGAGATTTCCACCCAAACAGTTCAAGATTTGAATTCGATTTACAAGTATGAGTCTAGGCTAGCCTAAATATTAACAATTACGTACATTTGATTTCCTAAAAACCCCCGAGTAATGAAAACTTCTTTACGATTAGCTGCCGCTTTCCTTATCGCGGTATTGTTTTTCTCCCTCGCTCCTGATGTTATTGCTCAGGACAATGTTGGAATTGGAACAGTGACTCCTCAAGTGAATGCCATTTTGGATATTGAATCCACAGACAAAGGATTGTTGGTACCAAGATTAAATAGTTTGCAAAGACTCGCTATAGCACCAGTTGCTACTGCTGATGGTCTTTTAGTTTATGACACAGACTCGAGTACCTTCTGTTACTGGAATCAAAATATTACCGACTGGGTTTGCCTAGATATGGCTGGCGGTTTCGGAGCAACTGGACCTCAGGGTCCGGCAGGTTCTGCTGGCCCAGCCGGAGGAGTCGGTCCCGCTGGAGCAGATGGAGCAACCGGTACAGCTGGCCCAACTGGGGCTGCTGGCCCAACTGGAGCTGATGGAGCTGATGGAGCTGATGGAGCTATTGGCCCACAAGGACCAACTGGACCTGTAACAGGCATAGCTGGACCGACAGGTGCTAACGGAGCCGATGGAACTACAGGACCTGCTGGAGTAGACGGTACTACCGGACCTGCTGGAGTAGACGGTACTACCGGACCTGCTGGAGTAGACGGTACTAACGGACCTGCTGGAACAGACGGAGCCGATGGCACTACCGGACCTGCGGGAGCTAACGGAATCAATGGTACTACTGGACCTGCTGGAGCGCCAGGTAATCAAGGCCTTCCGGGAACACCGGGACCTGCTGGAGCAGACGGAACAACAGGTCCTGCGGGACCCGTTGGCTGTGCAACTCCCAACTTCGTGATTAAGTCCACTGGTACAACTGCTGTATGTAGTCAAATTTTTGATAACGGAACTAATATTGGAATTGGAACAACCACTCCTGCCAACTTCATCACAATAACACGGAACGGTACAGGTGCGATTTGGCAAAACAGAATAGAAAACACGGGTACTGGAGATGCGAATACGCAAATATTTACTACCAACCCAGCTAGTAATTCTAGGAACTTCTTGGCGGCTACGCAAGCTGCTCCTGTTGGCTTTATTCCTACTGCAAATGAGGGAGTATTCTTTCCCACCAATACTGGTGTTGCTGGAGAAGGTGTTAGTGGTTTCTCCAACGGTTATGAAGGAACCGGTGTTTTTGGGTCGCGTTTCAATGATGGTGGTGCCAATTCAGGATGGGCTGGCTTTTTCCAAGATGATCTTGGGTATACAGGGGGACTTTTTAACGCTTCTGACAAGAGATTAAAACGCAACATTAACAAAATTGAAAGTGCAACTGAGCTGATTATGCAAATCAAAGGTGTTACATATGAGCATAGGTTGGATGCGTACCCAAACATGGGACTTGGTACTGGTTTGCAATATGGATTTATTGCTCAAGAACTTGAAGAAGTTATTCCTGAGTTAGTTGTAGAAAAATTCATCGATACTAAAGGAACAGTGCGTAAATCGGAATCTTCCGAAGCTAGAGAGGACACCAAAGAATTATTCAAGATGGTGAATTACACAGCTCTTATTCCAGTGTTGGTTGAAGCTATTAAAGAACAAGAAGCACGCATCAAGGAATTGGAAGCAAAGCTTCTTGGGCAGCAGAAATAAAAGCATTCAAAGGACTTACTGCACAAAAGAAAGCCCGATGGAAATTCCATCGGGCTTTCTTTTGCTTTAAACTTTAGACTCTAATTACGCATCAATCTTAGCGTACTTCGCGTTCTTTTCAATAAACGCTCTACGCGGTGGAACTTCATCTCCCATCAACATACTAAAGACTCTATCTGCCTCCCCAGCGTTATCTATCGTAACTCTTCGTAGGGTTCTAAAACTTGGGTCCATCGTTGTTTCCCAAAGTTGCTCCGCGTTCATCTCCCCAAGACCTTTGTATCGCTGAATTCCTACAGAAGTTTCTTTTCCCTCACCTTTCAGTTTCAACACAGCCGAATCTCGTTGGTCATCATTCCAGCAATACTCAGATTTCGCACCTTTCTTCACCAAATAAAGTGGTGGTGCGGCTATGTATAAATATCCACCTTCGACCAACTCTTTCATGTATCGGAAAAAGAAAGTCAAAATCAGCGTTGCAATGTGACTACCATCCACATCCGCATCACACATAATAATCACCTTGTGATAGCGAAGCTTATCCATGTTCAATGCACGTTCATCTTCCTCAGTTCCAATAGAAACTCCGAGAGCCGTATACATGTTCTTAATTTCCTCGTTTTCGAAAGCTTTGTGTTGCATTGCTTTCTCAACATTCAGAATCTTACCACGAAGCGGTAGAATTGCTTGGAACATTCTATCACGGCCCTGCTTGGCAGTTCCGCCTGCCGAATCTCCCTCCACTAGGAACAATTCGCAGTTTACGGGGTCTTTATCAGAGCAATCAGACAGCTTTCCTGGTAAACCAGAACCGCTCATTACGTTTTTACGCTGAACCATTTCACGTGCCTTGCGGGCTGCGTGACGCGCAGTTGCCGCAAGAATTACTTTCTGAACGATTATCCGTGCATCAGCAGGATGTTCTTCCAAATAGTTTTCGAGCATTTCACTCACCGCTTGGCTAACTGGGGCGGTAACTTCTCTGTTACCCAATTTTGTTTTAGTCTGACCTTCAAACTGTGGCTCTTGAACTTTAACCGATACAATTGCAGTCAAGCCCTCACGGAAATCATCTCCTGAAATTTCGAACTTCAGTTTATCCAGCATTCCAGAAGCATCTGCATACTTCTTCAATGTATTAGTCAATCCACGTCTAAAACCGGAAAGGTGTGTTCCTCCTTCGTGCGTATTAATGTTGTTCACATACGCATGGATATTCTCCGAGTAAGAGGTATTATAAACCATCGCCACCTCAACTGGAATTCCTCCTTTTTCACCTTCAATGCTGATTACATCGCTGATAAGACGTTCTCTATTGCTATCCAAAAAGGCAACAAACTCCTTCAGCCCCTCATCCGAATAGAAAGTTTCCGTTGGAAACTCACCTTTTTCGTCAGGAGTTCTAAGATCTTTCAGAGTTACCGTAATTCCTTTGTTCAAGAATGAAAGCTCCCGCATTCTCGTTGCAAGCGTGTCGTAGTTGAATTCATACGAATCGAATATCTGCTCATCCGCCTGAAACTCAACCTCTGTTCCACGAAGTTCTGTTGTACCAACTTCCTTCACGTCATACAATGCCTTTCCACGAGAGTATTCTTGTTGCCATTCAATGCCTTCTCGGTAAACCGTAGCTCTCAAATTGATTGAGAGCGCGTTTACAACTGATACACCCACCCCGTGCAATCCACCAGAAACCTTGTAAGAATCCTTATCGAATTTACCACCAGCACCAATCTTGGTCATTACTACCTCTAAGGCAGAAACCCCTTCCTTCTTGTGCATGTCGACAGGAATACCACGACCGTTATCACGAACAATTACTGCATTCGTTTCGGTTATGGTCACGTCAATTCTGTCGCAATGTCCTGCTAGTGCCTCATCAATAGAGTTGTCCACCACCTCATAAACAAGGTGATGCAATCCTCTAACTCCTACATCTCCGATGTACATGGATGGACGCATGCGTACGTGCTCCATTCCCTCTAGGGCCTGAATACTATCGGCAGAATACTCCTTATTTGGCTTGTCTTTTTCTTCCACTTTATCCGTCTTAATTTTTGTACTAAAAAGTCAACATTCAAAAATACTCAAATGCACCCCGAAAGCCCCGTAAATAAGGAGCGTTCATTCGCTTTTATCAACAAAAAATCAAGGGTTTTACACAGAGTGGATTAGAAACTAAAATTCAGCCCTGCTATGAAGCTAAAACGCTGCGCCTGATACTGATTCCATTCCTGATATTTGAGGGCGGCAATGTTCCTAAAATCGACAAAGGCACCGAGCCATTTACGGTAGCGATATTCTACCCCAATGCTTGCATCCGCGTACCCCTTCATCGTTATCGGAGTCATACTTACAACACCCAAAGCATCCGTACTAAATCCACGGGCAACACGCGGACCATATGCGCTGATGCTTGCTTTGAAAATGAGCTTATCCTTCAGGTTATAGTTACCTGAGAATGTGAATCGGAACGGTGCTTCATGCCAAGGCTTAATGCTATCTGTTGGCATTACAAACAAGCGGTATTCTGCCTCGGCAACCAATTGCAGTTTGCTCTTAAGCTGATAGCTTAATGCGCCCTTGAAGCTTGTTACACGCACATCATGAAACTCAGCTAAGAACTTATTGCCCAAGCCATCAGCAACATCATTCACAAAAAACATTTGTTGTCCTGTGATGATTTCAGCAACAGACACATCGAAACCTATGCTTCTTGTGATGCTTCCTTTAAACCCACCGTAAACATTCAATCGTTCCCAACTGTTGCTCAGCGTTTGATCTGTCTCGAAAAAAGGGTTTAACTGCGAGATAGAACGAAGTCCATTACGCTGTACTCCACCTTTTGCTCCTGCATAAACTCGCAACATATCTTTCACAATGAAATAGTGAAAATCGAGTACTGGAAAAACCAGAACTTTGGTTGTAGTATCGTTTACATCCAACGAGAAGTTGACTCCTAAATCAATTCCCCAACGTTCTCGATTCGCTCGGAACCTTGGCTCAAACCCCCAAATAAAGTTGTTGGTATTTTGACTTGGCTGCGCGAGATTGTAATAATCAAAGGTTGTTCGAATAAACATCGTTTCCTTCTTAATTCGGAAAGCAACTCCAGCCGATAAAGCTGCATAATGCTCTTCTACTTCAAAATTATCTCGGGTGTAGCTGTAAGCCAGTGCTGCTTGATCCAACAAGTGTGGTTTCTTATCGCGCAATGCCGCCAAGTCCAAATTAACACCAACGTGATGAAAAGTCTGGTGCAAACTATCGCCTTTAGCGGAATTCACATTAGCAAATGTTACATCGTCACGGTCAAATCCGTAATAATAGTTTTCATCCACATCGTACTCCAAATCAGCGGCTAGTAGGTGGTTTTTCATAAAGTATTTTCCAAATCCTTTAATGCCAGCATCTGTAAAACCGAAGTTCCGAACCTTATTCAATTTGGCGTATGAAGCATGGTAACGAGCAAAGAACCCAGCCTGATATTTCTTGCTACGTAAACTGCTGAAACTGGCTTCGAAAAACGGCATAGTGTAATTGCCAAAACCAGCTTTGACAAAACCGTTATACAGCTTGGCGAGTGGCTCGTTGGACAACTTTGCGGCTTGAAGTGGGGCAGCTTCGTATGTAATTTCCTTCGTCTTGGTCAAAACGGAATAATTCACCTTCGGCAAGCTGGCTGTATCGTGCATTACCTCTGGTCGAGCTAGAATCTTCTTCGCATCTCGAGCCACTGGTCGGTAGTCCTTTCGAATAGTGAAGCGTAAGCTATCTGGCAAGTCATCCTTGTCAGTTTGCGCTTGAACACCGAACGAAACAGAGATTGCAACGAACAAGAGAATGATATGTGAGACCCACTTTTTCATTCTTCATCCAGTTCAAGTTCGTACTCCTCGTCTTCATCCACCTCGAAAATATCGTCCCTCACTTTTCCTTCTTGCTCAAACTCAATATTCCAATCGTCACCGTCTTTTCGTTCTTCTAGCTTCGGTTGCATGGCATTAACCTCGTCCAACTTTCTTTGCGCTTCTTGGTTCAAGTCACCTTTATAATTATCAATCAAGTTTTGAAGCGTAAGTTTTGCTTGAAACAGGTCGTTTTGCTTGATGTAATTATCAGCCAAAAGCAAAAACGATTTAGAAATCCACTTACCGTAATTCGGGAAGATGTTGACCATTTCAAAGACCAAATTCTGAGATAGTTGAAACGAATCTTGCAAGAAATGGATGTATGCTAAATTGTACATCGCCTCTGCCCCTACTTCGTTGTTCGACTCAAGCAAGGTTTGCTTGAAACGCTCCTGTGCCATGCGCAAATTGTTCTGTGCCAACGCGCATTTTGCGGATGTAAGACTCGCTTCGCTGAGAACAGCTTGTGGAACTTTATCCGAGCGTTTCAGCTTCATCGCGTACTGGTGTGCTGCTTCAAAATTATTAAGAAGGTAATTGCAACGCATGAGGCCAGCACGTGCCTCCATTAAGTTCTCAGCGCTTTCCGCAACTTCTTCCAACATGGTAAAACGGAGCAGTGCATCGTTGTACTTCTCTTGGAAAAAATATATCTGCGAAGCCGACATCAGCGCACGCTCTGTAAACACGTTCTTTTTGAAATCCAAGACACGGTCGAAACCGATTATTGCTTCGTCATAGTTCTTTAGTTGAACAGCCGTCTCAGCACGGTAGAAATTAGCATTCAGCTTAAAAAAACCATTCGGAAATTTCTCAATATACCCCTGAAATTCAGTCATTGCACTTTCAAGGTTTCCTCTCAAATACATGAATTCTGCACTCTCGTAATACGAAGTATCAAGTGCGCCTTTGGTTATATCTGGAAAATTGTTCTCGACTACATATCTCTCAAACCCAGGAACATCACCATCTTCAATATAGATTTTCTGAATCTTCATTAAAGCCTCTTTGGCTTCTTCCGTAGCTGGATAATTCTCCGCAACTTCCTCAAACAATGGCAATGCCTGCTCATCCAAACTTTGGTTGTAGAACAGCAATCCTTTATTGAGTTTAGCCTTGCGCACATAGCTCGAATTCGGATGTTCGGCAATCACTTTATCGAAATACTTTATCGCCTCTTGGCTGTTATCGGTAAAGAAGTACGTTTCGGCAATTTCGTACTTGGCATCAGCCGCAAAATCAGTTTCGGGATAGTTTTCCAACATGGCTTTCAGTGTTTCCACTTTGGAAGCATTTTGCCCATCTAAGCCGTAACACACGGCAATCTGAAAAATGGCATAATCCGTATCAAACTTGTTGTATTTGATGGCTTTATCGTAAAACTCAATAGCGCGTTTATTGTCTTTTTGCAGATAGAATGCATCCGCAATTCGCAGCAATCCATCATTCGCGCGCAACGAATCAACTCGCTCGTAGTCAACGTATTTCCTGAACCAAGAAATAGCATCCTTAAACTGCTCATTCTCGAAATAGACATAAGCAATTCCGTAATGTGCCATACCAAATTCAGACAAATTAATCGCGCTTGGCACTTCCATAAACAATTTATAATGCTCTTCAGCCGCTTCCCACTTTCGCATTCTAGCATAAGCCTCAGCTTGCCAAAAAATAGCTTGTGCTGTGACTTTCGGATTTACAGGATATTTATCCGAGCGTTTAAAATAATGAACTGCATTCTTAAAACGCAAATCATGGAACAACTCCGTTCCACGCAAATATGAAATGCGCTGATAGGTTTCCTTCAACCCATCATTCACATTTTTCATCTTGTCAATTGAATTGATAGCCGCTTCGTAATTCTTAGTAGTCAGATAAACTTTTAAAAGGAATTCATAAGCCTCATCAATTCGTTCGCTATTCGGGTTTTTATCAATGTATTCTTCAAATGCCTGAACAGCCTCATTGTACGGGTCATAAGAAAGTTCGTATGCCGCTTTGGCAAAATTGAATAATGCATCTTCCTGAAGCTCCTTGTCAAACACGTACACAGACGCATTTCGGAACGCTCCACGCGCCTCCATTTTACTATCCGTTTTCAGGTAGCAATCGCCCATATGGTAAAACGCCAATTGTGTCAACTCATCTTCCTCATCCGTCACTTGCTGAAAGTATTGCAGCGCCTTTCCATAATCCGCTCCGCGATAAGCAGCATAGGCCAACTTGTAACGGTCATCGCGATTACCTCCGAGTTCAGAAATGGCAATTTCCATTTCAGGAATAGCTTCTGCATATTGCTCCAAATTGTAATGAGCCTCGCCCAGCATCCGATGAATTTCTCCGCTCTTACTTTCAGAGTAATCCTTTTCAAGCAGTGCCTTCCCATAAGCCAGAACCTCCTCATTCTTGCCTTGGCGATAATAAATTTGAAGAATATAGAACGGAGCAACTTTCCCGAACAGTTGATCAGATTCGAGCTCCTTAAACCCAACCAAAGCAGCCTCATTCTTTCCTTCTCTATAAAGAATGTATGAGCTGTAATAGAGCGCTGGCGAACGGTATTTCTTTCCTCCGTTTAACACATGCGAAAGCGCTTCTTTCGATTGATCGTATTCTTCTTGCTGAAAATGCGAATACCCTTTTTTGAAATAGTACTCCTCCAAATACTGCTGTTCCAGCTTCAATTCATCTACCAATTCCAACTGGTCTAGAACAGACTTATAGCGTTTCTTAGTGAAATAATATCTGGCCAGCTCGAAGTCGGCCATATTCACCATCGCATGTTCAGGATACGTTTCGATGAACGTTTCCATGAGCGATTCTCCATCTTTATTGAAGAGCTCTAAGGCGGAAGAAGCTTGATAGTAGACTGCATTTTCTTGCTGAATACTTGGTAAAGCACGTGTATGCTCCAAGGCTTTTGCAAAACGCTCTTGCGCCTGACCATACTTCTGCTTTTGATAAAGCTCCAAGCCTACAGCATATTCACGAATGGGGTCTATATCTGAAGCTGTGCGCTGCGCGAACAGGTCAGAAATTCCGACCAGTAAAATGGAAAGACCTAGCCCTCCAACAACAACATATTTTCGCTTCCGCATTGACAAAGTCATCCGTGCTAAATTATCTTGATAAAAGCCATGCTATTTTACAGAAGTCAATACTTTTCAACGCAGAAGTGTTAAGAGCTAAATGACTGTTAGGTGACATACCCAAAACCAGTAGATAGCGTGATGCTGAACTTATTTCAGCATATATCAACTTACGAACTCAGACCTGAAATAAGTTCAGGTTGACGCTATCTAATCAATTATATAGGTAAACAGGCGGATAATTGTTCAAATTTTCTTCCTGACACGTCTAGTTGTAAAAGGATTTGTTCAGAATGCTAATTTTGGCAGCGTACATGGAAAATCAAGACCATATTGTTCAACTTTCGGATGTCACGGTTTACATCCGTGAAAATGTTGTGCTAAACAAAGTTTCGTTTGCCATCGACAAAGGAGAGTTCATTTACCTTATTGGTAGGACAGGAACAGGAAAAAGCAGCTTACTAAGAACGCTTTACGCAGAACTTCCACTCCGCGATGGCGAAGGCTACGTGGCTGGACACACACTTGCAGGAATAAAGCAAAAAGAGATTCCATTTCTGAGGAGAAAACTTGGTATCGTTTTTCAAGATTTCCAACTTTTAACTGACCGTTCAGTTGAAAAGAACTTGAAATTTGTGATGGAAGCCACTGGCTGGAAAGACAAAGCGAAAATGGACGAACGTGTTGACGAAGTTCTGAACCTTGTAAACATTTCGTCAGAATTGAAGCTAAAAATGCCGAACCAGCTTTCTGGGGGTGAACAGCAAAGGGTTGCCGTTGCGAGAGCTCTTATCAATAACCCAGAAGTTATTCTTGCTGATGAGCCAACAGGGAATCTCGATCCTGAAACATCCGAAGGCATTTTGCAACTGATGATTGACATCACAAAAACGGGAACTAGTGTTCTACTTGCTACGCACAACTACTCATTCTTCAAAAAGCACCCTGCCCGAACGCTGAAATGCGAAAGCGGCTATGTTGTGGATACGCTGCAAAAAGTGGGGCCAGAAGACTTTTAGGAAGGAAATAAGCGCTTTGGTCGTCTGCTATGGTGTTTTCTTCCAGTTTCCGTTATGATTTTCGTCAGTCGAGAAGTATATTCACGCTACTTAAAAACAAACCTACCATATGATGAAAAAATTATTACAAAATCTCTTACCTGTTCTATTTGTCATGACCGCGCTCACTGCGTCTGCTCAAATAGTGTTAATTGTGGAATCCCCATCTCCTCTTGCTGGGTCTTATGACTTTAGCTATGCCGACTCATGGGCTGCAGACATGGACACAATTGGAATTACTGCTGAAGCTGCTTTTGCTGTGGACGGGTCTGCTACTGAAGATTCATTAGCCTGTGGCAATATTGTCAATCCTTTAGATATTGACGGAAAGATTGCTGTTTTATACCGAGGTGAGTGCGAATTTTCGGCAAAGGCCAAAAACGTACAAGACGCAGGTGCTATTGCATGCATCATTATTAACAATATTCCAGGAGCCCCAGTTGCAATGGGAGGAGGGGTCTTGGCCGATGACGTATTTATTCCTGTAGCTATGATTACCAACACGGACGGTGCGCTCTTAAGGCAAGCAATAATTGATGGTGATGTTACTATTTACCTAGGAAACAATACTGGCGTTTTCGCTTACAACATTGGAACATCTGTTAGTGAAGTAATCCTACCTAAAAACACTGCAATACCTACAACTTTTGTTCAAACTCAAAGCACAGCCATCAGCGTTGGTATGTGGTCTTTTAACTACGGGAATCAAGGAGCCACTGGTGTTACGGGCAGTGCTGTAATTGAAAAAGACGGAAATGAAGTTTACAATGAGACATCTACCAGTGTGAATATTCCAGTAACTGGTGACAGTGCATACTTTTCATTCCCAGAATATTTAACCTCGGATGAAGGTTACTACACATTAACGTATAGCCTTGAAGCAGACTCAGCTGATGAGTATGATCTTGACAATGAGATTGTCCTGAACTTTTGGATTAACTCAGCAGGCTACTTTTCTATAAGCCGAATAAACCCAGATGAAGGTCCTTTATACTCTGGAGCTACTAGGTCTGCTCCTGCGGCAGGATCCGAATTCGCTCCTTGGGAATGGTGCACGGTAATGCGTGTTCCAGACGAGAACGACCTTCAGGCTAATGGTGTATCATTTGCAACAATTACTGACGACACCCTAATCAGTTTGGTGGGTAAATCCGCATTCCTGAAATTTTATGAATGGAATGATGTTGGCGAAACGTTTAACGACTTAAACGAACTTACGTCAAACGAAATTTATGATTACACCGAAGATGCTCGCTTTGAGTATGTAACACATATGTTTGCTGAACCTATTGATCTTGTGGCTGGTCAGAAGTACCTAAGTTGTATATGGCTTGATGATGAGGAAATGTTCCTTGCTTACGATGCAGAATTGGATTATGCTCTCAATTTTGATGAGGCATACCCAGGCGAAGCAATCAGCCCATTATTTACGTTTGAAACGGGCAACGAAACCGTTTACCTTCTTGGTTTTGCAGGTGCAATTCCAGCCTTTGCAACGCTAATGAGTAATCCTAACGGTATTGCTGAAAACGTGGAAGAGTTGAGCATTAAACCATACCCGAACCCAACAACAGATATGATTAATATTCCACTGGGACAGATTAATGGGAACATTGAGCTGAAGGCGTATGATATGGGAGGTAGATTGGTACTTGATCAGGAAATCTGCCAGAAGAATAGCAATCTGATTGTGGATGTGACTTCACTAAAAAGTGGATTGCACACATTCAACCTTACGTTTGAAGACGATTCAAGAACCTCGTTCCAAATAGTTGTAACGAAATAAATCATTGAAGTTTTACTTCTTTAATCAGAGCCTGAATTTTTCAATTCAGGCTCTTTTTTTTTTACATTATGATATATAATCGTTAGAATGTAACTTCATGTTGCATTACAAACAAACCTAACAGATGATGAAAAAATCTACACTACTCTTATTGAGTATGGCAATTGCTGGGAGTTCTATAGGACAAAACCGTGCTGTGTTGCAAAGCTCAATCGCGAATATGTCAATAAAAGTTTCGAAACTAGCCGTTGGCAACGAAACTATCGAAGCTGGGGCTAATTCTCCAGCCGCTGCTGGAGAACCTGGTGATTTTGCAGAAGATATTGTTGGAGACACCGAATATGATTTGCAAACAAACTCATCTCTTTGCAATCGGATTGTAAACCATACGGATGGTATTTCTGTGGTTTGGACAATGGCTCAAACAGGTGGCACTTTCCTTGACCGAGGTACCGGTTACAACTACTGGGACAATCTATTGGAAGCTTGGGGTGAACAACCAACAGCAAGAATCGAATCTGACAGAACGGGCTGGCCTTCGATTGCAGTTACTGCAGATGGGGGAGAGCATATTATAGCTCACAATACGAATACAAACAACCTTGCTATAAGCACCAGAGCTAGTGCTGGCACTGGAAGTTGGACTACCACAGAAACGTTACTTCCTCCTGTTGTTGCTGACGGGAATTACTGGCCAAGAATGGTGTCTAGCGGTGCAGACGGCAACTCATTACATGTTTTAAGCATTTCCTACCCCCAAGATCCAATTACAGAAGATTTCATTCTTTACGAAGGTCAGGCTGGGGCCATCTGTTATTCACGTTCCACAGATAGCGGAAGTTCTTTTGATAAAGTTCATCAGGTAATTGATGATATTGATTCAACATTCTATTTCGGTTTTTCATCTGACGATTACGCTATAGATGCAGATGGTGATGAAATTGGGATCTTAATTGGAGGACTCGCCACTGGTATGATACTTCTTAGATCCTCAGATAATGGCGATACATGGGCCAAAACTGTCGTGGACACCTTCCCAATTCCGAAGTACAACTACAAAACGATGATTTCTGATATTGATGGGGATATGATAGCAGATACAATTGACTGCAACGATGGTTCAGTATCCCTGCTCATCGATGCTAGTGGGGTAACTCATTGCTTCTGGGGATTGACTTCGATGTTAGATGATGTTATTGATGAGGGAATTGGCTATTTTCCAGGTCGAGATGGCTTAGCATACTGGAATGACTCAAGAGCCATTGGCGATGTTGATACAATTGCTTTTGTTGTTGACCAAAATGGAAACGGTGAACTGGATCTTCCAACTGGTGGAACTTCAACATTTCCATTCGGTAGTTACGGTACAGGACTTACGTCTCAACCATCAGCAGGTATTGATGAGGATGGCACTCTTTATTTATCATATAGTTCAGTAGTTGATGCTTCTGATGATGGTAGCGGTCGAGCTCTTCGACACACATACCTTATAGAATCAACCGATAATGGTGATTCTTGGTCTGACCCAGAAGACATTTATGAAGATGATTTTACTGAATGTGTCTTCGCATCAATAGCCCGTAAAGTTGATGATTGTGTTCACGTTCTCTACCTCAGAGATGATCAGGGCGGCCATTCTTTATCAGAAGATGCTGCGGGAAACCCAACAGATCCAGGAAACTCTGGTGGCGACATCGTTTACACATGCGTACCGAGAAAAGCTGTAGGAATTCAGGAAAACATTCCCCTCCAGAGTTCGCTTACAGCTTATTCAGTTTATCCAAATCCTTTTGAAGGTGAAACTCAGCTCTTCATTAATCTGAAAGAGAAAACCAGAATTACTGCGGATGTTGTTGATCTTACAGGAAGAAAAGTTCTTGAGCTTGTTAATGATGAAATTAATTCAGGGCGTCATACATACACCGTTAACCTCGAGAACGTGACAACTGGTATTTACTTCGTGAATTTGAGATTGAACAACGAACTTTATTCACAGAAAGTGGTGAAGTTCTAAATTGAATCGAAATAAACTTTGGAAGCCCAATCTGGAAACAGGTTGGGCTTTTTATTTCCTTTCCATTTAAGAATCGAAAATAAGCGCGTGCAGCTTTTTCGCATTCACTCTATTACAGAAACGTAGATTCAGTATTTCCTCACGCTTTTTTCGACTGTTGCCGTTGAATTCCTCCACAAAAAGTGATTGCACCGCTTGCGTAAAGCGCTTATCTGTATTCTCAACCCTACAAAGCGGTTCTAATCCTGTGTTTTCAACCATAAAGGAATTGACCAAGCAATGTCTCCCCATGTAAAGTGCTGCAAGCAACTTCAGCTTAATGCCTGTTGCCTGAAAAGTTGGTAGCACGTTTACCTGAGCGTCTTTTATAAGCTGATGAATCTCATCAGTTTTCAGATTCGTCCGAATCTCAATATTCGAATGATGAGAAACTTCCTGTTTCAACTCCTGCGAAGGTTTGTTGCCCGCAATTATGAGCGGCACATCAATCTTGGAGAAGACATTTCTGATCAAATGCAAAGCTGCTTCGTTGTTCTCGCCAATTTCCAAACTGCCATGATAGAGACAGAATTTGCCAATTCCTTCAGTAATCTCAACCTCATCATTTGGATGAAATGCCGAAATGTGATTCACATTCGGGTATTTTGAATCTAGGTAAGTCGCATCTGCTTTTGAGATAGCGGCAACGAGTTGGGAGTTACAAATTGTACGTTCAAACCGCTGCAATTTCACTGCTTCGTTTAGGAAGTAATACTTCTTAAAAACCTGTTTCTCAACCTTAGCTAAACTCCGATAATAATCGTGCTCAATATTATGCGTTCGCACAATTTTAAAGCGATTAATTAAGCGTTCATCTGCCAAATGATAGCACGTGTGCAGTCCTTCAAATAGAATAGGATAATCGTCTTTCAATAATCGCTGAACCAGTTGTTCGGAAGAACGCGTAACGGCAATAAATGGTCGTCTTCTAAAAAGGTAACCACGTGTTGTTTTGCGGTGGTAGTAAAAAACCTCCTCGCAGATTTCTTCTAGCTCGGGCACTTCATTTCTACCGTATTCAAAGCAATGCAAATGAATTTTTACGCCAAGAGAAGCCAGTGCTTTCAGCTTGTAAAAGACATCAATTACACCACCATAATTGGCGGGTAAAGGAACATCAAACGATATGACGTGCAGGTGCTTATCCATCAAGCCTATCTATCATCGTGGATAATACTTTTGTTTCTGTCTCCCAGTTCAATTCTGTTCTTGCTTTCTGTGCATTCCGCTTCCATTCTTCCACCTTCGGTGATGATAGCATACCTTGAATTTGAGCCGCCAGTTTTTCGGGCTCAAAGGAAACAGCAATCTCCCCTACTCCGTAATTTTCAATTATCCGCTTCACCTCCACCAAATCGGAACCAAGAACTGGAATTCCAGCATGAATGTAATCGAATAGTTTATTAGGTAAACTGAACCGATAATTGACATTGGTGTCTTTATCCAAAGAAAGACCAAGATCGGACACCCGTGTATGCGCCATCATTTTATCATACGGCATTCTTGCCTTGAAAACGACCCGATTCTCCAGGTTATGTTCCTTAACCATTTGCTTCAGCTCAGGAATTACATCACCAGAACCTAGTATGAGTAATACTGCATCTTTTATATATCGCATTGCCTCAACTGACTCCTCGGCACCTCTGTGCATATTGATGCCGGAACCTTGAAGAATGATAATCTTCTTATCCAACGGAAAGCCCAACTCGGTCTTGCTCGGCTGCTTTACAGGTTCAACTAATTGTGGAATATTCCGCAGAACTTTCATCTCAATTCCATAGGCTTCTTTATATAGCCCCGCAATTGATTGATTGACGGTAAGTACATTCTTAAGTTTAGGAAGAATCCGTTTCTCTATAGATTTCCAAACTCCTTGAACCTTTGGACGACTGGTAAGTTCGGGCACCTCGGTAAAGAACTCGTGACTATCATATATGAGTGGTTTCTCTCGCAATTTGCTTACCAAGAAATTAGGGATAAGCGTATCTAAATCGTTGGAAAAAAAGAGATCTGTATTCCTTAACAACAGATGATACAACAAACCCAAATTGAATGAAGCATAGAAAAGTGGCCCTTTCTCAAACGGTAGCTTCATTCTGTACGTGGAATAATCCCGAGTATCCAGCGGAACACTGGAAGACGTTTCTCTTCCGATTAGGAGAACATGATACCCCTTTTGCCTAAGCAGCACGCAATGCTTGTGCACGCGCTGGTCGGTAGACAGATCATTGATAACTGAAACGATAGCCCTTTTCAATCCGTTGGTTTTAGAAAGTCAACTGAATTGATTTTAGTGCGGCTTGGTTTCAAGTTTGATACCCCCTTTGAAAGGGGGAAGCGCGACTTATTAAAGTCATCCGGAGACGAATGATTCGACCATTCCAAAACAGCAGGTGACAAAAGTGGGAAACAACTCATTTTCACATTCTTAATAGACATGAAATCAGAACAAAGTCGAATTACGCCAATTTTCGGGCGATGAGCAAACCGTCACGAATAGGCATCATTACATTCTCAACACGCGGGTCAGCTTTCACCTTGTGGGCGTAGTCTTTTAACGCGATGGTATCCTTATCCAGTTTAGAATCTTCTTCTAGCACTTTACCGCTCCAAAGCACATTATCTGCAATAATATACCCGCCAACGTTCAACTTTTCAAACACTAGGTCGAAGTAATTGGAATAGTTCTCCTTGTCGGCATCAATAAACACCATGTCAAACTTCTCTTTTAATGATGGTATGATTTCCAGTGCATTTCCAATACGAGAATCAATCTGGTCGGACTTTCCAGCCTTATCAAAATACCGAAGAATGATGTCTTGCAATTCTTCGTTCACATCGATAGTGATGAGTTTACCGCCTTCCTGCAACCCGTCTACCATACACAATGCCGAATAGCCGGTATACGTACCGATTTCCAGAATATTAGCTGGCTTTATCATCTGAGAAAACATACGCAAAACCTGACCTTGTAAATGCCCAGAAAGCATTCGTGGGGTCATTACTTTAGCGTACGTTTCGCGGTTAAGCGCAGCAAGAACTTCTCCTTCTTCGCGAGTAAACTCCTCCGCATACGATTCTATCTCCTTGGCAATAAAATCCATAATGATTGTCTACTTGTTTATCGTACGGATGTACAAATATGATGAACACAACATCTTTTTTGCCACAGAAACGCAGAATACATAGAGGTTTTCACAGAAATATATTTTCCTTTTCTGTGTCTTCTGCATTTCTGTGGCTATCTCATGTTTGAAAATAAAAAATGACAATTATCAAGTCACCTAGAACTGCCAGCTAAGCCCAAGACTTGGTAGAATTGGAAGTTGATTCACTCGTTCGTATTTCACCCGGTCGACAAAGAAAATATTTTCTCGATTGTAAGTATTGGTTATCCCCAAAACAGCATCTAACTTGGTTTGTCCGAGTTCAAATGTTCGCTTTACAGAAAGATCTAATCGGTGATAAAATGGCAATCGACCTTTATTCAACTCGCCATACTCTACCCCAAGGTCTCCGTTTTGCGTGGTGTAATCGGAGTTGATACCATCTGTAAACACAAGGTTTTCGTAGAATCCAGCTGTTTGGGTGAATGGAAATCCAGAACCAAGATTCCATCTCACACTTGCTTCCCAATTCAGGTCTTTTCCAAAGGTGTAAGCTGCAACCAAGTTTACGCTATGCCTCCTATCGAAATGCGGGTTGTATTCCCTGATACCATCATATCTATCAACGGTACTGAGAGAGTAAACCGCCCATAGGTACAACCGCTTGTAGGCATATTTAAACACGAAATCAATTCCCATTGCTTTTCCGGTTTCGATGATGAAATCCTTCTTTTGCCGATCTGAAATGAGTGGGTCCGTATTATCCTCAGAGAAAAGCTTGTCGCGATTCACATTACTCAACTGGAGGAAGTTCTTCAAGTAGCCTTCAATATTCAAGGATACTCTCTTACCAAGGTCAACTTCGAAACCAACAATGTTATGCATGGCACGTTGCAGTGGATTATTAATTTCCTCTCCATCAAATTCGCTTGGAAGATTTTCAGGAGCGGTTAGGAATCCGTAGAACAAATTCACTACATCTCGGTCTGAGTTTGCACTAATCATATTCTGCGAGAATAGACCGAAGGCATATTTCATGCGAAACCATTTGGTAATATTCCACTTGGCACCTAAACGAGGTTCTGGAGATGCTACTCCCAACGATGCGTAATAGTGCAATCTAAAACTTGGCTCGAGTACAATTTTGTCTTTATAACTCCATTTGAATTTGGCAAATACACCAAAGTCTGTTGTGCTTTCTGGTTCATTATCTCCAATTCGAGTTCCTTTTGAATTAGTAAACTCATATTTGGTCTGAAAACCTTGCAAAAATGGCCCAAACTTCAGCTCACTCTTTCCTAGGTAGTAAGTGAAATTCATTCCACCATTAAAACCACCAATCTCACTAGAACGACCCGGTAGGCCATCTTCATCTAGCGAAATCTTATAATTACTGTAATTAAAGTAAGGCTCTAAAAGTACTTGCGAACCCTGTGGTACAATTAGAACGTTGGTTCCAACACCAAACGAATTCCATTTGTAATTAGATACTGACTGATACGTAACCTGATCGTTGAAACTGAAACCAAACAAGTTGACCTTACTACCAGTTCTGGCACTGTAAGAAATCTTGGCGAAAATATCGGTAAAGTTGAACGGCAATCCTTCTCCTTCATTTACATAGGGATACAACACTTTAGAAGTTTGCTCCAAGTAAGACGTCTTTCCTGAAACCAGATAGGTAAGCGAACCTCCACGGTCTTCTTTCAGCTTAATAATTGGGCCTTCGAGCAGAAGATTGGTTCCAAACGGATTGAAAGAAAGTTTCCCTGAAAACTTCTTCCGGTTTCCATCACGGGTTTTAATGTCCATAACAGAAGAGATTCTATCTCCAAACTCGGCATTAAAACCACCGGTATAAATGTCTGCTGTTTTGATAATGTCTGTATCAAACACGGAGAAAAACCCAATACTGTGAAATGGATTATAGATTATCATTCCATCCAACAGAACCTTGTTCATAATGGGCGAACCACCACGAATGTAAAGCTGTCCACCCTGGTCTCCCGTAAAAACCACACCGGGCTGAACCTGCAGTACTTGCGCCAAATCAGACTCTCCGCTCACGGTAGGAACCTTCTTCATTTCCTTGGGAGTAAGCTTTGTAACCGAAGTACGAACTTCGGTTAACGCTTCTTGCCTATCTGCACTAATCTGCACCTCGCTCAGCCTAACGGACGATTTTTTCAAATAAAGATTCAACGAAGCAATCCGGTCTGCTTCAACTGTAACAGAAGCCGTAAGCGTATCATAGCCCAAATAGGTTATCTGAACGATTTGCTCTCCAAGCGGCACATTTGTAACGGTGTAATAACCATTTTCATCGGTGGCAGCGCCAAGAGTTGTTCCCTTAATGGTAACGTTGGTAAAGAGAACGGCCTCGCCATTCTCATAGTCATAAACAAAACCTTTAACCTTTCCTGTTTGAGCTTGAGCCAGATTGCTAAGCACTAAAAGCCAGAAGACAGTGGCAATTGTAAATATTCTTTTCATCCAACTTTTTAAGATTTGCAAAGGTAAAAGGATTAAAACGTGATTTTGTCTGCATACGGATAAATGTGAGGAGCTGCTACAGCATAATTATTTCACCAAACCGAAATACTTACTCGCTAGTAATCAAATAGTTAAGGTTGTCTTGTTTCTTAGGGGCGTTACCAACGAAAGATTTTGTGTTGAAAAACGGTTCGCGGGAATCAAGCAACCCGATTGAATCTAAATAGTCTAAGCAATAGAACAAACCGCCTGCCTTTCTAAATTGGATAGCTGCATTGTTTGCCATATTTTAGGACAATAATTCTCCACTCAAAAATAATGAGCCCCTCGGCTAAGCGCTTTCTAACTTTTATGGCTGTTGTAGGAATTTATTTTTCTACCTCTTTTAGTGCGTTTGCACAATTGACTGTGAATGGAGGGCTGAACGCTACTGCCCTTGCCCAATTACTTGCAGGGCCAGGAATTACGGTTTCCAACGCCACATTAGCAGGCTCTCCACTAGCAGCTGGTTCGTTTGATGGAACGGCAAGTAACGTTGGTATGAACAGCGGAGTTGTTCTATGTACCGGACCAGTAACATTAGCTCCAGGGCCAAACAATACAGGTAGTGCCGGACAGGATAATGGGCAACCAGGAAACAACCTGTTGAATGGTTTGGCTGGCGCAAATACGTTTAATGCTTGCGTTTTGGAGTTCGACTTTATTCCACTTTCCAACTCCATTGAATTTGATTACGTATTCGGCTCAGAAGAATATCCTGAATGGGTGAATTCTGGGTTCAATGATGCCTTTGCTTTCTATATTAGTGGCCCCGGCATTGCAGGACAGCAAAACATTGCAGTCGTTCCAGGAACAGGAATACCTGTTACCATCAACACGATAAACGGAGGTACCAACGGTCAGTATTATGTAAACAACGCTGGTGGTGCAACGGTGCAGTACGATGGTTTCACTACGCTACTTACCGCAACCAGCACGGTTCAGGCATGTGAAACGTACCATCTGGCCCTAATGATTGCTGATGGTGGCGATGGCATTTGGGACTCGGGGGTTTTTCTAGCTGAAGGAAGTTTGACAAGTGCCGTGGTTGAGATTACAACCACTACCGCAACTGCTGATTCTACCGCGTATGAAAACTGCTCAAATGCCACGGTCACATTCACGCTAAGCGAAACACTTTCCACTCCTTACACCGTTAATTATAACGTAACTGGAACGGCAACCAACGGAACAGACTTTCCTACTATTCCTACTTCGGTTACCATTCCCGCCAACACGCTTTCAACCAGTTTCCTGATTGAACCCGTTTTTGATGGAACTCCGGAAGGAATTGAAACTGTAATTATTGATGTACAGACAAGTGTTTGCGGTTCGGACACTATTCTGATATATATAAATGATGTAACGCCTGTAGTGGTTGCGGCATTTGGAGACACCGCTTTTTGTGGTGGAACCGCCAAGCTTTGGGCACATGCGGAAGGAGGCGCGGGTAATCACACATATAATTGGTCTAACGGAATGACGGGAGATACGATTTATGTGAACCCAACAACCACAACTACTTATACGGTTACTGCCAACGATTACTGCCAGTCTACAGTTCCTACACCGACTGCCGATGTTACGGTAACAATTGACCCAACGCCCATAGCTGATGCTGGGCCAGACCAATCGTATTGTACTGGAGATGCGGTAACGTTAAACGGTGCTGATGGTGTTGATTACGAGTGGTTTGACATAACCAACAGCAGTATTGTTGGAAGCACGGCATCCATTATCCTTAATCCCGTTGGTGATGTAGATTATAGAATGATAACGCTAAACGGAGTTTGCAGCGATACAGATTTTGTATCGATTACAGAACTACCAGCCTCACCAGCAGCAGCTATTGGTGATACCTCTTTCTGTCTTGGTGGAACAGCCCAGCTCGGGGTTTCGGGTGTTACCAGCGCTACTTTTTCATGGTCGCCTGCGGTTGGACTTAGCAATGCCCTCATTCAGAACCCAACGGTTACACCACTAGAAACAACCGTTTACACCGTAACTGTAACGAATAGCAGCGGTTGTATTAAAACTGATTCTGTGGCTGTAGTAATTAATCCAGACCCTTTGGTTGACTTTTCTGTTCAAGACGTGTGTTTGAATGAACCTTCAGCCTTCATTAATCTCACAACCATTTCTTCAGGTTCTATTCAAAGTATTGCTTGGGACTTTGGTGATGGAAATGCTAGTTCAGCCTATGCGCCCACCAACGGTTACGGAACGGATGGCACATTTACAGTTAAACTGGTTGCAGTTTCAGCGCTGGGTTGTGCCGACAGCATTACGCAAACCACAACAATTCATCCACTCCCAACGGCTAGTTTTAGCTTTGCTAATGACTGTCAGGATAAACAAATTGTATTCACGAACCAGTCAACAGCAGGGCCAATCGATTTAATTGATTCTTGGAATTGGGACTTTGGCAATTCGAATACCTCAGTACTGGAAAACCCTCCTGCTCAATCTTATCCATCAGCTGGGTTTTACCCTGTTTCTCTAGGAGTGGAAACCGTATTCGGCTGTACGGATGACACAACACAAACGGTTGAAATTTATCCCGTTCCAATTGCCGCTTTTGCTTTCGATTCTGTTTGTCTTGGGTTGGAAAATCAATTTGTCAACCTATCTAGCTCCAACGGCAATTACCCTATAATAGATTGGAGCTGGGAGTTTAGCGATACGCAAACATCAACCGACCAAAACCCAAGCGTTGAGTTCACTCTGTATGGGTATTACAACGCTACGCTAACCGTTACAACAGATGTTGGGTGTGTCAATTCCTTGAATTTGGGGAATGCCGTGGTACATCCATTGCCCATTTCTGAATTCAGTAATACGTTGAAAAACTGCTTGGAAGACACTACTTGGTTTGAGAGCCTTGCTTCGGTTCCAAGTCAGTTAAACGATGTAATCACCAATTGGAATTGGGACTTTGGTGATTCGTCTAATTCCAGCAGTTCAGATACGAGCCATTTATATTCAAGCCATGGCACCTTCCCTGTTTCGTTAATTACGGAAACCAACAAGGGTTGTATTGATACCGTTGAACATCAAGTTGAAATATTCCCGCTTCCTTTTGTAGCGTTTGCGGCCGATGTGACAGAAGGATGTCAGCCACTTCGTGTTCAGTTTGAGGAGTTTTGTAGCATTCCCGCACCCTACTCCATTTCGCAATACACATGGAATTTGGGCGATGGTGATGGCTCAATAAACAACCAAAACCCACTCAACGTATATCACAACGATACGCTAGCCGATTTGAATATTGCTAATTACACTGTTTCGTTACAAGCAACTTCCGGAAATGGATGCGTTACATCTGACACAGTGGTTAACTACATTACAGAATACCCAAAGCCAGACGCACTTTTTGCCGCAGAAAATTATGTTGTTGATGTGCTAAACACGGAAATCAACTTCACCGACAAATCATCCGAAAACGTAACCGAATGGTATTACGATTTTGGTGATGGAAGCTACAGCACAGAGCAAAACCCGACTAATCGGTTTCCATTAATTGTGGGTGAATATGATGTGACTCAATATGTGACCACGCAATATGGTTGTATGGATACAATTACTGGAAAGATTGAGGTTGAACCGATATTTACATTTTATATTCCGAATGCCTTCACGCCAAATGCCGATGGCATTAATGAAGAATTCTTTGGTGATGGCGAAGGATTTACGGAATACGCCATGTATCTGTACGATAGGTGGGGCGAACTTATTTTCGTTTCAAATGACAAAGACTTGAAATGGGACGGAACATTTAAAGGGAAACAAGTTCAGCAAGGAACTTACATCTACTACTTTTATATCCTCGATTGGAAAAATGATGACCACGAATATCGTGGTCTAGTGACGTTGACACGCTAAGACAATAATGCAATTCAAACATTTCTATTCTTTTTTAATCTTTGCCTTAGTTATTGCTTTAGTACCGTTCAGCAGTAAAGCACAGTACCAAATAAACGGGAGTGCAACTCAGACATCTTGTAACTGCTATCAATTAACCCCCGCCCAAGGCGGACAGGGTGGGTCTGTTTGGAATGTGAACCTCTTTGACCTTACCAACTCTTTTGACTTCACGTTTGACGTATTTCTAGGGTGTGATGATGGCGGAGCAGATGGCGTAGCATTTGTACTTCAGTCTCTTAGTGTTAACGCTGGGACTTCGGGAGGTGGAATCGGATATCAGGGCATCAGCCCAAGTGTTGCCGTGGAGCTTGATAATTATCAAAATGGTGGTGAACCCGCTTTTGACCACATGGCCATTCAACGAAACGGAGATGTTTCTCATGGAGGTCCGAATACGTTGGCAGGCCCAGTTCAGATTAGTGCTACAACAGGCAATGTTGAAGACTGTGCGTGGCATCAACTAAACGTAGTTTGGGATGCTACTACCAACACACTCACCGTTTATTTTGATGGTGCTTTACGATTATCTTATACGGGAGATATCATCAACACTGTTTTTGGAGGGAATCCAAATGTCTTCTGGGGGTTTACTGCTGCTACTGGGGGCGCTAATAACCAGCATCAATTCTGCAACACGCTTAACCCAGCTTTCATTGTCACCTCTGCCCAGCAATGTCTCGGACTTCCTGTAGATTTTGAAAGTGCATCTGCAGTTGCCACAGGACAGATAACCGCCTTTGATTGGGACTTTGGTGATGGAAATACAGTCTCGGGCGGACAGGTTTCGCACACGTACTTGACGGCCGGAACTTTCGATGTGGAATTGACAATCTCTTCCGAAGGTTGTACAGAAAGTAGCACTACTCAGTTAACTATAGATGCATTACCAAACTTCACTGTAGGTGTAGATCAGGGGGTTTGCGATGGAGATAGTTATCAGATAACCGCAACTGGTTTGGCCGGTACTGAAACCATTCAATGGAGTCCTACAGCTGGCTTGGATAACCCTAGCGTCAGTAATCCTACAGCTACTCCAATAGCAACTACAACATATACACTTGGCGTGATAGATGCGAATGGGTGCCCATTTGCAGATGATATCGAGATTACGGTTAACCCATTGCCTGTTGCAGATGCTGGCACGGACCAAACCATTTGTGATCAGGATGTAACAAACATGGCCGCCTCAGGTGGTGTACAATACAGTTGGAATCCGACTACAGATTTGGCGGACGGGACGAGCGCTACAACGCAAGCATCGCCAACAGCAACTACCAATTATACTCTTACCGTTACGGATGCAAATGGCTGTGAAGACACGGACGATATGACCATTAACGTAAATCCTTTGCCTGTTGTAACGACCGGTGCAGATGACAGCATGTGCGAAGGCCAGCAGACTGTTCAACTAACAGCTTCTGGCGGGGTTAACTACAGCTGGAACCCAACAACTGGTCTCAGCGACCCATTAATTGCCAATCCTGTTTTCAGCGGGAGTACGACTACAACTTTTACTGTTACTGGAACAGACATTAATGGCTGTATTGGAACGGATGATGTAGAGGTCGTTGTATTTTCAGCACCCGTTGCCGACTTTACCCAGCCTGCCGATGTTTGCTTGGGTAATCAAACTATAATGGTTGACAACAGTTCGGGAACAGGACTTCTTTATGGTTGGAATTTTGGTGATGGAAGTGCCATCAACACCGACCCGAATCCAACTCAGACCTACACTACGGACGGGAATTTCACAATCAGTTTAGGTGTGGTTGATGTAAACGGATGTACTGCTACAGCAAGCTCAACAATCAATGTTTATCAACTGCCAAATCCAGTAATGAATATTTCGGATGGACAAGCGTTTTGCGAACAAGAAGTCATTCAGTTTCTGAATGAAACCACAGGAAGTGTTGCAAGCCTATTTTGGGATTTTGGCGATAACGCCTTTATCCCTGCATTTCCGAATACCACAAGCACGCTGGATGACCCAACGTTTTTCTACAGCAATTTCGTTTTTGGTCCATACACAGTTACGCTAGGCATTACCGATGCGGCTGGATGCTACGAACAAACCCAAACCACGATTGTCATCTACGATAAACCAAGAGCCGAGTTTTCTTCAAACATAGTTTGCCAAGGCGTAGCAACCGAATTTACCGATGAATCAAATGTAAATGCTTCTATCCTTGATACTTGGCAGTGGGATTTCGGTGATGGAACAGGTACTGCTTCAGGAACCAGCCCTTCATATTCCTATGTTCAAGCAGGAATTTATCAAACGGAACTTGTAGTAGAAACAGACGATGGCTGCAAGGACACGATTATTAAAGACGTTATCGTAAATCCAACTCCAGTTATCAGCATTTCAGGAATTGATACGTGTTTAAATGACCAAACGTCTTTCGTCAACAATTCTACCCCTCAAGACAATACTATAACTAGTTGGGATTGGGATTTTGGAAATACAATTACCACAACGGGCGTTACAGCTACCACAACGTATTTAGACTATGGCGTTTTTACTACTACGCTTACCGCAACATCTGATAGTGGCTGCTTTGCTTCAGGTTCAACTCAGGTTGAAGTCTTCCCTAATCCAGAACCTATTTTCAATTTGATTGAAGCAGAGGGCTGTACACCACATGATGTGGTTTTCGAAAATCAATCAACGATTACTACTGGACTTATTGATTCGTATGAATGGAATTTAGGAGATAGCACTATTACCTCTGAAATTAGTCCGCAGAACACCTATGCTGATTCTGGTTATTACAATATCACACTTTCGGTTACTAGCACCGAAGGTTGTAATACTGTTGTTACGGAGGAAAATGCAGTTCGGGCTAACATCACGCCTGTGGCAGATTTCTCGCAGAGTGCTGACGAACTACTATTTCTTGATGCTATTATTGAATTGACTGACGAATCTGAACACGCCTTAACTTGGAATTGGGATTTGGGCGATGGTGCAACATCAACAGATATCGACCCGATACACTTATACGATGAACCAGGAATCTATGACTTAAGATTAACCGTTACCAATGGCGATTGCCAAGATATCAAGTACGGCCGGGTGAAAGTAGAATCGATATTCACATTCTACATTCCATCTGCGTTTACGCCTGATGCCGACAACATCAACGAAACGTTCTTCGGAACTGGCGAGGGCGTTACCGAATACAACATGCAAATTCACAACCGCTGGGGCGAATTACTATTCGAATCTAACGACTTAGATTTCCATTGGAACGGAACCTTCAAAGGCAAGCAGGTAGAGGCTGGTGTTTACACCTATAAATTCTACGTTCTGGACTTAAATAACCGCGATCACGAATACTCTGGAGTAGTGCATCTGATTCGTTAGCCTAGTGCATAATCTTAAACACGAGTTCCTTCATTAGGTCTCCTGCATTCGTGCTTGGATTACCAATTCCTTTGCTTTTAAGGTCAGCATCGTGCAAGTAACCAATAATACTGCGCAGCTTTTTCTCGGAAAAAGTTCGTGCTCCTAGCTGATAATCTTTAATGAAATACGGATTAACTCGAAGCTCTTTAGCAGCTTCATTAGCTCTTCCTCGCTTTTGTAAATACTGCAGCAGAATAATCTTAAAAAAGAAACCATACATGGTTGCCGTAAGCATCATGATTGGATGATCTTTCAAGTTTTTTGAAAAATGAATGATTATCCGGTTGGCCTTATTTACATCTCCGTTAAGCATGGCATTCTGCAACTCAAACACATTAAAATCCTTGCTAATTCCAATGTGCCGTTCAACAAGGTCAAGCGTAATGTTGCCTCCCTTTTCTAGGTCGATGAAAAGCTTCCCCAACTCGTTATCAATCTTGGCGAGGTCGTTACCTAGGTACTCCGCCAATATGGTTGCTGTTCTTGGGTCGATATGATAACCCAAAGTCTTCACATGGTCACCAATCCAAGTAGCTAGCGTCCAATCCTTTACTTTCTCGGAAGTGTAAAACACACCGTTTTTCTCAACGGCAGTCTTCAGTGCTTTCCCTAGTTTCTTTCTAGCATCAATCTTCTTGTACTTGTGGCAAAACACCAGCACCGTGCTCGGCTGAGGATTTTCTAAATACGCAATCAGCTCGCTCTTAGCATCTTCTCCACTTGGAATCAGATTCCTAATACGCTGTGCTTCTTTGATAATCACAACTTGTCGTTGCGCCATCATTGGGAAACGTTTGGCTTCAGATACAATGGTTCCAACATCCGTATCCAATCCGTAGAGAACCGTTTGATTAAAACTTTTCTCGTCTTCGGTTAGTGCATGCTGCGCGATATAATCGGAAATACGATCTATATAAAACGGTTCCTCTCCCTGTAAGAAATAGACAGGCTTATAAGTTCCTGCCCGAAGGTCTGCCATTATATTACGAATAGGCATACTTAGAAAAGTAGATGTTTAACTGTCTGTCCGTTGTTCTTCAATTGCTCTAAGGAGCTAATGCCAATCTTAATGTGCCTATCAACAAATCCGGTCGTTACTTTCTTGTCGCTTTCTGCTGTTTTCACTCCTTCTGGCACCATTGGCTGGTCCGAAACTAGTAGTAATGCTCCTGTTGGAATTTCATTATAAAAGCCTGTAATGAACAATGTTGCTGTCTCCATATCTATAGCCATGCAACGCATTCTCTGCAACTTCTTCTTAAACCGCTCGTCATGCTCCCATACTCTACGGTTTGTGGTATAAACCGTTCCTGTCCAGTAATCCTGATTGTAATCTCGAATAGTGGTAGAAACCGCTTTTTGTAAACTAAAAGCAGGTAAAGCTGGTACTTGCGAAGGCAGGTAATCGTCTGAAGTCCCCTCTCCTCTAACAGCTGCAATGGGTAGGATAAGGTCACCCAGCTCGTTCTTCTTTTTCAGTCCACCACATTTACCAAGAAACAGACAGGCCTTCGGATCAATGGCTCCAAGAAGATCCATAACAGTAGCAGCGTTTGCACTTCCCATCCCAAAATTGATGATGGTAATATCATTTGCGGTGGCAGAAGGCATAGTATGACCTTTACCGTTCACTTCCACTCCGTTCATTTCTGCAAACTTCTCCACGTAATTCTGGAAGTTGGTGAGTAGGATGTACTTCCCAAAATCCTCCAGCGCAACGCCAGTATAGCGTGGCAGCCAATTCTGTACTATTTCTTCTTTGTTTTTCATCTGGTGGTGAAATTACGGAATGCGCCTATACCGACTATTTAATCAGTGGTTAAAACAAAAAAAGCCCGTTACGCAATGCGTAACGGGCTTTCCGTTTACTGTAAACGTTGCTGTGGTTTATACCACTTTTACGTTTGCAGCGCTTAATCCTTTAGGCGTTTCTTCTACATCGTAGCTTACTTTGTCACCGTCTCTCAACTCGTCAACACAACCGTTGGCGTGAACAAAAACATCTTTAGTTCCTTCGTCAGGAGTAATGAATCCAAATCCTTTGGTCTCATTGAAAAATTTTACTGTACCGTTACTCATCTTATATATTTATATGAAGGCGCAATGTACGCTTAATTATTTAAATAACGCATTTCAGCACTAAAGAGGTTGATTATATTCGGCAAATGCTTGTCAAGCTAAATTTACCAGTACATCCGCAGCGCCTAAAAAAGGAGGGCGGTAAGCAACTTATATTCTGCTGGGTTCGGAAGAAATTTCTGGTTCTTACACCCGAAGAGTGGGTACGACAAAACCTCATTTCGTTTCTGCAATACGAGCTTTCTTACCCGCTTTCTCTGATGAAAATTGAACGACAAGTGAAGGGAGGAGTACGTAATAAGCGTGCCGACCTTATCATTTGTAATACCCAAGGAGAACCAAAAGTGCTTGTTGAATGTAAGGCTCCGAAGGAAAAACTGAACAAAGAGACTTTTTTTCAAGTTGGGAGGTACAACCGATACATTAATGCTCCGTTATTACTTATAAGTAATGGTCTCGAACATTTCTGCTGTGAATTAACGGAAGACAACGAATTTCGATTCTTAGAAACAATTCCGGCATACATTAAGTAAATTAAAGGAACATGAAACAACTAGCTATACTTCTTCTGATTCTTTTTCCTCTTTCGCTTTTAGCGCAAAAACAGCATGATTCGAGCTTGGCAACAAGCGAGAATGGCGACCAGTATTTAAGTAATGTCATTAATATTAAAATCAAGCAGGCGTACCGTTCAGCCTGTTCAAAATCGGTCATTACCATCCCAGAACTCAATCAGCAATTCGCATTATTGAACGTTAAAGCTTTGGAAAAAAAGTTCCCAAGTACTCAAGGGCCAACCAAAGAGTTTAACGAACACGGCCAGAAACTAGCGGACATTTCCCTTATATACAAGGTTACCGTTCCAATGGGAACTAACATCCTTGGGGTAGCAAAAGAGCTTTCCCATTTGCCATGGATTGAATATGCCGAACCGTCTTTCGTCAGCTTTAGCCATTACGTTCCAAATGATACCGAATTGAATAATTTGATGCCTTATCATTATGATAAGATCAACGCGTACGAAGCCTGGGATATAACTCTTGGCGACACCAACGTGGTAATAGGTATTACCGAAACTGCCATTTACACCCTTCACCCCGATTTTGTTGGAAACATCAAATACAACTATGATGACCCGATTGGCAATGGAAATGAAGATGGCGACTCATATGAGGACAACTATGCTGGGTGGGATATGGCTGAAAACGATAACGATTTATTTAGGAATGGAGAAATACACGGAGATGCCGTTACGGGAATTGCTGCCGCAACTGCCGACAATAACTTGGGATATGCCGGAATCGGCTTCAAATGCAAGTTTATACCCGTTAAAGTTGCCGGCAGTACCTCAACAATTACGCATGGCTATGAAGGCATTGAATATTGCGTAGAGCAAGGGGCTTCTATCGTCAATTGCTCTTGGGGCAACAAAACATTCAGTCAAGTGGCACAGGATGTAATAACATGGGCTGCCGTAAATAATGATGTGGTAATGGTAGCATCTGCCGGTAACGAAAATTCGGAAGACATGTATTATCCGGCATCGTACGAGCACGTGCTGAGCGTTACTGGTGTTGACCCCAGTGATGTTTTTGAACAAGGCACAAATACCTTTTCAAGAAACGACTCAGTGGATGTAAGTGCACCGGGCATTAACATTTATACTACTGCTTACCTAGGTAGCACAGTTTATTACACACCACCTCAAGGAGGAACCTCTATGGCTGCCCCCATTGTTTCGGGTGTTGCCGCATTAGTGCGTGCTCAGTTCCCTTGTCTCAATGCAGCTGAAGTAATAGCGAGAATAAAATCGTCAGCAGATCCTATAGACGGATTAGCGCAAAACGCCCCGTACGCAGGTCTTATTGGAACTGGACGCGTAAATGCGGAAGCAGCCGTTACGGGCGCTCCATGCGACCCAGTTGGAATAACTGAAACCAAAGGTTCAACTTCGCTAGATATTTATCCAAACCCTTCTTCTGATGAGGTGAACTTACGTTTGGGTGTTGCTTCCAATTGGGTCGTTCGTATTGTTGATACCCAAGGGAGATTAGTAATGATGCAGAATACCAAGACCGATCGAACTGTAATTAGAGGCCTCGCAACTGGGATTTATGTAGTCGAAATTTCTGATGAAGAGCGTTCCTTTCGCAGGAAGTTCTCCATTATTGAAAATTAAGACAAAAGTAAAGCCCCGAACCACAAGTGGTTCGGGGCTTTCAATTACCTAGATTTTGAAGATCTAATGCTTCTTAATCTATATAAAGTTGGTACGGAAGTCTAGCTTGAACGCCTTCCATCTTCATCAAATCTTCCACATCCTTTACATACTCGTAGTATTGTCCAAGTCTGTGCTTTAGGAATACTTCCTCTCCTTGACCAGAAATGTCCTTAATCATTTGCTCAAATGGATCTTTCTGAGCTGGATATTCAACTACGCGGTAGTTTTCAACTTTAGCCATATTTGCTGCAATTTCAACTGCATCATCAATACCGCCCAGCAGGTCAACAAGACCGTTTTCAAGCGCATCTTCTCCACTCCATACACGTCCCTGACCGATTGAATCAACCTGTGCCGTTGTCATTCCGCGACCTTGTCCGACCTTAGTAATGAAATCCTCATAAATTTCATTTACTCCATTCTGAACAATCTCTCTCTCTAAACTTGTAAGCGGACGGAAAGGTGTTCCCAAATCCGCAAAACGATTTGTTTTTGCCGTATCAATCATGATTCCAAGTTTGTTATTCATCATTTTCTGTGCGTTCATCAACACTCCAAACACACCAATTGAGCCTGTAATAGTATTAGGCTGAGCCAAGATGGTATCAGCAGCGCAAGCAATGTAATAACCACCAGAAGCAGCAACATCACCCATAGAAACTACAACGGGCTTCGCTTCTCTTGCCAAAACAACTTCTCTCCAGATAACGTCAGAAGCTAAAGCACTTCCACCAGGGCTATTCACGCGCAAAACAATCGCTTTAATGTTGTCGTCTTTTCTAGCCTTTCTAATCTCAGCAGAGATTCTTTCAGAACCGATTGTCTCATCATCTCCCTGTCCGCTTTCAATGCTACCCACAGCATAAACGATGGCAATTTTTTCCTTCTTAGTAGCCTTTTCACCGTCTGCTTTTGCTTTTGGAGCATCTTTGTATTTAGCTAGTCCAATGAAGTTAATCTTATCATCTTCATTCTCAATCTCCAATTTGGCACGAAGATTAGCCATTACCTCATCCTTATATAGAAGCTCATCTACTAACCCATTCTCCAAAGCGTCTTTTCCATTTTGGATTGTTGCATTTTGAGCGAAACCATCTAGCTCCTCAACCGTTTTTCCCCTTCCTTCTGAAATACCTTGGAGCATTTTGTTCCATAAGTCATTTAAATAGGTCATCGTCTGCATACGATTCGCCTCGCTCATTTTTTCCAAAATCAATGGCTCAACCGCGCTCTTAAATTTTCCGTAGCGGATAATTTGTGGCTCAACTTCAAGTTTCTCAAACATTCCTTTCAAAAACATCATTTGAGACCCCAAACCTCTCCACTCAACCATTCCTTGTGGGTTCAACCAAAGCTCATCAGAAACTGAGGCCAAGTAATATGCTTTCTGCGAATAGACTTCTGAGTAAGAAACAATCCATTTCCCACTTTCTTTAAATTCGAGTAGTGCATTTCTAATTTCCTCAATAGTTGCCATTCCAGCCGAAACGCTCTGCATATCAAGGTAAATCCCTTTGATATTGTCATCGTTGGCAGCATTTTTTAAGATTGCAAGAATATCGTTCAACCCAACGGAAGGCTTGGCTTCAAAAGTTTGTGGATCAAAATTCCCGAAAGGGCTGCTTACACCTCTTTCTTTAATCTCAAAATTGAGTTTTACGTGCAATACCGATTTATCTTTAACCTCAACAGTCTGCTTATCGCCCATTGATGCTCCGATTCCCGCAAGAATAGCGAGCAATAGAAATATGCCAACAACCAACCCTAAGGCGCTGGCAAACATGAATTTAAAAAATTGTTTCATCTGGATGTTTTTTGATTTAAGCCGCAAAGGTAATAACCGTATTATATGACAAGCATCACGGTTGTTATCAATTGTTACACAACTTAGATTCCAACCTGATAATGACAACAAGGCATCGGTTATATTTGTCGAAAATGCCAGAAAAGCTAGAGAAATATGTTTTATTGACAGGTTCTGACCTTGGCGACAGAAGGGCTAATATTAGTCTAGCATCCCATCTTATCGAGGAACGAATTGGAACCATTACTAAATCATCTGAAATAATGGAGTCCGAACCGTGGGGATTTGAATCCGAAACTCGTTTTCTTAATCAGGCCATTTTAGTGGAAACAGGGCTACAACCCGAGGAACTTCTAATTGAAATTCTAAAAATCGAAAAACAAATCGGCAGAGTTAGAAAATTGGCACAATGGATTTCGCGAATTATTGATATTGATATTCTTTGTGCAGAAAACCTCATACATCATTCGGCTAACCTTACAATTCCACACAAGCATTTGCACGAACGTGATTTTGCCTTAAAACCATTGTGCCAGCTTGTTCCGCACTGGAAACATTCGCTTTTAAAAAGAAGTTACTCGCATTTGCTTTCGGACATCGGTTTGCAAACTATTCCCGAATCTTAATGGCGCGTCCAAACGAATACGAGTACGTGGTTATTGAGGGGAATATTGGTTCTGGGAAAACTACATTGTCGAAATTATTGGCAGAACGTTGGGGGTCAAGACTAATGCTCGAAGAATTCAGAGATAACCCTTTCCTACCTAAATTCTATGAGAACCCCAAGCAACATGGCTTTGCGCTTGAGTTGAGCTTTCTAGCAGAACGCTACCATCAAAAGCGCGATGAACTGAATAGAACCGACCTCTTTAAACCAGGCATTGTTTGTGACTATTCATTTGCTAAATCACTCGTTTTCGCAAGAATAAACCTAGACGAAGACGAATTTGAACTGTACCAGAACCTCTTTCATATTATCCACGGCCGGATTGCCAAACCAGATTTACTCGTGTACCTACATTGTAGCCCTGAGAAGTCTCTTCGGCAGATTAAGAAGCGAGGTAGAGATTACGAGCAAGAAATAAGTTTAGAATATTTAGAAAAAATAAATTCTGGATACTTAGACTTTTTTAAACAACATGTAAATGCCAAAATCGTCCTGCTCAATACGGATAATTTGGACTTCGTTTCCTCAGCGAACGATTTAAACCGAGTATTTGAAGCTATTGAGGCAGATTATATACCTGGTATTCAAATAGTTGAAAGCTTTTAAAGCTCAATTCTACCAGACTAAAGAAAAAATAATTGATTGTTTTGCTAATTGCTAACATTAGTTAATTTTGCTGTCGACTTTAACCAACGCTGTTGGGTCAAAGTAAATAGATAAAGAACCAAACACCACAAACATGAAAAAGAGTTTACTCTTTGTAGCGCTTTCAGTTTTAATTGTCGGAACAAGTTTCGGACAGGATGAAGCAAAAACCAAAACCAAAAAAAAGTTTAACTACTTCTCAATTGGACTTCACGGAGGATGGACTCAATTTTACGGAGACCTTCGCCAGTATGATTATGGTTTCACTCAAGCCAAGCATGACGTTAACAACGGTGGTGGCGGTCTGTTTGTGGACTATCAATTAAACTCAGTCGTTGGATTTCGTGGAAATTTGTTGTTAGGTACACTTGGTGGATCAAAGCGCACAATTAATAATCCAAATAGCGTAGATCAAAACGTTTATTTCAATACTTTCTTCATTGATTATACATTGAATGCTACTGTTAATTTCATCAATTTGATGTATTCAGATAGAACGAAAGACCGTTTATTTACTGCCTACCTTGTTGGTGGTGTAGGTTTTACGTCTTCTAGAACTAGAAAATTTCGACTGAATGGTCCAAATGCTGATGATTGGGTTAGAAGTGAACCGTTTAATAATAAGGATGGGGAAGAAAGCAAATTCACGACCTCACTTATTATCCCTGCTGGTATCGGAATTAAGTTTCGTTTATCAAAAAGGTTTGATTTAGGTATGGAGTATACGCAACGTTTCGCTCCAGTTGGTGATAAGTTGGATGGAACTGTAGGTGGTGGACAAATGGACAGCTACGGGTATTTCAACGTTTTTGCAGCCATCAAGATTGGAAAACAAACACACGCCAAGGAATGGGTAAACCCTTTCCAAGCATTGAACCAAAACATGGCGAATCTTCAAGCAAATGTTGACGGTCTAGCACAAGATGCTGATGGTGATGGCGTTTCTGACATCTTTGATAAGGAAGAGAATTCTCCTGCTGACATCGCAGTTGATGGAAGTGGACGTTCACTTGATACTGACGGTGATGGAGTACCTGATTACTTGGATGCTGATCCTTTCACAAACAAAGGTGCTCGAGTTGACGAAAACGGTAAAGAACTGGATTCTGACAGCGATGGTGTTGCCGACAGCCAAGACATTGAGCCAAACACAGAAGCTGGTGCATTGGTTAACTTCCAAGGAAAGACAATTAACCTAGAAGCTACAGGTGGAGAATCTACTGCAAGCGTTTCAGGAAGTCTTCATTCTATCTACTTCAAGGTGAACAGCGCAAGAATTGACTACTGGTCTAGCTATGACAGACTTGCTGAAGTTGCCAAGGTGATGAAGGCAAACAAGAATGCAAAAATGAAAGTTACAGGTAGCGCAGATAAAACTGGGGCTGAAGACTACAATACTACACTTGGTGAAAAACGGGCTCAGGCTGCTATTGACCATCTTGTTAAGATTTACGGTATTGATGCTGGAAGATTTACAATAGCAAGCGAAGGTGAAAACAACCCACTTTCAATTACAGATGAAGCTCTGAATGTGAATAGAAGAGTTGACTTCATTCTTCAATAAGAGGATAATTAAATAAGGAAAAGCCCGTCACGAAAGTGGCGGGCTTTTTTTATACGTCAAACTTTTTGACGAGTTCCCATAGAACTACACCTACGGAAACCGAAACATTCAATGAATGCTTTGTTCCATTTTGTGGAATCTCAATGAAGTCATCACATGCATCAAGTACTGCCTGCGATACCCCTTTCACCTCATTACCGAAAACCAAAGCAATTTGCTGAGATGAATTTTCAAGCTGAAACTTGTCCAGCTCAACACTTCCATCGACCTGCTCTACTCCACTTATTCGATAGTTATTTGTACGTAACTCCTCAATTGCACTTCGGCAATTTTCAGCGTACTCCCATTTGACCGACTCCGTTGCTCCTAAAGCCGTTTTTTGAATCTCACGATGTGGTGGTTGTGCCGTAATTCCACATAGAATAATCTTCTTAATCGCGAAAGCATCAGCTGTACGAAAAACAGAGCCAATATTATGGAGACTTCGAATATCATCTAACACAACAACTATTGGTAGTTTGTCCGACTTCTTAAAATCATCAACACTCTTTCTTCCCAACTCATCCATTTGTAATTTCCGTCCTTTCATCAGTATCAAAATCAAGTATTGTCTTTCGTAAACGCTATCCTATATAATTAACTTAGCGCGTTACGAATTACAAAAGTAAAACAGAACTCCGTTGCCAAAAACTCCTGCTACAAAAGACAATGAAACACCGCTAATGAAACAGTACAATGCCATCAAGGCAAAGTACCCAGATGCGCTGCTGCTTTTTCGTGTAGGTGACTTCTATGAAACTTTTCGACAGGATGCCGTGCGCGCTTCCAAAATATTGGGAATTGTTCTAACCAAACGAGCCAACGGCAAAGCTTCACACGTTGAATTGGCTGGCTTTCCGCATCATTCTCTTGAAACATATCTTCCTAAGCTTGTACGAGCAGGCCATCGCGTGGCAATATGTGATCAATTAGAAGACCCAAAACAAGCTATTGGCATTGTGAAGCGAGGAGTGACAGAACTTGTTACGCCTGGCGTTTCTTTCAATGATAATGTGTTAGAGCAACGCTCAAACAACTTCCTCTGCAGTCTTCATTTCAGCCCATCTAATATTGGAATTTCATTCTTAGATATTTCAACCGGTGAGTTTCTAGTCGCTCAAGGAAATGAGATGTACATCAAGAAGCTGATAAAGAATTTTGAACCCAGTGAAGTTCTTTTCAGGAAGAGTTATCGAAATCAGTTTCACGAAACGTTTGGAGATGGCCATTGCACGTTTACGATGGAAGATTGGGTGTATACAACCCAATTCGGAACCGAAATTCTGAACAACCATTTCGGAACCAAAAATCTTAAAGGATTTGGAATAGACCACCTCGAAGAAGGTATTATTGCGGCAGGGGCAGCTCTTCAATATCTATCTGATACGCAGCATAGCAAAACGGCCCATATCAACGCGCTTTCCAGAATTGAAGAGGAAAAATATATGTGGGTTGATGGATTTACCACTGCCAACCTGGAAATTCTCCGACCGAATCAGTCAGACGGAAAATGTTTGCTAGACATTATCGACAGAACGCAAACGCCAATGGGCTCGCGCATGATGAGACGTTGGGTTGCATTTCCTCTAAAGGAAAAATCCCAAATTGAAAAAAGACTAGATGGCGTTGCCAAACTTCTGAATTCAGAGGAAACCAGAAATGAGCTTAATGCTTCACTCAACAATATTGCTGACTTGGAAAGATTGGCCTCCAAACTTTCAACAGGAAGAGTGAATCCAAGGGAACTGCTTTCGCTTACCCGATCACTCAATCAACTTCCTGCACTAATAGCCAGTGTGAAGTCGCTGAAATGTGAAGGATTAACCGAAATAGCTAACCTCATAAACCCATGTTCCGATGCGCTTGAGACATTGGAGAAGTGCATTTCAGAAGAAGCTCCAGTTAACGTAAGCAAAGGCTCAGTTATTCAAAAAGGTTTTTCTAAAGAGTTGGATGAACTAAGGGATCTTTCATTCTCAGGTAAAGATTATTTGGTTGGAATTCAGAAACGAGAATCCGAAGCAACAGGGATTACAAGCCTTAAAATTGGCTTTAATAATGTATTCGGATATTATTTGGAAGCAACGAACGCCCACAAGGACAAGATTCCAGAAGAGTGGGCTCGTAAACAGACACTTGTAAACTCTGAACGATACATTACAGAAGAGCTCAAAGTTTACGAGGAAAAAATCCTTGGTGCTGAAGAAAAGATTCTCACACTTGAATCAAGGCTCTATCAGGAGGTTCTAACGAACTTGAATCAATATGTCATCTTTCTACAACAGAACGCAAATCTGTTAGCCCAGATTGATTGTATGGTCTCATTTGCCGAAGTAAGCGAGGCGAATCACTATGTCCAACCACAGTTCACGGAGGAAAGTATCATTCAAATTAAGGATGGCAGACATCCAGTGATTGAAAAATCACTTCCAATTGGAGAGAGTTATGTTTCTAACGATGTTTACTTGAACAACCAAACCCAGCAGGTTTTGGTTATCACGGGACCGAATATGTCTGGTAAGTCTGCGCTACTACGCCAAACTGCTCTAATTACTATTATGGCACAAATGGGTTGCTTTGTACCTGCAAAAAACGCAACGCTCGGAATTGTAGATAAAGTGTTTAGTCGAGTTGGCGCTTCAGATAATCTATCTCAAGGTGAATCAACCTTTATGGTAGAAATGAATGAAGCCGCGAGCATTCTTAATAATATGACATCTCAAAGCCTTGTCATTCTTGATGAAATTGGTCGTGGAACGAGTACATATGATGGTATTTCCATCGCCATGGCCATTGTAGAATATATGCATCAAGGAAAAAAGGCAAATCCGAATGTCTTGTTTGCAACGCATTACCATGAGCTTAACGAACTAGAAAATCGTTTTGAGCGGGTTAAGAATTTCCACGTAAGCGTGAAAGAGGTTGGTAAGAAAGTTTTATTCCTACGAAAACTACTTCCTGGTGGAACGGAACACAGTTTCGGAATTCATGTGGCGAAAATGGCTGGAATGCCGTCCGTAGTTGTAAACCGAGCAAAAGAAATTCTTAGCAAACTGGAAAAATCCCATTCAGACAGTTCTGGGAAACCGAACAAGAAGACCTCTATAGACAATATGCAATTGAGTTTCTTTCAGTTGGATGACCCTGTTCTTGAACAAGTTACAGAGGAAATTCAGGGGATTGATATTGACACGCTTACGCCAGTTGAGGCACTTTTAAAACTGCACGGAATAAAGAAGTTGCTTGGAACTAGAAAGTGATTTTGCGGAGTAAGTAATTTATTTAGTTTTGCAGTCCAATTTTGCGAGAATAGCTCAGTGGTAGAGCACGACCTTGCCAAGGTCGGGGTCGCGGGTTCGAATCCCGTTTCTCGCTCACTCTCAAAAGCAAGTCCTCCACACGGAGGATTTTGTATGTTGGGCCCGGATGGTGGAATTGGTAGACACGCAGGACTTAAAATCCTGTGGCCGTTGAGGCCGTGCGGGTTCGATTCCCGCTCCGGGTACCATTATCTTCAAAAAGATGATTGACCTTCGTAGTGATACTGTTACTAAACCAACACCAGAAATGTTGGGTTTCATGTTACGTGCAAAAGTTGGTGATGATGTTTTCGGTGAAGATCCCACCGTAAATGAACTTCAGTCTTACGTAGCCGAACTCTTCGGAATGGAAGCGGCTTTATTCTGCCCTAGCGGAACGATGACCAACCAGATAGCCATTAAGGCTCAAACACAACCTGGTGATGAATTGGTATGTGATCAAGATGCTCACATACACTATTACGAAGGAGGCGGAATTGCTTTCAATTCTTCTGTTAGCACCAAAACCGTAAAGGGAAATCGAGGTGTTTTTACTGCTGAACAGTTGCGAGCAGCACTTCGTCCTGAGAACGTTCATTTCCCGACAACTTCACTGGTTTCAATTGAAAACACATGCAATCGTGGTGGCGGAAAAGTATTTGACTACTCGGAAATTGAAAAAATTAGGGTGGTATGCGTTGAAAACGGTTTGAAATTGCATTTAGACGGAGCGCGACTTTTCAATGCCATTGTTTCAGAAGGGAAAAGCCCCAAGGATTTTGGAACTGTCTTCGATTCAATTTCGCTATGCTTGAGTAAAGGTTTAGGCGCTCCCGTTGGCTCGCTACTCATTGGAAACCAAACTCTGATAAACAAAGCAGTAAGAATTCGAAAAGTTCTTGGTGGTGGAATGCGACAGGCGGGATTCTTGGCTGCGGCTGGACTTTATGCGCTCCAAAACAATGTCAGCAGAATTTCGGAAGACCATTCGCTAGCCAAGGAAATTGAGAGTGTTTTGGATTCAACTGACTATGTTTCGCAAGTCCTTCCATCAGAAACCAATATTGTAGTCTTTGAACTGAACGAATTTATTTCCGTCCCTCACTTTCTAAATCACCTCAAAAAAAGTGAAATATTCGCGTTTGAGGTAGGAACACAAATGGTTCGATTTGTAACACACCTTGATCTTCCATCGAATTCAATCCATGTAATAACTACATCTCTAAGCAGCTATTCGGCTTCTTGAGACAGCAGTTTATTCTGAATCCAAAGGTCGAACCTCACAATCTCAGCACCTGTAGGATTCCATTCGTATCCATCGGACTCCTCTAAACAGAGTTTAAGCAATTTGTGGTTTTTTTCAGAAATCCCACTGAAATCAAGTTCCTTCCTAAGCAGGTTACTTATCAGGTCAATTGCAGCGCGGACTCTTGGCGTATCCAATTTTTTGTGTCTAGTGAGGAATTTTCGGGTTGCATCGAGTTTAAAATCCAACCATTCCTCATCGCCCATTTCAATCAACTGCATCATTTCCAGCAAGCGATATTGAATGTTCCATTCATCCTGTTGCCTCATCAAATACCCATTTCGATTTAAGGTTTTGAAAGCTGAATCGATGTCAGAAGTCATAAACTCTACGCACGCTTTTATGTACAACCACCGAGGTAGAAAGTGTTCCCTTGCCTCAATTCGAGGATGCGCCATCGCTTTTCCGATTGTTTGCATGGCACCGGTATAGTATTGACCCGCCATTTCAGCCAACGCCAAGAACTGTAACCCTTGAAGTCGGTTAAATCCTGCAGATGGAAAGTACTTCTCAGAGACGCTTAAATAACGAATAGCTTCCGAGAAGTTTCTAAGCTCGAGCTGCGCTAAACCAACGGTTTGATTTACACCAGCCACGTTATTCTTTGACTTTACAGCCGGACTTCCTTGCACAAGCGTTAAAAAGCTCAGGCCAAGCTTAACCACAAGTTCAAAGTTTTTATGAGCCGTATGAAATTCAGTAGCCGCCATATAATACGAGAAGCCGACACGAGCCAACTTGTGTTTCTTATAAAGCTTTTCTAAATCATCAATGAGTTGAATGTATTTTTTCTCGTTACTCTTTGCCCTTAACCCCTTACCCATTTCCGGATTGGATAACAAAACTGACTGCTCCTCTACAAACAACAGCGCCTCATACCGCTTAAAATCCATACTGATTTCTTTATTCAGCAGCTGTAATTCAGAAGCTGAAGCAAGAGCAACAAGACTTTCTCGAACCAAATGATTCATTTGGAGCTTCTCTCCTAGAAGCTCGAACTTTTCCGCAGTCAGTATCGCTTTTCTTAGAACCTTTAATCCCTCAGCTTGGGCACCACGAAAAATCATCACATAGGCTTGAGCACGTTTTTTTATGCATTCAAACTGAGCAGCCCTGTTTGCCTGAGCAATTCTTTTGGAAGACTCCTTTACCAGTAAAACGCTTAGAATATCTTCATTCAATCGTCTTTTGAGATGCGCAAATGAAGATGCCGAACCCTCGGACTTCAACTTTTCCTTGACAATTTGTGGGTCCGCGTGCCCTTCGTCAAGCAATTTAAACAGGCGTAAACGCAGATTATCTTCTGCATTCGTTGTTCTAGATAGCATGTGAGTTAACATGCGTTTTTCACCCACCCTCATTACCCTAACCAAAGACACAAGCTCATTCATCGCATCAAATATCAGATTTCACAATTGTGTTCATAGCTGTTTCCTGTCGATTCATCCATGATTTTATCAACATTATCGATTCGAGAATGCAATTCATCGAAAATTTAAAAAATCTTTGTCACTGACTATCAATCAGTTAGCTGTAAATCGCAAAAATAACCACTGAATTATTTGGACAATCCATTCTGTTCATCGTATGTTTGACATGTCTTATCGGCATAACACAGGAATTTGTCGATAAAATAAACAAACCTCAAAAACCTAAAACACATGGAACTGTTAGTAGCTTTTTTAATCGCATTCGGAGTTGTAAACGCTAAAGACGCACAGAATATCTCAAAAGATGATGCTTCTGCAATTGTTAAAAAAACCAACCTTGAAAAAGAGGCGGTTATTTGGGGAGCCGAAGGAGACGATTTTTAATATGGCATTCTCTGTATAGACAGAGAATATATATCGATTGAGTTGGAAACTATCTAGCTCAATAGTAAATAAGGGAACGTTTCTCCCTCATTGATTTCGCTTGAGCGAGTCAATAAAAACCTTATAATTGAGGTCTAAGATATTGTTTTTCAATGTCTTAGACTTTTACGTTTATAAAAAACACGGTCAATTTGTACCGTGCATTTCCTTGTACACCCAAGTATGCAGATCTAAATTTGATCCTGTAATCATGCTGCTATTGGTTTTGCGGCATTAAATAAAAGGAAATATGGAAGCAACATTCTCAACACTAACAGACGAGCAAAGAATAAACACGCTGAACAGCATTTACCAAAAAGGTCTTTCTACCTCGAAAGAAAACCTTGCATTTTCAGCAGATAAATTGATTTACATCAAACCATTTATCTCCAAACTGCAGAGTGACAAAGGTGTTGCTCAAGACCTAAGCAGTAGACTAATGACGCGTCAGATAATTGACGAGTTACTTCAAGACATATTTGATGAAGTTGAAGCGAACTCTATAAGCAACGAGGCATCCATCAGCAAAATGGCACTTGAATATGGACTTAACATGTTCGTGAACAACAACCATGAAGAAGACTTCTACTACGCAAACAAAGTAGCATAACACGTTTTCCAACCACTTCTAAACGAAAATCCAATGTGCCCATCAGATATCTTTCAACTACCAGTATCCACAAATGGATTTGGTGCAGGTGCCGAAGTCTTTGCTTCCGACAATCAGTATCCTTGCAGTATAGCCGTTAAAGATGAAGGACTAGGAGATGAGGTAAAGATTCAAGTGCAGCGCGATGATGCGGACACTTGGATTGACTATGAACAAGGACAGTTATTAATTGGGAAAAAAATTAAGTGTCGAATAGCTTATGGGGGTGAAACCAGGAAAATTACCATCGAGGTGTTTCACACCTGATTCTTACTTGGTCAGCTTATATATGAGAATCAGGCAAACACCGACACTTAAGATTACGTTTCCAGCGGCAACCAAATGGTTGCCGTTTTTTATTAGCTGAATAGTTTCAAAACTAAATGTTGAGAAAGTGCTGAAACCTCCACAAAAACCGATTAAAACTCCTGCCTGTACAAACTTGTTATCACCAGTCTTCCCCAAAATCCCTACCACGATTACCAATAGAACACAGCTAAGAAGATTACTTACGAAGGTCCCCAAAGGGAGTGCCCCTTCGTAAAATCGTCCGAAAAACTGGGAAATTCCGTAACGAGTAAGAGAGCCTAGTCCACCACCTAAGAATACGAGAACGTAAGTCATTTAATCATGAGGTGTTTCTTAGTAATTAATGAAAGGCTACTTCCTACTATTACTCCAAACGCTGCTCCTACAATTACATCTGCTGGATAATGCACAGCCAAATACACTCGGCTAAAAGATACAAGCGCAGCCCAAAGTAAAAACAATATCCAATATTTAGAAAACCCCTTCATTAAAAGAAAAACAAAGGTTGCCAAGCCAAAAACATTGGCTGCATGGGAAGAGACAAATCCGTACTGTCCGCCACACCTACCAGAAACGAGCAAAAGCGAATCCTTTAAATTCAGATTATGGCAAGGTCGTAAACGCTGAAAATATTCTTTAAAAAGCTCTACAGAACCTTGGTCAGTAAGAATTACTAAAGCACAAATGGAAAGGAAAATCCACCCCACACTTGGTAGGCTGAAGTTTTGAACCAAGCCGTAAAGCAGATAAGCGTAGAGCGGAATCCAAATCCACTTACCACTAATCAGCATCATTAAACTATCAATAGTTGGATTCCCAGCCAAACCATTAACATGAAGAAGCAAGTCATGATCTATGGCAACCAAAGAATCCAACATTCTGAGGCTATTCTTTTATAATACGATATGCGGAACGGGACAATCCATCGGAAACCGAAAGAACATAGAACCCTGGGTTCAAACGCGAAATATCAATTGAACTGAGCTTATTCTTGGAAGCAGTGGATAAAACGTTTCGACCTGCTGCATCTATCAATTGGATTTCATACTGCCCGCTTTTCGCAAAATTTATATGCAAGAAGTCGGAGGTCGGATTTGGAGAAATGAAGACAGATATACTTTGCTCATTGATAGAAGCTGGTGCATCCAACTCAACCTCAGGAAATATGGCTAATTGAACGTCCAACCCCCAAGAATAAGAGGATTCTGCAACTTGGAACCAAACACTATCTGAGGTAAGCTCCCAACCATTATTGCTGCCGTTAGCATCTCCATCTGTAGTAGAATTCAACCCCACAGTATCTCCTTCAGCCAATAATGAAAAATCAATTCCAACAGAGAAGTCATCTGTAAGTATGACATTCTCCGAACTGAAATCGGCTATTGTAAAAGAGCCATCATCCAACAACTGAGAAACAGGAATTGACACTTGTGCGATTATGCTATCTGGCGCAATAGAATCCTGCAATGCTCCAGAACCTACAATAATCCCATCGCCATAGTTATTGTAAACATTTACAGTGATGGCAGAGTTCGCGTCTCCCGAACCGAAAACCACCTCTCCAAACTCCAACAATACCTTGCGTAGGGCAATTGCGTTTCCTTTATCGAAGAACTGGGCTTTAGCTAAATCGCCATAACCATTGCTGCCAAAGGCAAAACCTCCGTTGGGCGATGTATACAGAATGGTGGTTCCGTTTCTAAATTCGTCAAGTCCGAGTGTATCAATCACTTGCGAAAATCCGCTGATTGATACAATGGAAAGCAATCCAACAACTAAGGCTTTTTTCATTTTACAAAGGTAGCAGTAAAGAATCATTTTAGAATAGAAGCTAACCCGTGCACGAAAAAGGCCGACTCTTTACAGAGTCGGCCTTTCACTTTATCGATACGGTTCAATTACTGAACAACAACTCTTTGTGTAAGAGATGAGTTTGAACCAACCAATTGAACCGTATAGATTCCTTTGGCAAGGTTTGCAAAATCAACCATTGTTCTAGAAGATTGACCAATTTTGGTTGTCACGTTCTCGGAGAAAACTAACGCTCCATCAATACCAATTACGTTAATTGTAACGTTTTGATCTTCCTTAGAGACAAAGTTAATGTTCAAGTTATCAGTTGTTGGGTTAGGGTAAATGACAACACCTGATACATCTTCGTTTTCCTCGACACTAATAGCTGCATCAAAGTTTCCACGAATAATCGGAGAATTTGTCCATCCAGTGTACCAATCAATTGAACCTCCTACTCCATAAGGTCCGTAACGGAGTTGCCCTCTATCAGCATCGCCATCACTAGCTTCGATGTATAATTCCTCGCCTTCTCCCGTATTTCCAATACTGATAAAATATAATACACCAGCATCAAGTAGATATCCGTCTCCATCTTCAATCAAGATATCCGTAAGAATGGTAACCCCATTACCAGTTGATACATCGGCAGGTAGAATATCGTAAACCGTTGTTGTAAGCGCGTTAGAAAGGTCACCTGCCTCGAACACCTCAACAATACAAGCAAGTGTAGTGGTAAGTCTACCAAACGCAACCTGAACCGCAGTAAGATTAGCAGTAGCTGGCATTTCGTAATAAAGTCCCATTTTGTATTCATTGGCGGTCGTAGTACCATCTGCATCTCCTCCGTATACTATCAGTCCAATATTATCCTCATCATCATGAGCGTAAATATTGTCTGTCATTTTGAAAACGGATTCTCCCTCGTTGTTGGTCAACAATTCATCAGTAGAATCTGAAGCAACCGTTACGGTAACGGTATAATCAGCTACCGTTGCCGGAACAAAACCAGTAGCATACCAAGTGGTATCTGCTCCCGTAGAACCAATACTCGTATTGTTTGCAGGAAAACTCCCTGAACCTACTGAAGAACTACCATCAGAAATGTCATACGTATAAACAGCATTCGGCTGAGCCGTTCCTCCTAGGTTAAAGCAAGCCGCTCCAATAACTATTTCCTGCGCTTGCGCCAAAGGAATCTGCTGGTATTCAAATGCATTGACAATGTCTCCGTGCCAAACGTCTGTCATGGCAAGATCATTACCTAAACCTTCAACAATTCGCATATCATCAATCATCCAGTAATAAGCTAATGCTGACCATCCAACCCGTAAGAAAAAAGTTTGGGAAGAACCCACTGTGCCAGAAATATTGATGCTAACTAGGTCTGGGTCGTCTGAAGCACTATTACTACTTACACTTCCTTGAACGGAATAATCTGTCCAATTTGTTGAATCAGTGCTTACCTCCACCACGAGATCGACATTACCATTGAATCGAAAACTTTGCTCAAATTCAAGAAGCAAACTTGGATAAGAGGCTCCAAGATCAATTTCATTAGTTACAAAATAAGACTCGAGAACTTGATAGGTTGTTGCGGCTGGTTGGCCGTAAGCAGCATGATTTGCAGAATCTGGATCGCTGATTAAGAAACCATTTACGGCAGTTGTCGAACTAATTGGGTCATTATAATCGGCTCCTTGACTATCGTTAAAGTTCCCATGAGACCCATTCGTTGACCATTTCCAAGGGTTTATTCCCGAAGCATCGTCAGTAACCCAACCATTGGGAAATCCACCAGTAAAATCTTCTTCCCAAAGTGTAGCAACTCCTCCTCTGTTTGTAGTAGTTGCAATATTTGAAGTGTTAGTAGGCATAGCTTGAGAATCAGAAATATCATTAAAAGACTGAACGAATTCTTGCTGAACATGAACCGGCATGTTATTGTATTTCAATTGGCTGAAAGCGGAAGATGTTCCGATTAAGAGACATATCAACGCGAGGTATAAGTTTTTCATGTATAGGGGTTTTTAGAAATTACAGACGAATTTAACTTTTTTGACAGGATAATTTTCATAAAAATACAAACGAAAAAGGCCGACTCTTTACAGAGTCGGCCTTTCACTTTATCGATACGGTTCAATTACTGAACAACAACTCTTTCTGTAAGAGAAGAATTTGCACCAACCAACTGAACCATGTAGATTCCTTTAGCAAGGTTTGCAAAATCAACCGTTGTTCTTGAAGCTTGACCAACTTTCGTAGTCAAGTTTTCAGAGAAAACCAATGCTCCATCAACACCAATTACGTTGATTGTAACGTTTTGATCTTCTTTAGAAACAAAGTTGATGTTCAAGTTATCTGTTGTTGGGTTAGGGTAAATAGTAACACCTGATACATCTTCGTTTTCCTCAACACTAATAGTTGCATCAAAGTTTCCACGAATAGTAGGAGATGTTGTGTAACCTGTGTACCAATCAATTGAACCACCAGCTCCGAAAGGCCCGTAACGTAGTTGCCCTCTATCAGCATCACCGGCACTCGCTTCGATATACAGCTCCTCGCCTTCTCCTGTATTTCCAATACTGATAAGGTATACTGCATCAGCATCAAGTAGAATTCCGTCTCCATCTTCAATCAAGATATCCACAAGAATGGAAACTGAACCATCACCCACATCGCCAGGTAGAATATCGTAAACCGTTGTTGCGAGCGCATTAGAAAGGTCACCTGCCTCAAACACTTCAACAATACAAGCAGCTGTAGTAGTAAGCCTACCAAATGCAACCTGAACAGCAGTAAGGTTAGCAGCAGCTGACATTTCATAATAGACCCCTATCTTGAATTCAGGTGTATTTCCATCCGCATCAGTTCCCGTAAGTATAAATTCAACATTATCCTCATCATCATGCGCATAAATATTATCGGTCATCCTGAATACTGATGTTTCCTCATTATCACTAGGAGTTTCATCTACCTGATCTGCAGCTACCGAAACAGTAACTGTGTAGTCTCCCAATGCTGAAGGCGTAAACCCACTAGCATACCAAGTAGTATCGTAAGCTGTAGAAGCGATAGAAACATTGCTTGCAGGGAATGTACCTGAAGCAACAGAAGTACTACCGTCAGAAATATCGTAAGTATAAATAGCGTTTGTCTGAGCAATAGCACCTCTATTCTCGCAAGTGGCGCCAATTACCACTTCCTGTGCTTGCGCCAAGGGAATTTGCTGGTATTCAAATGCGTTGATGATATCCCCATGCCACACATCATTCATGGCCAAGTCGCTAGCCGCGCCTTCTACAAAAGCAAAATCATCAACCTGCCAAGAATAATCACATGCTCCCATAAATCGAAAACGAACCCATACTTGAGCTTGGTTAGCGGCAGTACCTGAGATATTCACCTCCACTAAATCTGGATTATCTGTAGTTGCATTTACATCTAATGCATCATTCACCTCGTAAGACGTCCAGTTAGCGCCATCTACACTTACCTCTACAAAAGTTTGGTCTTGGTACTTTCTGTAGTGTTGTTGAAACCTAACAGCAACCGATGCTTCACCAGATAAATCAACAGGGTTAGCCAATTGAAGAAAGGCATTGTCACTAGATCCGCAAATCAAGTCGGAATCGTATAGCGCAAAACCGTTAGCCGCTGTGGTAGACAAAATACCGTCTGTAGGGAAGTCTCCAGAAGGAACGTCCGTACCAACAACCCAGCTTCCGGTAGTTCCACCTTCGTTTCCAAACGTCCAGTTGGCTGACACGGAGAAATCGTAGTAAAGGCCACCAATTGTATCGCCCGCTGCAAAAACAGATGGTGTTGATACAGGCTGTTGCAGCCCCACAGTATTGCTGTGGTTTGCAATTTTTTTAATCTGCTGAACTGAGTGTTGCGCCATTTGTGCAGTTGCACCAAAAGCAACACCAAAAGCCAGCATTGAAGCGTAGATTTTTTTCATTTTAGTATTAAATTGATAAATAATAAAGATTTATATCTCTTAATTAGGATGCTAAATTAGCAAACTCATTCATTCAAGCTAAATCCTGAAAGACAGTTATAGTTCTAACAACTAGTTTACTACAAACAACTGTTTCGTGTAGAAACGATTATTTACTTTAAGTTTTATAAAATAGGTACCTGCTGCAAGAGCAGAAACATCCAACGAAGAACGATGTGAACCAGCCAACTGTGTGTGACCTGAGACTTCCGAAAGCAATTTTCCGTCAACACTTAAGATTGAATAAGAAACATTAGAACGAGACTTTAATTCATATTCTAACGTAATATTTCCATTTCCAGAAGTTGGGTTAGGGTAAATACCAAGAGAAACATCAGAATCGTTCTCTTCAATTCCTACAGTACCGGTTCCTAAAACTAGAATGTCATCAATAGAAAGAAGATTATCGTCATCACTTTGATGTCTGAAGGCAATAAAAATGTTTTGACCTTGATAAGCTGCCAAAGAAGCTTCCCATTGTTGCAAAACGCCTGTGTGCCGAGTTCTATCTTCCGTATCAATCTGAAGCTCAGTATGCATAATTCCATCTGTAAACACATAAGTAAGTGTGTCTTCTATATTGGTAGTTGCATCTCCATCAAACTCTGCAAAAACGGCCAACGTGTCTGTAAAACTGGTGTCAAAATTATCGGTAGTGGAAACCAAAACTTGATAACCATCCATGAACCTTGGTAACTGAAAAGGAGCTGACTTCCAATATAGGTTGGCGAGATTATCTTGGATATGAACACGAGGCGAAATAATCCAGTTTTCAGCTCCATCAGCATCTCCTTCTAGCCAAGAGCTACTAGCTAAAACTGTATTTGTCGAATCAACATCTGCAAATCCAGTTAATAAAAACCATTCGTCAGGTCTTTCTGGGGCAGCGCCACTTCCATCGCCCCCTCCATCAAAGTCAAAATTTAACCAAATCGGATAAAGGTTCGGCTCTCCATTTGGATACTCCAGTTCAATGTAATCAATGGTTTCAGCCTCAAAATCTTCCCAAAGAAGTGTGTCGCTCTGCGCTGAGACAAATTGAGTGAATAACATTGCTAGGAGCAGACTTAAGTAATTTTGTTTCATGCTAATTCAATTGATTGTTAAATTTTCGTAAATATATTAAACCCGTAAAAAAAGGTAGAGGTATCATTAAGAAATGATACTGCTACGACAAAAAACTCTTTTTTAAGCGATTTAAACTGTTGCAGCCTCTGCTGCGTATTCCTCAACGCTGGGACAAGTGCAAATAAGGTTTCTATCGCCACGCGCATTATCCACTCGCCCAACGGATGGCCAGAACTTGGATTCTGAAACATAGGGCAATGGGAAAGCCGCTTTCTCTCTAGAGTAAACATGGTTCCAGCTATCAGAAACGACCATTTTACAAGTATGTGGTGCGTTAAGCAAGACGTTATCTGTTACATCAGCTTCTCCGCTCTCAACCTCAGCAACCTCTTTCCGAATAGCTATCATGGCAGAAACAAACTTATCTAGCTCGGCTTTCGATTCGCTTTCAGTTGGTTCTACCATCATTGTTCCAGCAACAGGGAAAGAAACTGTTGGTGCGTGGTAACCATAATCCATCAATCTCTTGGCAATGTCTCCTGCTTCTATTCCTGAATTCTTCTTGAAATCTCTACAGTCGAGAATCATCTCGTGTGCCACTGTATTGTGCTTCCCGCTGTATAGAATATTGTAGTATCCTTCCAATTTCACCTTCAGATAATTGGCATTTAGAATTGCATATTCCGTACTTTTCCTCACACCCACGGCTCCCAACATTCTAATGTATCCGTAAGAAATAAGAAGGATGAGTGAGCTACCCCAAGGCGCAGCCGAAACAGCCGAAATGGGTTGACTTCCTCCCATTGGAACTACAGAATGACCGGGTAAAAATGGTGCCAAGTGCTTGGCAACGCCAATTGGCCCCATACCAGGGCCTCCACCTCCGTGAGGAATAGCAAACGTTTTGTGCAAATTAAGGTGGCAGACATCAGCTCCAATCAAACCGGGAGTAGTGAGCCCAACCTGCGCATTCATGTTCGCACCATCCATATAAACCTGACCTCCATTATCATGGATGATTTTGGTTACTTCTTGAATTGACTCTTCAAATACACCATGCGTTGAAGGGTAAGTAACCATCAGGCAAGAAAGCGTTTCGGAATACTCATCTGCTTTGGCTTTCAAATCAGCAACATCAATATTGCCTTTTTCGTCACACTTAGTAACCACTACTTTCATTCCAGCCATAACCGCACTTGCAGGATTGGTGCCGTGTGCTGAAGAAGGAATCAAGGCCACCTTTCTATGATTGTCTCCCCTACTCTTGTGATATTGATCAATCACCATCAGCCCAGCATATTCGCCTTGTGCACCAGAGTTTGGCTGAAAGGAAACAGCGTTAAAACCTGTAATCTCACAAAGCGATTTTTCCAACTCGTTGAAAACAATCTGATAGCCTTTAGTTTGATACAATGGAACAAACGGATGGATGTTTGCAAATTCAGCCATGCTTATTGGATAAAGCTCACTAGCTGCATTCAACTTCATTGTGCAAGATCCAAGTGCAATCATGGAATGAACCAACGACAAATCTTTATTCTCCAGTCGCTTTATATAGCGCATCATTTCCGTTTCGGAATGGTACGAGTTAAAGGTTGGATGGGTCAGAAACTTATCCGTTCTAAGGAATTTATCAGATAGAGCGAAGGCGTTGTTTGAAAGCTCATCCCCCTTAACATAAACCGGATCGCACTTGGTAACGCTGGCAAATACTTCTAGTATTTTTTGCAGATGACCAAGATTCGTTGTTTCATCCAAACTGATTCCAATAGATCGATTATCGATATACCGGAAATTAATATGCTGAGTTTCTGCACATTCCTTTATTTCAGTAACGGTAACATCCTTCGGAGGTATTATCTGAAGTGTGTCGAAATAACTATCTGAATTTATCTCGTATCCTATTGTCTGCAGTTTTGCTGCAAGCACTGCTGTTTTTCGATGAATGTTGGTTGCGATATCTTTCAAGCCTTTTGGCCCGTGATACACAGCATACATACTTGCCATAATGGCCAATAATGCCTGTGCAGTACAAATGTTTGAAGTAGCACGGTCGCGCTTAATGTGTTGCTCTCGTGTTTGCAGCGCCATTCTCAACGCTGGATCTCCTTGCGAATCAACCGAAACACCGATTATTCTACCTGGAATATATCGTTTGAAATCTTCACGAGTAGCAAAGAAAGCTGCATGTGGCCCTCCATATCCCAACGGAACTCCAAAACGCTGTGTGTTTCCAACAACCACGTCTGCACCCCAAGAACCTGGACTTTTCAAAAGCACCAAGCTCATCAAATCGGCTGCTACAGCAACTGACGCGCCCACTTCGTGCGCCTTGGCCGTAAATTCACTAAGATCTTTTACCTCTCCGTTTACAGCAGGGTATTGAAGCAGCGCTCCGAAAAATCCGTCAGAAAGATGAACTTCATTATAATCACCGATCATTAACTCAATTCCCAGTGGCGCTGATCGTGTATGTAACAAATCGATGGTTTGTGGGAAGCAATCAGCCGAAACAAAAAACTTATTCACTCCTTTTTTTGTTGCTGCGCGAGACCGCGAATTGAACAACATAATCATCGCTTCTGCAGCAGCAGTAGCTTCATCCAACAACGATCCATTTGCAAGCTCCAACCCCGTCAATTCGCTCACCATTGTTTGGAAATTGAGCAACGCTTCTAATCTTCCCTGCGCAATCTCTGCCTGATATGGCGTGTAAGCCGTGTACCAACCTGGGTTTTCCAGCACGTTTCTCTTAACCACATTTGGCACAACAGTATCGTAATACCCAAGACCGATGTAGGTTTTGTACAACTTGTTTTTTTCGCCAATGCTTTTGATATGAGCCGCATATTCCACTTCGGTCATCGCCTCCGGAATATCCAGCTCACCCTTAAGCCTGATTGAGGCTGGTACGGTTTTACTAATCAGCTCTTCCAAACTCTCCACACCGATGGTAGAAAGCATTTCTTGTAAATCTTCTTCTCTTGGGCCGATGTGGCGATTGGCAAACGTGTCTTGATTCATGGTCAGTTTTTAAAAGCTCGTGCAAATTTACTACAGACTTTAATCTCCGAGAATGGCATTTGTTCATTTTATAAACAACTAACTGTATAATTTGATCAGCACCGAGCACTCATACATTTCTCATTTGAATACATTTGATTTGTTCCAAAGCCAATGAGAATCATTCGAATTCTACTTCCAATATTTATTCTGCTCGGACTAATGTCTTCCGCCTTCGGGCAAGATAAACTCCTTCTTACCAACGGAAAAACCAAGAAGCTCCGTGGCACCGTAGTTTACTATGACTACAATGACGTATTCTACCAAAGCGCAATTCAGCAAAGAAAAATGGCGCATTCCTTGGCAAAGGAAGCAGCGAAAAAAAAAGATTTACGTTCCACTGAAAAATGGCAGCAGAAGCAAGAAAAGCAATCAGAACGACTGCTTAAAAATGAACAAAAGCAAATCGCCAAACTAGAAAAACTACGAAAGGGGTTTGAAGCAAACGTTAAATACAAACTTGCAACGCTTTCACCTGCTGATTTTGAAAAGTGGAAAACCAAAGAATTGGACGCCATTAAGTCGGTTGAAATGGAACGCGAATTAGCCAGCCGACTAAGAATAGAAGTTGAAAGTATAAAACAAGAAAACAGTGAAGCACGCCACCGCAGGAAATTTACTTCAACCGTAAACCGAGCAAAGGTTTTTTCGATTCTACGCACTAACCAAGCAGAAGAGGTTGTTTACAATGCGGATACACTTGGCTATTTTGCTGATGGCGAGGCCGAACTTGAATATGGTGTTGAGGAAATGCGCATGTATATTAAGGGCCGACAAGATGGTCGAAAGCACAGCCTTCATGATCTTGGTATTGGATTTGGCGTAGGGCTGGCTTCCAGTTTGGTAATGACTTGGACACTAGACGCTTTTTATGGGCCGATTCCCCCTGCCATCTCCCTTATTGTTCTTACCGTATTACCTACAAAGGTGAATCCTAAACTCAAACTTTCGGGCGGAGAATTACAATCTCAAGCATATTTAGATGGCTACGAACGTTCTGCAACTGCTCGGAAAGCTTGGGCCTTTTCCGTAGGGTCTATTGCAGGTTTAGGCATTGGCACAACTGCCGCCTTACTTACTGCTCCGCTATTGCGATAGCCATTTTTTCAATTTCATTAAGCCTTAAATTCACGGTTAGATGAAAGCTATTTTCAACTATTTCGTTTTTGGCAGTTGGTGGGTTTCGTTATGTGCAGCTGCCTTGGGGCTTCTCACGTGGCTTGAACTTACTGGCAATTGGTGGCATGCTCCATTATTCATTTTCATTTTCGGCTCCACCTTGGTGGTTTATAACATGAATATGATTTCGGGATTAAGGGAGCTTCGCGATTCAGGAACAAAATCAGAACGACATCATTGGTGCATGAACAATGAGGTTTTGATGAAATCCACCTTGGCTTTCGGCCTTTTACTTTCTGGGGGTTCCGTTTGGTTTCTGAATGAAGCAATCTGGTTTTTAATAGTACCACTAGGGTTGGTAGCGTTTGCATATACCATCCCTATTGTGAGAAAAGAGGCCAACAAAATCCGTATCCGCGAGATTGGTCTGTGGAAAATCTTCCTCATAGCTTCTGTTTGGGCGGGTATGACTGCAATTCTACCTGCTGTAAACCTCTATGGGTTTAAGCAAGTTTTTGAGCTGGGAAGTTGGCAACTGGCTTTCGGCCGTTTCCTTTTCATCCTGGCCATTACAATTCCGTTTGACATTCGAGATTTGGCAAACGATGCCAACAAAGGTGTGCGAACCATTCCTTCTGTTATTGGATGGAAGCTCTCTGTGCTGGCTTCCCATGTTTTACTCGTTGCTTTTATTCTGCTGATTTGGTTTCGTTTAGGAGCACATCATCCATTCTTTGTTGGATATGCCATTAGCACAGCTATCACTACAGTTTTGGTAGCGATTGCATCTCCGAAGCGAAGCGATTTTTATTGCTCTTTTTGGTTAGAAGGAACCATGCTAATCCAATTTATGGCGGTGTTACTTATCTGGTTTTGACAACCGTCTTCGGCAACGTACGTTTATCCTTCAAACTCCCCTATCATGAAATTCATCTTTCCCTTTCTTGTTTTCTTGATTTTTGCTACACAGCTCCTTGCTCAAGGAACAGTTACAGGAATATCGGTAATCCCTTCAAACCCGTCCACTACAGACGATATTCAACTACATGTTGATGTCCAATTTAGCGGTGGAGGTTGTCAGGTTGACAATAAAAACCATAGCACCAGCGCGTTTGCCGTTTCAGCTTATGCTCATCATTGTGTTGGATTATTGACTGTAATATGCCCAACCACGGACACATTTCAACTCGGTCAACTTCCAGCAGGCGATTACTCTGTGGATTTTACGCTTACAAGCGGATTTGGCGGAGCAAATTGCAGCCCCGGCATTGTTCCAGATGATACAGAACAATTTCAATTTACAGTTTCAACCACCGTTGGTCTTCAGGAATTACAAGCTGAAGCTGACTTCATCTATCCAAACCCAGTTTCGGATATCCTATTTTTTAAGAAAAACTTAAAACACTCAGCTTCAATTACAGACATCCGCGGCAATACCGTGGCGAATATTAGAGCTGGATCTAGTAACGTGGACATATCACATCTATCTAGCGGGGTTTACTTTTTACAAACCGAAACCAAAAGACTTAAACTGGTCAAGGATTAGTTTACACTACCCAGATTATCAAGAAAAAAGCGAGCAACATTTGCGGCCATTGGGTCTTCTCGCTCCATCCTTTCGGGATGCCATTGTACGCCCAAAATAAACGGATGCGTGTTTTTGTCTTCCCAGTGGAACGATTCAATAACAGAATCTTGCGCATAAGCCAACACTTTAAACCCATTTGCAAGAACATCAACAGCCTGATGATGATTGGAGTTTACCTCCGCACTATCACTATCTAAAATGTTGCTCAACCAAGGATGACAATAAACCATGTGATACGCATCTCCTTTTTCTTGCTGATGAAGCGTTGAACCAATTGCAGAAGGGATATCAATAATTAGGCTCCCTCCCTTAGCTACATTTAGCAATTGCATTCCTCTGCAACCTCCTAATAGTGGAATTTTCTTGTGAAACGAATGTTCAACGAGGGCTAATTCCAAGGAATCGCGGTAAGCGTCTATAGGACCACATTGGACCACGGCAGAATCTTTTCCATGTAGAGAAGGGTGTATGTCTTTGCCTCCTGTGAGAATCATTCCATCAACCTCAGCCAAAATCTTTTCCAATGAATCTGAAGACATGCCATAAGCTTGGTAGAACGTAAGTGTACTATCAAAATGAAGTAGCCAATTCTGATAACTATTATTGGGGTAATACATTGAAATGAGAACAGACTTTTCTCTGTGCACATCTACTTTACATCCCGAAACAAGAACTCCGATTACCAGAATAAGACTAAAAAAGTTACTTCTTCTTTTCATTGAAAACCTTTGATTAGCGTATTGAGAAACAAGATTTGAGTACGTACAAATTCTGAACAAAATGAACTCGTTTTATATTGGACGTGAAATTATCAATATCGTTAAAAGTGGGGTATAGAATTCTATTTTTGTCGCAATAGCTACCGAATGCAAATTGAGAAAGAAAATTGGTCGCTCGTTATAGAGCCTAACGAGAAGTGGTGGAATCTCCGACTGAAGGAAATTTGGAGCTACCGCGAGTTGGTTCTCATTTTTGTGAGGCGTGATATTGTTGCTGTTTACAAGCAAACTATACTCGGCCCATTATGGTTTTTTCTCGCTCCAATTTTTACTGTAGTGGCATACACTTTTGTTTTCGGCTCCATTGCCGGCATGTCTACTGATGGCATTCCAGGCCCCGTTTTCTATCTGAGTGGCACTACACTTTGGGGCTATTTCTCCACGTGCTTCACAGCCACATCAAACACCTTTACAGATAACGCAGCCATTTTTGGGAAAGTGTATTTCCCACGTATGATTGCGCCCATAGCTACGGTTGTTTCCACTCTTTTTAAGTTTGGAGTTCAGCTGTTGATGTTTTTCAGCTTGCTTGCTTACTACATGCTTTTTACTGATGCCAACATAGAGATAACCAAATGGGCTTGGTTATTTCCGTTGCTGGTAGTAATGATGGGAGGCTTGGCCTTGGGTGTTGGAATCATCCTTTCTGCTTTGACCACCAAATACCGAGACCTTAAAAACTTCATTGGCTTTGGAGTTACGCTATTGATGTATGTAAGTCCAGTGATTTACCCAGTATCAGCAGTTCCAGATTCGTATAAGTGGTTTATAAAATTCAACCCAATCTCACCGATTATAGAAGCTTTTAGACTAGGTTTTACCGGTGTAGGTACAGTGGATGCAATTGACCTCGTTTATAGTGGTGCCTTCATTTCTATTGTCTTGTTAATAGGAATAATTCTTTTTCATCGTGTAGAACGCACATTTATGGATACGGTGTAATGAGCGACACAATAATTTCAGTAGAAAATATTTCGAAGCAATACCGACTAGGGATGGTCGGTTCGGGTACGCTTCGAGAAGACCTTGTGGGATGGTGGTATAAAGTTAGAGGTAAAGAAGACCCGTACCTGAAAATTGGTGAAACCAATACACGAGACACCAAAGGGAATAGCGACTACGTTTGGGCTCTTAAGGATGTGAACTTTGAAGTAAAGCAGGGTGAGGTTCTTGGAATAATAGGAAAAAACGGTGCAGGAAAAAGCACACTTTTAAAGCTTTTATCTAGGGTAACAGCTCCAAGTATTGGAACTATAAAAGCCAAGGGAAGAATTGCCAGTTTACTTGAAGTTGGAACAGGATTCCACCCTGAACTTACTGGAAAAGAGAACATCTATCTCAACGGTTCCATTATGGGAATGAAACGTGCTGAGATTACCAGTAAAATGGATGAGATAATCGATTTTGCTGGGGTTGAGCGATACATTGATACTCCCGTGAAACGATACTCGTCCGGAATGTATGTTCGGTTGGCCTTCGCAGTTGCTGCCCACCTTGAACCTGAAATCCTGATAGTAGATGAGGTGCTATCCGTTGGCGATGCCGAATTTCAAAAAAAGGCAATTGGTAAAATGGAGGATGTATCTTCTGGACAAGGGAGAACAGTCCTCTTTGTAAGTCACAACATGAAGGCAGTATCTGCCATGTGTTCTCGAACACTATTGATGCAAGATGGAACCATCGCTTTCAACGGCAACACAGATGAGGCAATTGATAGGTATTTGGGCATCTCCGAAGAGAATTGGGATTTGCTTCATTATATAGGAAAGCCAGAAATAGACTCCCACTCTGGAATTCATCTAGCAGAGGTTAATATTCTGAATAAATCAATCATAAAAACTACCCAGGAAATTTTAATTGAGGTGATTCTAAAATTCTCGGAGAGTCATGATATGTTTCACCTTAACCTATTCGTGCTAACCGCAGATGGGATAAATTTATTCCAAGCATCAACAGAAACTATTGCGACCACACCTAACTCTGGGAAGAAAATTTTATTTCGAATTCCTTCGAATTTACTCAACTCCAACCAATACAAGACCGTGTTTAATTTCGTTTTGAATAAGTCAAAGACTATTCATGGTTGTGGAGATAATCTTCGCTTCGCTGTTGTAGAAGACTTAGACAACCACGATTTATTGTGGTACGGAAAGACTCCAGGCCTGTTAAGTGTGAAAATCCCAACGGAAATTATCAGTATTTAATCATAGTCGACCCAACTCTATCAGAAGAGAATAACTTTCTAAAACCCGCCTAACCCTGTCTAACTAAGCACCTAACACACACGCAACGTGAACAGTACAACTTACGGGACAATTCGTAGGGGAAGTCGTTATTTGAAGGCAATACTCTTCATCTATTTGACGCCAATGTATTATCACTTTAGAAGATGAATCACATGAAACGATTGCTCAAAAGAATTCTCAGACCCCAGTTGCAGAGACTATCCATTGCACGAATTAAAACTATTGATGATATTTTTCATCACTATGAAATGCAACGCAGTACAATCAGGTTCCTTCAAGTGGGTGCCAACGATGGTGTTTCGAACGACCCAACTGCGGAATTTAAATCACATTCAAAGTGGTCGGGTATCTTTTTAGAACCTCAGTCAGGCCCATTCAATCTTCTTAAGAAGAACTTCCCACATGAAAGGTATGTGTGTGTGTGAATGCGGCAATGGACAGTGTATCAGGCAGCCGACCCCTCCACAAAATTGGTTTCTCAGACTCTCGAATGGCGAATGGGCTCAGCACCTTCAACGAAGAAACAATGAAGCGTTTTTTCGATATCGGATACGCCCAAACGGTAGCTGATGAAATTGGAATGACCTTAGAGCTAGACGAACCATACTCCTGGAAAAAATATGTTGCTCAAGAAAAGGTCCAAACAATTTCATTTGATGATTTAAAATCAATGAATAAAAACAAGGAGTTCAATGTCATTCTGATTGATACGGAAGGGTTTGATGCCCAAATAATAGATATGATAAGCATCAGTCCCCGCCTTGACATTGTTCTTTTCGAAAATGCACATCTAACCAAAGATGACTATAACCGTTCTGTCCAAAAACTCAAGAAATCCGGATTTGCAGTAAAGGACATTAAAGCTGACACGATTGCTTTTAGAAACATATACTTACCCGTTTTTAGTTCGAATTTTTAACCCACCGAACTATTTCTGTTATACTATAATCGTCAGGTGCTTTCGCAAAAGAAATTATCCCATCATTACGTTTCGAGATACTCAAGGATTGTCTAAAATGTGAATTAATGAAAGTACTTATCTATACTGCCATTTTCGGAGATAAAGACGAAGCCCCACTACTTTCAGGAGAATTCGATTCGATTGATTATGAGTTGGATTTCCTTTGTATAACAGATAACGACAAACTAACCAGCCCTGACTACAAAATTGAATGTGTTAAGCCTTTATTTTCAGATATCACCAAGAACGCGAGGTATTTTAAGGTAAGAGGACCTAAGAATATATTAAACTATGATATTGCTGTTTGGCATGACTCAAGTACGCGAATTGACTGCTCCAATCTTGACAAACTGATTGAATATGGTCTTAGCAAGCAATTCTCCACTTTTCATCACGCTCGAAACTGTGCTTACCTAGAAGCCATAGCCTGCATTGATTTACATAAAGACCACGCAATTAGAATTGCAATTCAGATGTTTCGGTATTTCCTCAAAGGATTACCAACTAACTCTGCGCTAAATGAGACAACCGTTCTGGTAACCCGTTGTAAGGATTACATGGATAGTGAACTGCAAACAATTTGGTGGAATGAAATATTAAATTGGAGCAGACGAGATCAGCTATCCTTATCTTACGCTAGATGGATGACTGATTCGAAAGAAATCGGAATTCTTGAAGGGTCAAGAATTGAAAATCCGTACACCGTTTGGAAAGGACACAAGCATGAAACGTATACAGACAAAAACCCACTGGGAATTTTGAATTCAAGACTCGTTAGGGGGCTTTGCAAAAAATCAATTTACGAGATGAGGAGAAGGCGATGACAGAAACATTAACAATAATGACCGCAAATTACATTGTTTAAATATTACGTCCGAATCTCAAATTACTTGTCTCAAACTGATTAAGGGTGATAAGTGCATTTCGAAAAGCGCATCAATAATCAAACGTTTATGACAAGAAAGCAGCTACGTTCTTTTAACGAGTTGCGTCCTTATTAAGAGAACGTAGCAAAATAGCAATGAGCATTTTCAATCTTTTAAAAACATTAACGAACGAGCTTAATTTTCGCATGCACGAGAAGGTAGACCAAACGCGAGTAGTTGTGTTTCTTTTACCCAGCGAAGACCAAATTTCTGGAGGTATAATTTCTGTCATCTCCATTTATAAGGAGCTAAAGAAATTGGAGGGTAACTTAGGAATAAACGTCTTTCTTAGTACACACCCGCAAGCACCGCCCTTCATGGGTTACACCTTGCATAATCGAGATGTGAAAATCTACGATTTCAAACAACTTATTAAAAAATCCCTCTCAAAATCCAGCATATTATTTCATGTGCCGGAATCGCACGTAGTTCAATTTTACAAAGGGCTAAGACACCCTATACTGGACCAGTTGAAGGAAGATAAAAAGCTGACTTATGACCTAAACATCCTGAACCAGAACCCCGATTATTTCCCGGAAACGGAAGACCTAACACCCTTATTGAAACGAATCCGGAATCTGACCCAAACAACAGCGCATTACGCATACAATAAACCTTTTCAACTAAGCGAAAAAACAATCCCTTCTTCCTATTTAGGAACCTACCCCGGAACAGATAATTATGAAAACGTTCCCTTCGAAAGAAAAAGGAACACTTTACTTGTTTCTCACGATAAACATCCGCAGAAAGAAACCATTCTCCGCTCATTACAAAATGCAATTCCTGAGTTGGAAATAATTGTAGTGCAGAATATGACATTTGAGGAATATACCGAGCATCAGAAATACTGCAAGTTCGGACTCACTTTTGGAGAAGGTATGGATGCCTATTTTTTGAAATGTATTCTCTACGGAGGTGTTGGTTTCGCAGTAAATAACGCTACTTTTTTTACCGATGACATCCGAGCATTTCCAACTGTTTTTGATTCTTTTGAACAGTTAAGCAAAAACCTCCCATCGATAATTCAACAGTTGAATTCACCCGAACCATATACTGCCGTAGTAAAAACAACCCGTTCGGTTATTGGCAAATACTACAATCACGGCTGTTATACTAAGCGGATTAAACATATTCACACCAACTGGCTGAATAAAAAAGGCTGTATTACCACAGAAGTGATTTTAGGAGACATAGCTTAGGTATTGTCACGTAGCAGGAGATAAGTTATTGGCCACTACAATATTCCCTCGTTTGTACTAAACAATCCTATTCTGGTTAGTACTTTAGCCACAACTACCAACCTCTTCTTTATACCGAAGAATAAATGAGCCGGAAACCCATTTACGTAACCCAATCCTTTCTTCCTCCTTTGGAAGAATATACAACTCGGATAAAAGAGATTTGGGAATCGGGTCAGCTTACCAATAACGGCCCCAACGTGTTAGAATTGGAACTGAGGCTAAAGCAGCATCTTGGAGTAAAACACGTTTTTCTGGTAACCAATGGCACCATTGCCCTACAAATTGCCATCAAAGCATTAGAGATTAAAGGAGAGGTGATTACCACCCCTTTCTCGTATGTGGCTACGGTGTCTTCCATAGTATGGGAAGGATGCACACCTGTGTTTGTAGATATAAATAGCCGCAACTTTTGCATGGATACAAGCAAGATAGAAGCTGCCATTACCAAAAAAACCACCGCTATTTTGGCTACGCACGTCTATGGTTTTCCGTGTGATGTGATTGAAGTAGAGCGGATTGCAAAAAAACATAATCTACGGGTGATTTACGATGCCGCCCATGCTTTTGGAGTCAAGATTGATGACAACTCCATCCTCAACCATGGCGACATATCAACCCTTAGCTTTCATGCAACCAAGATATTTCATAGCGGAGAAGGTGGTGCAATTGTAACAGACAATGATGCGCTGGCGCATCGTATTGAATACATGCGCAATTTTGGGCATAATGGGCCAGAGGCGTTCCAAGGTGTTGGTATCAACGGCAAAGTTTCCGAATTCCATGCCGTTATGGGGTTGTGTGTGCTTCCATATATGAATAGCATTGTAGCCAATAGGAAACACGCGGTTGCTCTTTACACCGAAATACTGACCCCAGAAAAACAGCTTTACCTCATTGCACCTGACGCCAACGTGGAACATAATGCCGCCTATTTTCCGGTGGTTTTCCCATCAGAAAAGGTGCTTTTGAACGTAATGAATACACTCAAATCTCACCAGATATTTCCACGCAGGTATTTCTACCCTACACTTAATACCTTACCGTATGTAGCCCAAAAGCAAATGTCCGTTGCAGAAGACATCTCTTCGCGCGTACTTTGCTTACCGCTGTCTTCCGAAATTTCGGAAACCGAGGTGAAGGAAATATGTGACATTATCCGAAATGCCCTGACATCAAACTGAACATGAAGACACGGATTTTACTTATTTCAGACATCGGGTTTCAAATAGATCACTTCCGAAATCTGTTTGAACAGCACAATTGCCAGCAATTTGCAGAGCTAACCATACATTGCTCACCAGGCGGAGAAGAGGAACTTACTGTACAAAAGCCACATGTTACATCCCTCAATGTAAAGAAGAACGCGGAAGAGATACTGGAAGCCTACGATTTGATTATCTCCTATCATTGCCGGCAGCTTTTTCCATCTGAGATTGTAAATAAAATTAGGTGCATTAACATTCATCCCGGATTCAATCCATACAACAGAGGGTGGTATCCTGGTGCTCATAGTATTGCTAACGGGCTACCTACCGGTGCCACCATCCATGAGATAGATGAGAAGATTGACAATGGCCCCATCATTGCCCAAAAGCAGATTAAGATTCTCCCAGAGGACACTTCAGGAACATTATATCCAAAAATCATTCAGGCGGAATATGATTTACTGGATGAATGGTTTATACCAATGATTACGGGTAAATATGACACTTTCTTGCCAACAGAAAAAGGAAATCTGAATTACAAAAAGGACTATTATACCCTGCAAGAATTGAACTTAGAGGAAACTGTAATAGTAGGTGATTTGATAAACAGACTCCGCGCCTTAACGCACGCCCCATATCAGAATGCTTATTACATAGATAAAAAAACAGGAGATCGAATTTATGTTTCTGTAGATGTGAAACGAGTAAAAAAAGAGGAGTAAATTGGTCATTATGCAATCGAATGTTTTTTCGTATGCGGGATAGAGCTACTAGAATTAATTAGATGAAATAGGTCAAACAATCTTAAAAAGGATAGAAAAATATTATTTGAAGCAGTTAGTTCTAGCTGGAATTGGGGCACGGCTGTTTTGAATTATTCATAATTTCGGAAATAGAATCACAGCCATGGTAATTATAACAGGAGCATCTGGAGGCATTGGTTCATTTTTAATGAATGAATTCATAAAAAACAGTGTTGAAGTTCGGGGGCTGTACAACGGTACAGAACCTTCGCTTAATAAAGAGTTGATGTACAAAGCAGACATCACAGAGACGAAGGAAATAAGTGAGTTCATAGAGAAAATCGGAGTTGATTTAAAAAATGTAATACTTATTAATTGTGCAGGTTCAAATTATAATGCGTTCGCCCATAAAGCAGATCCAGTAAGATGGGCTAGCCTTATCCAAGTTAATTTAATAGGAACATTTAATATGATTAACGCGCTGTTGCCAACTATGCGTGATCAGAATTATGGAAGAATAATAAACATAGCTTCCGTAGTAGCACAAAAAGGAGTGGCAGGCACAAGCGCTTATGCAGCCTCAAAATCTGGATTATGGGGCATGACCAAGGCTATTGCTGCGGAAAATGCCAGTAAAGGAATAACTATAAATAATTTGAATCTCGGTTATTTCCATATAGGTATGATAGATGATATTCCAGAACCGTTACAAGAACAAATCAAATCAACTATACCCACAAGAGACTTTGGTAACCCGAAAGATATTTTGAATTCCATTAATTATTTGATTGAGACCGATTACATCACTGGTACCAGTATCGATGTAAATGGAGGCTTAGTCTAATTACAAAACTGACATCAATCCGATTAATAATAAAATCACCATTTTCAACTATTTGTTTGAATTAAAGACTCCACCATTTTACTGCACACAACTGCCCATGTTAAACCTATATAAAATCTGAAATAATGTCGTCCTACTTATCAGCAAACGAAGTTGAAAATCTGGGTCTCAAATTTGTAGGCAAAAATGTCAGTATTTCAAGACTGGCAACCTTTTATGGTGTCGATAAAATTTCAGTGGGAAGCCACTCTCGTATTGATGATTTCTGCGTTCTTTCAGCATCCAAATCAGAGATTATAATTGGGGAATACGTGCATATAGCCGTGTTCTGCTGTCTGACTGGCAGAGAGCTAATTCAATTGGAGGACTTTTCAGGATTATCCTCGCACGTTTCAATTTATTCAACCAATGATGACTACTCTGGCGAATTTCTAACCAACCCGTGTATTCCCATTGAGTTCTCGGCAGTAAGAAGTAGTCCTGTGATTATAAAGAAACACGTGGTAATAGGAACAAACTCAACCATCCTTCCAGGGGTTACCATTGGTGGAGGCGCTGCAATTGGAGCGTACTCGTTGGTAATAAGCGATATTGAAGAAAGCACGATTGCATTCGGGATTCCTGCCAAATCGGTAAAAAAGCGTAAACAGAACATTTACAATCTGGAAAAAACATTGCGCGAGCGATACGGGTAATTCAAATTAATCCATTCCGGAAACAAATGAAACCACTTGTTAGTGCCTGTATCATAACCTACAATCAGCAGGATTATATTGCTGAAGCGATTAAAGGTGCGCTGATGCAAGAATTAGATGAAGCGTACGAAATTGTGATTTCCGATGATTGTTCTACGGATGACACGCCAAAAATTATTCGTGAGCTGGCGAAAAAGGATAATCGCATTCGTGTAATAGAGCGCTCCAAAAATGTTGGAATGCATCTCAATTGGTTGGAAGCCATTAACGCCTGTTCTGGTGAGTTTGTTGCGCTATGTGAAGGCGATGACTTTTGGACAGACAAGCGTAAACTCTCTAAGCAATTGGCAGTATTTCAAAATGACGCCTCCATAAGTTGTTGTTTCTCAGATAGTTCACTCCTAGCGGAGAAGTCAATCAATCTCAGGTTCAATTCGTACCTACAAGAAAACGAGGTTGACCTGACCCGCTCGAGATTTGGAATTAACGAACTCAGTATTTCCAACTTTATCCCCACTTGTACTGTAATGTTCCGGAAAGATGGTATGCTGCAATTGCCAAACGAATATTTTCAAAGCCCATATGCAGATTGGTTTGTGCATCTCCACAACGCCATCAAAGGAGATTTTTACTTGATTCCAGAAAAAACAGCGAGTTATAGATTACACGAAAACGGTATTTTCGGTCAGATTCCTCAAATCGAACGGGATAGATTCGAATTGCGATGTCTCGCACTACTCTATCAAGGTTTTGGAAACTCACCCGTGGCACGTGCACCACTAAAACGTAGTCTGAGAAATTCAATCAATAAAAGATGTATTACCCTTAGATCTGATGGCAATCATTTCAGATTTTTGGCAGTAGCTTTACTTGGCAAACTGCATCATTTGACAGGGTTTGCCACCCTTGCACAGAAGGCCGCACGTTTATGAAGCAACCTTTTTCTATCATAGCTAATAACTGCTGGGGAGCCGAGGTTTACAAACACTTCAATCTTCCATTCAATACGCCCATAATTGGTCTATACTTTTACCCAGCGTGCTTTCTGAAGTTTATCCTTAACCTAGAAGATAACCTTAGCACACACCTTACTTTCATTCAGCAATCGAAATATTTGAATGGCGAAGCAGCTTATCCGGTTGGAGTGGTAAATGGTATTGAGATTCACTTTCTGCACTACAACAACGAGCAAGAAGCTTTTGAGAAATGGACTAAAAGATGTAAGAGAGTATCTCAGGGACAACTATTCTTCAAATTTGATGACCGCGATGGGGCTACCGAAGAACAGGTTAATGACTTCTTAAAGTTAGACTTGCCCAACTCCATTTGTTTCACCAGAAATGGAAAAATAGACCACACCAACCATGTTCACATTCCTATGCCGAGAAATCAATCATGTGTAATGGATGGTTTCAGCCTTTTTCCTGAATCCATTAAATACTTTGATTTAAGTGATTGGATAAAAGGAAATGGCGTAATAAAAGAGCCATCGCATAAGGCGCGGCACTTTTTAAGAAAACTCGTTTGTTCCATCCAATGAAAACCAGAGAAAATGGTGTTTCTGTCATTGTATGTTGCTACAATAGCGCGAGCAGACTACCTGAAACACTTGAGAGCATCTTTTGCCAAAAAGTTTCTGCTGGAATTAATTGGGAGCTAATTGTGGTAAACAACAACTCAACCGATAACATGGTTGAAATTGCCAATAACCTTTACGCACAATCAGACCAAACTATTGCCTTTCAAGTTGTAGATGAACCCATTCCTGGTTTAAGCAACGCGAGGAATAGGGGTTTTGAAACCGCGAAGTATGACTTTGCATTAATGGTTGATGACGATAATTGGTTATCTGAAAATTACGTTGAAACCATTTTCGATGATTTAAATAAAAACGCAAATGCCGCTATGGTTGGCGGACTTGGCATACCAGAACTAGAAGGAGAAGAACCAGCTTGGTTTGCTGAATGCGCTTCTTGTTACGCAACAGGACCTCAGTCGAAAACTGGTGCTGGCCCACTAAGAGTTTCTGATGAATTATATGGTGCCTGTTGTGCACTGAAACTTTCTGTGCTGGCGCAGATTAGGCAGCAAGGTTTTTCCAACATATTGTCTGACAGAACAGGCTCCAACCTCATGTCTGGTGGAGATACAGAGCTTTGCTACGCCTTCAGGATTGCAGGATTTGATTTGCTGTATGATGACCGTATTAGCTTTAAACATTTCTTACCTGCACAGCGAGTTACCTGGAAGTATATTAGAAAGTTGTTTTTTGGATTTGGACTGACCAAAACATTGATGGACATCTACGTTGCTTCCTTAAACGACAAACCACCGCCTGAAGAAAACGAACGATTTCCTTTCTGGTTCAACCGATCAACATTTCTGTTTACCGAAATATTGAAAGATGCCAGTATTTTGTTTTTCGGGGTGCTGTTTAAAATGGAAGGAAACCACAAGCTTCTTTCATCATTGGCTAAGTTAGGCCAGCTCCGAAGCACTATTGGATTTCGGCACCAATTCATCGGGTTTTATAAGCAAGTACATGAGTTTAAGTCTCGTGCACAACATGAACGTGAAGAATCAACATCTGGTAGTCTGCCGTTAGTAACTGTGCTTCTTCCTGTATACAATGCTGAAAAGTATTTACAAGAAGCAATTGAAAGCATTCTCAATCAAACCTTTCAAGATTTTGAATTACTCATTATTAATGACGGGTCTACGGATGACAGCCTTCGAGTCATCAAATCTTATAAAGATCACCGAATACGCCTTTTAAATCTAGAGCAGAATTTGGGCCTCGTAAAAGCCCTCAATATTGGTTTAAGCGAAGTACGTTCAGAGTATATCATAAGGGCGGATGCAGATGATATATGTCTGCCTAATAGAATTGAAGTGCAAGTAGCTTTTATGCAGCAAAATCCGCTCGTTGGTGCCTGTGGAAGTTGGTTTGACAACATGGATAATGCTGGGGTGAAAAAAGGTGGTGCTAGGTACAAACCATTGGACGAAACCATTAGGCTAAAACACCTCTATCAGATTCATATTTCACACGGCACCGCAATTATCCGAACCTCAACCCTGAAAAATAATTCGATCTCCTATAATTCGAATTTTGACCATGCTGAGGATTATGACATATTCGACCGCATAGGTATGGTTTCTGAATTATCGAATATTGAAGAGGTTCTTTACTTGGTTAGGCTGCATCACACCAACGTTTCCAAAACATTCGGCCATGTACAGAAAGACAATGCGTTGGGAGTGAAGAAGCGAATTTTTAAGCGTTTAGGAGTAACCGATATTACCGATGCGGAAATACTCGTGTATCAGGAATTACAGCATCAGAATTACATACAGTTAGGTAATAGGAGAAAAGAAGTATTGCTCTTGTTGAACAGGATGTTTGTGGCCAATGGAAAGACTGTAATGTTCGAGGACGGATTTTTTCGCATTCATCTGTCAACCCTATGGTTTCACTTTTGCAACGCCATCGGAAATTCAGAAAGCTGGGGCGCATACAAAACCGCGAGTTTTGTAAAAAGCTCGGATTTGGGTTTTTCACAGAAAGTCAAATTTCGACTTAAGGCTTACCTCAAATGAGTTTGCAGGAAACAGCACCTTTCTTTTCTGTCATCATCCCCACCTACAATCGGTCAAAGGCCGTTGTAAAAGCCATAGAAAGTGTTCTGAAGCAAACCTACACCAACTTTGAATTGTTGGTAATTGATGATGGTTCCACAGATGATACCTCCATCGTTATGAAAACACTTTCGGAACAGGACAGTCGGATTGTTTACGTTTTTCAAGAAAACCAGGAGCGTTCTGCCGCTAGAAACAATGGGGTGGCGCTTGCAAAAGGAGAATTCATCTGTTTTCTAGACAGCGATGATGCGCTTCTCCCGAACCACCTTTTAGAACTTGCGAAAGCCATCGATAGCAAGAATAAAGCAACAGCTCTTTACCATGTAAATGGAGAACTCAGGAATGCAGAAAAGGCAACTCAAATTACTTTTCCGGAACATGTGGCAAATGAGAACAAACTAGAATACGTCCTTAGCACGGCAATTATCCCTACGAGTTTTGTCTGTATTTCGAAAGAAATTCTTGAAAAGCATCGGTTCAATACTGATTTGCACGTTGGAGAAGACCGAGAGCTTTGGTCCAGGATTGTTACAGAATACCCGATTATACTTTCAAATCAGCAAACAGTTGTGCAGTACGATCTTGGTGACAGAACAGTCGATATTTCTAATCTAAAAACAGCCAAGGAGAACCTACGTACAACACAACTTATTCTGAAACACCTAAAAACTGATTTACCTCGTAGATTACAAAGACAGATGCTATCGTCAGCATATTTCAAATTGGCTCAATCATATGATGCAAACAACAAATTTGCTACCTCCATGGGGTTCACTCTTCGCGCCATTATTACGCACCAAAATGAATACACGCCTTCCCTAATAATCTTTCTAATTAAAACTTCTAGTCTGGGCTTTCTATTGCCCGCCAGATTCAAATGAAAATATTGAAGGAAGAATGCTCCTCAAATGGACACTGAGAACTACTGAGCGAAAGCTCTACGGAAAACAATCGTTGCAAGTACATTTGCTACATAAAACAAAAGGATACAATGACCGAAGCTAAGATTTGCATCGTTATTGCCTATTACGGCAAATGGCCCGTTTACCTTCCAGTATTCCTCAAGGGATGTGAAGACAATAAGGCTGTAATTGATGTAATTCTGATAACAGATATTGACGATTCCACCGTCAGTTTTCCATCAAATGTCAAGACTGTCAACTACTCGTTAGACCAGGTTGCAGAACGGGTAGAAACTAGTTTCTCCATTAAAACCTCAAATTTTCGGCCGTACAAAATGTGTGACCTAAAACCTGCCTACGGTCATCTTTTCCCCGAACTAATTGAGGGATATGATTTTTGGGGGTTTGGTGATATCGACCTCATTTATGGAAACCTTGAGCGCTATTTTACTGATAGGATACTAGCCAAATATGAGATTATGACGTTCAGAGACGAGTGGATTTCTGGTGCGTTGACCGTCCTTAAAAACACTGAAAAAATCAATACGCTTTTTATGCGTTCAAAAGATTATCTCAGCATTTTCTCGTCACCCATCAATCATGCATTTGACGAATGCGGCAAAAAACATGGAATACTACGCACTGGTGTTCACCCTTTAGACATTGAGCCAGATTACTCTAAAAATGATGTAAACTGTTTCACACAGGTGGTTTCAAAGGCTATGGAAGATGGAGACATAAGCGTTTTTCAGCGTGAGCACGTAAAGGAATCTCTTCCCTTCAATGAAATACTTTGGCATATTGACGGTAGACTGATGACTGCCGGAAGTGGAGAGGTTGCACTATTTCATGCCGTTTGGGAAAAGAGATTTAATCGATTTATAGTACCGCAATGGAAAACTGTTCCTAAAAATCTTTTTATCACTTCCACGGGATTTTATGCTTTCCCTAACCGACTCTGGAAACTAACCCATTATTACAGATTACTAGTTGGCAGCCTACTCGATTTTTCAGTCAGGGCAAAAGCATCTTTAAAATACCGATTGGGCTTGAACTAGAGAATATTTTGAATGAAAATTCTGCAACTAATTCCGTGTTTAGGTCGTGGGGGAGCCGAACGATTAGTTCTCAACTTGGCTAACCAATTGCAACAATTGGAACATGAAGTCCTTATCGTTCAACTGCGCCCTGATAATGCTTATCCAGAGCTTCAAGAGCCCCTCGATGTAAGGTTAGCTAGTTCCAGCGTTTACTATTCTGTATTGGGAAAAAGCACCATTGACACAGCGGAATTTGACCAACTGGTTGACGACTTTAAACCCGATGTGATACATTCTCATTTACTCGATTCTGAGTTTGTGAGTAGGTTTAGAATTTTAGAAGACACGGTTTACATCACTCATTGGCATGGCTGCCCCAGCCTAACCCAACCAATTCCTGTTGCTGAATGGTTAAAGAAAGAATCTCTTTGGAAATGGAACACCAAAAGAATATTGCGCAGTCAGTATATCAAATCCAACACTCATTTCATTTGTATTTCTGAATTCGTTGCGCAGTATATCAAAGACCGACTACACGTAAACGAATCCGAATTATCAGTTATTCATAACGCTATAGATCTACAACTTTTCAAACCGATTGACGTGCCGAAGAAAGACGGTTTTCGGTTAATCAATATAGGTTCACTCCACAGGAATAAGAACCACCAGTTTCTTTTCCAGGTAATGCTTAATCTACTCAAGCAAGGGTTTGAAGATGTGTTTTTGGATATTTACGGAGACGGGCCAGAAAGGAACCAACTACAAAGCCAAATTGAGGAGTTAAACCTGCAAAAACACATCAAACTACACGGCATAATTGACGACCCGGAAGTTCAGATTAACCAAGCACATGTCATGGTTCATTCTGCATGGCACGAACCATTTGGACTGATTTTCATTGAGGCAATGGCCTGCGGGATTCCAGTTATTTCGTTTAATACCGGTGGGCCAGCCGAGCTTATAAAGAATGGTGAAAATGGGTTCTTGATAGAGAAGGATGATCTGAATGGATTCACGAATAAGGTAAAACAGTTTTACGAGAACCGCAACGAATTACAAGATTTGGGTAAGAAAGGGATTCAGAATGCCGACAAATTCGGACTTAACGAATACGCCAAAAAAGTAGAGACACTATACGAGGAGCGGTTAGCCATTGTTCGGAAGTGAATTTCCCCACTCGAGATCAGCACCTGTTGGCTGATATTCCGACATCTCGTTATCTACTCTGTCAACACGTGAATACGGCTTACCATCTTTGAACACAATTTCAAATCTGGTTTGCTTTCCATCCAACTCAGGCTTCAGCACATCTGGGTAATCCCCAAACATTTTTTTGTCTATGCGTTCAAGTCGGTTACAGAAATCACGCTGAAAACGCCATTTCAAGCTTGCTTGGTCAAGAGTGTTAAACTCACGTTTACACCAATCTTTTTTGAACACTTCAAAATCAGATACTTCTTTTGGCCGATTGGCATCTGAATGCTTATTAAACGCCTCTCGCCATTCAAAATACTGTCTTCGGTAGATTAAATTGTCGTCTGACTTCAGGCCTTCGCAATGGAAGTAATAGCGCTTGCTTTCCTTTTCAATGGCATAATAAAAAGGCACGCGAATCACATCGAACTTGCCGTATTCCACGTATTCAATGTCCTTTCCAAAACGGACCAAAATTGGTTCGCCTGGATCAATGGCTGGTAGGTTTTTACGAGTGTGATGAAAATCTCCTCTAAGATTGGTTCTAGGAAGCTGAATTGTTCGAGGTTGGTCATCTTTAAGAACCTTTTCGCGAAGCAACTTCATATCTTCTTTCCCTGAAGTTCTGCAAACCATATCGGCATCCCAACGCAAGTGCCATTTGTAACGGGTGTGTTCAAGACCCGCATTGCGACAATCGCCCAAAAGTGCGTTTGGCATTTCAAGAATATCCACCTCAATTCTGTCTGCGAATTTTTTCTTGAAAGCATTCATCACATCCAAGGTTCCATCATCAGAACCGTTGTCAATACAAACCACCTGATCAACTACGCCAACCAAACTTTCTAAACAGAATGGAATGATGTAAGCTTCATTTTTTGCTGACACAACAGCCGTGATTCCGTCTTTTAGCGGGGCTCCGTTTCGGGTTTTATCCCACGAACGAAACCAACGATACCAGCAGTTGTAAAGCACAACTCGAAGCACACTTCGAATTTGTTTTTTTAATTCGTTCATCCGAGACCAAAGATGCGTTTAACCTTTCGAATCGCCACACCTCCTATGGTTATGTTATTCTGCTGGGCATGAAAATGAACGGGTTCCAATCGTTTTAGCAGATAATAGTAAAGCAAGTAACCTCCCGGTACATTTTGAATAAAGTTGAATCGTTCTTGCCAATTATCAAACTCCGATTTTAAATTTGCTTCAGGCGTTGGAATAAGTCCATCCAATCGGAAAGGGGAAACCTGATGGTTTGTCGCAGATTCTAAAAACTCCAATTCAACAACACCACTTTTCCGTCCACTTTCTCGGATTTTAAAGACGTTTTTGCCCATTACAATATCATCAAAACAGAAATTGCCCAAACTGAAATAGATTGGAGCTTTCTTGTAAACGAGATGTGATTGAAATGTGTGCGTGTGGTGCCCAATAATGGCATCAGCACCAGCATCTACCATCTGCTTTGCGTGCTCAACTTGTTCTTGATGAGGAAAATAACCGTAATCGCATTTCCCGCCCCAGTGAAGTAATACAACAACTTTATCTACTTCGGTTTTTAGAGTTTGTATCGCTTCCAAGATTTTAGGTAAATCGTAGATGTTGGCATGCACTTTAGCCTCTTTAGGGATTTTAGGATTTGTGTCTTCGTGCACGTAGTTTAAGAAGCCAGTTTTCACTCCATTCTTCTCGAATATGAACGGTTTTGTAATTTCTTCTGATTTAAGTGACGCACCCAAATGCGCAATCCCCAATTCATCCAATTTCTCAACAGACTTCTCAAACCCATCTTCGAGATTATCATAAACATGATTTGTGGCCAAAGACACCAGCCCAAGATTCAAATACGTAAGCGCATTCAAAGCCTTTACAGAAGTATGAATCCGTGGAATTTTAGCTTCATTCTGAACCTTTCCTTCAGCTAAACACTCCAAGTTCCCAACAACTAAATCTGCATCTTTGAGCAATCCAGAAACAGCCTCAAAAGGATTTTGATCAGACTCCAAAAGCTCAATGTATCTATCGTTGAAAGACACATCGCCAATGAACTTGATTCGTATAGATTTCTTCTCTTGCATGAAGCTGTAAAGATAAATTGCGAATTTTAGCAACAACATAAGTTCATGTTATTCGGAACACTTCGTAATTCAAGTACGTTTTTAAGAGACAGAGGAGATGGTTTTCAGTCGTTTCCGTTTGGTAATTTGACTTTAATAGTCAACGATTTCGGTCGTGGTTCGCGCGGACTGTTTGAGACCAATTCAGATCGCTTCACTTTTACTTCAGAAACACCTTATTTAAGAACGGAATCAGGCTATAAGAAAGTTAAAAAAGTGGAAGAACAATTGAAGCAGATTGTTCCAAAAGCGGAGAACAATTTTGCTGCTTTCGAGCTGACAAAAACTGTTTCTGGCTGGTCTGCGTTTGCTTCTTCTGCACGGATTACACGTGCTCGGATGTATTTCCTTTTTGTGGAAGACGGAATTCTTTGGTCTGATGATTTACGGGAATTAATTCCGTTTTCTTCTAGAGAGATGAACCCCATGGGCGCATTCTCTATTTTAAAATATGGAGATGTTCCGGAATATATTACCGTGATTAAGGAAATATATTGCATTCCTGTTGGACAGAAACTGGATTTTTCTGAAAAGGATTTTGATTCTTGGATGAAGCAAGGTGAAATTCCGAGAGATGCATTTGAGTTCTTCTTCAAACTAGATTTCCCGATGGATGGTGGAGATATTCCGAAAACGGAAAAATTGATGGATGCTGAGTTTGAGTTTATATCAACCCTAAATCCAATTGTTCCTATTTCGGGCGGTGTTGACAGCACATTGGCCAACTGCCTCATCGACAAGTTTATCGATAAGCCATATCCTGCGTATTACATCCAATTTGGTGAAGACGACCCAGAGGTGAAATTCGCACAAGAAGCCGCTAAAGCAACAAAAGCTGAATTGGAAATAGATCTTTTCCAACCAAAAGACACAATTCCAAGTTTCGAATATCAGAACGAACATGCTATTCAGCCCATTGGCGAAAGCTCAACTATTTCCACCGCATATCATTTCATGCGCCAGGGGTATTCTGGGCACAAAATTATTGACGGAACCTTAGCTGATGGCTGCTACGGTTCTTCCAATTACAACCATAACGTAATCGGTGAGATTCCAGAACGTCCGCAATGGCAACAGCAAATGAATGAGTGGATTGCTGCACAATTACAAAGCAAGAAATTACCTTATTACGACCGTTTTCATCCTCGCGATAGCTACATCGATGATTCTTATTTACAGTTTATGGATGTCTATTTAGGACCGTTCGGAAACATGTGGCTGAAGGATTCTAAGAAGCATTCGGAGAATTTGCTTCCACTTTGGCAATACTATTATGATTATCTGAAACCAGAAAAATCCCAGCAGGACGATTGGATGAAGTATAGCGTTTTTAAGATGGTGAATTACGCTTGTAAGAACAATACAGCCAAGAGTTACGATAATTCGCAGCCAGAGAATTCGGGATTATACCCATTTACTTGGAAGTCGATTCTGGAAGATCAAGGACATTATTCGTGGTCGGAGAAAACGTTGGAAAACACAATAAAATACCCGCTCAAGAAAATTCTAGATCAATACATGAACAAGGATTTTATTTACCGAAAAAAGGTTGGTCTGAACTCATGTTTTGAAGATTGGATTCATCTGCCGTTCTTAAAAGATCACTTCTCCAAGATTATTGCGCGGCCAAATGGTATAGCAGAATATTTTCTGGGAAGCAGAAAAAACTATCTACTTAGTATGTATTCAAAATCAGAACCATTGCATCCCAATTTAGCGCGAATGGTCATCAACATGAGCATTTTAGATGCATGGTTAGAGCGGCACAACATCTCGATAAAATAGTATGACACACGTCCTATATATCGGTGATCCAAGTAGCGTGCACGACATCAAATGGGTCAGCTACTTCAGCATGCAACCCGATTTTGAAGCTTATTTTCTGGTTCAAGAACATGAGATGCACCTCATCACGCCTGAACGAAAAAAGCAGTTCGATGAGTTGAAAATTACCGTTGAAGGACCAATAAAAAGTTACTCGCTGTGGCGCTTTTGGGAGAATCGAGCTTCTTTCAGAAAAATAAAAGAAGTTATTGCTAAGCGAAAGATTGATGTAGTTCATCCGCTATTTGCAACCCCATTTTCACTTTGGACACAGGGTCTTCCCGTTCCGTCAGTTATTACAAGTCGTGGATCTGACATTCATGTGGTGCTAGCAGGGCTAGGAAAAGGCTCTTTCCTGCATCAAATTCATGGAAAGCTGTTACTTAAACGTTTCCAATCTGCTTTTGAAAATGCGGCTGTAATCACCTGTACTTCACAGGGCCAATTGGACAAAATCAATTCTGTTTTCGGCACAAATTTAAAAGCTGAGATTCTCCGAACAGGCGTGAATGTGGCGGAAATCAATCAGCTAGAACCAAAGCTGAACCTACCTCCAATCTTCAGCGGTAAGAAAATCATTTTTCTACCACGATACATTCGCCCTATTTACAGAACAGAGCTTCAACTGAAAGCACTATTAGAAATCCCAGAAGAGCTTCGGTCAAAACTAGCTTTAGTGCTCATCAAAGGAAGTCGAACGCCAGAGAGCTACATTTCTAAAATAACGGAGCTTTTAAAGCAATGCGGTATTCCTTTTCACATTTTTGATTCGCTTACGCAATACGAAATGTGGTCGATGTTTAAATTATGTTCACTCGCTATCATGACTCCAAAAACAGATGGAACTCCGAATTCTGCTTTGGAAGCGATGGCCGCAAAATGCCCGCTTATCTTAGGTTCTTTCAAGTATGATGAAGACCTTTTTTCGGAGCGTTTTTGTCACCGAATGAAAACCGATTCAGTTCAAGAATTGACTAATCTGATAACCGATTCAATTCAGAATTATCCTCAAACAAAAACGGAAGCAGCTTTAGAAAACGTTTCGAAACTTGGCAATAGGCCAGTTGAAATGGAGCGATTGAAAAAGCTCTATCTATTCCTCGCGGAGCGATAAAATCTTCTTGCAGAATTGAGGGTAGTTGATGTCTGCAGAGTAAAACGTTCCCCACATGTTTTTTGCCTCTGCGCGCATCGCATCATAATTATCAGCGTCCATCGCAGCTACTGTTTCAATAACCTCAGCAACATCCTTCGGGTTAACCTCCTGATCAACTAGAAACCCCGTTTTTCCGTTGATCACAATCTCAGAAACACCACCAACATCGGTTGCTAAGGCAGGAATTCCGAACGACATGGCTTCCATAATACTAACAGGGATTCCATCGTATCGACTCAGCGTAATGAATAAATCGACCGTGTGATCTGAGTAATATTCAAGCACCTTCCAGTTGGGAATACGACCGGGGAAGTGATACTCAACGTTTTCCTTTGAGTCAAGAAGTTGACTTGCTAGAACACGAATGGACTCCTCTTCCGTTCCATCGCCAAAGTGGGTCCAATCAATTTCCAATTCCTCAACAGAAGAAAGCGCACGAATAATTAGCCCAACCCGTTTTATAGGTATCAGATTAGAACAACTGACCAAACGAAACCGTCTGAATTTTCGATTCTGAGGCGGGAGTGCATCCACCGTTCTGATTCCCAAGCGCGATTGATAGACGCGACCACGATTGATGATGGTATCGAAGTGACTTAAGAGGTAGTTTCTTCCGTTCTCCGAAATCGGAAAAACCGCATCCAAACCATTGAATATCAACTTCCTGAATGGTAGATAATAATGAGCACTACGTTCGAAATACAAATCCCAACCATGAACACGACAGAAGGCTGTAACCTGCGGATGATTCCGCTTCAAATAGGCAATGGCTAAGGCAGCATCGTCAGCCCAATAGCTGTACAAATAAGTATCAACCTCCGACTCGTTTAGTAGTGTCTCCAGCGAAGCTTTTAACTTCAATGCTCGCAGTTTGGAGACAAGCATCGTCTTCAACTTACCCCAATTCACATGGCTGTGATATGAGGTTCGGATAATCTTCATCTCGTCTCTTATTTCTTCATCTGTAAAAAGTCGAAACATCCCCAAAACCTTACCCGTCAAGGAAATTTCGGGATTCAAATTAATCAGCTGAACGTCTTCTGGAATTTCGAAATGAGGCTCAGCATGACCATCTCGTAATGATGTTGTACAAATGGTGATTTTCTGAAAATGCTTCTTTAAATAGGCGAATTCCACTTCCAAAAACGGTTCTCCGAAGCCAAACGGAAAATTTCCGCAAAGAATGATAAGATGCTTATCCGTAGAACTCACATCGCTAATTACCGCATTATTGTGCAATCATCCATCTGTTTTTGGGGGGTTCCGCCATGCTGGCTTGGCAGAGCACAGCCGAAACCTAATGCGTGGCGGCCGGGTTTTCCGCTATATCCACGCCAAGGCGTGGGATGCCGCTGCAACCCCTAACCCACTTTACCTGCAAGTATTCCATCAACTCGAAACCAATATCTACCTAAGAACAAAAACGTTTTATTCCAAATCATCAACCAAGTTATTTATCCTAAAAATCAAAACGCCAATTCCTATGCTTTGCGTATCATTGAAATCACTATTTCAACACATGTGCGGACTGGCTGGTATGTATTCCCCAAAGGGGGTTAAGAGAGACTCTCTTAAAAAAATGACCGATGCCATTTCGCATCGCGGACCAGATGCCGAAGGCTTTTTTATTGATGGTTCCTTCGGGCTTGCCCACCGCAGACTAAGCATCATCGACCTCAGCAGTACTGCAAATCAGCCAATGCAATCCAACTGTGGGCGCTACCAAATGGTATTTAACGGTGAAGTGTATAACTACCAAGAAATAGCTAAGGAGCTAGATGTAAATCTGAAAACAACTGGTGATTCTGAGGTTGTTTTGGAAGCATTTGCCAAATGGGGACCACAAATGGTCCACAGACTCAATGGCATGTTTACAATTGCCATTTTCGACACCTCAGAAAAAAAACTGTTCCTTTTTCGAGATCGACTTGGTATTAAACCATTGTTCGTGTATCGGCATAACGGAGTTGTAGCTTTTGCATCGGAACTAAAGGCCATAGTTGCCTTGAAAAGTGAACTTCCACTTACCGTCAATCGATTAGCAATCCCTTATTTCCTTCATCTTGGCTACATCCCTCAACCGCTTTCTATTTACAACGAGGTGGAGAAATTTCCTTCCGGAAGTTGGGCTATTATTGATGATAACACATTCAAAATCGAACGCTATTGGAATCCGAATGAAAAGATTTCATCTAAAGTTATTTCAGATGAAGTAGAAGCGAAAGCCCAGCTCACTGATTTACTCAAAGAATCTGTTAAACGCAGACTGGTAAGCGATGTCCCTTTTGGAACATTCTTAAGCGGAGGGATTGATTCAAGCCTTGTAACCGCTTTAGCGCAAAATTCAGCATCAGAAAAACTAAAAACCTTTTCCATCGGTTTTGACGATGCCAAGCATGACGAATCGAGTTTTGCACGGAAAGTTTCTGAACACCTTGACACAGAACATTACGAATATCGGATTACTGAAAAAGATGCGTTAGAATTAGTAGCCGACATTCTTCCACAATACGATGAGCCGTACGCAGATTCGTCTGCAATTCCCACAATGTTGGTTTCCAAAATGGCGCGGCAAGAAGTAACCATGACGCTTTCAGGCGATGGCGGTGATGAACTTTTTCACGGTTATGGCATGTACAATTGGGCAGAGCGAATGGCTAATCCAGTGGTAAAAAGTTTACGCTGGCCAATCAGTCAAATCCTTTCCCTTGGTGATGATAGATATAAACGAATTGCAAAAGTTTTTGATTATTCCGCCTCTGATAATTTGCAATCGCACATTTTCTCTCAGGAGCAGTATATGTTTTCCGTCTCTGAACTTAGCAACTTGCTTATTGAAAAACCAGAAGGCTTATCGCTTTTGGCTTTGAATTCACAATTCCCAAGACAGCTCACTGCTACTGAATCTCAAGCTCTTTTCGATCTTGACTTTTATCTGAAAGATGACCTATTGACGAAGGTTGATCGCGCTTCAATGAAGTATTCTTTGGAAACCCGCGTTCCCATTTTGGATCATACGGTGGTCGAATTTGCTTTGAATTTAGACCCCGCTTTGAAGGTTAAAAATGGTGTTCAAAAACATCTTTTAAAGGAGGTGTTGTATGATTTTGTTCCCAAAGAAATTTTCGACCGTCCGAAATGGGGCTTCAGCATTCCGTTAGATAAATGGTTAAAAAATGACCTTTCCTTTCTAATTGAAGAATACTTATCCGAACGGAAAACAAAAGAGGTAGGCGTTGTGAAATGGCCGGAAGTTGAAACGTTAAAAAAGAAATTCTTATCCGGTCAAACCCATCTTTACAACCGTATTTGGTTGTTGATTCTCTTGCATCAATGGTTTTCTTCTAAGGCTTAAATGAGTTTGTTTTACTTCGGTTCAAACTCATCCAACTGGTATAATCCAGCATCCTTTTCCTTGTTGTATCGCATCATATACAAACTTGCCAAAAGAAAAGGCACCGATGGGATTTTATATCGCACTAGCGACCCGAAATTCGAGGTCGTAAGTCCAACCGCAAATGCAAAGAAGACTGCAAAAACAATTGAGAACAAAATCATCGGTTTCATAAAAACGTACTTAGCAAAAGAAAAAATACCTACCGAATACAACATATACAACAGAAACAACATCAACACGGTATTTTCCACCGCAGAAATCATCATTATTGGATTCTTGACATCCAACAATGTAGGCCGAAAGAGTCCCGCAAATATGGCCACCGGAGCCATCCGAGCCATTCCAACTATCGATGGATCTATCACACCAATATCGAACGAATTACCTTCATATGCTTCTCGTTTTAAATCCTCTTGAGTAGCAACCGCCTTATCAAGTATTGAGTCAACAGAACCATAATCCTCAAGCTGACCTGCAGTTTGGGAAAACACACCAGCACCGAGAACAAAACCTATCATTATAATCACAGGTGCAGATAATACTTTAACTGCCTGATTTTGAATTTTCTGAATTCTATTAAACACAACCCAAATTAACGTGCCTGGTAGTAGCGCAACGAAAATATACGGCTTCATTACAATCATGACATAAGCAGATACAACAACATACACCAAATTCCAAAACACGTCTCTCCGTTTCAAAAACAGACCATAAACGGAGGACGTCATCCAGCAAGCTGCCGTAAGTGTATACGTGTCCTTCATGATACCAGAACCCCAAAATGCTACAGAGGGAATGAATAGAAATGCTATTGCCAGCTCTTTTTGAAGAGCCGGATACTCTTCAACAAAAACAGTATACAGCCGCCATATCCCACCAAAACAAAACCAAGCAACAAGAATTGTGCATCCAAAAAAACTGTCTATTGAAAGAAGAGCGAACGGAGCTGACAAACGACTTACTGTATAGGCTTGTTGATCTCTTAGATAGTGATGTGGAACGTACTCAGTAAGGTCGAAGCAATAAAACCACATCGGCCTAGTATCTCCAAATAGGATTTTCAAATAGCACAAGGGCTCAGTCAAGACCATTGAATTCAAGATTTTGGCGTCCATCCAATAAATCATGGTATCCCCACCACCATAGTAAAATGCGTATACCAAGCCGAATGCCAGACCTGCGTAAATCTTGAATAGCAAGCCTTTGCGGTAATACTTATACTCCGGGTTTTCCCCAATCATCTTACTAGATGTGCGGCTAGAAAAATAGTGAGCCAGAACCAGAAACAGCGGCACCATAATGAAGTCCCAAATACCTAAGTATTCCATCTAAATGTCCAATTTGAATTAGAGACCATGGCATCAAATTTAATGAAGGTGATTGCAGATAGGCTAAATTCGCAAAATGAATGTGATTTATCTTACCTATGATGGACTTACAGACGGACTAGGGCGTTCTCAGGTGTTGCCATATATTTTCGGATTAAAGCAAAAAGGCCACACATTCACCATAGTTAGTTTTGAAAAGGAAGTTCCTTTTAGCAAGCAAGAAAGTACTATTCAAAAACTTGTAGATGAAGCTGGAGTCAATTGGGTTCCGCTGAAATATACTTCCTCCCCTCCTATTCTATCAACCGTTTATGATGTGAATCAATTAAGAAAAACGGTTGCGCATCTGCACAAAAACACGCCATTCGACATCATACATTGCAGGAGCTACATTACCTCGCTGGTTGGTTTGCAGATAAAGCGAAAGCATAAAGTCAAGTTCGTGTTTGATATGCGTGCTTTCTATGCTGATGAACGTGTTGATGGCAAACTTTGGAACTTGAAGAACCCAATTTTCAAATTTGTTTACGACTATTTCAAACGTAAAGAAATTGCATTTCTCAGCAATGCAGATTACTCCATCAGTTTAACGGAGAAGGGAAAAGATATTATTCATTCTTGGGAGACGATTCAAAATCAACCAGTTCCAGTTGAAGTCATTCCCTGTTGCGCAGATTTAGATCACTTTCACCCATCGAAGGTTGATACGAACCTTCAAATCGAATTGAGAAAGCAGTTCCGTTTAGCAGAAGATGATTTCGTAATCACTTATTTAGGCTCTATAGGAACGTGGTATTTACTGGATGAAATGCTTGATTTCTTCAAAGTTCTTTTGGCGAAACGTCCGAATTCTAAATTCCTTTTCATCACAACGGATAATCCGAATACGATTCTTCCCAATGCAGAATTGAAAGGCATTCCATTAGATAGAATCATTATTTCCCCTGCAAAGCGTGAAGACGTTCCAACTTTCCTGAGTTTAGCAAATGCCGCTATTTTCTTCATTCAACCTGTTTTCTCAAAATCAGGTTCATCTCCAACCAAACATGGGGAAATGCTTGGAATGGGATTGCCCGTAATTGCCAATTCTGGCGTTGGCGATGTGGATAGAATAATTGAGGACACGAATAGCGGAATTCTGGTTCGAGAATTTACAAATGAGGCTTACGAAAAGGCCGTTAATCAGATTGACGAGCTTTTAGAAATACCTGTTTCAACACTCCAAAATGCCGCGCAGAAATACTATTCGTTGGAAGAAGGCGTGAAACGGTACAATGCCGTTTACAGGTCTATGTAATGGTTTGCCGCGGCAAACCCCTACTAGTGATGGTACTTCTCGTTCTTCAGAATAGTAAATCCGCGATACAATTGCTCTGTAAAAAACAACCGCACCATTTGATGTGTCAACGTCATTTTTGAAAGCCCGAGTTTGAAATTGGCTCTTTGATAAACATCATCAGAAAAACCAAAAGCGCCACCCACCAGAAACACAATTCGCCTGTGGCCGCCATTCAGCCATTTCTGGAATTTTTCTGAAAATGCAGTTGAACTGAATTCTGTTCCTCTTTCATCTAAAAGCACCAAAAAATCCTGAGCACTCAGATTATCCAAAATCAATTTTCCTTCGGCCGTTTTAAGTTCGGATTGTCCTAATTTCTTAAACTGCTTGGGCATTTTTAGCACTTCCACTTCAAATGTGCAGTAGTGCTTCAAACGGCCAACGTAGCGGTCAATCGCTCCGCTTAATTCGGTATCATCGGTTTCTCCGACTAGAAAAAGACACAACTTCATGGCATTCTCTTTGGTGTTGGTCAAAGTATAGGTTTATTTTGTCGCGCTGCAAATTGGCGTGGCGCGGTTCTTGCGAAACAATACCTTAGCAACTAACTATGAAGAAATTAGCATCCATAATCCTATCTCTGTGTTTGGCGGTATCTATCGGATTTGCGCAAAATGCAAATGAGACTATCAATTCTGCTATCAAATTGGGGAACTACAAAGAGCTTTCAAAGCTGTTTGACACCAAGGTGGAGTTAACAATTGCGTCAAAGGAGGCTAGCTATAGCAAGGCGCAAGCCGAGTTGATTGTGAAAGATTTCTTTGCCAAGGATAAAGTGACCAACTATCAGGTTATTCACCAAGGAAAATCGCCAGATGGTGCGCAATATGCCATTGGTACGCTTACAACGTCTAAAAGTTCTTACAGAACATATGTTCTTACCAAAGATGTGAATGGAAGTTTGCGCATTCAGCAGCTTCGTTTTGAGACCAACGAGTAATTCTATTTATGACAATTGACGAGATTATTGATGCAGCGCTAACAGAAGATATTGGCGATGGAGATCACACTTCTGATGCATGTATTCCAGTATCAGCGCAAGGAAAAGCAAAACTGCTAGTTAAGGAAGATGGAATTATTGCAGGAGTTGAATTAGCACAACGAATTTTCTCCCGTTTCGATAAAAACCTAAAAGTTGAAGTGCTTATCAAGGATGGCGCTAAAATCAAAGTTGGCGACATCATTCTAACAGTAGAGGGCTCATCGCGTTCAATTTTGAAAACAGAGCGATTAATGCTCAACTTCATGCAACGCATGAGCGGTATTGCAACCAAAACGGCCAATCTGAACAAGCTCATTGAAGGCACTTCGGCTAAACTTTTAGACACCCGTAAAACCACTCCATTGCTCCGCGAGCTAGAGAAACTTGCTGTGAAAATTGGTGGCGGTGTAAATCACCGAATTGGCTTGTATGACATGGTGATGATTAAGGACAATCATATTGATATGGCTGGTGGAATACCGCAAGCCATTGAGCGCGTTCATCAACATTTAAAATCCGTTGGAAAGGATTTGAAAATTGAGATTGAAGTGCGTGATTTTAACGAACTAAATGAAGTCCTTTCTGTTGGAGGAATTCACCGAATCATGCTCGATAATTTTCATCCAGATGATGAAAAAAAGGCGGTGGATTTGATTGCTGGTAAATATGAAACGGAAGCATCTGGTGGGATTACCGAACAAACCATCCGTGCACATGCACTTTCTGGTGTTGATTACATTTCAGTTGGCGCCCTCACGCACAACATCAAAAGTCTAGACCTTAGCCTGAAAGCAGCCTAAGATGCTGAGAAAGTACATCGTTAAAATATTGCAGCTTCCGATTATTCGGAATTTACTGCGACTTTCCAAGGAAATCCGAATACCTGGTTTTGACGGATTGCCACTTTATGACGTGATGGCATTCTTCATTAAAGGAATGCAAGAAGGTTGGCTCAACTTGCGGGCATCAGCAGTAGCATTCAACTTCATTTTAGCCATTTTTCCAGCCATTATCTTCTTCTTTACGCTTATCGCCTACATTCCAATTGACGGTTTTCAGGCACAACTCATGAGCGTTTTAGAAGTGATGCTACCCGCGAATACGTACGCAACGGTGAGCGAAACGATTGAAGATATTATCATGCGACAACGCGGTGGTTTGCTCTCCATAACTGTTGTATCGGCAATGTACTTTTCCACAAACGGTGTGAGCGCGCTGATTGACAGTTTCAATACAACTTACCATACCATTGAGAGCCGGCCTTACCTTATTCAGAGAGGTTACGCACTACTGATTACGCTCATTCTGGTGTTCTTTACTGTGCTTGCAATTGGACTGATTATTTTCGGGCAAATTGGGATGGAATACCTAGCGAAACAAGGGTGGGTTGAAGACACATTTCTTCGATTCTCGCTCAACATTGGACGGTATGTTATCATTCTCGCCTTACTGTTCTTCGCCATCTCGGTATTATATTTCTTAGGTCCAGCAAAACAAACTAAGTGGCGATTCTTCTCCGCAGGTTCTTCTTTGGCCACGTTTCTTGTCATTGTATCCTCGGTTGGTTTCACCTACTTCGTAGATAATTTTGGTACTTACAATAAACTTTACGGCTCCATCGGAACACTGGTAATAGTTATGTTTTGGATGCTCCTAATATCTATGGCATTGTTGATTGGGTTTGAGCTAAACGCAAGTATAGAAGATGCCAAACTGCGCGAGATTGAACTTGGAAAACGCTCATTAGGGATTTCATTAGAAGAGGAAATTGAAAAAGGAGGAGATTCATGAAAAGATTTTTTACCATTCTAAACCTGCTCATTGCTGGAACTGTTTTCGGGCAGTACAATCCACTTTCTCCGCCTAACACATTTCGTTCGGCTGACAACCATTTGTACTGGCAGAACCGTGAAAGTGCCTCGGATTATTGGCAGCAAGACGTGCATTATCGCATTGCGGCCAATGTGGATGAACAGACCGATATCATCTCAGCCAAGATGGAATTGAGCTATTGGAACAATTCACCCGATACTCTTTACGAAGTGTTTTTTCATCTTTATCAGAATGCGTTTCAGCCAGGTTCTTTTCATGATCAACTAGATGCTGGTCAAGGTACAAGGCATCGCTTTGGGAAATACGAAAAGGATGGAAAAGGAACTGAAATCACCTCTCTGACTATTAATGGAAAAGAAGTTCAGCAACAGCTGGATAACACCATTTTGAGAATTGTGCCTAATGAGCCAATTCTGCCCAATTCAAAGACGGAATTAAAGATTGATTTCAACACTTATTTCGATCAAGGAACGATGGGTCGGAGAATGAAACCGTTCCAATCGGGCGAGTTTACCCACTATGATGGCGTTCATTGGTATCCGCGTATTTCCGTGTATGATCCAAAGTTTGGTTGGACCACCGACCAACACTTGGGGAGCGAGTTTTACGGAGATTTTGGAACGTTTGATGTGGCACTCACCTTTGCAAACAATTACGTGGTAGAAGCAACAGGCTTTCTACTGAATCGCGATGTGGTTCTTCCGAATGAACTACGCGAAAAATTGGATGTCAAGAATTTTGCAGAGAAGCCGTGGGGAGAAGCTGCTTCGATTATCATTCCTTACGATACAACGGAACATAAAACATGGATTTACCATGCAGAAAACGTGCATGACTTTGCTTTTACTGCCGACCCAAATTATCGCATTGGTGAAGCTGAATGGAACGGCATCAAGTGTTATTCTTTGGCTTTAGAAAGTCATGCTAGTGAGTGGCAGAATGCTGCTGATTACACGGCTCAGACCATCAAGGTTTTTTCGGAAGGAATTGGTCTATACAATTACCACAAAATGATTGTGGCCGATGCGCGCGATGGCATGGAATACCCTATGCTCACCCTCGATGGTGGCAGTGATCCAAGTTATCGTGGCTTGTTAGTTCACGAAATAGGACACAATTGGTTTTTCGCTCAGGTTGGAAACAATGAAACGTATCGCGCAGCTTTGGACGAAGGTTTCACTCAGTACCTCACTGCTTATGGCTTGCGGAAAATTGATGGCGACACGGTGGTTGAGGAACGCGAAAGCGATTGGTACAAACGTTCATTTCAGAAGGAAAAGTTGGCTATTGACGATGAAATATACTACGGTTTCATGCGGAGTGCCACGCAGCATTTGGACCCGTATTTGAACACACATTCTGATCAATTTGAGGATTATCGGCATGGATACGGTCACGTGTATTACAAGACGGCAACTATGCTTTACAACTTGGAATACGTGCTTGGTGATTCCCTTTTTGCCAAGGCAATGATGAACTATTTTGATGAATGGAAGTTCCGTCATCCGTATCTAGATGATTTCAGAAGTTCTTTCATCCGTTTCACGAAGGTTGATTTGAACTGGTTTTTTGACCAATGGTTGGAAACTGATAAGCGCATTGATTACGCGATTGGCCGTGTTAAAAAACTGGAGAATGGACAGTTTTCGATTCGCTTAAAACGCAAAGGTGGAATGCAGATGCCGCTTGACTTAAAAGTGATAGACAAGAATGATAGTGCGCATTATTTCCATGTACCAAATACGTGGTTTGTAAAAGAAACGGATGCCACTGTTCTGCCCAAATGGACGGGATTCGCTAAACTGAATCGAACGCACGATATCGTAGTGAACGTTCCTGAAGGAATTGGGCAGATAGAAATTGACCCAAGCACCCGATTGGCAGACGTTTATATGTTGGACAATACGCGCAACGTTACGGCAACTATTGACCTAGACCATCAGGTTTACAACCGTCCTGATTGGCGCAAGTACGAGTTTGCTGCGCGCCCAGATGCGTGGTATAACGGATTTGACGGAATGAAATTCGGAATCCATATCAATGGTGGCCATTTCAACACCAATCATGTGTTTAATTTTCACCTCTGGGCTAATACAGGTTTTGGTCAATGGGATTTGGATGAAAACGTGAATAGCCGGGGTTTCATGCCGATGAGTTTCATGTTCAATTACCGCACTTCGATTGCGCGATACTGGAAAAATAGTGAAGTTGATGTGTCGGCACGAATACTTGATGGATTGTACAATTATCAGCTTGGATTTTCTAAGAAAAACCGCAAGCGAACCACAACATATCGATTGTACTTTAAGTCGCTTTATCGGCACAACGCACGCGACATTGCCTACCTCCTCAATCGAGATACTTGGAATGCGAATATGTGGAATAACTCATTCAACGCAGAGATAAACCACGTTTACAAGTATGGCAGCGGAAATGGCGAATTGAACATTGGACTACGCAGTAGTTCGCTGGGGAGTGATTACGATTATCACCAGCTGAAATTGGAAGCCAAGAACGAAACCAATCTTTGGCGGTTGAAGCTAAAAACACGTCTTTTCGCGCAACTAGGAACTGGGAGTAATTGGGCTCCTGAATCTCAATTATACTTGGGCGGAGCAAACCCAGAAGACATGATGGACAACAAGTTTGTTCGTTCATCGGGTATTTTCCCATCTGATTGGGCAACGTTTCAAGAATCGAGTAACCATCTGCATTATGGTGGGGGTTTGAACTTGAGAGGATACGTAGGTTATCTTGCTCCAGAAAACATAGAAGATGGAGTGGTATTAGCTTATGCAGGCAACAGCGGTGCCTCCATCAATGTGGAGTTAGAGTTTGATGAAATCTTTGGCCTCAGCCCTTGGTGGACAAGAGAGTGGCTGGATATTGACACATACATTTTTGCCGATCTTGGATTCATCAATTCCAACAAAGCTGGTGAACAATTGGCGTTTGCCGCGCCACGAGCTGATGCCGGATTAGGCGCAGCTATCACAATTAAAAGCTGGGGAGCGCTTGAAAAAGTAAAGCCACTTACCATACGATTTGATATGCCGCTGTTCCTAAACCGAACTCCTGCGCTAGACCCAGAGCCTTGGGCTTTCCGTTGGATGGTTGGAATCAGTAGGGCCTTTTGATTTACAAATAGATACGTGCGATTGCCTTAATCCTGACAAAACTATTTAACCATGAAAAAATACATTTACCTTTTTCTCATCTTCTCCTTTTTCTCTGTTTCATCCTTTGCCCAACGTACATCGGCAATTGGCAAATGGAAAACGGTGGATGACAACACAGGTAAAACGAAATCCGTAGTCGAAATCTATGAAGAAGGCGGCAAGCTTTTCGGGAAGGTGTTGGAGCTGTTCGAACCTCCAAAACCAGACCCTGTTTGCGAAGAATGTGCAGAAGATGATGCACGCCATATGAAACCAATTGTTGGATTAGAGATTATTCGCAACATGGAAAAAGACGGTGATGAATATGAGGATGGAGACATACTTGACCCTGAAAACGGGAAGGTTTACCGATGCAAACTTTGGGTTGAAGAAGGAAAACTCAAGGTTCGCGGATATATTTCTTTCCTATACCGAACACAGACTTGGTTGCCTGCGGATTAATCAGCTTTTATAGGCCGATAAAAGCATTTCACCAATTTCCTCGTAGCCGAACTTGGTTTTGAAAGACTCAGCTATTGCTTGGTTATCGTAAGGCATTTTCACTGCCGAGCAGATACCATCTACCCACGGCTGTATCTTATTCTCCACAAGCAGCCCGTTGGATTCGTCAATGAGTTCTGGGATAGCCGCCACGTTAGAGGCTACCACAGGCGTTCCGCATTTTAGCGCTTCCGCAACTACCACCGAAAAGGTTTCGTACTCAGAACCGTGCAAAAACAAGTCTGCCTTCTGAAACTCTCGAGCCACCATTTCTTTTGTAAGAAACCCATGAAATTGTGCGTGCACATCATTCCTAGCACAGAACTTCTTGAGTTCAGGAATTCTATCGCCATCTCCGATAATGCCTAGAATTACGGGTTTATCAAGCAGTTTAGATGCTTCAGCCACAGCTTTTATTAAGAGTTTCGGTCGTTTAATAATGCGCTTCCCTTTATTCCATTTAGCCGCCATTACAAAGTAATAGCTGCTTCCCACAGCGCTTGGTCTGAACTTGAATTCCGTTGATGGAACAACATTCGGAACAACTTCCAACTTGTCTTTATCAAGCACAAATTCGGATGTTTTCCCTTTCAAGAATTGTGAAACAACAAATATTTTCTGCGCATTTGCGTAAGCCTTTTTACCCCAATTTCTAAAAAGGTTCTTCTCAAAGTAATACGCCAAATTTGACCAGTGCTCGCTGATAAAATGCGGAACCTGATTTTCTACGGCCAATCGGTTTGCAATGGCACCAGCCGGATGGATAACATGCGAGTGGATAAGATTGAAAGACCGTAAGTCCATGCCAATCTTTTTGAGGGCTCGTTTTATAAGGATTAGCTGAACGGGATAAACTGTGTAAGTTAATTTCCAAAGACTGCCCGACAGGTCTATGCGGGTTACTGGGACTCCTTCCACCTCTTCCTGATAAACACGGTTTTGACATAGTCCTTTTCCTCCCTCAATCTGTACGTGGACAATAGTGACATCTACTCCGACTTTTCTAAGTGCTTTGGCATGCTCTAAAATAAAAACTCCGAATAGCGGATTTTCTTCTGTAGGAAACCAATGAGTCAGGAATAATACCTTCATCCCTTTATGAGTTTATTTATTAGCAAATCAACAAACTGATTCACGTCATCAGACAGTTTAAAAGCGTAGCTCAATGGTAGATAAATAGCAAGAATAGTCAAAGACCTTAGAACAATATCAAGATATAGTGTTTGCTCAGGAATGAGGCTGCTTATAAAATAAGTCAACGTGCCTAAAACGAGGGTTGAAATTGATTTTAGTGAAAAAGGGTCGAAATTGAACTTAATCTTGAGAAACGTATACCGTGCAAACTGAAAACTGATGAGTGAAATAGCGGTTGCAATTGCCGCCCCATTGATGCCGTATTTTGGAATAAAAACTAGGTTAAGAATAACAGTAACTATAATCAAACAGACATTCGCGTAGGTATCAAATTTATACCAATTGGATGTGCTGATAATACCACCGTTGATACCGAAGCCAACATCCGCCAAGCGGGCTATTCCAATAATTAGCAGCACCCATTTTCCCCCTGCGTATTTATCAGGTAGAATTTGAAATATATTGTGCTCATTAGCCCATAATCCAACTAAAATCAATGTTCCTATTAGCAACTGATTTATGGATGTTTTAGCATATATCTTCTGAATGAGTACAAGGTCATTATCCTTCCATGCTTGAGAGATAACGGGCACAGAAATATTCGCAATTGCATTACGGGGAATGTTGAGAAGCGCTATGATATAAAATGCTACCGAATAGAACGCAGTTTCACCTAAACCAATCATAGCGCTAATCATGATTACATCCACACTCATCAACATTAATGAACTCACGTTTGTGAGAAGTGTAAAAGTGCCATAATGAACCAATCGCTTTCTTAATCCGATTGTCAGAAATTTGTTGTCCAACTTTAAACTGAACTGACCGATTCGGATAAGGTAAGTCAACAACCCAACGGTCATCAGACCATAAAGGCCAATAAATAATCGCATGAAATCATCAAAATCGATAAGCTGCAACCAGTAAACTCCAATAATCACTGTTACCCCCATTCGCAGAAAAACTTCCCTGAAAAATACGTTCACCACAGAATGATAGACAGCACGGGTATAACTCGAAAAAACCTGATTGTACACCTCAAATATTAAGTACGGAAACAGTAGATAATAGTAGTCTATGAACAAGGCGGACTTATTAGCATAATGAGCGAGCACCCAAGGTCTGACCAATACTAAAACCAATGAAACAATTAGAGTCCCTAGCAACGCAATTCGTATTGCAAGACCGATGAGACCATGATTGGACTTATTGCTATCGGCAAACTCCGGAAAGAACCTAATAATGGTGTTAGAAACACCGAGCAACGCAAACTGTGCAGTAACTCCGACAACAGCTACCAACACCCTTGTAAGCCCAAACTCCTCTGGCTCAAACAGTGCGGGAAACAAAAGAATCACATTTACGAAACCTAGGGCCACTCCGATATAGGAAAGCGCTGAGTTCTGAATGCTTTGTTTTCTGATTATTCCCAAGGACGTGAACTAACTATTACTTGAGTAAAATATCTGTTTCAGCGAAGCTACGGAAGTGTAGGACAACAACTGACGTTTGCTAGATAAATTAACAGGCAAACACAAGGTTGGCGAGTTCAGGAAATTCCCTCAATTGGAACTACATTTGCAGCCTTTGAAAAAACTTTCAGAATATCTAATTCGAATCTCTTTTAGGGTTCTAGACGCGTTGTTTCCCACCAAAAACAACATCGTATTTTCCACGAGAGGCGCGAAAGGTTATGCCGACAATAGCAAGGTGTTGTTCGAGTACTTTCTTTCTCAAGGAATCGATAACGTCTACTTCTTCACCAAGAAAAAAGACGTTTACAACAAAATTCCAAAGAATGGAATTTACGCCTACAGTTTAAAAGCAATCAGAATACTTCTTCAATCAAGAATCCTGGTGTTTACACATGGTTCTGGAGATTTCTTTCCGTTTTCGCCACCAAAAACTAAGCACAGAAAATTTGTAAATCTATTCCATGCAATCGCAGTTAAAGAAGTTGGGCATAAAGGAAACCCTGCTTTGATAAAAGAGTCTAACGAATGGGACTACTTCGTTGTCTCATCCTCATTTGAGGCAGATTTCATAAAACAGCAATACTCGCTAACAAACGAACAAATAGTTGTTTTGGGACAGCCCAGAAATGATATTCTATGCAAGGAAAACTCAAAGCCTTCAGAAGCTAAAATGGTGCTGTATGCTCCTACATTTAGAGATTCAAGCATAACCGAACTGTTTCCGTTTACTGATAAAAACCTACCCGCGTTAGACGACTTCTTAGGCAGAAAGGGAATGAAAATCATGATTCGTTTACATATTAACGAAGAAAAAAATTATCGGCACTCTAAAGAATATGCTCAGTTAGAAAATATCTTTTTTGCTGGGTCTGATGTTCATCCATCCGTGAACGATATTTTGTATTGCTTTGATGCACTTATCACGGATTACTCAAGTATAGCCTTGGATTATTTGTTGCTCGACAAGCCAATTGCATACATAGCTTACGACTATGAGGCCTATCTGACAGAGCGGGGTTTTTCATTTGACTTTCATGAGCACAGAGCAGGTCCAAATATTTCAACGCAGAAAGATCTGCAACTTTTTTTGGACCAGAAAGAAGATACTTTTGCCACCCGAAGATCTGAGCTGAAAAATCTATTTCATCAATACCAGAATGGAAAGACTTCAGAACGACTTTTCAATTTTATACAAACGTTATGAATCTAAGTTTTCAGGACAAAACATATTGGGAAGAATACTACTCTCACGCAGACAGAATACCTGAAACACCTAGTCCGTTTGCGATGTTTTTGGTTGACGATGGTATTATTGCGAACCGTTCTATTATTGAGCTTGGTTGTGGCAACGGCAGGGATGCTAAATTTTTTGCCAAAACTGCTAAATCGGTTATTGCTGTTGACCAATGTATGAATACCACTTCCATGTTGGATAAACTTGATGGGATTAGCTCATACCCAGCAGATTTCACCAACCTAAACCCTGTAGATGACGCTGATAAACTTGACGTTGTTTACTCCCGTTTTACCATGCATGCCGTTGATGTGGATGGTGAGAACAGAACGCTTAATTGGATTCTAAAAAATCTAAAATCTGGAGGCCTTTTTTGCTGTGAAGTGCGTACAACCAAGGATGACCTTTGGGGCAAGGGCGTTGACAAAGGCGGTAATGTTTGGTACTACAATAGTCATCACCGAAGGTTTGTGGTTTCTGATGAATTTGTTTCTAAAGTGAAGGAATATGGCTTTGAAATCAAATCTGCGAAAGAAGACAAAGGATTTGCTCCTTACAAAACGGAAGACCCGATTGTTCTACGGATTATTGCCCGCAAGCCCTCTGCTTAGATAGAAACTAAAGCTTCGGTAAACAGCCTTCTACGTTTGGATTAATCCAAGCTTCTTAAAACCACATCAAGTTTCTTCGTCAATGCTCTTCTCGAATAAAACCCAACATGGGAGGTTTTGGGGCTAGTACTCGTTTCTTGAAAGTGTTTTAATTGCTCTTCCAGAAACTGACGAATCCCGGTTTCATCAGCGTAATCGAACATCTTACCTGCGCCCGTTTCATTAAGAATAGCGGCAGCATCTCCATCAACAGGTCCAATTGCAAGGATTGGCCTTTTGAGAGCCAGATATTCGAATATTTTTCCGGTGAGGATTCCTTTGTTGTTTTCAATCTTTGGTATAACCAATAAAAGAACGCTGCACGCAGCCGCTTTTTCTATGGCTTTATCGTGATTTAGGTAGCCTGTAAATTCAGTTTTTGTTGATACTTCTTCAATTCGGTTTCTAACCTGAGCAGGTGCATCACCAATAAAACGAAATGCAATATCAGCTTCTATTGAACCAACCGTTTTCAATAACGCAGTAACGTCATATTGCTCCGTAATTGTTCCCATGTAACCAACGGTGAACTGTTTATCCAACGGAATATCAAACTGAAAATCATCCTCATCGAATCCGTTCGGAATTACTTTGACATTCTCTTGTTTCAACCTAGGAGCAAGCTCGCAGAACTCGCCTGCCAAACTTTGGCTTACCGTTATTACGCGATCAGCATTTTCCAAGACGGCAAGCTCCAGCTTAGCATTTCTATTTTTAGCCCATTTGGTCTGAAGTAATTCAGAAACGTAATAAATCTTGGTCCATGGATCCCGCATATCTGCAACCCATTTGATGTTTCTTGTTTTCTTGAGTTCTAGCCCAATTAACTGCGTAGAATGTGGTGGCGATGTGGTTACAACCATATCAATACCATGCATATCAATAAGTTCATTCGCCTTCTTGATGGCATACTGATTCCAGCCTTTACGCGGGTCTGGAATAAACATGTTTCCACGAATAAATCGGGCTAGCTTTTTAACTAAACCAGAAATGCCGTTTACAGTTTCATTAGCGAAACCACTTGATGGTGCTTTTCTGCCAAACAAACTGTAAATGACATACGGGTCGGATGCCTTTGTTGTATGAACATGAATATTCTGAGGCACTTCCGACAATAGCGATTCATCTAGCTGAGGATAATTCGCTGTCTCTGCATTCACAGTTAACACATGAACCTCATAGCCAAACTCGGGTAAATACTTGGCAAACTTCAACCACCGCTGTACTCCAGCACCTCCACTTGGTGGCCAGTAATACGTGATGATGAGAATTTTCTTCAAGACATTCATACCATTGGTATCAGTCTTTCTTAGCTCGCATATCTCCCACTACTCCACCAATTACAAATAGCACTAGAAGGATAGATCCCGCAAGCGACATTTTTTCTCCCGTGGCATAAACTTCCGGTTCAAATTTGAACTCAACCTCATGATTGCCAGCAGGAATACGCATACTTCTAAGAACATAATTTGCTCTCAAATGTGGATGCAATTCGCCATCAACGTAGGCATTCCAGCCGTTGGCGAAATAAATTTCGGAGAACACCGCCAACTGCTCTGTGCTTGCTTCGGTTTCGTACTTCAAGTAATTAGGCTTGTACTCCAAGAAGTAGATGTTTGCAGCATCGTCTGTCGAGGGCTGAAAACCGCTCAACTGATCTGCAAACCTCTTATCGATAACCGCAATTTTTTCTGGATTAAAATCATCTTCACTCAATGCTGCCAATTCTTGATCAGCATTCTCAACCATCCTAACTTCATCCACAAACCAAGCGTTGCCCAGAGCCAATGGATTTCTTCTAACCGAAGGACGTCCTTCTTTATCTGGCGTAATGAAATACTTGGTATTAAGCATGTTCAATACAGCCAAGTTCGTATTGCTAATGCAAGAGTCAATCAACTCTTGGTACCGCTTTAATTTAGCTCCATGATAGCCACCAATTGATTTGTGGAAGTAGGACGTTTTCGAATCATTAAACGTACTAACAGCCAAATTTATCACCCGGAAATTTGGGTCTGTATCAGCCAAAATCTGCTGGTCGGCAGCTGTTGGACTAATTACGTTCTTGTTCTTTCTGGCACTTATAAAATCATCGTTATCCAAGAAGCGTTTATCCACTTGGACTAAATCGATTAATACCAAACCTGCAATTAGCAAAACGGCAACATTCGCTTTTAGCTTATTCATAATTGTTGCAAACAGAATTCCTGCGGTGATAAGAATCAGAATTAGCGAACGCATGGCGTCTGATTGCAATAGCGATTTACGGTCGTCTAGTAATGCTGCAACCAACCAATCTGGAAATCCAGCGCCTGCTAATTGAGCATCATTAGCAGATGAGAAATCGAAGAAAGCACCAGGTAATACTGAAAACAAAAGACAGACTCCTCCGACTGTTCCAGCAGCAATCATCAGCTTGTTCTTCATCGCCACTTTATCCGTGGATTCGATAAAACTCTTCAGCCCTAAAACAGCGGCAATTGGCAAGATTAACTGTGCAATAACCAACGTCATAGAAACCGCCCTAAACTTGTTGTAGCCTGGAACATAATAGAAGAAGAAATCCGAGAACACTGCAAAATTGTGTCCCCACGAAAGCATAATTGAAAGGACGAAAGCGCCTATTAGCCACCATCGATTTTTAGCTTCGATAACCAAAAATCCGAGCATGGCCAGAAAGCAGATAATTGCACCTAGATAAACTGGCCCGGACGTAAACGGTTGTGTTCCCCAATAAAGTGGCAGATTGGCAATGATTCCTTTAGCCTGACTCTTCGGAATGCCTTTATCTACCATGATTGTATAGACATCAGACTTCTCATCGAGACTACCTTGAGATGAGCCTCCCATAAAGTTGGGGATAAGCAAGGTAAACGTTTCTGCCACGCCATAACTCCAACGCATGGCGTAGTCCTTATCCAAACCTGAGCTTTCCTGTTTCGTGCTTAGCTCCGATTTTCCACGCATTGTCTCCTCGCCATAATCGGCAGTAGTCCATAGCGCAGAAATGTTTGGTCCAATTGCAATCAACGCGGCCACAACCATCAAACCAGTTGCTTTCATAAAATTGGGTAGCTCTCCATTTTTAATGGCATACACCAATTTTACTGCTCCCAAAATGAGAACAACTAACAGTAAATAATAAGTTATTTGAAGATGATTAGTGGCAAGTTCCAGCGAGAGGAAGAGTGCCAGTAATGCAGAACCAAGCAGATATCGCCCTTTATAGGTGAGTAAAATAGACCCGATTACTGGAGCCATATAGGCCATTGCATGCGCTTTGGAATTGTGACCCGCCTCAATAATAATGACCGAATAAGATGCCATTCCAAAACCTATGGCACCAACAAGTGCATACCGCCAGCCAACTCCCATCATCAAAAACATGAAATACACACCTGCCATCATTAGGAATAAGTAGTCCGCTGGTTTTGGAATTCCCAGTTTAAAGACGGTAAGTATTTTCTTACTCCAGTTGTTTGGGTACAAAACAGAAATCTGATACGCTGGCATTCCACCGAACATGGAATTCGTCCAAAGCGCTTCTTCACCAGTCTCTTCTCTCAAATCGACAATCTCCTTGCTCATTCCTAGGAAGTTGACAATGTCAGATTGGAACAATTCTTTGCCCTGTATAAGCGGGCTCATGTAGGCGAGTGCAATACCAGCAAATACAAGAATTGCCGCAAAATGCGGGAACAATTTCTTCAGTTTATCCATGATGGAAAATTACGATGTAAGTGGAAGCCATCCTGTGGCTACTTTTCTTTGATTTCTTCAAACTCGACATACTCTCCGTCTGAATCGGAAACGTTGCCTGGCTTTCTTTTCTCTGCTCCTTTTTGGATGACTACATCTCCTTCATAGTCATCGGTCGAATAACCTGATTGATTTTCCTGCGCCTGCCGCATTCTATCCTCCATAGTCTGCTGCGCCTTGTTCATCACCTTTTTGGCGAGAACAGGGAAGAAAAGCCTAAAAAGCAACTTCCATGCGTAGTAGATAACTACGAGAATTAATATGGTTTTGAATACGCCTGTCATGCCATGGTAACGTGGTTATCGGCTAAGGTATAAGTTACGTTCCGAATAAATCTCGCGGAAGAACTCATCGTTGAGGTCATCGATAAAGCGAATTGCCTCTCCTGTTGATTTCATTTCTGGTCCTAACTCCTTGTTTACATCGGGGAATTTCTCAAATGAGAAAACAGGAATCTTTATTGCGTAGCCCTTTTTGTACGGATTGAATTTAAAGTCTTTTAACATCTTCTCGCGCATCATCACCTTAGTGGCGTAGTTCACATACGGCTCTCGGTATGCTTTTGAAATAAACGGAACTGTCCGTGACGCCCTCGGGTTGGCTTCAATTATGTAAACTATTTCGTCTTTAACAGCAAACTGAATATTCATCAATCCAACTGTATTTAATGCAAGTGCGATGGTGTTTGTGTACTCCTTGATTTGATTCAGAACATGTTCGCTTAAATCGAATGAGGGAAGCAGAGCATAGCTGTCTCCAGAGTGAATTCCTGCCGGTTCAATATGTTCCATGATGCCTAAAATGTGAACATCTACACCATCACATATTGCATCTGCCTCCGCTTCAATCGCACCTTCTAAGAAGTGATCCAATAGAATTCGGTTTCCAGGAATATCCTTTAAGAGGTTTACTACGTGATTTTCTAGCTCTTGCTCGTTAATCACAATTTTCATGTTCTGGCCTCCCAAAACATAAGACGGACGTACCAATAAAGGAAATCCGAGTTCTTTGGAAACTTCCAACGCTTTATCGGCATCTTCAGCCACTCCAAATTTTGGATATGGTATATTATTTTCCTTGAGAAGCTCTGAGAATCGTCCACGATCTTCGGCCAAATCCAACGATTTAAAATCTGTTCCGATGATTTTGATTCCGTGACGTTCCAGTTTTTCGGCAAGCTTCAATGCAGTTTGCCCACCTAGCTGAACAATAACTCCTTCCGGTTTTTCATGAAGAATGATGTCATAAATATGTTCCCAAAAAACGGGCTCGAAATAGAGTTTGTCTGCCACATCAAAATCGGTGGAAACCGTTTCTGGGTTACAGTTAATCATGATGGTTTCGTAGCCACATTCCTTTGCAGCTAAAACTCCATGAACGCAACAGTAATCGAACTCAATTCCTTGTCCAATTCTGTTCGGGCCAGAGCCCAGAACAACAATCTTCTTCTTATCGGTTACCACGCTTTCGTTCTTACCCTCAAAAGTGGAATAGTAGTAAGGCGTTTGTGCAGGAAATTCAGCAGCACATGTATCAACCAACTTGTAAACTCGCTGGATATCGAATTCTTGTCGCTTCTTAAAAACCTCGCTTTCCCAGCAATTAAGCAAATGAGCGATTTGTCTATCGGCATAACCTTTCTGCTTTGCCTCAAGCAAAAGCGGTTTCGGAATGCCATCCAGTTTGAAGCTCTGAATCTCATTTTCAAGTTCAATCATCTCATGAATTTGGTTGAGAAACCAAGAATCAATGCGTGTTATTTGCTGTATCGTTTTTAACGGAATTCCAAGTTTAAATGCATCATAAATATGGAACAACCGGTTCCAACTTGCGTGCTTCAGGCTGTGTAGAATCTCATCTTGATTACGAAGTTCTTTTCCATCGGCACCAAGTCCATTTCTATTAATCTCTAACGATTGACAGGCTTTCTGAAGTGCTTCTTGGAACGTTCGTCCAATTCCCATCACTTCTCCAACAGATTTCATCTGAAGGCCTAGTTCTCGGTTACAACCTTTGAATTTATCGAAGTTCCAACGAGGAATTTTCACAATCACGTAATCAAGCGTTGGCTCGAAAAACGCAGATGTAGTTTTAGTAATCTGGTTGTCAAGTTCATCCAAATTGTAACCAATAGCTAATTTGGCTGCGATTTTTGCAATTGGATATCCCGTTGCTTTTGATGCCAAAGCGGAAGAGCGACTTACTCTAGGATTAATTTCAATAGCGATAATGTCTTCTTTCGCATCATCGCTCACAGCAAACTGAACGTTACATCCGCCAGCAAAATTTCCGATTGACCGCATCATGTGAATAGCCATATCTCGCATGCGCTGATAGGTCTTATCGCTCAACGTCATTGCGGGAGCCACGGTAATGGAATCTCCCGTGTGAATTCCCATCGGATCAAAATTCTCGATGGAGCAGATGATGACCACATTATCGTTGTTATCGCGAAGCAACTCCAACTCAAACTCTTTCCAGCCAAGAAGTGCTTTATCAATCATCACCTCATGAATAGGCGACAAGTGCAGTCCCGTATTGAGATGCTTATCAAAATCTTCTTGGTTGTAAACAATGGACGCACCTGCTCCACCCAAAGTGTAGGATGCTCTAATGCACAACGGAAAGCCGAATTTTTGTGCCACTTCTTTCCCTTGCAGAAATGACTTGGCTGTTGCCTGTGGCGCCATCGGAATACCAATTTTCCCCATGAGTAGCCTAAACTTTTCACGGTCTTCAGTTACTTCAATGGCCTCCACATCCACACCAATCATCCTTACTCCATACTTATCCCAAATGCCCATTTCCTTGCATTTGATGGATAAGTTGAGAGCAGTTTGACCTCCCATTGTTGGTAACACACAATCAATGTCGTGCGCTTCTAAAATTTCAATAATGCTTTTTGGCTCTAGCGGTTTCAGATAAATATTATCTGCCGTTACAGGGTCCGTCATAATTGTTGCCGGATTTGAGTTAATGAGTGTTACCTCAATTCCCTCTTCTCGCAAAGATCTGGATGCCTGCGAACCAGCATAATCAAACTCGCATGCCTGACCAATTACAATTGGACCAGAACCAATAATTAGGATGTGTTTTATGGAAGTATCTTTTGGCATATTCTATATGAGTTTAGCTATGGCGCAAATTGTTGCGAAGTTAGTACCTAGACGATGCTACCTTTGCCAAAAATAAGGTCAGTTTTAAACATTTTATCCCCGTAACCAGCTTTGCGTAAAACACTGAAAATTGGCTCTGTAAATTGGAGCTACCTTGATAGTGGCGAAGGTGATGAAGTTTGGTTTGTCTTTCATGGTTATGGCCAGGAAGCTGAAGTGATGCTTCATTTTATGAAAACGCTACGTCCAACCGCTCGAATTCTCAGTTTCGATCTTCCATTGCATGGAGGAACCGAAATGAAACACAGCGTTCTGCAGACGAGCGATATTTCTGACCTAATTGGTATGACACTTAGAGAAATTGGTGTAAAAAACTGCTCATTAGCAGGATTCAGTCTTGGAGGTAAAATCGTGCTAAAACTGGTTGAGCTCGCTCCTGGAAACATCAATAAGATTCTGCTCATAGCGCCAGACGGGCTGAAAGTGAATCCACTGTACTGGTTTGTGACAAACACGATTGTTGGCAGAGAGCTTTTCCACTTGTTTATTCAGTGTCCGCAACCACTACTTTTTACATCCAAATTACTGAGCATGTTGGGGCTGATGAATAAGAAGATTGATACGTTTGTATCGGCACAATTAAGTACTCGCTCAAAACGTGAGAAGGTTTTAAAAACTTGGATTGCTTTCAAGCAACTAACACCAATCCTTAAAGACGTACGGAATAAGATTTGGCGATACCAGATTAAACCCACGTTGGTTTTTGGCAAGCGAGATCGCGTTATTCATCCTAGGCTAGCTAAGAAACTCTCTGGAGAAAACTGCTCAACCGCTGAATTAATTTGGCTGGATGCAGGCCACAACCTGACTACGAAGGAGCACGCACTGCAGTTGAAAGGTCATCTGGAATTCAACTAAAAGCTCCGACTACTTCTGAAACGCTTCGATTCCAGAATCTAACCATTCAACATATTTATCAATGTCGGGGTCGTAAGCAGCTGGCTCACCAAGCTGGTTTTCTTCATGATCCAAAACCACATAGTAAGGTTGAGAGTTTGTCTTAAACCGATCGGCTTGCATGTAGCTCCATCTGTTTCCTACAGTCCGAAGTGTTTTGGTTTTATCTCCAATTTGAACTTCAATCTGTTCTTCTTTCGGAAGTTTAGTTTTCTCATCCACGTAAAGTGAAATCAGCACGTAATCTTCTCTGAGTCGCTTCAAAACACGGGGATCACTCCAAACCTGCTCTTCCATTTTTCGGCAGTTGACGCATGCCCAACCTGTAAAATCTAACATGATTGGTTTACCAGATTCTTTGGCATAAGCCAACCCCTCTTCATAATCGTGGAAACATGGTAATCCATGCGGACAATGCTCCGGGTCTCCAACAACTTCGCCTTTGTCTGAAATGACTACAGCCGATGAAACGGCTCCTCCACCAAAACCGTTAGGGCTTTCGCTGTAAAAACTAGGTGGCGGAAATCCGCTAATAATTTTTAGTGGCGCTCCCCATAAACCTGGGATTAAATAGATTGTAAAAACCAGCACGAACAAACCGAAGAAATAACGTGGTATTGAAATGCTTGTAAGAGGACTATCGTGTGGGAATTTGATAAACCCAAACAAGTATAGAGCGAGCGTACTGAAAATTCCAATCCAAATAGCTAGGAACAACTCACGACTTAAAAACCCTGCCTGAACAACTAAATCCGCATTACTCAAGAACTTAAGTGCTAATGCCAATTCTAGCAGACCCAAAACAACTTTCACAGAATTAAGCCAACCACCTGATTTTGGCATTGAATTCAACCATCCAGGAAAGGCTGCAAACAGACCGAAAGGCAGCGCGAGTGCCAAGGAAAACCCCGTCATTCCCATAATCGGTCCCATCACGCCACCGTTTACGGCTGCTTGCACAAGCAAGGTTCCGATGATTGGCCCTGTACACGAGAACGAGACCAGCGAAAGCGTGAACGCCATGAAGAAAATACCGATGATTCCTCCTTTATCTGATTGCTGATCGGCCTTATTAACCCACGAACTCGGTAGCGTGATTTCGAACGCGCCAAGAAATGAAACCGCAAACACAACTAACAGCACAAAAAAGAATAGATTGAACCAAACATTTGTGCTCAGTGCGTTTAGCGCATCAGGCCCAAAAGTTACCGTAACAGCAAATCCTAATACCACATATATAAAGACGATAAATGCTCCATAAATCAACGCATTGGTGATGCCTTTTGCACGCGTTTTACTTTGCTTGGTGAAGAACGAAACCGTTAACGGAATCATTGGGAAAACACAAGGGGTTAGCAACGCAAGTAATCCACCAAGGAAACCTGCAATGAAAATGCCCAGCCAAGACTTATCGGCACCACCTCCTGAACTTTCTTCGGCAACTTCGCCACTCAATTCAAATTCAAATTCGACCCATTCTGGCGCAAGGCATTTCTCATCATCGCACACCATGAAATTCAACGCTCCGCTAACCTTTCCAACATCCTCAGTTAGTCTGACCTTTTGAGTAAAGGTGACCTCGTTTTCGAACCACGAAAGCTCTTCTTCATTTACAGGGTCAAACTCGGTAATCGGTTCTGGTTCAACAACTTTCCCTATCAATTCGATTCCTTTCAAGGAATCAAACTCAAAAGCGGTAGGTACTGTCATTGTCTCTTCAGGCAAATTCATAGAGTACACGTGCCAATGCTCTTCAATGGTTGCCCTGAACTGCAACTCGTACTCGCCACCCCCAAGTTCCTTCTGACTGAAAGTCCACTTAACTGGCTCAAAAATTTCAGATTCAACTTGACTTTCACCAACACCTTCCTCTTTTGGGGATTCGACAGAACCCTCAGCCTTTGGAATCTTGAACTCAAACGGAGCGTAATCTGGTGGCAAGCAGCGCTCATCGTTGCAAACCATAAATTCCAACTCTCCGTTTAATGTAGTAGCGGCAGCCGAAACAGTTACATTTTGGGTAAATCGAGCTTTTCCTTCAAAATACTTTACTTCGATTCCGAAGTTTTCGTCCATAGAAGAGTGTCCCTTTCCCTCAGAAACTTCGCCAACTAGTTTGGCCGAACCGAGCTCTTCAAAAGCAAATGAAGTTGGAACGGGTCCATCGCCATCTATATACTGAGAATAGAGATGCCAGCCATCTTCAATCTCTGCATCAAAAAAGAGCTTTGCTTCTGTTTCGGACACTCTTTCAACTGAAAATGACCATGAAACTGGGTCATATATTTGACTGAAAACAGTGGAAAATGTCGATACTGTGATTAGTATCGAGAGGAGTGTTCTGAACATATTATTTGTTGCTTTTTTATTCTAAGATGCGCTTTCGCGTACAAATATCTACTCTTACGTATGACGGTGTGTCTTGTTTCAGACCCTCACCTCTTATTCAAACTCCTCTGCCCCTTTCAATCCAAAGTACTTACGAATTCCCCAAGTACTTGCATATAAAAATGGCGTATCGATGGCGGCAATAATCGTCTTAAACAGCCATCCGGCAAATACCAATTCTGAGAACCGCTGCCATTCAATTGCTCCAACAGCACAAAGAATACCAACAACCAACGATGTATCTACAAGCTGCGATGTAATAGTAGAGAAGTTATTCCTTAACCAAAGATGCTTGCCCTTAGTAAGTCGTTTCCAAAAATGAAATAGTCGAATATCAATGAACTGCGCAGCCAAATAAGCTGCCATGGAAGCACCAACCGAAAAAGTAGTTAACCCGAAGACTTTACTGAATTCGTTATCACTAACTGGCGACCAACTTGTAGCGGTTGAATAGTCTGCAATTGTCACCACACCAAGCACAAAAACGCTTGAAAACAAACCTGCAAGAACAACCCGATTAGCGCGCTTAGCTCCGTATATCTCAGAAATTAAATCCGTAACTAAAAAGGTGATTGGATATGGAAGAATACCAACGGAAATCTCGAAATTGTAAAGTCCGAATGGGTTCCAAGTGAAGAATTTCTGGAAAATTAGATTGCAGGAAACCAACGAAGCAATAAAAACTCCAGCAAGAATCAGATAAAGATTATCGGCCTTTTGTTGTTTCTCTGCGGTTAGTTGCATCATTGAAAATTACCAACTTCCACCAGCTCCACCACCTCCGAAGCTACCTCCTCCAAAACCTCCAAAACCACCTCCGCCTGAGAATCCACCGCTACCGCCAGAAAAAGACGAAAACGAACCACCATGACTTCGACTTGAACTTGCGAGCAGCATCCAAGCCGCCCAAAACCCGATGTGATTTGTACGAGAATAGCTATGTACCTGCTTGGCTTTCATGAGCCAAATAATTCCAAAAACGAGAAGAATAAACACAAAGCTGCCGAGAGGTGGATTCTTTGCCTCTCCGGCTTCTCCAGCGCCACCGTTTCCTTGATATTCTCCACGAGTGACAAGAATAATAGCCTTAGCAGCAGCAGCCAAACCACCAGCATAATCGTTGCTCCGGAACCGCGGTTTCATCTCGTTTTCAATGATTCTCTTAGACATCGCATCGGTAAGCGTTGCTTCTAGCCCATAACCTGTGGCAATCCACATTTTACGCTCTTCCATACTTACGAGAATCAGCGCTCCATTATTTGTTTCGCCACTTCCAATTCCCCACTTCTCACCTAACTGGAAAGCATAATCGTCAATAGGATAGCCTTCCAAGGTTTTCATTACCACAATGGCAATCTGAACCGAACTTTCACGCTCGTACCTAACCAATAATTCTTCTAGACCATTTAAATCGGCACTAGAGATTGTTCCTGAATAATCATTTACCAACCGATTTGATTTGGCTGGGAATTCTTGAGAAAACGAACCAAATGGAAACGCTAACAGAAATATGAAAAGGAGGTTTTTCATTTAATAATAATGTCGTCAGAGAGTTCGTTCAAATCATCTTTCTGATACGGAAAGTGAGTTGATAGGGCTTCACCAGCCATGGAAATTCCTTTTTCAAGACCTTCTGCAAACAGACCTTCTTTGAAAGAGCTAAGCATTTCGACTTTGATGTGATCCCAGAAATCGTTTCCAACCTTGGCATTAATACCACCATCGCCCAAAATGGCGAATTTCCTATCCTTCTTAGCCAAATAGAAAAGCACGCCATTCCGAAGTTCGGTTTTGTGCATTTTTAGTTCGGAAAAAAGAAAAGCTGCACGATCAAGTACATCTTCCTTGCACTTATCCTCAACGTAAAGACGAACTTCGCCAGAGGTTGCTTTTTCAGCAGCTTTTATGGCCGTATCAAGCGCAGCCAGTCTCGCATCCGTGAAATATTCTTTAGCGCTCAAATCAGAATTCAACTTTAGGTGCTTCTTCCGCGCCTTTTGTAGACTCGAAATAATCCTTCTTCTCAAAATCAAACCAGCCAGCAACAAAGTTGTTCGGAAATTTGCGGATATACGTATTGTAGCCTTGGGCTGCTTCATTAAACTTTTTTCGCTCAACAGCAATTCGGTTTTCCGTTCCTTCTAACTGTGATTGCAATTCGAGGAAACTCTGATTTGCTTTCAAATCAGGATAACGTTCAACCACAACCATCAGTTTGCTCAAAGCCGAAGAAAGTCCGTCTTGTGCCGCCTGAAATTTCTGAATACTGCTCGCATCCAATTTCGATGGGTCAATATTTACACTTGTAGCCTTGGCGCGTGCATCAACAACTCCAATCAACGTTTCCTGCTCATGCGCAGCATAGCCTTTTACTGTTGAAACAAGGTTTGGAATCAAATCTGCTCTTCGTTGGTAAACATTCTCAACCTGCGACCATTGCGCAGTTACGGCTTCTTGCTTCTCAACCATTGAATTATACTGGCAACTCTGAAGTCCCATGGACCCAGCTATCAGAATTAGAAATAGTAGTTTTTTCATTTTCGTTTGATGTTTCAACAAATGTAAACAAGCAGCAACTTGAATGTTCAACTATCTGTAGTAACCTTTAACACTTTTTGGGTTGATTCGGAAACCTTAAAACGGTCGTCAAGACGCTTTCCAACTATCCAAGCAATCTCGTCTTGGTAAGTCATTACCCAAACTTGTTCTTTCTCAAGAATTGAAAGCTTTTCATCGATAAAGAAATCGCTGAGTTTCTTCCAGCCTTTTATTCCCAACGGTTTGAAACGATCGCCTTTCTGCCATTTTCTCAATTGGAAATCTGGGTTTTGAGATTCGGTGGAAATGGATGTGTTTGTAATGGATGTGTTTGTAACGGAAGTATTCCTGTGCGTCCCTACTGTATTGGCATCAATTAAAACTGTGTTGTTTGCTGTTTTCAGCGTTTTCAATTCGCTGCGCGGGATAAGCTCATAACTCAACTTGGGCTTTATTTCTAAACTTTCTATTCCCGAAATAATAAGACAATCCCTGTCCTTTGTAACTCGATGCGTATCGGAACAAACTTGCGAACCCGAGACCGAATCCAAAATCGCAAGCACTTCAAAAACCTGATCGGATGAAAAACCTTTCGTTCTGAGAAACTCTTTCAGTATTGTAAAAGGCGCTTTGGATTGTTGAATTTCTCGAACACTGAGTGTATTCTTTCCAACCTTCCAAGCCTCAAGATTTTCTGCAATCCAATTCTCATAGTTTGGATTTTCAGCTTCTGCCCTTTCACAAAGCTTTAGTAGCTGGTCAAATGCATTTGCATCAACATGTTTTAGCATCGGAATCAGTCGCAACCGCACCCAATTACGCTGATAGTACGTTTCCAAATTGGAAGCATCATTCCTAAAAGGCACGCTGCTTTCTTCAGTATAATCGCGAAGCTCTTTTTTTGTAAAACCTATCAGCGGACGAATTATTCCTTCTCGTTTTGACGGCATTCCTTGCAAGCCACGGAAACCTGTTCCTCTCAGTACATTTATTAATAGAGATTCTACGCGGTCGTTGGCGTGATGCGCGAATGCTGTAAAAGCGTAACCGTATTCTTTCCTTAAAGCATCAAAAAAAGCGTACCGTTCATCTCTAGCCACCATTTGAATAGAGCGATTGGTTTCGTTAGCCAATTTTTGCGTTTCCACATTTTTTAGGTGAAATGGAATTTCGTGCTTCTTGCACCAATTTCTGACCAGCTCTTTATCTGCATCAGATTCTAACCCGCGCAGCTGATAATTGCAATGCGCTACGCCAATTTGATGGCCATTTTCGTGCAAAAGTGTAGCAAGAACCATAGAATCCATTCCTCCGCTAACGGCAACAAGAATCGGTTTATCCGTCTTGGAAATACCGGAGAATTCCATTGCACGGAGGAACTTATTTTGCATGATTAAGCAGCACTTTTCGCATGGCCTCAGCCTTCAGCATACATTCTTCATATTCCTTTTCAGGGTCTGAGTTAATCGTTATTGCACTTCCTGTTGGAAAGGTGACAACTTTGTTTGCTTCATTGTAAAGAATGCTTCGGATGATAACGTTGAAGTCGAAATCGAGGTCAGGAGTAAAGTATCCAACCGCACCTGAATACAGTCCGCGAGAAAAATTCTCATACCTGTCAATTAATTCCATAGCGCTAATTTTTGGCGCACCAGTCATCGATCCCATCGGAAACGCATTCAGGATGGCATCCAATGGATGAACGTCTTCTCGCAATTCGGCCGAAACCGTTGAAATCATCTGATTAACGTGTTCGAACTCATACACACCGCACAACTCATCCACGTTTACACTTCCTTTTTTGGCACTTCTCGCCAAATCATTACGAACAAGGTCAGTAATCATCACGTTTTCGGTTACCTCTTTACTGTCGTTCCGTAAAGCCTTTTTTTGAAACTCATTATCAGACGTTCTTCTGTTAGTTCCTTTCATCGGTTGGGAAACAATCTTATTTCCTCGCTTCAGCATAAACCTCTCTGGACTAGAACTCATTAGGTATTTTCCATTATCCGCTACGTAACAGGAAAACGGGGCTGGAGATATTTCTTGCAGTTCCTGATACAGTCGAAATGGAGCTACCGACACATTTTCAATTTTGTGCTCTACGCAATAATTAACCTCATATATATCTCCTCGCTGTATATGCTCGCAGAGTTTCTCCACAACCGAGACATAAGCATCTTTGGCAACCATTGCCCCGGAGTCCTTCAAACTGGTTGGGGTATGTTTAGGATTTTCTTCTCTATTAAGCTTGCGGCCATGAGAAAAGCACTCAATCCCATCATCATTTACGAGTGCCACAATTTCTGGGATCACAAAATGAAAAGCGGGAAATCCAATCGAATCCTTATTTCTGGAGTTTAAATTTTCCACTAGGTTTTTAGCATCGTAGCTGAAATATCCCACAACTAAATCATTCGCATCATCAAGCCATTGCTTCAGCCTTGGAATGTCCTCTACCGTATGTCCAATAACGCTGTCTTGAACACCAATACCAATTAGTTGAGAAAACTTAAAATTTGAACCTGACAGACGGTTAGATTGGTTTTCATTCGAGTTCAGAAGAAACACTTGTCCCTCATCATCAACCAAGGAGAAAAGAATCTCTTTGGTTACATCATCCAACTTAAATCTACGAGACCAACTCATTGTGTTTTTTTCGACAGACAACCAAACCTACAACAGTAAATTGGGTAAGACTACATATCTGTTTGGTAATAGGAATGCAAAGTTGAAATTTAAATGAACAAGAAAGTTAATCTTGTGAGTCAATACAAATGGGTAAATTTATATTCTGTATTCCTGCAAGGGATATTCAGAACAAACGTTCGAAGGATTAAAAAAAATGGAAATACGTTACAAGAACTTGAAAAGCAGATTTATTCTTTCTTGCTTTTTCCTTAGCCCGTTAGTTGTTTTCTCTCAAGGAGTGAGGAACAATGGTGCGAAGATTAATATTGCGGCCAGCACATTTTTGATCATTGACAATGGCGGTTTTGAAAACACCAGCGCAGCAGGTGCACAGGTTACAAACGCTGGTACCATTGAACTTGATGGTGAATGGATAAACGACAACACAACTGGTGTATTTGGAGCAACTCCAACAGCAACTACAGGTGGAATTGTAAGGTTTGATGGCGCTGCTCAAAACATAAGCGGGGCTGAAGCAACAAATTTCTTTGACCTCGTAGCTGCGGGGACAGACCACAAAACAATGGATGGAGTAGATGCAAGTGTGTATGGAGAACTCGACCTTAGCCCAAGAAGTTTACGAATAAATGCAAACACACTTTTTATTGAGAATGCTGCAACAACGGCAATTACGGGAAGTGGAAAAGTAATTTCCGAAACACCTCCATCTTCTGGTTATAGTAGGATTAAATGGAATGTTGGTTTGGCTGGAACGGGAGCATACGTAATTCCATTTGGAACCGATGCGACAACGCCAGTTGACATCTCATTTAGCTACAACATTACCGCTGCTGGATTACCTAGTTCGGAGTATAAATCGTTTGCTACATATTCAACAAACGATTTAAATACAAATACCGGAGGTACGTGGACTGACCTACCCACTACAGTACTACACTTAACGGATGATTACATTCAACCTAGTCATTATTGGGTGGTTGATAGATTTTGGATTGTTGACGAAGACAATATTGGTGAGGGAGCTGGTGGTTACGGTGCCAGTCCTAGACCACAATTCTCTTATGGATTCAAATATGCAGATGCTGAAATCGCTGGAAGCAATCACATCGTTGAAGCAAACTTGATTGCACAACGTTACAACCACACTTTAGATAAATGGGGTGACTGGCTTTACGGTGTCCCTGGTGTAATCACAGTGCCTGGTTCAAACACAACCACGGTTCAAATTGCTCAAGACGGGGCCACTTGGACTGAGGATATGTACCCAGTTTGGACACTTGTTGACAACAGTGATCCACTTCCGATTGAACTGGTTCGTTTTGCAGGAGAATGTGCTGATGGAAAGATTGAAATTAGATGGAGCACGTTCACAGAAACCAACAACGATTTCTTTACAGTTGAGCGAAGTAACAATGGAACAGATTTCGAAATTGTAGATGTAATTGAAGGGGCTGGAAACAGTAATCAACCTTTATCATACAGCGTTGCTGATGGATTACCATACGGTGGTACATCATACTACCGTCTAAAGAATACAGACTTTGATGGTAAGTATGAATATTCAGAGGTAATTGCAGTAACCTGTGGTACTGACGGAAACGATTTCAACTTTGTAAATGCTTATGACGCTGACCAATCTGAGATTGTTGTTGAATTCACAGGTGCTGAGAATGAAGATTTCACAATCATGCTTTATGATGCTAGCGGAAGACGTACTCTAGACTTCCAAAGTGCTGCAGTTGAAGGCATGAACAGGGTGAGACTTCCATCTGGAGACCTTGCTAGAGGAATCTACATTATCAACTTGAGCAATGACATTAAGAACTTTAGCAAAAGGGTAATGCTGAACTAAGCGTTACTTCCTGAAAGGACAAGAATAAAAAAGGAGAGCAAATTTGCTCTCCTTTTTTATTTGGTTCTAATATGATTGGCAAAAGCCTTGACCCAATCTGGGTCGCTGTTCAAGCTTGGTACAAGCTGAATCTTTTCGCCTCCGTGTTCTTCGAATATCTCTTGGTATTCATCTCCAATTTCGATAAGCGTTTCTAGACAATCGGCAACAAAAGCTGGAGAGAACACAAGCATGTTCTTAACACCTGCTTTCGCTTTCTCCTCCACAATCTTATCAGAGTAGGGTTTAATCCATTTATCGTCTAATCTAGACTGGAAACCAACTGTGTATTGATCTTCCGACAACCCTAGACCTGCGGCAATTGCTCTGGTAGTTGCGTAGCAAGTGGCTTTATAGCAGAAATGGTTTTCATCTGTAAGTTCATGCTCACAATCTCTATCATCGCACAAACCTTCTTCATAAACTTTATCTAACTGACGAACTGGCAAACCATGATAACTGAACATTACGTGGTCGTATGAGTCTATATCAAACTCTTTTCCTCGTTTGATGAATCCATCAAGATAACCTTGTAAATCGAAGAACTGGTTGACGAAAACCATTTCAGGAATAGTCCACCATTTAGAAGAGATACGCATTACTTCTTCAATACATGTTCCTGTTGATGAAGAGGCATATTGTGGATACATCGGCACCACAATTATCTTCTTGGGATTATTCTTGCGAATCTTTTCTAAGCCTTCTTCTACAGACGGACTTTGATAACGCATTGCAATCTCAACTTGATACTTGTCGCCCAGATCGGCTTGTAATCCGTCTCTAAATTTCTCGCTATGAATTAGCAATGGCGAACCTTCATCGGTCCACATTAGCTGGTATATTTTTGCTGATTTTGGAGCACGAAATGGAACAATAATGGCATTTACCAAAAGCTTTCTCGCTATCCAAGGAATATCAATTACCCGAGGGTCATTCAGAAACTCCGAAAGATATTTCCTTACATCACTAACCTTGGGAGAGTCGGGAGTACCGACATTCATTAAAAGGACTCCTATTTCTGGCTTCATAGACATTCGAACAGCGGTGCTTTATGAATGTTTCAATTACGTATGAATTGAACGATTATCTGTGGCTGCCATACAAGCTTCCTTGATAGCTTCTGTATACGTTGGATGTGCATGAGACATACGAGAAACATCTTCTGCAGATGCTCTGTATTCCATGGCAACAACAGCTTCGGCAATCATATCAGCAGCTCGCGCACCAACTATATGCACTCCAAGGATTTCATCTGTTTCCTTATCAGCAAGAACTTTTACCAAGCCATCTAAATCCATGCTGGCGCGAGAACGACCTAGCGCTCTCATTGGGAAAGAACCCACTTTATAATCAACACCCGCTTCTTTCAATTGCTCTTCTGTTTGACCAACAGCCGCAACTTCTGGCCAAGTGTAAACCACACCTGGAATAAGGTTGTAATCGATATGAGGTTTTTGTCCTGCAATGATTTCGGCAACAAACACACCTTCTTCTTCCGCTTTGTGCGCAAGCATAGCTCCTTTTATCACATCGCCAAGAGCATAAATACCAGGAACCTTGGTTTGTAAATGGGCATCCACTTCTACTCTACCTCTAGCATCAGTTGGAATTCCAACTTTCTCTAATCCAAGACCAGCTGTGTAAGCATGTCTTCCTACAGAAACCAAGCAGTAATCTCCTTCAAGAACTAACTCATTTCCTTTCTTATCATCCGCCTTCAGCGTTACCTTATTGCCTTTAGCAGAAACCGCCTTCACTTTATGGCTGAGGTAGAATTTCACTCCTTCTTTCTTCAGCACTTTGGCCAACTCCTTACCCATGGTTCTATCCATAGTTGGAATAATGCTGTCCATGTATTCAACCACAGAAACCTGTGCACCCAAACGAGCATACACAGAGCCAAGCTCAAGGCCAATAACTCCACCTCCAACAATTACCAAATGCTTTGGAACTTCTGTGAGCTTCAGCGCTTCTGTAGAAGTAATCACGCGCTTCTTGTCTACCGTAATAAACGGAAGCGATGCAGGCTTAGAACCTGTAGCGATAATCACTTTATCTGTATCAATGATTTCTGATTTACCATCGGCCTTGGCCACATTGATTTTATTCTTGGTCTCGAAACTTCCAAGTCCTTCAAACACATCAATGTTGTTTTTCTTCATCAAGAAAGCGATACCATCAACGTTGGCTTTCACCACACTACTCTTGCGAGTAATCATTTGTTTGATGTTCACTTTCGGCTCTGAAATATCAATTCCATGTTCTTTAAAACTGTGTAGCGCAGTGTGAAAATGATGCGAAGAATCGAGCAGTGCTTTTGAAGGAATACAACCCACATTCAGGCAGGTTCCACCAAGCGTAGAATACTTCTCTACAATAGCCACTTTCATTCCTAATTGAGCACATCTAATTGCTGCTACATACCCTCCTGGGCCAGACCCAATAACTGTTACATCATACTTTGCCATTACTATACTTTTTGAACGTGAACAAATTTAAGGTTTATAGAGACCCGCACAGATTTAGATTCAGAAAAAGGGCGCACCTTTCGGTACGCCCCATCAACCAACCTATTCCACTCTCTACCTAAATACCAAATCCGTAATAGGCGGTCAATCCGTTGGGGTACAATCCCTCAATAAGCACCCCACCGTCTTTCTTGTTTAGCGCGCTCATCACCTCTTTTGGCGAACGCACCTCTTTTCTATCCACTCTTGTTATGATAAAACCTTCTTTTATTCCAGCACTTTTCAGCTTTCCGTTGCTCAGGTTTTTTACTTGCAATCCAGTTTTCAAACCAAGTTTCCTCAGTTGTTCTGATGATGGTGTTTGAAGATCCGCCCCTAGCTGACCGAGCACATCCGCTTCCTTAGTAACAAGCTCAGTGTCGCCATGTCGATTGCGTAGCTCAACATCAAACTTTTTCAGTTGCTCTTCTCTTAACACCGTTACTTGCGCAATATCTCCTGGTCTGTAAGAGCCGATTTTCTCCTGAAGTTCCGTCACATTTTTCACTTCCACCGCATCAACCCCTACAATGATGTCGCCTTCTCTTATTCCAGCATCATGTGCGGCTCCACCTTTAGAAAGGCCGTTTACGTAAGCACCTTCGGAAATATTCAAGCCGCGTTCTGAAGCTATTTTCCCGTTCAAGTCGCTGATGCTTACTCCTATAAGTGCTCTTTGAACTGTTCCGAATTCAAGGATATCATCAACCACTTTGCGAGCAATATTTACGGGAACTGCGAACGAATATCCAGCATAGCTTCCGGTTGTAGATGCAATTGCAGTATTAATTCCAATCAATTCTCCTTTAGTGTTTACCAGTGCTCCACCGCTGTTTCCAGGATTTACGGCTGCATCAGTCTGAATGAAACTCTCAATGGCAAATTCCTCTCTTAATATGTTGATGTTTCTGCCTTTGGCGCTGACGATTCCTGCTGTTACTGTTGAGTTTAAATTGAACGGATTTCCAACTGCTAATACCCATTCTCCAACCTGAACATCTTCTGAATTTCCGTAAGGGATGTAGCTCAATTCGTCTTCGTCAATCTTAAGTAAAGCCAAATCCGTGTTAGGGTCTGTTCCTAAAACTTCTGCTTTGTAGGTTCTTTGGTCATCTAAAACCACTTCTACTTCATCCGCATTACTCACCACGTGGTTATTGGTGAGGATGTAGCCATCGCCAGAAATAATTACTCCAGAACCGCTTCCTTGTCTAGCCTGCGGCTGCATGCCTTGATCGAAGAAAAATTGATGAAATGGATTTGAGCTTTTGGCTCCGATTTGCATCACTTTTGTTTTAATATGCACTACCGAGTGAATGGAATTATTGGCTGCCTCCACAAAATTTACGCTTCCCTCTGGCGCAGCCATCGGATAATTAACCCGTTGAGCTGGTGCAGTGTAAACCTCTTCCACCAATGTTCCGTTAGTCTTATCCAAATACGTGTACGTTCCTATGGAAACAATAGCTCCAGTTAGAGCGGCTAGTATCAATGTGCCTATAGTTTTCATGCTCGCTTTGTTTTTGATTTAACTTTGTTTTTCTAGCTCGTTACCGAGTCTACAGCAATTCTAACGCCACCCAAACCTGATCGTTGTAATCGATAGTTTAAAAAATGTTAATACCGTTTAATAAATACCACGGCACCGGGAACGATTTTATCATGATTGATAATCGGGACCTGAATCTTCAGCTTACGCAAATTCAGATTTCGCAATTGTGTAATCGTAAATTCGGAATTGGTGCCGATGGCCTCATCTTATTACAGGTACAAAATGAGGTGGTTAAGATGGTTTATTACAATTCTGATGGTGCGCCAAGTAGCATGTGCGGCAATGGCGGACGATGCTTCGTCACGTTTTGTCAGACGCTTGAAGTTTTGTCAGACCACGGTGAGTTTTTAGCCGTTGATGGAATGCATCCTTTCAAAATGGCAGACGGGTTGGTGAGTTTGAAAATGGGTGATGTTTCTGAAATAGAAGCGATTGCCGATGATGTTTACATGGATACTGGGTCGCCACATTATGTAACTATTGTTGAAGATGTTCTAGAAATAGATTTGATTAATGACGCCAGAAAAGTGCGCTACAACGACCGCTTTTCTGCTGAAGGAACGAATGTAAATTTCGTAGAAATGATGGATGGCGTTACGCACATTAGAACGTATGAGCGTGGTGTTGAGGACGAAACACTTTCTTGCGGCACAGGTGCTACAGCTTGCGCCATTGCCATGCATCATTTAGGACACGTTTCTGAATTGGAAGTTCCTGTAAAGGTTCTAGGCGGAAAGTTGAGTGTTTCCTTTGAGCCGAATGCTGATGGCTCCTATTCCAACATTTGGCTAACGGGCCCAACAACATCTGTTTTTAAAGGAGAAACTGAGCTACCTGCATGAAATACGAATTACTATTTGGCAAAAAAGTTCGGCTTCGCGAGATGATTGATTCTGATTTGGAATTGATTCTCGATTGGGAAAACAGGCAAGAGCTTGATTACTTAGGGAGCGAACACAATCCGTTAACCGAAGCCCAAATTTCTGACTTCATCAATCATACAACTGGCGATATTTATACTGATGGCCAATTACGTTTGATGATTGATTTTGCAGAAGAAACTATCGGTTGTATCGACCTTTTTGAATTTGACCAGCACAACCAACGGGCAGGTATTGGAATTCTGATTGCTGATAGCAAAAACCGAAAATCAGGATACGCCAAAGAAGCCGTTAACATTTTAACAAATTATTGCTTTGAGTTGATGAATTTCAGACAATTGTATTGCCACATTCCCGTTGACAATGAAGCGAGTGTGCGGCTTTTCAGTTCTTGTGATTTTGAAGAAACGGGTCGTTGCAAGGATTGGGTGAAAAAAGAAAATGAATTTATTGATGCTGTGTTTATGCAGAGACTGAATGACTAAAAAACGCTCTAAAAAGAAGACTTCATCCTCTTGGAAGAAGATAGTAGCCGTAGTGCTGATAATCTTGGTTTGCTTGGGCGGTTTTTCCGCATGGGAGTTATACTCTTTGATATACAAACCCAATGTTGGCTTTACCGAAGACGACAAATATTTCTACATCCCAACGGGTTCTGAATTCCAGGATGTTTCTAATGCGTTGGTTCAACAAGGGATTATTCACAGCCAAACCACGTTTGATTGGGTTGCTGATCAGAAAAAGTACAAACTCAACGTAAAACCTGGGCGGTACCTTCTCAAGAACAACATGAGCAATAACGGACTTGTCAACCTCCTCCGATCCGGAGAACAAGAGCCAATAATGGTCACGTTTAATACGGTTCGTTTCAAAGAAGATTTAGCGGGTAAAGTCGGCAAGTTTCTAGAGTCAGACAGTACACAGATAATTGAGTTGTTGAATAGCAACGATTACGTATCTAAATACGGGTTCAATACAACCACTTTTCTAACACTTTTTCTTCCGAATACCTACGAGTTTTATTGGAATACTTCTGCTGAGCAATTTGTGGAAAGGATGGCGGTGGAGTACAAGAAATATTGGACAGCGGAACGAAAACAGAAAGCAAAAAATATTGGATTGAGTCAATCAGATGTTAGCATTCTTGCTTCCATTGTTCAGAAGGAAACCAATAAGAATGATGAGAAACCAACCGTAGCTGGAGTATATCTTAATCGGTTAAAAAAGGGAATGTTGCTTCAGGCAGACCCAACTTTGGTTTATGCTAATCGCGATTTCGAGGCAAGACGAGTTCTCAACAAACACAAGATTATCGATTCGCCTTACAACACATATAAGTACAAGGGCTTGCCTCCTGGACCTATTTGTTTGCCTAGCATTTCAAGTATTGATGCGGTGCTAAATTCCAAGTCGCACAATTATTTGTTTTTCTGTGCCAAGGCCGATAATTCTGGTTATCACTCGTTTGCCAGTACATATTCTCAGCATCTGAAAAACGCCAGAGAATTCCAGCGCGAATTGAACAGAAGGAAGGTTTATAAGTAGGGGCGTATGGAAATACGCCCGATGTGAGTACCGCCCTTACGGGTTTGCCACGGCAAACCCCTACTTTCGCCTCAAATCAAAATCAATGGCACTCGAAATTATATTCGGAACAGACGGATGGCGCGCAATGGTCGCCAAAGAATTCACGGTAGAAAACGTAGCACGAATTGCGCAAGGAACTGCCGATTGGGTTAAGAATAAGAAGCTACCGTTAGTTGCTGTTATTGGTCACGATTGTCGTTTTGGCGGACCGCTTTTCGCGGAGACCGTTGCGAGGGTTTTTCTTCATAACGGATTTGAAGTTCACCTAGCTGAGGGTCCGGTTACAACACCAATGGTTTCGCTTGGCGCGAAGGAATTGAACACCGGAATTGGCGTGATTATCACAGCAAGTCATAATCCTCCAACGGATAATGGTTTTAAGTTGAAAGGAAACCATGGCGGACCGCTTTTAGAAGCAGATGTAAAAGCTGTAGAAACGTTTATTCCAGATACGATTGAGGCTGATTTAGATTCTATGGACTTGTCCTCTTACCGCGAAAGCGGAAAGCTTAAGACAGCTGAATTAGAAGACATGTTTATTGAAAAGGTTGAAACCAATTTTGACTTGGATGCCATCCGAAATTCGGACATGGAATTTGCATACGATGCCATGTACGGCTCTGGGCAATTTGTCATGCGCAGGTTGTTTCCAGACATCACGTTAGTTCATTGCGAACACAATCCTCTTTTTGACGGAATCTCGCCAGAACCAATTCTGAAAAACCTTGGGGAATTTGCAGACATCATCAAAGTATCGGGAGATATTGATTGCGGTTTAGCCAATGATGGCGATGCAGATAGAATAGCACTTTTTGATGGCGAAGGAAACTACATAGACAGCCATCACATTCTATTACTTCTCATCCATTATCTGCACAAAGTAAAAGGCTGGAACGGTAAAGTGGGAACTGGTTTTTCCTCTACCGTTAAGATCAACCAAATGTGCGAGAAGTACGGTTTGGATTTAGAGGTGGTAAAAATCGGTTTCAAGCATTTGTGCGGAATCATGCTTACAGAAGACGTACTAGTTGGAGGTGAAGAAAGCGGAGGAATTGCTGTAAAAGGCCACATTCCGGAACGTGATGGCGTTTGGAATGGATTAGTAATATGGGAGTTTATGGCCAAATCTGGCAAGAGTCTTAGAGAACTGATTCAAGAAGTTTATGATGTGGTTGGAGAGTTTGCCTTTGAACGAAACGATCTTCGTATTGCTCAATCACTGAAAGAAGAAATCGTAGCTAATTGTAAAGCTGGTAAGTATGACCATTTTGGCGAATACAAAGTCATTAGAATTGATGACATGGACGGCTGGAAATACTGGCTTTCTGACCACGAATGGGTTATGATTCGTCCTTCAGGAACAGAGCCGGTTCTTAGAACTTACGCTGAAGCAAAAACAAAGGAAGATGCGCTAGCTATTCTTGAGTCTTGCCGTTTGCAAATTGGGGCTTGACCGATTGATGTAACGTTGAAAGATTAGCGCTCCCAAAACGTACATTAACACATCAACAATATCTGAAGTGTATGCCGTTGATGTTTACGGCAAGTACCATTCAAAGTACAGCGCATAAAACAATACGACAGGCCAAATGTGCCAAGCTGTCAGTTTGTAATTCTGGTCATGCAACCGATACGCAGCTAAACCAATTGTGAGATCTATTGGGAAGCACAGAACATCATCTAAATACGAATGGGCAACAGGAATGAAAATCCCAAATAGTTTTTCTAGACCCTGATTGCAATTTGCTAGAGAAATACAAACTAAAAACACGGGATTTGAGAGCGTTTTTATCATCCCGAAAACGCAGTAACCATCCAAAGAAAAGCCCAAGTTATTGCAGCGAAAATCACGTGAAAAACCCATGCGGTTTTCCGCACAACCCGCATGCTTAAACCATCCGTTTCTTTTATTCTTAGGAAATCGTTTTCCTGATAAACGAGCTCACTTTGCTCTCTTTCGACCTTCTCAAAAAGAGCAATCTCATCAAGATGATGATTACAGGAAGTACAGCGGTCTGTGGGTTGCTTTTCCCACTCTGTCCAGATTCCGCAATGCGGACATTTCTTTTCTATTTTAATCAAAAGGAATTGCTAAAAAGTATCGACCAATTTCGAGAAAGAGCGAACATTTATCTTTTCTTTCGGTTTGTAATTATTACATGATTTTACCAAACAATATGCGAATTCGAGCAACTGTTCTTTTTACCCTTCTAACCCTTACGTCTTGGGCACAAACCGGGGTAATTAGCGGCCGTGTTTCTGACGCCATTAGTAACGAACCTATCCCATTTGCGAATGTGATTATTCAAGGAACTACGATTGGTGCATCTTCCGATATTGATGGAAATTATGAGATTACTGGCATTAAACCAGATTTGTACAACGTAGAAGTTTCCTATCTCGGTTACAAACCCAAAGTTGAATTTGAAATACAAGTTTTTAACAACAAACCAGCTCAAGTCAATTTCAGATTAGAAGTAGACAGCAAAACACTTGATGCGGTTGTTGTGACGGCTAATCCATTTGAGAAAAAAGCAGATAGTCCCGTTTCGTTACGAACAATTGGTGTAAACGAAATTGAACGTAACCCTGGTGGAAACCGAGATATTTCCAAGGCGCTTCAATCGTTACCCGGAGTAGCTAGTTCAGTTGCTTTTAGGAATGATTTAATTATCCGTGGCGGGGCTCCAAACGAGAACCGCTTTTACGTAGATGGAATTGAAATCCCGAACATAAACCACTTTGCAACCCAAGGAGCCTCAGGAGGTCCTGTGGGACTTATAAACGTTAACTTCATTAGAGAGGTTGAGTTCTATTCGGGAGCGTTTCCGGCAAACAGAGGAAATACCCTCAGCTCGGTTCTTAATTTCAAGTTTAAAGACCCGCGTCAGGATAGAATCGGTGGTAATTTCACTCTAGGTTCGAATGATTTAGGCATCACAATAGAAGGGCCAATTGCCAAAGGACATTCCTTCATGTTCTCGTACCGAAGAAGCTACTTGCAGTTTCTGTTCAAACTTATTGGTCTTCCATTTTTGCCAACGTATGATGATTTTCAGCTTAAATACAAGGCTAAAATCAACGACAAGAACGAGATTACAGTTATTGGCTTAGGTGCAATAGACCAATTCAAATTAAATTTAGATGAAGACTTAGATGAAGAACAGAAGCGTTTGGTGGCTGTACTTCCCGTAAACAACCAATGGAATTATGCACTTGGAGTTAATTGGAAAAACTATCGCGAAACAGGGTATTCTGAGTTTGTTGTGAGTAGAAACATGCTAAGCAACAAAGCTTTTAAGTATGCTGATAATATCGAGGCTGATACCAATTTGATTCTTGATTATGAGAGCCAAGAAATTGAAAACAAACTACGTTTTGAGAATAACTGGATAAAAAATGGCTGGAAAATAAACTACGGTGTAGCTTACGAATTTGCACGCTACAACAATTCCACCTTCACCAAAATATTTGTGCCTAGTGACTCCGTTGGTGGAGAGGGTGATTTTGGAGAGATTAATTTCAGCTCAGCCGTTGACATCCATAAATGGGGTGCGTTTGGTCAAGTAAGCCGATCATTTGTTGAAGGGCGTCTTCTGCTTTCTTTAGGAGCGCGTATCGATGGCAACAGCTATTCTGCACAGATGGCTAAAACGTATGAGACTTTCTCGCCTCGTTTTTCAATTTCCTACGCCATTAACGATCAGTTTAATTTGAATGCAAATGTTGGCCGGTACTTCCAGCTTCCCCCATACACTGCTTTGGGTTTTCAAAACAATGCAGGAACGTTCGTAAACAGAGAAAATGGGATTAAATACATTGCCTCTAATCATGCTGTGTTGGGTGGAGAGTTCATTACGAAAACAGGATTAAAAGTATCCGTTGAAGGTTTCTTTAAATACTGGGAAAACTATCCGTTCTTGGTTAGAGACAGCATTTCATTGGCCAATCTAGGTGCTGATTTTGGCGTAATTGGGAATGAAGAAGTGACCTCTGACAATGAAGGTCGTGCTTATGGCGTTGAACTTCTTGTTCAGCAAAAACTCTGGAAAAATTTCTACGGAATTCTGGCCTACACGTGGGTTCGTAGTGAATTTCAGGATTTTAAAGGGGATTTTATTCCATCATCTTGGGATGCACAACATCTCATTTCGCTTACTGGCGGAAAGAAATTCAAACGTAATTGGGAAGTTGGTGCAAGGTGGCGTTTTACGGGTGGTTCTCCTTACACGCCTGCTGACGAAGCAACATCAGCCTTAATTCCTGTTTGGAATTTGAATCGTGGTGCTGTTAGCGATTTTTCTCAATTAAATGGAGAACGACTAAAGCCTGCACACTTCCTAGATGTACGGGTAGACAAGAAATGGTTCTTCAAGAAATGGGCGCTAAATATCTACCTAGATATTCAGAATGTTTACGCATTCAGAGCGCAACAGCCACCTAATTATATTCTAAGAACGGATGCCAATGGAAATGCGCTCATAGACCCGAACACCACCCCCCCTAATACCAGCTACCAACTAGATAGACTTGAGAATGCCACAGGAAATGTTTTACCTTCTTTTGGGATTATTATAGAGATATAAAAATAGGACGGGCGACCCAGTTGAGTCGCCCGTCACTTTCAATATTTTCGCGCAAATTAGTTTCCACGTTTGGAAGAGCTTCTTGAAGTTGTTCCCTTACTCACACTTCTTGACGGTGAATTAGCCTTCACATTCGAGCTTCCTCTTGAACTTGAACTCGAAACACGTGATTTAGAAGAAGCTACAGGTTTCGAACTTGAAGCCCTTGAACTAGTCCGTGGCTTATCTGCACTTTGGATTGTTTGCGTTCTTGTAGAAGAACTACTTCTTGTACTTGGAACAGAGCTAACCACGTTTCTAGAAGACGAACTCTGTCGTGAACTACTACTCGGCTTCACCGCAGATGAAGAACTAGAAGTTTCCCTCGACTGCGTATTCACAGACGGCCTACTAGAGTTTCTGATCACCGAACTTGAGTTAGTTCGAGTAGGCGCACTTCGAGTTGAAGTTACTCCACTCATCGAGCTGGACGTCTGACGCTGAGTTGTGTTCGGCTGTACACTTCGTGTACTAGTGCCTTGCCTAGAAGGAGAAACAGTATTCGTTCTCTGAGTAGATGAAATACTATTAGAACTAGTACGTTGCGTTGGAGCATTTCTAACCCCACTAGTTGAACGCTGCGTTGTTATTCTATTATTCGTATTAGCTGCTCTATTCGCAACCGTTTGCGTACGAACACTAGCCGTTGTAACCGCTCTTCGTTCACGCTTAAAAGCTACTTCACCTCTTCCTGCAGCCTGACGGTAAGAAGGATTCACCACACCACGTCCGCTGCTTGGTCTGTAAGTATGTCCTATTGTAGCATAATGCGGACGTACATTACTTACATACGGTCTGTAGTAAGCGTATCTCACAGGTGCATAATACTGTCGATAAGGTGCAGTTCGTACGAAACATAGATTTATAACAGGTCGTGCAAAGCCCACGTAAAACGGACGATAAACGAAATATGGATTCCAGTTATTGATGAAACCTGTATGGTAAGCGTAATTACCATGTCGGTTGTAGTTCACAAACAAACCACCAACCTGACAAACCCTACTATTTCTGTAGCTGATATCAACATCACCAATCTGCGTAACACGCCCATAATAGTCATACCACACCGGAACGCTCTCAACCTGAACCACCGCACCAAAATCATCATACTGCACGTACGGGTTGTAATCGAAACCTGAATTGAAGGTTGCACTTACAAAGCCGTTGCTAATGGTGGAAGATTGGCAAGCATCTCCCAAATAAAAGTCAAATTCTCCATCCGGATAGACAGAAAAAGTCACTCCCATTTCGTCAAAGACAAAAGCATCTGCATAGCTATTTATGTTCGCATGTCCATAGTCGTGAGCTGTAGAAACAGACACCAGACCGAAAACGCTTGCGAGTAATAATGTCAGCTTTTTCATGATTTCTAGTTTTAGTGATTAACAAGTGTCTCATGCTATATACCAAGACAATGCCAAAGTCCATTTTGTAGGATTTTAAGCACTAACGCTAGACCAATTACAGTTTAAACTTTTAGAATTTAGCATTTCCATTTTTCGAATTTCTTCATTTAGGGCTTAGGACTTTCTTGCGGATTTCCTCATTTGGGCGCGTCCCTCGCCAGCCCACAACCCAGCCGCAAATTCGGATCGGGTCGTCCGCTATATCTTTTTTCGCAAACCCTGAGACACTCGAAAGATTCCCTAGAAAAAATAATACCGCTTCCACCCCTCGCGCGGCTCAGCCAAAAAACTTAGAGGAGAAGTAGTCCTTATTTATCTACAAACACAGTACCACTCACCTCGCAAATGATGTCCTTTCCATAAGCCAAACTCGGAGTTTGAAACCCTGACTTGAAATTGCCTGAAACAATCTTGCTTGCAATGTCAACCGCAGTCATAGCAGTAAGCGTGTAGCCTTCTTGGGTTTCAATAGTTGAAGTCAGCGACTTTCCCGCAGTATCGGTTACAATTCCAACCAAGTAAGTTGTGGCTTTTTCCCTTGCCTCATCACTTGGCCCAGCTTTACCAGCTACAATCTTAGCTCGTGCACGCTTTTTCACAAATTCACTTCGCATTAACCAGCCAAAGTACTTGCCCCATTTCATGCTGTTAATCACCTTTTCGGGTAATCCCATGTAAACTTTAATATTTGGAATCCCAGTGCTAAAGAATGCTGTGTAAACATCTCCCCACGGAATAGTAACGGCTGTCATATTTATTGGGCCGAAATCAAATCGCTTTACATCATAAGCATCCGGAACCTGTCTCAGTTTGCTCTGTTGACGAATAGTTCCACCCATTCCCAACCCTTCCACAACCGTCAGACTTGTTCCTCGCGAAGCACGACCAGTACCGTAAAATGCCAGAACCAAATCATCGGCATTTTCCATTCTTGATTTAAGATGAGCCGCTAAACAATCGCTAGGCACAACATCAAATCCAGTTCCAGGAAGCAACATCACCCCCGCTTCTTTCGCTTGTTCATCATACTTTCTGGCTTGTACAAAAACAGCAATCTCACCTGTAATATCCGTGTAATGAACCTTGTTTCGAATGCAAGCTTCCACCATCGGTTTAGAGGTATGAATAAACGGGCCCGCAGCATGAATCACAACTTTAGAACCAGCAAGCAATTTGTCCAAATCATCAGATTTCAAATCGGCCACTTCGTATGCCAAACCGTATTTCTCTGCAATTGGCTTCAACTTCCCTTCATTTCTTCCAGAAAGAAGTGGCTTTATACCCAACTCTTGGCATCGCCTAACGATTAATTCGCCCGTGTATCCGTATGCTCCGTAAACGATGATTTCCTTGTTTTCCATGATGCGCTATTTCTATAGTTTTCAATTTGTCTAAATTAGGCGAATAACCCATGGAAAACCCAACCGATTCTCCCAAATTAGAACGTACACTCGGACCTGTCATGCTTTGGGGATTAGGGGTAGGTTACGTCATCTCAGGTATGTATTTCGGCTGGAACTTAGGTCTTGCCGAAGGCGGAACGCTTGGCTTGGCAATTGCTACGTTCTTCATAATCATCATGTACGTGACTTTCACTTTCAGTTACACAGAATTGGCTTGCGCCATTCCTAAAGCTGGTGGCGCATTCGATTATGCGGATAGAGCTTTAGGTAGAAACTGGGGGTTTGTCGGTGGAATGGCCCAAATAATTGAGTTTGTGTTTGCCCCGCCAGCAATTGCCTTTGCCATCGGTGCTTACTTTACATTGATTCTTCCAGAAAATTGGTTTCTCATAAGTTTAGCAGACCCATCAATCTTTCTATTAAAACCTGCGGAGTTGGTAATATTAGGTCATGTATTTGAAGGCCCTTGGCTCGCCATCATTGCCTACTTCCTATTCACACTTTTAAACATTATTGGCGTAAAGACCGCGGCTACTTTCGAACTGATCATTACCATTTTTGCAGTTGTTGAGTTGCTCATTTTCGCAGGTGTTACTCTTCCAGAATTTAAAATGGTGAACCTCACCACCAACTCATTACCAAATGGAATCCCTGGCATTTTTGCGGCCATTCCGTTTGCTATTTGGTTCTTCCTAGCTATAGAAGGCGTGGCCAATGTGGCGGAAGAAACCAAGAATCCTCAGAAGAATGTGCTCATAGGCTTTGGGTCAGCAATTCTCACTCTAGTTATTCTGTGTGTATTAACATTCACCTCTTCGGTTGGTGTTGCTGGTTGGGAAGCCGTGGTTATCACCGGATATGATGAAACAGGAAAAGCTATGACTTCGGACAGTCCGTTGCCAATGGCGATAGCCCATGTGGTTGGTAACAGCGGTTGGATGTATCATCTTTTACTAACTATTGGTCTACTTGGATTGATTGCTTCATTTCATGGAATTATCCTTGCCGCAGGACGTGCCACGTATGAATTCGGTCGGCAGGGCCTTGCACCAATAGCGCTAGGAAAGGTTCACTCCAAGTATAAAACTCCAGCGAATGCTCTAATCTTCAATATGGTCGTTGGTATCATAGCTTTGCTCACAGGTAAAACAGCTGATATTATTGTTTTAGCCGTATTTGGAGCCCTAGCCCTGTACATTATTTCAATGATTTCTTTCTTCGTTTTACGCAAGAATGAACCTGATATGGAACGACCGTTTAAAGTTCCGTTCTACCCTGTTTTCCCAGCTTTAGCATTAATTATTGCCAGCATTTCTATGATTGCAATGAGCTACTACAACCAACAATTGGCGCTTGTATTCCTTGCAATTTTAGCAGGGTCATTTATACTATATAAACTCGTTTACGCGAAAAAATAATGAGCGAAAAAGAACTTACCCGCGAGCAAATTCTAAATGAGGTTCGCAACTCAAAGCATAATAAAATTAAGGTTGCCATAACAGATATTGATGGCGTGCTGCGCGGTAAGCTAATGCGTAAAGACAAGTTCCTATCTGCCGTGGAAGGTGGCTTTGGTTTTTGCGATGTGGTTTTCGGTTGGGACAGCTCAGATGTGGCCTACGATAACGTCACTTACACGGGTTGGCACACAGGCTATCCTGATGCACAAGCTCGAATAGACCTAAGTACATTCCGTCTAGTTCCGTGGGATGATGATATACCTTTTTTCCTAGCGGATTTCGTGAATGCGAAAGAAAAGCCACTAGGTGTTTGTCCACGGAGTTTGCTAAAAACCATCAAAGCCAAATCCGAGAAAATGGGCTATAAACCATTTTTCTCTCAAGAATTTGAGTGGTTCAATTTTGCTGAGAATACTGATGATTTGCACGCCAAGGGTTTTACAAACCCACAACCACTAACTCCTGGAATGTTTGGGTATTCCCTTTTGAGAAGTTCTCAAGAGAAAGAATATTTCAACGATATCTTCGAATACATGGATCAGTTTGATGTGCCAATTGAGGGTTTACACACCGAAACTGGGCCAGGCGTTTACGAAGCAGCCATCATGTATGGGGACATTTTGCAATCGGCAGACAGAGCCGTTCTTTTCAAAGGTGGTGTGAAGGAAATTGCCCACTTGCATGGAGTAATTCCAACTTTTATGGCCAAGATTAGCGCGAATCTGCCTGGTTGCAGCGGACACATTCATCAAAGCCTTTGGGATGATAAAAAGAACTTATTTTCTGATGCCAAGGGCACGAAAGGAATGAGCAAATTGATGGAAAGCTACATGGCAGGGCAATTGGCCTGTTTGCCGTTTATTCTACCAATGATTGCCCCAACCATCAACAGCTACAAACGCTTGGTAGAAGGTGCTTGGGCACCAACTACTCTCACGTGGGCGGTTGACAACAGAACTGTTGCCTTGCGTTCTCTACCTGCTGGCTCAACATCTTGCCGACTAGAAACACGGATTGTCGGATCTGACACCAATCCATACATTGCCATGTCAGCTTGTTTAGCCGCTGGATTGTACGGCATTGAGAACAAATTGAAACTAACGCTGCCTGAAACTATCGGAAACGGTTATGCGGATGAAGGTGCTGGAAGGATACCTAAAAACCTTTGGGACGCCACGCAAGCAATGAAGAACTCTGACATTCCAAAGCAATTGTTCGGAGAGGAATTTGTGAATCACTTCGTTGCTACGCGCGAGTGGGAATGGCGTGAATTCTCAAAAGCTGTTACCGACTGGGAGACGAAGCGGTATTTTGAGATTATATAGTGAATCACTACTGTCCGATAAAACAAATTTAAAAGCGGGATTTCCTTTTTAGGTCATCCCGCTTTAGTGTAATTTGGTTTTGCAAAAAAAAATCAATTACATGA